>Ga0255783_10003144_pt1 | contig 15910 bp, 10 predicted proteins | sample 011ome_22_FD_179981 | JGI IMG/M metagenome (GOLD analysis project Ga0255783, IMG submission 179981) | Coastal salt marsh microbial communities from the Groves Creek Marsh, Skidaway Island, Georgia - 011507BT metaG (version 2) | ecosystem: Environmental > Aquatic > Marine > Intertidal zone >... | reverse complement strand
GGTATGAGCATGCCCAGCCGAACACTGTCCGCCCTCTCCGATATCGACGGCTTACGCGCGCTGGCAGTCAGTGCCGTAGTGCTTTTTCATCTCGATATTGCCTACTTTCATGGTGGATTTTTGGGGGTCGACATCTTCTTTGTCGTGTCGGGCTTTCTCATCACTGGCCTTATCGAAGATAAGTTAGCAGTCGATAACTTTCGGTTTAGGGACTTTTATGCACGGCGAATCCGCCGGCTTTTCCCCGCCATTTACGCGACAGTCGGAGCGACTCTGTTGGCAAGCTGGCTGCTACTTCAACCCAGTCTGCTGCAGGGCGTTGCTCAATCAGGCGCAAGTGCGATCCTGCATGCCGCAAATATTTTCTTTTTTTTGGAAGCCGGATATTGGGATGTCAGCAGTTCGTTCAAGCCTCTTCTGCACTTGTGGTCGCTCGGTGTCGAAGAACAGTTTTACCTGTTATGGCCGCTACTAGTGACGCTCCTTTTTGCGCTGAGCGCTCCAATCTATGTGTCGACACTGGCTGGGATTCTAGGGCTAAGTCTCACCGGCTGGCTTGCCTACTCACTCAGCAACGAACCCGCTGCTTTTTACCTCCTACCTTTCAGAGTCTGGCAGTTTTGCGCGGGGGCTATGGCGCTAAGGATCTGGAGGCAATACAGAGGTTCGCTCTTTGTTACCCAAGTGCTCCGCTCTACCGGACTAGCTCTGTGTGTCTTCGGCATCATCACTATTGATGCGGGCTCAGCATCGGCTGGTTGGAGCGCAGTCATACCAACGACAGGGGCAGCACTTGTTCTAATCGCCGCTGACAGTCGTGAACCCAGCCCCTGGCTACGCCACCCCGCTGTACAGTGGGTCGGAACCCGATCGTTTGCCATCTACCTCACCCACTGGCCGATCATCACCTTGTACAAAACCACAACCCTGAGCTCACTCAACACCCTGACACAATTTCTTCTCGGAATATTTAGCCTCTTTACCGCCGCCTTGCTGCATCGCTATGTAGAGCAACGCTTTTACCAGCGGAATACCGCCGCTCGTTGGGATCGTTCAACCGCTATGATTTTAGCGAACGGGCTCGCGTTGCTGGCAATTCTGGTTTTGGTTGCAAAATTTCCCGACGAACTCAGCACCCGGAAGGTATTGCTTACGGCTGAAGTAATTGAAGCCTATAAGCAGAATAGATTTCAGCGAGTAGCCGGCAGTTGCCGAATTGACCAACTCCAGAACAAAAACCGCTGCCCCGCAAATCTAGTCTCACCCATACTCGTTATCGGGAACTCTCATGAACCCGATGGCTTTCATATTATGTCAGCCGCATTAGCGGGTGGACGCGAGCATACGCTAGTTAACTTTGGCTCAATCAATGGTTGTGACACGCTGAGAGCTATTGATAACTGGGCGCAGAGCGACAACCCCGTCTGTCAGGGTCGCATCGAAGCACTTGAAAAATCGATAAATACCATTCCATGGCAGGCGGTGATCCTGAGCAATCGAAGACCCGCTGGAGGGTGGTCAACAGGGCCGCTATCAGCTGCCGTGCTAGAGCGGAAGAAAGCGTTGATCAACATCATCGCCACCATCAAAGCTAATCAGCCTGCCACCAAGGTCATCGTTTTTGGCGACTACCTAAGTACGGTTCATGACTGCGCGCTGTTGATCAACACGTATGAGGATTTCGCCGCCTGCAGCCGGCCCCACCTGCTGGAGCCGCCACCCTGGGGAGGATTTCCCGAGGGTCCCTTCGGGGCGGACCTTGCTGAGATAAGCGATGATTTTTTTGACAAAATGGCGCTACTTTGCGCGAGTGAAGAAATCGATAGCTGCGAAGTCATCACACCCGAAGGTCATCCGATAGCTATGGATCGACATCATCTGACCTACGAGTTTGCCACCTATATAGGGCAAAAACTGAAGGCCGAAAATCCTGACTGGCTTAAAGGACTGCGAGATTAGCCACGCTCCTGCTATTAGTTTTTGCGGACTTGCTCCAGGATGGACGAAAAATCGCGCTGGCCGTTACCTTTTTCCTGATGCTCTTGGTAGAGCGACAGCGCGAGTTTGCCCATCGCGTTCGCTATCTCGGAAGCATCAGCCACCTCATCAGCAAGACCGAGATCCTTCACCATTAAGTCAACCATAAAGCCAGGTTGGTAGTTATTGCTGGAAGGCACCCCATCCATTACCTGTGGCCACGGGTTGTATACCTGCAGCGACCAGTTGTTCCCTGAACTGGCTTTCATAATGGTCGATAACACCGCGGGATCTAGGCCATTGGCCGCCCCCATTGATAGCGCCTCACAGGTCCCAATCATGTGGATGGCCAGCAGCATGTTGTTGGCAGCCTTCGCTACCTGCCCTGCCCCCGCGGGACCCGCATGAAAGATTTTTTCCGGGCTGCCCATCGCTTCGAGGATTGGGCGAGCTCGTTCAAAAGCGTCCGCACTGCCACCGCACATAAAGGCCAAGGTGCCTGCCTGCGCTGCCGCAACCCCGCCGGAAACGGGGGTATCCATGAAGTCAATGCCACGGTCTTTGGCAACGCCACCCACCTCCCTTGCGGTTTGCGAATCGATCGTGCTGGCGTCAAGCACCAACACCCCTTGGGGCAGCTGCGTTAACAATCCCTGCTCATCCTCGTAGACCAATTTCACGTGCTTGCCCGCGGGAAGCATGCTTATGACCGCATCCACACCTTGACAGGCATGGGCGGCAGATTCGCACGCCACGCCGCCCGCGGCGGTGACATCCGCCAGCGCGTCGGCTGAAAGATCAAATATCTGAACGGTGTGCCCAGCCTTGAGCAGGTTTTTGGCCATGGGCCCACCCATGTTGCCAAGTCCAATGAATGCGATAACGGCCATTCGGTTCGCTCCAGATTAAGCAGGCAAGTTAAGGGAGGGCATCTCTTTGGGTATCTCAAAAAACCCATCGAGAACATCGTCGGGGACATCCGCCACCTGCAGGTAAGACCACTGGGGATTCCGATCTTTATCGACAAGCAGCGCGCGCACTCCCTCGGAAAATTCAGGATGACGCATAATATTGGTCCCTAAAATCAGTTCGCTTTGAAACACCTGTTCAAGGGTTCGGCCCGCTGATTCGTTCAATTGACGAAATATCCAGGAGGCCGCCAGCTTGGATCCATGGGCGAAACCATTGCAGGCCTTGCCTATCCAAGACTCCTCATCCCGGCTATCAAGCAGCCTGTTCGAGATCTCCTTTAGATCATTACCCGCCATGAGGGCATTGATGGTATCGAGAGCCGGCTCCAACTGCGGGGCAGGCAAGTCGGTGGTAGCGGGCGTCGCAAGAGCCTCATCTACAAGCTCCGCATTTGTCGTTGCGTCGTCAGTCCAAAGAGTCTCTGCGAGGCGATCAAGCACCGCCTGTTTCTGTTCGTGAGCCAAAAAAATGGTGCCAAGCCCACAAAACAGGGCGTCAGCGGCGTTGATATGCGCCGCCGTCAGTGCAAGAAATCGCCCTACCTGACCGGGCATTTTATTAAGGAACCAGCTGCCGCCCACGTCAGGAAACAAGGCGATGGTGACTTCAGGCATGCCGATCCGTGTTCGCTCGCTCACCACCCGGTGGCTGCAACCAGCAAGAATCCCTAAACCCCCGCCCATGACCACACCGTGACCCCAGCAAACGATCGGCTTAGGACAAGTGTGCAGCAGGTAATTCATCCGGTATTCCCGGGCGAAAAAATTCTCGGCGTAATCGCAGGGACCCCCAGGATTTTCGATACAAGAATTTCTTAGTGCCTGCACATCGCCACCCGCGCAAAATGCCTTTTCGCCGCTACCATCAATAAAAATAGCGGCAATGCTTGGGTCATCTCGCCACGCTTCGAGTGCCTCTGTCATTAACTCAACCATGTCGCGAGTCAGGGAGTTCAGTGTTTTTGGCGCGTCCAGGGTCAAATGCCCTACTCGCTTATCGCCCTGCCCAATGATTTGCTGATGTACGCCTGTCATTATCGATTCTTCCACTCGGGTGATCGCTTCTCGAGAAAAGCATTGACACCCTCTCGCTGGTCTTCCGTACTAAAAAGTTGGACGAACTCGTCCCGCTCCGCAGCCAGTCCCGCGCCAATAGCAATATCTCGCGCACTGTGAATGAGCCGCTTGCACGCCGCGATAGACGTCGGGCTTTGCTGTGCCACCTGCTCCGCCAATCGGGTAGCGACGACCATGGACTCCCCTGAGGGCACGACTTCCTCGACGAGTCCTAACGCCAAAGCCTTGTCAGCCGAGAGGCGCTCGCCGCACATAATCATGCGCTTGGCCCAGCCCTCTCCCACCAACTGAGCCAATCGTTGGGTCCCCCCCGCACAGGGTAATAAACCGACCTTCGCCTCCGGCAACGCCATCTGGGCGTGGCTTTCAGCGATGCGAATATCGCAGGCCAGCGCCACCTCAAGTCCGCCGCCCATGGCGAAGCCGTTAATCGCTGCGATAGATACACCTCTAAAGTCCGCCAGCGTTTCAAAGGCGGCACCAAAAGCATCGGCCATGCGTTGAGCAGTGGCGGGATCGCCATCGGCGAACAGCTTGAGGTCGGCACCCGCTGAAAAGAATTTCTCTCCCGCTCCTGTCAGCACCAAGGCATAGATTTCCGGTTGAGCATTGAGTGTTTCCACTATGTCTTTCAGAGCGGGAAGGCTGTCAGTATCCCAGGTATTGGCAGCGGGATTGTCAATCGTAAGGCAGGCGATATGCCCCTGTAGAGTGACTTTGATCTTTTCTGACTGACTGATACTCATTTAATCACCTCTAAGGCGCCGTCCATCATAAGTTTACGGCCAATGATGACGCGCATAATTTCGTTGGTCCCCTCAAGAATTTGGTGTACCCGGGTATCGCGCACATAGCGCTCGACCGGGTACTCCTTGATGTAGCCATAGCCACCAAATAGTTGAAGCGCCTGATTGCACACCGAGAAACCGACGTCGGTGGCAAATCGTTTGGCCATGGCACAGTAGGTAGTGGCCTGGGGGTCTCGGTTATCAAGCTTGCTCGCGGCGAGACGAATCATTTGTCGGGCTGCCACCAGCTCGGTGGCCATATCGGCGAGCCTGAATTGCGTGTTTTGAAAATCTGCGATCGGCGTATCAAACTGTTTACGATCACTCACATAAGCAACAGCATCCTCAAGCGCCTGCTGCGCAGTCCCCACCGAGCACGTCGCAATATTGATGCGACCGCCGTCAAGGCCCTCCATGGCTATCGCGAAGCCCTGCCCTTCTTCACCCAAGCGATGACTCACAGGAACGCAGACATTATCGAAGGACACCATGCGGGTAGGCTGGGCGTTCCAACCCATCTTTTCTTCTTTCTTGCCGTAGCTAACGCCCTCCGCGTCCGCCGGAATAAGCAAGGCCGTGATTCCCTTGTGACCTTCACCACCGGTCCGAGTCATCACCACAAGCACGTCGGTATCACCGGCCCCTGAGATAAAAACCTTACTTCCGGAGACAATGTACTGGTCGCCCTCGAGGACAGCTCTTGTTTTCAGGCCCGCCGCATCAGAGCCAGCACCTGGCTCGGTTAAACAGTAGGACGCCAGCTTTTCTCCCGAGACCAGCGCGGGACACCATTCGTCAATCACGCCCTGCTGACAGTACTTGCCAACCATAGATGTCGCCATATTGTGGATCGTTAAAAACGCTGCCGTGGTGGTGCAACCCCGTGCCAACTCCTCAACGATAAGACTGGCATCAAGACGGGTCATGCCAAGGCCACCCGCGCGCTCTGGCGTGTACATTCCCATGAACCCGAGGTCCCCCGCCGCCTTCAGCGTGGCCTTGGGGAAAATCGCCTCGGCGTCCCAGCGCGCGGCGTGGGGCGCCAGCTCACCGAGTGAAAACGCCCTTGCGCTATCCACAAAAAATTGCTGCTGATCATTAAGTTCAAAATTCACGGGAAGCTCTATAAATCGTCTTGTTGAAGGAAGTCATGAGTACTCCATTGTAGCGTCACTCCGCTTTACAGTCGCTCTGCTTTTCAGCCGCTAAATTCAGGCCACAAGCCGATCTAGCCCGACGGCATCAAGCAGACCTGCTGGGCATTGCACTACACAGTTCTGTCGGTTTGCGTGGTGATGAACGGGAAACTACCTCACCCCGCTGGAACATTACCTTACCCAACCGAGGTAAGGGCACCCGTAGTCAGGATCATCGGCGGGGGTTACCATTTGGCAACCCATGAAAATCTGACACGTCACGTTTACGTCGTCCTTTTAGGCATTCGAGGCCCAACATGACAACAGCACACGCCGATTCTGCAAACGACCCTGAAGGCTTTATTCGCGCTTTGGTTGAGCGCTCGCGCATCGCGCAGGAACAGATAGCTGACTACACCCAGGAACAAGTCGACGCCCTGATCCGCGCGATGGTGTGGTCCGTGGCTCAGCCGGGCGTTGCGGAAGAAATCGCCCAATTCACGGTGGATGAGACTCAGCTTGGTAACTACGAGGGTAAGTTTTTAAAAATCCAGCGTAAAACCCGTGCCACCCTCGCGGATATCATTAATGACAAATCGGTGGGCGTTATCGAAGAGCTGCCTGAGCGGCAGATCAGGATTATTGCCAAACCCCTGGGCGTTATCGGTGCGTTGGCGCCCTCGACCAATCCCGAGGCAACGCCTGTCATCAAGGCAATACATGCGATCAAAGGCCGAAACTCCATCATCATTGCCCCGCACCCTCGAGCCAAACTGACAAACAAGAAGATTTGCGACCTGATGCGAGCGGCGCTCAAAAAAATGGGGGCTCCGGAAGATCTGGTTATTGCCATTGAGACCCCGTCCCTCGAAACCACCCAAGAGCTGATGCGCCAGTGTGACAGGGTCCTCGCGACGGGCGGCGGCGCCATGGTGACCGCGGCCTATTCCAGTGGCACGCCTGCGCTAGGCGTCGGCGTGGGCAACGCGGTCATCACCGTTGATGAAACCGCGGATCTCGATGCGGCGGCCGAGAAGATACGCCTGTCTAAAACGCTGGATCTGGCGGCGTCATGCTCATCGGACAACTCAGTCATCCTTATGGATTCTATCTACGATGACATGCTCAAAAAACTGCAAGAAAAAGGCGGTTATGTGTGTTCGGCCGACGAAAAAGCCAAACTCCGTGCCGCCCTTTGGGACGATGAGCTTCACATTAATACCCAGATGGTGGCCCAGCCCGCCGGCCGGATTGCGGCCATGGCAGGGTTTAATCCGCCTCCGGATACTCAATTTTTTATTGTGTTAGAAGATGGCTGGGGGCCTGAGCACCCCTTCTCGGGTGAAAAGCTGTCGGTGATCATGGCGCTCTATCGCGCACGGGATATCGATCACGCCATTGAGCTTACACGCCATATTCAAGCCTATCAGGGGCAAGGACACTCCTGCGGCATTTACTCAAATAGTGATGCCAACATCATGAGGCTAGCTCATCAGACGCGAACCTCCCGGGTTATGGTCAATCAGCCCCAATCTGCGTCAAACAGCGGCAACCTGTGGAACGGGATGCGCCAAACCTTTTCTCTGGGCTGTGGATCTTGGGGAGGTAACGGCACCAACAACAACATTTCTTGGCGGGATTTGATCAATGAGACCTGGGTATCGATGCCGCTGCCCCAAGAAAAGACGCTGCCCTCGGACGATGAGTTGTTTGGGTCGATTCCGGACCAGCTGTCCTAGCGCAGCTTCCCCGGATGCCGCAATAGGCCGCTGCATCGTGAGCAACATCGCGGCACCATTTCTGCCATGAGTCCGTGGTAATCTGCGGCCATGACACCGATTCCATCCTTTCCCCACCGTTTAGCTGAAGCGCTCAAACAGGTGGGATCGACTGAGTTTCCTCGGGCTATTTGCTCTGCCGTGGGTGAGCTGGTCCGTGCAGAAGATATGAGTTTGCTGCTGTTCAGAGCAGGGCAACTGCCCACCGTTGAGTTCAACACGCCGCGTGCAGGTGGGGACACGAGCTCGCTCAACAGCTACATCCAGCGCGCTTTCCTGCTGGACCCCTATTACCGCGCAGCGACCGTCGATAATCGGTATGGCGTTTTTCGCCTCAAGGCCCTCGCTCCTCATGGTTTTAAAAGCAGCGAGTACTACCGCACCTGGTATCACAACAACGGCCTGAGCGACGAATGTGGACTGCTGGTGGCGCTGGAGGAGGGGTTTGTAAACCTGTCCCTCGGCATGCTTAAAACGGGGCAGGGCTTTAGTGAGCGCTCACTATTAACACTTCGCGAGTTTTTCCCCCTGATCGAAACTATCATTCAGCGCCATTGGACGGAGGAGGCCAGCCAGCAACAAGGGGACCCCAGTCTTCGTGCGCGTATGGAGTCCTCGCTGGCTGCCTTTGGTAGCTCCATATTGACCCGTCGCGAACAGCAAATCACCGGCATGGTGCTGCTCGGAAACAGCACGCGGCTGATCGCCGAAAAGCTGGCGATATCCACCGAGACCGTCAAGCTGCATCGCAAGCATGCCTATGCCAAGCTCGATATCTCGAGTCAGGCAGAGCTGTTCAGCTTGTTTATGCAAGCACTGAGCCACAGTGAAGGCGGGTCCGACGTAGACCCGTTGGTCGCGTTCCATAGTCCATCCACGGGGCGCACAACGCAGAGCTAATGAGTAAAGTCATCACAAATCTGCTAGCCGAAGGCTTTGATGCGCTTAATCGCAATGACATTACGAGGGCGGGGCAGTGCTGTAAACAGGCGCTGGATGTAGACCCGCAGAACCCGAACGCCCATTTTTTGGTAGGCCTAGTTGCGCTTGAGGCCGCTGATAGACCCAACGCACACCGCGCGTTCAAATCAGTCGTCAAACTCGACCCCAACCACGCTGCCGCCTGGTCTCAACTGGCGCGCCTCAACGCCAGTGAGGGGCGGGTGAAGCTGGCGGAACAGGCGCTGCTTGAAACCCGCCGCTTAAAACCCACCGATCCGGCCGTTCTCGACACGATCGGCACCGTTCTAACCCAGTTAGGCGAATATGACGCCGCAAAAGCGTTTTTCGCCCGGGCCACCACCGCCGCCCCCAATACGCCGCATTACATGATGAATTTGGCTAATAATTTGGTCTTTTTGGGGGAGATCGATACCGCAAAGGCTATTTTTAGCGATGTTATCGATATTCAGCCCAACACACCCCAAGCGCACTGGGGCTTTTCGAGCGCGGTCAAAGCGGACTCGAGCGCCCATATTGATCAAATGCGGAGCTTGCTGGCACGCAACGAGAACAATCCTCGGGGACTCGGGTTTCTCTACTACGCACTGGGAAAAGAGCTGGAAGATACCAAAGCCTGGCCAGAAGCTTTCGACGCCTTCGCCGCGGGGGCTGCCGCCAGACGTCAGACGGTGGCCTTCGATGAGCCAACCGAACAAGTCATGTTTGATGCCCTCAAGGCGACCTATACGAGAGACTGGCTAGCGCAGCGCGCCGCGGGCAACCCTGACGCTTCACCAATCTTTGTGCTGGGGCAACCTCGCACCGGCACCACGCTGATCGAGCGGATTATCACCAGCCATTCCCGGGTCCACTCCGCCGGGGAGCTACAGCAATTTGGCCTCGCCATCCGCCGTCTGGCAAAAATTCAGGACCCGCGGCGCTACAGTCCCGAACTGCTGGAGGCGGCTGCCGCGCTCAATCCGGCCGAGCTGGGTACGATGTACCTGCAATCCTCGACGCGAATGCGCGGTAAATTGCCGCGATTTGTCGATAAATTGCCGGTAAATTACCTGAACATTGGATTGATTCTAGCGGCGCTACCCAATGCCAAGATCGTTCACCTGGTGCGTGGGCCCATGGATGCCTGCTTTGCCAGCTTCAAACAGCTTTTTGCGGATGCCTATCTGCATTCCTACGATCAGGAGGAAATGGCGCGCCATCATATTCGTTACCGAGATTTGATGGCCCACTGGCACAGGGAATTTCCCGGTAGGATCATTGATATCAGCTACGAGGCAACGGCAGCAGACCTGGAGCCCAACGCCCAACGACTGATTGCCGAGCTCGAGCTGGAGTGGGAGGACGACTGTCTGCATTTCCACGAGTCCAGCGCGGGCGTGGCAACCGCCAGTGCCGTACAGGTGCGTGAGCCCGCACACACGCGGTCGATTGGCCGCTGGCGTCGCTACGAGGAACAACTGGCCCCTATGCGCGCTATTCTCGAGGCCGCGGGGGTTCCACTCGAGTGATTCACCGCTCAACTTGCCTCACGGGGACCGCACTTTTCCGCCTTATTAACCCTCAAGAGGTCTGTACAAATTGATCGTGCGATAGCAAGCTAGCATCGTGTGCCCAACGCTTTATTTTGTTTATTGACTACAGGAGCCCGTCAATGAGCCACCGTCCCCTATCCGTTCGACATCTAGCACTTCCCGTCGCGGTATCTTCAGCACTTGCCGCCAGCCACATTCAGGCACAAATGCTCGAGGAAGTCGTGGTAACCGCCACCAAACGTGAGCAAAGTGTGATGGATGTTCCTTTGGCCATCACGGCGCTTTCTGGTCAGTTCGTGATGGATACCAACCTCAACGATGTGAAGGACTTGATTGCCTACACGCCGGGGGTGAGTGGCAATTCGCAGGACTCCTATATTGATGCCGTCGCGGTTCGTGGTGTGCGCTACCAGGACTTTGGCGTGGGAGGCGACCCCTCCACCGGCTTCTTCAAAAACGACCTCTATGAAGGCCGAAACGGCAGCGCGGTGACCAGTCTCTATGACATTGATCGGGTCGAAATTCTTCGCGGCCCACAAGGCTTCCTGTTTGGCCGTAACGCCATCGCCGGTGCGTTCAGTGTCTACACCGCCAAGGCTGACCCCGATGGTCAAAGCGGGTATATCCAACTCGATATTGGTGAGCGCGGACATGCGGTGGGAGAGGGCGCCATCAACATTCCTCTAGGCGATAACCTCGCTACCCGCATTGCTGGCTATTACTCACAAGAGGACGGATTCTCCCGAAACGTTTTCTCGGGCCGCGATGAAATTGAACACGAGAAGTGGGCGCTTCGCTGGTCGACTAAATACGAGACTGATCGGCTAACGGTCGACGGCGTCGTTGAGTATGAAGAGCGGCGTCAGAGTGGTTCTATGTACCGCGCGATTGATACCGGGGATATCTGGGATACCTTTGATGAGTACATTACGTCTGACACCACCCTGCGCGGCACGGACAAAGAGTTGGACTCTGATATTGGATCCGGTGAACAAGACGACGCTGACATACTGACTTTAGGACTGTTCATTAACTACGACCTGGGCTTCGCCACCTTGACCTCGAACACGGGCTATAAGGATCACGACTACTTCTACAAAGAAGACTATGACGGCACACCGCTCAACGTAAATAACTTCCAATTCAACCAAAGCGGCGAGTACTTCCAGCAAGAAATTCGCTTAACGTCTAACGATGATGGCCCCCTCGGTTGGTACGTGGGAGGAAGTTACTACCAGGAAGATCTAGACGCGGGCTTCGTCGCTATCGGCTCTGAAGACCTGATGTGTCAGTACTATTTGAACTCCTACTATGACGCTTACTATCAGGCCTATTATGGCTACAGCTACAACCCGCAGTTTGAAGGCTGTGCCGATGTTCCCTACTACTACGATTTCTACTCGTCCGCTGATGGCAACCTCACCGAAACATCACAGATCAAGGGCAAGTACACGGGTTGGGCGGCCTACGTAAACACCGACTTTGACATCACCGAGAACTGGAACGTTGAGTTCGGTGTGCGCTACACCGAGGACGACAAAGACTTCGCCATACTGGTACCTGAACCCGAAAGTTATCTTGGGCCCTACTTCACTTACGGTTTTGCGACAGCGGAGTTCATCGAGGACTCGGACAGCTGGGATGATCTGACCCTACGCGTGGGCACGACTTACACCATGGGTGAAGCGTTGTTTTTCGCGAGTTACACCCAAGGCTTCAAGTCCGGTGGCTATGGAAGCTTCTGGATTGAGGACGCCAACGGTGGAGTGCCCGCTTACGAAACGGGTATACGTCAGGGCGATGGCTACCTGCCCGGCAAATTCAACCCTGAGACCGTCGACTCCTATGAAATCGGGATGAAGACTTCCTATTTGGATGGGCGCGGTAATTTCGACATCACCTTTTTCATGTATGACTACGAGGACATGCAGGTCATTAACTACGTGGAGGTCGAGGAGACCGGCGCGTTTGCAGGCCGAGTGCTCAACGTCGGCCAAACCGAAGGCTACGGTGTCGAGGCAGCAACGACTATTGCCCTTAGCGACAACTTCACGCTGTATCTGTCTGCAGGCTATCTCGACACCGAGGCGACCGGCATCCAGAACATCTGCGGCTTGGAAGATGTCAACGGCTGTGAGGGCAGTCCGCTATTCTGGGCGCCCGAGATCACCGCGGCAGGGCGACTTGATGCCAACTTCCCGATGGGTAATGGGGCCATCACCGGCGCCTTTGAATTCTCCTACGAAGATGAGCGCGGCGGCGGTTGGGAAGCCAACCCTGAAGGCTATATTGATGCCTACACCGTGGCGAACCTGCGGATCGGCTATGAAACCGACAGCTGGTATGTCAGTGCTTATGCGGAAAACGTCTTTGATGAGTTCACCTGGGATGGCTACAACGCCAACGGCGGTATTATCCCGTCACACTTCTTCGGACCCATGCGGCCACGTACCTTTGGTGTCATGCTGGGGATGAACTGGGGCAACTAAGCCTGAGTCGTTGAGAGACACAAAAAAGCCGGCATATGCCGGCTTTTTTGGTGAGAGCCGAGATCAAGGTGCTCTATAAGCGGTCCATTGGTTGTCCACCCTGCTAGCCTGGCCAATAGAAAACGTGTCCATGCAGTAGTCGTCGGTGTAGTCCATAAAGTTTGTCACCGGGTCGTCACCGCTAGCTGAGCAGCTATCGCGACCTACTGGACAACCATAGGCTGGAGATGCTTCCGCGGGTGTGTCGGCCACATAATCTCCAGGTTCATTACACCCACCCTGGAACGTATGGTACAGACCCAGCCAGTGACCGATCTCGTGAGTCAGGGTGTCGCCTTGATTATAGGGCGCCGCGGTGCCTCCCGGCATCGACTCATCAAGTATTACCACACCATCAAGGCTCGGTTGAGAATCATAACTGCTCGGGAACGTTGCATAACCCAAAATGCCGTTACTTGGCCTGCAGGAATAAATATTCAGCGTTTGTGCCCCGCCTTCCCGCAACGAGGATTTCATCGAGCGCTCCGAGCGACCGTAGCACCCCGTATACCATTTTCTATCCGCGGTTCGCGTAGTTTTGATGAGGTCAAATTCGTAGGGCAACGCTGGGTTGCCGCCAATACCAGCAAAGGCCTGATTGATCACGTCCATTTGGGCGGCAATCGTAGCATTGGAAACATCTCCATTGCCGCGCCCATCGCTGACAACGTGAAAGACGACGCCGATGCAGGTTTTACCTTCAGCGCAAGATGGCGTAGGTAGCTCACCGCCACCGCCGCCATCTCCGCCGCCGCCATCTCCGCCGCCGCCATTACCGCCACCACCATTACCGCCACCACCGGGCTTATCAGGCTTACCTTTTGCGTTCACGGCTGCAAGCTTCTTGCGCATTTCTTTTTCGAGCTTTTTCGCCTCTGCCTGCGACGGATGCTCAGTGGCACAACGCTTAAAAGACGCGTTTTCACTGGCGTTGTCGACGGCATGTTGATTTTGTGAGACGGCAGCGCCTGAAATAAGGCTTAACGCCAGCGTAAGGGGTGGCAAAACGGGCCTGAAATTCATGAGGTGAACCTCGCTGTCTTTTGTCAATAGGTGCGAAAAACGCTGTATAGCATGTGGGGAGGCAGTTATTTTGTCAAACAGCCGGGGGTAAGTTCCCACGAAAAGCCCACCCAAAAAGGGGTAATGCCCCAGCTTCCAGCCTATGTCAGGATGCTTCCGCTAGCAAAGCGCCAGAAGCGCCGTCCATGGCGATCACGCCGTGAGGCGGCGTGGCGCAATCTGAAACGTCTTTTTTGGGGAGAAACCCACGTGACATCGAGATTAGACACAACAGCCCTTAAAAATCTGGATCGAGCGCACCACCTGCATCCGTTTACCGACTTTCAGGATTATGCCCATCAGGGCGGCCGGATTATCAGTCGCGCCGAGCACGTCTACATTTACGACTCAGACGGTAACAAGATTCAGGACGGCATGTCTGGCCTGTGGTGCTGCAATTTGGGTTACAGCCAAAACAGCATCAAGGAAGCGGTCGCGGCGCAGCTCAACGAGCTGCCGTTCTACAACAATTTTTTTAAGTGCTCCAACCAGCCCGCGGTCGAACTGGCCAGCGCCCTGTGTAAGGTCAGTCCGGCAGGATTCAATCACGTCTTTTTTACCAACTCGGGATCCGAGGCGAACGACACCCAAATAAAACTTGTCCACCGCTACTTCGACCTGCTGGGCAAGCCCAACAAGAAACTTATCATCAGTCGAAAAAACGCCTACCACGGCTCTACGATTGCCGCCGGCTCACTGGGTGGCATGTCAGCGATGCATGAGCAGACCATGGGACTCAATTATATTCACCACATCAACCAGCCCCACTGGTTTGAGCTCGGCGGGGATTTGGATGAGCACGCCTTTGGCATCAAAGCCGCACAGGAACTAGCCGACAAAATTGATGAACTCGGCGAGGACAAGGTCGCCGCTTTTATCGCCGAGCCTATTCAAGGTGCTGGAGGCGTCATTGTGCCGCCCGAGAGCTACTGGCCCGAGGTCAAGCGCATCCTTGAGGAGCGGGACATTCTGTTTATCTCAGACGAGGTCATCTGCGGCTTCGGTCGAACAGGTGAATGGTTCGGTTGTGAAACCTATGGCACGACGCCCGATCTAATCACCTTCGCAAAAGCCGTCACCAACGGCTACATGCCTCTTGGCGGCTCTCTCGTCGGAGATAAGGTCGCCGATGTCCTGCTGTCGGGCGGAGGTGAGTTTGCTCATGGGCTGACCTATTCAGGGCACCCCGCCTCCTGCGCCGCTGGCCTCGCGACACTGGCCATTTACGAACACACCGACATCTTAACCGTAACCAGAGAGCAGCTCGCACCGCATTTTCAGGCATCTCTGGAACAGCTCATCGATCACCCGGTTGTCGGACAAGTGCGCTGCAAAGGGCTGGTAGCAGCGGTGGAGCTGGTTAAGGACAAAGCGAGCCGCGAGCGCCTCGCACCCCAATCCGCAGGCGCAGTGTATTGTCGTGATCAGGCGATTGGTGACGGTTTGATGGTTCGACAAACTGGGGATGCGATGATTATGGCACCCCCCTTCGTCACCGAGCTCGATGAAATCGACACGCTGGTAGCGAAACTAACGGTGGCTCTGGATAAAACCGGGGCCCACTTCGGCGTCAGCTAATCTAAGGGGTTGCTCACGGCGTACTAATGCCGTGATGAATCTTCAGCAGACCCTTGCCCACTGGCGTAACCTAGGCCTTGTCGATAAGCCTTGGTTCAATGGCCTGTGGTTTCAGCTAACGTGGTTCGCCTGCGTGTTGGGTCGCGACCCTTGGCTACCCGCGATTGCGGCCATGTTTGCTCTCCATTTCCTGCTCGTTCCCTCGGGAGTTAAGGAGTTGAAGCGCATTGCTCCAGTTGCCGGCGCCGGCATCGTGACCGACGCGATCTTGACTGCTCTGGGAGTATTTAACTTCGGTGACGTCTTTATTCCGCTGTGGCTGATTGCACTCTGGTTTGCTTTCGCCACCACCCTGCAGCGAGCGCTGGCTGTATTTGGCCGTAAACTGTGGATCGCCGCTCTCATCGGCGCCGTTGCGGTACCGCTAAACTATGGAGCAGGGGCCAAGATGGGCGCGGTCGATCTGCCTCTTGGAACTGGAACAACGGCAACCTCCCTCATTGTTGTTTGGTTTTTTCTT
>Ga0255783_10003138_pt1 | contig 15936 bp, 14 predicted proteins | sample 011ome_22_FD_179981 | JGI IMG/M metagenome (GOLD analysis project Ga0255783, IMG submission 179981) | Coastal salt marsh microbial communities from the Groves Creek Marsh, Skidaway Island, Georgia - 011507BT metaG (version 2) | ecosystem: Environmental > Aquatic > Marine > Intertidal zone >... | reverse complement strand
GAAATAGACCCTTTCCTGTCTTTTTATTTTTTCAAATTCAGCATGAGTGTATCTTCTCTATCAAAAAAATGGCATCTTTTTCACTGATTAGCAGAAAATGAAGTATTCGTTCAAAAGTTTAAGATTCTGCGAATCAACCTTCGGTTTTCGCAAATGCATTACCTTAGGTGCAAGTTAACTTTATAGAATATGAATCTGAATGCACTGCCAAGTAAAGAATTAATGCCTGGGTACCACGGTAAAATGGTGCATGGTGACCAGCTCACCTGGGCTTTTTGGACAGTTGAAAAAGGGGCTGTTGTACCTGAACACCAACACCCACATGAACAAATTATGCATGTGGTGGAGGGGGACTTTGAATTTACCCTAGATGGGGAAACAAAAATTTGTAAACCGGGAGATATTGTGCACATCTCATCAAATCTTCCCCACTCAGGAAAAGCAATTACTCCATGTAAATTAATGGACGTTTTTAGTCCAGCACGTGAAGAATACAAATAATTTATGAAGGTTGATTTAACAGGAAAAAGAGCCTTGGTAGGGGGAGCTAGCAAGGGGATAGGCCGGGCAATTGCAGAACGACTAGCAGCCTCAGGTGCAGAAGTGGTTGTCATGGCACGAAACGAATTGAGTCTCCAAGAGTTGGTCGCCCGACTGGATCGTTCTCAGGCACAGAACCACCGTTATTTAGTCGTTGACTTTTCAGATTACAAAGCTTTTTCTAAAAAAGTAAATGCTTTTTTTAGAGAGCATAAGATTGATATAGTAATAAATAATACCCAGGGACCAGCAGCTGGAAGTGCATTAGAAAAAGAGATTGAGGAGTACCAAGACGCTTTTGACTTATTGTTTAAGTGTGCTGTTTTATGCACGACTCTTGCTTTACCGCATATGCAAGATCAGCAATGGGGACGCATACTCAACGTCGCTTCCATTTCAGTAAAGGAACCTCTGAATTACTTGGTACTTTCCAATACCTTGCGCGCTGCTTTAGTGACTTGGGCAAAAAGTTTGTCTGTAGATATTGCAGAATATCAAATCACGATCAATTCAATTCTTACGGGGTATTTCGATACTCAACGTATCGAACAACTGAATACTAAAAAAGCCGAAAAAATGGGAATCCCAGTTTCTGAAGTTCGAGCTGCCATGGAAGCTACTGTCCCCATGAAACGCATCGGAAAACCCGAAGAATACGCAAACTTAGTTTGTTTTTTAGCTTCAGATCTTGCGGGGTACATAACGGGAACTACTATCCCAATTGACGGGGGATTATTAAAATCACTTTAGGTTAATTTCGATAAAAAATCATTCTTTTCTTCTAATGATTTCTTGGTACCGTTTAATCATTTGATTCAATTTTTCAGGCTGGCTTTCTGCTAGGTTGTTTTGTTGTGCCTGATCTGTATCTAGATCAAAAAGTTGATAGTTCTCCGAATTTCCAAGTTCTACATTCGTGTAATAACTTTTTTCAGGTCCTGCATAGGGAGGTATGAGTACCCAATTTTGGCTTCTAAAAGCGGTTTTGGTTTGCGCTTCTATCACCAGTTCGCTTCTTCCGGTTCCTGAATTTTTAAACAAAACTTCAGATAAATCCACCCCGTCTTTGGATCTTGTTTGAGAACCGATTAATGCGGCGATAGAATTCAAAAAGTCAATCTGTGAAACTGTTTCGTCAGCAACTTGAGGTTTTATTTTTCCCTTCCAATAGGTGATCAGTGGGACGCGCGTACCTGCTTCAAAGAGACTGTATTTCCCCCCTCTTAAACCACCTGAGGGGGTGTGGTCTCCAATTTTTTCAACAGCGTCATCATAATAACCGTCATTGAGAACAGGGCCGTTGTCGCTAGAGAGGATAAGGATTGTATTTTCTAACAGCTTGTTTTCCTCCAGATGTACATACAATTCACCAATACACCAATCTGCTTCAATGATGGCGTCTCCTCGAGGTCCCATCCCCGATTTTCCCTCAAAACGAGGATGTGGGGTTCTGGGTACATGGGGCTGCTGTAGGGTGTAAAACAAAAAGAAAGGATTGTCTTTGACCTTACTGATGTATTTTTTTGCTTGGTTTAAAAATTCGTCTGCCATATCAATATCACTCCACTGAGCTAGTGTGCCGCCTTTCATAAATCCAATTCGCGGGACTCCGTTTACTATAGAGCCGTTGTGTCCGTGATGCCACATCATGGAAAGCAGTTCGGGATTTTCTTTTCCTGTGGGCTGACCTTCAAAATTTTTCTCAAAACTCACCTCAATGGGATCCTTAGGGTCCAAATTAACGACCTTCCCATTTTCAATATAGACGGTAGGAACACGGTCTTGGGTATCGGGCATGATAAAACTGTGGTCAAATCCAACCTCGTTGGGACCAGGGCTAATTTTTTGGTTGTAATTAATTTTGGAGTCTCCGAGTCCCAGATGCCATTTTCCTACAATCCCTGTTTGATAGCCACTGTTTTTTAACATTTTTGGCAAGGTCATTTCGGTTGTATCAATAATGAGATTGGCCCCAGTCAAAATTTTTGCACGTTTGTTTCTCCACGGATAGGTTCCGGTGAGCAGGGCATACCTACTGGGGCTACAGGTAGCAGAACTGGAATAGCCACTTGTAAATCGAGTGCCTTGGTTGGCAATTTTATCTATGTTGGGGGTGTTTAATGTTCCCAAGCCATAGGAACTTACATCTCCATACCCCAGATCATCCGCATAGATTATTATGATATTGGGAGGGTTGGATTTATTTTCATCTATACACGAAGTCACGCTAAAAAGAAATACTACCGAAAGTACAAACAGGTTCCTCATCTGATTTTTTTTACTCCCCAATTTACGTAGATTGTTTTAAAATGAAAATCGAGGACGAAAAGAGACTGCATGTCCTTCCTTTTTTGTTATAAAATAAAACCAAGACGCCTCTTGTTTCCCCCAATTCTACCTTTATTTTTTTATTTTTAATGACGATACTATGCAAATATGAAAACGTACGCTCAATTTTTATTGTTTATTTTTTTGTTCGGTTCCTGTCAAAAGAAGGAATCCGGTTTGGTGAAGGAAGATTGGACTCCTCTCTTCAATGGTAAGGACTTGTCTGGCTGGACAATTAAAATTGCTGATATGCCCCTAAATGAAAATTTCAAAAACACCTTTCAAGTAGAGGATAGTCTGGTCCGAATTGTCTATGACGAATATGAAGATTTTGATGACCGCTATGGACATATGTATTACAAAACACCTTATTCACATTATAAACTAAGATTTGATTACCGTTTTCTTGGGGAACAAACCCCTGGAGGGGAAGGTTGGAATATTCGCAACAGTGGAGTAATGATTCACTCCCAATCTGCCTCAAGTAATGCTTTTGAACAACATTTTCCGGTATCCTTAGAAATACAGCTCTTAGGTGGATTAGGTGACGGTGAACGCACCACGGCAAATTTATGTACTCCAGGAACTGCGGTTTATTTTAAGGAGCAAACGGATTATACCCACTGTATTTCTTCTGAGTCGAAAACCTATCACGGAGATCAATGGGTTCATGTAGAAGCTGTCATTTTAGGGAATGAGTCGGTGATACACATTGTTGAAAACGACACCGTTTTGAAATACACTAAGCCTTTTGTAGACGAGAGTTTTATAGCGAAGGCTTATCAAGGCGAAGATTGGGATAATATGGGTGTGACCAATAAAGAAATGTGGCTTAAAAAGACAGAGAACCCCATCGAAGAAGGATATATTGCTTTACAAGCAGAAAGCCACCCGATTGATTTTAAAAATATAGAATTATTAAATCTCTGTGGTTGTATGGATACTAAAGCAAAAAACTACAAGCCTTACTTTGTAAAGGAAGACAACAGGAAATGTATGTATTAAACGCTATTCTTTTGCTTCCTCTTGTTTTTGAAAGCGCAAAAAATAAATCAGTGTACATGCGCTTAACATCAAAGCTGCGGGTAGCGATTTGATTAGTGCATCTTCTATGGAAAAGTGGAAATAAAGTGCTGCAGTCATCAACCCACCAATGACAAGTAGAGGAGGCAACTCCATTTTTTTATAGAAAATACTGATCAACAAAAGTAAAGCAGCAAAAACTTTCAAGGTTCCAATAGCGTACATTGTATTTAGTGATAGGCCGTATGCGGCAAATTCGGAAACTAAATCGTTGGCTTCTCCACCTCTATAAATTGTTTGTTTGCCGTAGCGAAATAACCACACATTAGCTATTGTAAAGGAAACAATACATTTTAAAACGATAGTGATATATTTTTTCATTGGACATAAAATTCATATTTCTAAAGATAAAAAAACTTTGCTTGAGTTTATATTTCCTAACTTTCACTGGAAGAAGGTTTTCGTTCGTAAAGTTTGACGAAGTTTTATTTTCTTTTTTGTATTTTCAGTATTAGTTATTGAAAACCAAATTTTTAATTGGTGGGACAAAATCTTCTAGCGAATTTCATTTTTTTAAAATTTAGGGATCAAGCTTGATTAATTTTCTTATCAACAAAAAACCCTCCGCTTGGGAGGGTTTTTATAATGCCAAAATTATTAATTCCAAGAGGAACTCAATTCGGGTAGTCTTTGATGATGTCTAGTCATATTTCGCTCAACAGCCAGTTGTAGTTTTTGTGCATCCTCTTCATAGGAATCTTTTCCAAAAAGCGCATTGTATTTTTCAACTACTACGGGAAACATTTTAGTATTTTCATCATATTCTGCTTCAAAATTTTCGTGGTGGTATCTTACCATTACCCAGCTTCCATCACATCCGGAAACACAGTTTAAAGCAGACACTCGATTTGGCCAATTGGCAGCAGCTAATGCCTTCACAAGTCGGGTTCGGTACCTCCAAAAATCTTTTTCCATTCCAGGTTTTATTTTATAAATTAAAATTCTCCTGTGATTTACCATTTTATTTTCTTTGGGGATATAACTTGCTTCCTTGTTTCGTGATAGTATCGTGTTGCCCTTGGAAGTATGGAGTTTTCCAGTTGTTTTAAACCAGAAGTCATTGCCTACTTTATCTACTTTGTCAAATTCACTTATGTTTTGGGCATATTGCATTCTAACATAGTTTTGAGCATTTGGCCCAGTTAAAATTCGAAAGGTCAAATAACGTGGCTGTCCTTCCTTAGAATTATACATTTTTGTTTTTTCAGCAACAGCGGCTTCAAATTTTGCTATATTTTCCTGGCTCACTTCTAACAATCTTGATTGAAGATACTGCGCTTGTAATCCTAAAGACATTAGGAATGACAATAAAAAAAAGATACTATTTTTCATTTTAATTGATTTATGATTATTAGTTTAAAGTTAAACAATTTCTTAGTTTAGGAAAGAGGTTGTGGAAAAATTTCACTTTTCACAAACAAAGAAACGGGAATTAACAGGGCTCCCGATCAAACTCCAATATCGCTGTTGGTAATCAAAAATTCAAAAACAGTTAGTACTAGACGAACAACCACAGCTTGAATCCCAATTCGTGTTACTAGTTCTTTATTCATAACTCATTTATTGTATTTGTTAAAAATATAGACAAAAAGCGGAGGAAGGAAAACAATAAAAACAACACCAAAATAGACATAAAGAAACACACCCAAGGCAAAGGCAAAAATTAATGCCAAAAGCGTAGACTTTTTCATCAGTTACTATTTATTGTTTTAAAAGGACATGCATCGACTTGGCTCAGTACTATTATATCCAAATTAGTATTCTGCTAGCTGACTAGAAATAGCAATGGATGTTTCATGTAACTAAATTATAAAACTATAGAAAAAATAGCAGAATGATTTATTTTCTGAAAACCTGAATGAAATAATAGATACCTAAAGAACCCAATCCTGCAATTAGTAGTTTATCTGCAAATTGCCATGACATAAGTTTAAATAGAATAGCAAATGAGGTAATAGAAAACCCCAAATATTTAATTTTTGAAAGCATTTGGTAAAGATAAAGTTACACGAGCAGGGACACAAGAAAACCCTCCCTACGGAGGGTTTTATCAAGATATTTTTTAGTTGTTGTATAATTTGTCAAGTTTAGACATTTTTTCCGGGGAACTCATTTCCGGTAAAAATTCCATATTGTAAACTTTGCGACCGTAAATTTCAAGTGATTCGCTAAAGCTAGCGATATCAGTTTCATAGCTGTTTTCACCAAACAACTCGTTGTATTTGTCATATACTTTTCTCCATTCTACACTGTTATCAGTTCCAAACTCCTCATAATTTGCATGACCAAAAACAATCATTGCTAAATTTCCGTCACAACCTGATGCGCAATTCCAAACTTCCATAAAAATATCCGCTTTTGATTCTCTTATTGCTTTAGCAACGTTATTTCTAAATCTCCAAAAATCTCCTGATTTGTGCGACTTGTAATTGTATTCCATTACTCTTCTTAGGGGTTTGCTAAAAGGACTAACAGTTATATTGGAGGCATTTTTGTTTAGTCCAAACCATCTTGCATTTGAATTGGTCATTAGATCTCCAACTTGATCATTCCACATTTTTAGTGCTTCTTTGGTTGGTTTCGTATCAAAACCTTTCATGTTATCTTCATACCTCACTCTAAAGTACTTGTCCATGTTGGGTCCTGCAGTTATTCTAAAGGTGTAGAATCTTAGCTGCCCTTCTTTAGAATTATACATTTTTGTTTTTTTCTCCACTCCCGATTCAAATTTTTGATTCATTCCTCGATCCACAGTAATCATTCTTGTATTAATTACTTGAGCGAAGGATAAGGAGGTTGTAAGGAAAAGTAGTACTACTAGTTTTTTCATTTTTAATTGATTTATGGTTAATATGCTATAATATACAAAGAAGTCTCTAAATCTTAATGAAGAGGAATTACCGAGAAAATAGTCTCGGTTCAACCGAGAGATCGAGAAAACAATTGGATTTGATCAAAACCCGCGGGAGGCTTTATAGCTCTACATTCAATAATTGTCCACTCAATTGAATCAAATTTAATTCTGCCAGTTTGGCTTGGTATTTCGCAGCAGCTCTTTGGACTTGGGCATTTCTCAGATTGATTTGGGCTTGTCTAAATTCGATCGCGGTTATTGACCCTAGTTTGTACTGGGCCTGGGAACGATCAAAATTATACTTTCCTGTTTCCACTTGCTTGTTTTGAATCGTATAAATATTTACTGCATTTTGATAGTTTTGCTGGGCGTTCCTCAGATTTCGTTCAAAGGTAAGTAGGGTTTCCTCTTCTTGAATTTTTTGATTTTCCAGTGCAATTTTTGCATTTTTCACTTGAGTAAGGGTACGCCCACTATCAAAAAGATTCCAACTCAAACTGGCACCTATACCTACTGAGTATGTCGTATTATTGGTTCCCGGGAAGAAGGCAGAAGCGGGACTTTTATTTAGATTCCATCCGTAGGATCCTACTAGACCTAAAGTAGGTAGGTAACCCGATTGACGAATTTTAATATCATATGCATTGATTTGATAGTTGCGTTTTTGCTTTAAAAGGGCCACATTATTTTCCGCGGCAGTCTCCAACCAGCTGTCTATTTGGATTTCAGGCACAAAGTTTACATTCAAATCAACACTGTAGGCTTGTTCCATAGGCTGGTTTAAGAGCAGGTTCAAATCTCTTTTTGCATTATCTAGTTGCTGTTTTGTTTGGATCAAGTTAATGCTGTCATTAGTAACGTCTACCTGAGCATTTAATACGGCAAGTTTATTTCCTTGCCCGTGGATAAAGGCATATTCAGCTCGCTTTTGACGCTCCTGAGATACAGCTAAATTATCTTGTAAAATAGTATTCGATTCTGTGAGCTGAGCGATATTAAAGTAAACTTCGAAGAGTTGTAATATGGTAAATTCAATGGTTTCTCTAAGCTGTAATTCGCTAAGTGCATATTGCTCTTTAAGTCGTTTGTAGGTATATTTTCTACCCAGACCATCAAAAAGTGTATAGTTTACATTTATCCCAGCATTAAAGCGTTGTGTTTCTTGATCTTCAAAAACCCGATTTGGTATTGGATTTCCTTGGTCATCCACCTGTCCCGGAAATGCAATTTCGGCATCCGATCCGGAATAATTCCCCCCGCTCGAAAGAGCCACTGAAGGCAAATACCCTGAATTTAGTAGACTGCTATTATTTTTTTCTATTTCTGTAGTATTCCTTGAAATGAGTATTCCAAAGTTTTGCTCCAGAGCGATGGCCAGAGCTTCTTCTTTTGATAGGTTTTCTTGACTCTGAATTGATGTAAAAATTCCAAAAAATAGTAAAGCGATGCTAAATTTTACTCTCATATCTGAACGTTTTCTGACTCTGTTTCAGCCATTTTATCTTCTTCTTTTTTCTCGATTAAAGCTCTTTCAACAGATTCTTGCGAGGGAAACTCTCCAGAGGCCAACCAAATGAAATAGACCTTAGCCTCATTGATCAGTGAAATGAAAATAGGCAGTAAAATCAAAGTCAAAATTGTAGCAAAAGCGATTCCATAGGAAACCGTAATGGCCATTGGCTTTAACCATTGTGCTTGTCTACTTTTCTCCAGAAGCAGGGGTGTAAGCCCCGCAACTGTGGTTGCAGAAGTAAGGAAAATTGCCCTAAATCGAGATCTACCGGCTAAAATCAAGGACTCTTTAAACGGATATCCTTCCTTTATATTCGAATTGAATTTTCCTATAAAAACTAACCCGTCATTAACCATGATCCCAATAAGCGCTATGACTCCAAGTAAAGAAATAATAGAAACCGAGAAGTTATGAACCCAATGCCCCCAGGCAACACCGATTAAACTTACAGGAATTAATACAAAGAGTAAAATGGGTTGAGAATAACTTCTAAAGGCAAAAGCAATGGTTATATAAATTAAAATCAAAATGGGTATCCCTGCTCTAGACAGGGAATTGATGAGTTTAAAGGCTTCTCGGTTTTGACCTTCGTAGGAGGCGCTCACCGTAGGGAGCCTTTCTTGAATTTTGGGCATAATATTGCTTCGAATATCCGCCATGATGTCTGTGGCAGAGGCTTCTTCAGAATTTTTTAGGTCGGCTGAAACTTGGATTTCCCTTCTCCCGTCTAAGTGATTGATAGAGACTTCTCCTCTTCTAATGGAATACGACGCAATCTCTTTTAAAGCGACGAGATCGCCATTGGGTAAATCAATTTTCATGTCTTCTAGTTGGGTGATGGAAGAACGATCTTCTTTTTTGTAGCGAACCCACACCCGAATTTCATCTTGACCTCTTTGAAAACGTTGTGCTTGTACACCAAAAAAACCAGCACGAACACGACTCATTAAATATTGTAAGTCCAGGCCTAAGGCATAAGCGTTGTCTTTTAATTCGAGTGTAATCTCTTTGATTCCCACGGGATCATTGTCCTCCACATCCTTAAGTAATGCATTGGAATTTAAGGCCTTCTTCAATTCAGTTTTTGCTTCTTTTAATTCTTGAATGTTGTTTGATAATAGCGATACCGAAACGGGTTTACCTCCAAAATTTGAACCAGATCCATAGACAATACTTTCAGCGCCAATGACAGGACCTACAAGTTCTGCAATCCGTGTAGAGACCATTCGAGAGCGGATGAGGTCAGGACGCTGTTCACCGGGGAGTAAGTTGATTGTTAGATTGGCCTTTGAAGCTCCATTACCGAGGGTTTTAATCGTATTGACAAAAAGAGACTTTTCTTCCCCCTTGAGGTACTTCTCGGTAAACTCCTGGTCCACCAATTTGGACGTTTTTTCTATTTGAGTGATAATGGAGTCTGTGATTCTTTCATTTGTTCCATTGGGCATGACTAAGTCAATGGAAATTCGGTCAGAGGCAATTGAAGGAAAAAAAGACGTTTTGATAATTCCCCCTCCAAAAGAACCAACGGTAAGGAGAAACAAACTAATAAAGATTGCGATGACTAAAAACCGATTGTTTAATGAAAACCGAAGTGACGGTTCATAAACACGATCTCGAATAGATTTCATAAATACATCTCCTAGTTTATTGATCTCTCTTAACTTAGAAAATACTTTTGCAACAAGCGTTTTTGGATTTTTCTTCTTTTTCAGTAGCGCTTTTGAATGTGCTAAATGGGCTGGAAGTATAATCAGAGCTTCTATTAATGAAATAAAAAGGGTCAACATAACAACAACGGAAACTTCACCAAAAAACTCTCCTATTCTTCCATCTAAAAAGAGGAAAAGTGAAAAGGCCAAAATAGTGGTGATAATGGCAGATACTACTGGGGGAATTACCTCCATAACACCATCTATAGCTGCGCGATAGGGAGACTTTCCCTTTTCGTATTGCTGATAGATATTTTCTGCAATAACAATTCCGTCGTCTACCAAGATTCCAATAACGATAATCATCCCGAATGTAGATAAGACATTAATGGTGACACCGAAAAGTGGTGCAAAAATAAACATCCCCAAAAAGGACACCGGGAGGCCAAAAGCAACCCAAAAAGCCAATCTAGAATTCAAAAAGATGGAGAGGAATAAAAGCACCAATAGCATTCCCTGAAATATATTTTCTGTCAACAATTGATTCCGTTCTGTTAAAGTAACTGAAGCATCGTCAAGAACTTCTAACTGAGCGTTGTCGTTGGTTTCATTAAATTGAGTAATATACTTGCGAACTGTTGCTGCTGACGAGATCACATCTTCAGAATTGGTAGAAGTCACGCTTATATTGATTAAAGCATTGCCTTCCAAATAACTCCCATTGGGAGTTTCAGAAAACCGATCTTTTATTTCAGCTACATCTTTTAATAAAATCTGAGTTCCGTCAGAGAGAGACAATACTTCTATGTTAGAAAGTTGCTCAGCGTAATAATACTTGTTGTTTGCTCGGATTAAAAATTCTTCTGCATCGGTTTTAACACGACCTCCTGTCACGATGATATTGGCTCTAGCTACCGCCTGTGCCACTTCACTAAAACTAAGACCGTAAGCCAAAAGTTTGTTTTCATTTACTCCGATTTCAATTTCTTCATCTGGATATCCAGAGACGGTTATTTGAGAGATTCCCGGCAAAGCTCTTAGGTCGTTTTCAATTTGACGCCCAACTTTTTTAAGATTTAACAGTTTTATGTTTTTAGCAGTCAGTGCAAAATTGATTGTAGGCCGAATAGGTTCCCTCTTGGATACGACCAAAGGCTCCATCCCTGTTGGATAACTGGGTACACGATCTACCGCGTTTTTAACTTCCAACAACATAAAGTTGATGTCCAAATCTTCTTCCACTTCAACGGTGATTGATCCTGAATTCTCTCTAGATACAGAGGTGACCCTTTCCACACCTCTCAAGCCTTTTAAATTGTCTTCAATTTTTAAGATCACCCCTTCTTCCACCTCCATCGGGGAAGCACCGGGGTAGACCACTGAAATTTGAACAATATGAGATTCTGTAAGGGGGAAATAAGAAGATTTTAATGATTTTAATCCTAAAATTCCAAACAATAAAAAGGCAATAATAACGACGTTAACCGCAACGTGGTATTTGATAAAGTAATTTATAATCTTTTTCATGAGCGCGGTCTATTTCTTTTGTTCAAAAGGAATAGGGGAAACCTCCATATCCTCATAGGCCCCAATCAATGGCTGAGCAACGATTTCTTCTCCGTCGGCAAGCCCTTGGATAAGGGCAAGGGTCTCGGTAAAGTGAATGGGATTTACCTTTTTCAAACTCAGCTTGTTGTCTTGAACTACAAATAGCTCTTGGGATTCATTTAGTAAGCCCCTGTCTACCGCAAAAACATTGTTGAACTCCATAGCGTTGATCTCTGCATTCATAAACATCCCTTCTTTCAGATTTTCATCACGCAATCGGATGAATACCTTTACCGATTGGGTTTGACTGTCTACCATCGCATTAATTCTAGAAACTATACCGGTGTAGATGCGTTCATCGTCTATCGACTTAACCTTGACCTCTGCTCCCTCTGTTATATTGGACACATAGGACCTAGGAAGGGCAACTCTCAATTCGTAATCCCCAGGAGCAATAAACTCCCCCAAATCCTGACCGGGCCTAATTAATGAACCTTCCGTAACATTAGCACTCACTAAAACCCCATTGAAAGGAGCTTTAATTTTATAAAAAGTCAAAGTCTTTTCTAAGTTTTGTAAAGTGTAATAGGAAGAGATGACACCGCGACCAGAAACAAAAAGTCGAACCTTCTCATCCATTTTTGGTAAGGAAGGGACTGGTTTTTTCAGGTCAAAGGATTTTAAATAGGCACTCCATAGCTCATAGGCTTTAGGAAAATCCAATTGTAAATCGGGCAATACAGAAGTGATAAGATTGTATAAGGAAGCCCGCTGTGCAATGACATTCGAACGAAATTCTGAAGAGGCTATTTGTGCCAATTGCTGCCCTTTTTTGTAGGACTGTCCAGTTTTGAATAACGGATTTATCGTTTGCATTACGCCTTGTACCCGAGACGTAATTTGAATGCGTTTGTAGGCTTGTAAAACTCCTTTGGAAGGTATTTGGACTTGCAAAGGTCCATTTTTTGCTTTTAGAGTGTAGACTTCTTTGACTGTGTTTTTTGCTTTTTTTCTTGGAGGAGGATTGCTATCAATAATTAGTTTTGATAGTTGAAACGACAGTGCGATAAAAACAAATCCTACAAAAAACAAGATCCATTTTCTCACTGTCTTGAGTGAAGTATTCTTAGACATTTGTTCAATAAAATAATGCGAAAGACTCGATTTAATTAAACACTTTTTATAAATTCTTTAATTTTATGGTTAAAAGTGTTCTTTTTGAGCCCTTTTGTTTAACAATTTTTTTCAAAGTTAAAGCATAATTATGACTATACCTAAACACCGTTGTTTATATTTAAGTTAACTACTCGATGGCTTTAATTGAAAAGGTTTAGAAAAAGGCTAAGTTATTTGTGTTTTTTATGAGCTATTTTACGGTGCCTCAATTGAGTCTCCATGACGAGAAATGAGTTGCTTTTGCGAAGTGTTGAATTAAGGATTGGATGGAGCCACAAGTGTACCACAACAAAACTCCACACCGAGGTGAGGGGTTTTAGGCACGTATACTAGTTTGTGGAGTAGTAGGTCTGGAACGCTTTTGGAACTTGCACAGAGGAGCTCTTGCGCCCTAACGGAAAACGAAACTACCGCATCCCTCCTTTCCTGTTTGGACTTCTTTTTTTGGGCCAAATCATTTGTTTTCCTGTTCATTAACTCACAGGTAATACACTTTTTTTTCGAGAACTTTTTTCGGGATCTTCAGAGGCCATGTAGGCTAGTAGTGCAGTTAGGATGACATTGTTTTTAATATCGTCAAAGATAAGTTTGTCATAGGTGTCCCGGTTGGTGTGCCAGGTATAATCACGATAGGACCAATCCAGCGAACTTAGATTAAAGGCAGGAGCACCAGCGGCTACAAAAGAGGCATAATCCGAACCTCCACCTCCAGGAGTACCTGGGAAAGTTGTTTCAATATGTTTTGTTACAGAAGTAGGGACTTTAGCAAGCCATTTCCCAAGATATTCATAGGCATGTAAATAGCCTTGCCCTGAAAGATTTACGACCCTCCCAGTCCCGTTGTCTTGATTAAATACGGCTTGAATGTTTGCGATAATTTCTGGATGATCTTCAACAAAAGCACGAGATCCTTGAATTTAGATTAATAATACCTATAATATATAGAGAATAAGTAAAATTCTTACTACTCTTGTTTTTATGAATTTCACTTTGTGCTTCAATTGGAGATGTCTATTCCGAAAATGAAAACCATTCTTTATTGAGTACTGGTAAAGAACATACATTTGGGTGAGTATCAAAGATATGATAAACCCGGATGTTCTTCCCGAACTGTTGAAAAGGGTAGTTTGGTGGATTAAGAATTGTCTTTTTTCTTACCGAATTTTTGTCTCAATACGATTCGAAAGTAAAAGTAGATATAAATCAAAAAGACTATACATCCGACAATAAACATGACTTTATTATTCATAATCTCTTATTTTGAATCTTTTCTTCTTTGTCTAATGGCAATAGCAAAACCTAAAATGGTTACCGGCCAAAGACCGACATACAAGCCTTCGAGTTGTTGTCCTGAAAACCAGAGATAAATTGAATAGAGAAAGCTTAAAAACGCTAACAGTATAGGATAATATTTTTCAAGAAATTTCATATTCCGTAAGTTAGGCAAATTATCTGAAAAAGATAGATCCATGCACACAAATGCATAGTAAAGAGAATAATCCAGGTCGTAACGAATTAAAGAGAATTATCGGGTTGGTCCTAGATTCTCCCTTAGTGGTCTTAGGGTCTGAGTCTTTCAGGTCTTGGTTTTTATTGTATATTCGCACCACGTTGTTCACGCAACGGAATAACTTAAAGGATTTGTTAAGTATGGTTGCTTTTCAAATCCTTTTTGCTTTTAAAAAAAAACCTCGAATTAATTGGTTTAATTGATCAGAGTATTCTATCCCTCTCCGCCACCACCTGCATCACCACCTCCTACATCTCCAACATACATTGCGCCATAATCTCCCCCAGCTGTAGGCAGATTGTTTATGTTTATCTGAAATTCATCTAATACTAGACCGATCTCTTTAGGATCAATTTTGTTTGGAAGCCTTGACTCTGATAGTTTACCGTTTGTCAAGTTGAGTGTGTATACTTTTTTCGAGTTGTAGATATAATATTTATCATTAAGTAAGATTGCTTTTGCAGAAGACCATCGCAAGGGTGATTCAACGCTGAATATTTCTTTTCCAGTTTCTATATTCACTCCTTTAAAAAGCTTTTTCTTGTTTCTAAAAACTAGGGTTTTCTCAAGAATATGGACTGAATAAAAAACATCATCTATTTCCCATAATATCTTCCCCTGTTTGTAATCAATAATATAGGAAAACTGTTTGCCCCAAAACGAAGTTGTGGTTACAAAAACATAATCGTCAACTCTAGATAATCCGCTGATCGTATTCTTGAAATCTAAAACCCATTGATAGTTATTATCCTTTGAACTATACTTTACGACCTTTTTACTCTCAGAGAAAAGAATATTATCACTCGTAGTCATTCGGATTGATTTCTGATTAATAATACATCTAAGATATAGAGAATGGGATTTATTTCAAAACACACTACAAACTTCCCCCAAACAACTCCCCTCTAAAACCACAACACAGGAATCTAAGGTTAAGGCAATAATATCAATTGATTTGAGAGGATTTAGATTGAAGGTATTGGTGTGCCTAATGTTCTTCCCATTTTTTATTAATTTAGTTTTTATGAAGATTTGGAAATTCTACACTTTAATAGCTCTTGAATTATTTTTGATTATTGTTTGTTTTGATTCACTTTTTAATCGTAATGACACTTTTGATATTGTAGGCGGTAGAGGTGCAGTTGGGTTTGACTATTTTCTTCTTGGCAAACATTGTTTTAACAAGCATTAAATACAGAATTTATAGAAGATTTAGCAGACATGACCCAAGTAGAACTCTTAATAATTGATGATGCAGCTGAAATAAGAAATTTTAAAGCCACTCTGGCTGGAAACGAACACCATTTTGACGTTAAATAAACACACATTAAAACCATGAAAAAATTTTCACTTTTAATTCTTTTCCTCTTAGGCTTTTCGGCTTGTAAACAAGTCAAAAAACAAGCAGTGCAGATTGAAAAAGAATATTATGGAACCACCAAGGAGGGAAAAAAGGTTGATCGCTACAGCCTAAGCAATGAATCAGGCATGAAGGTTGAGATCATAACCCTTGGAGGAATAATAACCCACCTTTATGTGCCCAATGCAGCCAGTGGACTAAATGATGTAGTGCTTGGCTATGATAATCTTAGCGATTATGAAAAGGGAAGCCCCTATTTTGGAGCGATAATTGGTCGCTATGGAAACCGAATAGCTAATGGAAAATTCAAACTTGATGGTATAGAATATGCCCTTGTTCAAAACGACGGTAAAAATCACCTTCATGGGGGAA
>Ga0255783_10003107_pt1 | contig 16029 bp, 11 predicted proteins | sample 011ome_22_FD_179981 | JGI IMG/M metagenome (GOLD analysis project Ga0255783, IMG submission 179981) | Coastal salt marsh microbial communities from the Groves Creek Marsh, Skidaway Island, Georgia - 011507BT metaG (version 2) | ecosystem: Environmental > Aquatic > Marine > Intertidal zone >... | reverse complement strand
ACGCCCAGACGCAAGTTTGTCAGACCATAACCATCGACCTGAGTCACGTCATACCTGGCTGGCGGCCCACCGAACAAGGTGGCAGGCAGCTCATCGTCCTGAACCGTGTGGTACCAAGTGTCTCCCTGATAGGCGTACTCAAGACGCCCGAACAACTCAAACTGTCCCAGAGGTAACGAGTACTGAATTGCCGCGTTTGCCAGGAAGTCGGGGTTGTTGGGTACTTCGTTGCCGGCTGTGTAGGGACGCAACGAGTTCTTGTCGATTTCGCCATCGACCATGGAATATCCTGCATCAATTCTCAGGTTGTCGGTAATTGCCCAGGCACCACTTAGCTCAAAGCCTTGCAAGGTGACTTCATCGATGTTTTCAGCGGTTCTCAACAGACCAAAGGGACCGACAAAGAATTCAAAGAATTGCATGTCGTCGACTTCGGTATAGAACACGGCACCGTTGAGCTGAAGGTTGCCATCCAGAAGACCCGATCGGAATCCCAGCTCAAAGGCGCTTGAAGTTTCTTCGCGGATAACATCAGGCGGCGCCACCAAGGCGGCACCGTTTTGCACCAGGTAGAAGTCGACGATCTGGTTAGCGCCAGAGTTGTTGAAGCCGCCCGCCTTGAAGCCAACGCCCCAGCTACCGTAGACCGTTGTGTTATCGGTGGCATCCCACGTCAAGCTGACTTTCGGTTGGAGCTCATCGAAGGTTTCGCTGTTACCGGGAATGCTTGAACGGACGGTAAAGTCGTCAAAGTTCACGAAGCCCGGATTGAGCGGTGAGCCACCCACGAGAGGCTGGCCGTTCAAGGTGCATTGGCCGCCACAGTAATCGATGTAGGGTGTGAGCGCCCCAGTCGCAGGAGATGGCACATTGTTGGTGACATCACGTTCTTCTTCGTCGTAGCGGAGGGCCAACGACAATTCAATAGACTCGGTGATGTCATAGTTGATCGAGCCAAATACCGCCATGACCGTGGTATCAAAGGTGTCGTTCACCATGGCATCGGTGTATTGGTTGTAAATTGTCGTTGGAACGTTGCCGGCAGGGTTTGGCCAGTTGCTACCGTCATCCCGTAGCTGTGATACTGCCTGATAACGCTCGATATCCAGATAATAAAAACCGGCTTGCCAACGGAGTCGCTGGTCGGCATTAGAGGTTAACTGCACCTGAAAGCTCATGTCTTCCTGGAAGCGCTCCTGGTACTGATAACCGTCACAGGTTGTAGGGCTGTAAGGCGGTAAAACCTGTGCCCCTGGTGCAGAACCAAAGATGAAGGTTGGCGCAGGAAGTGCGGTAACACCACCCGGCACTGCAGGCGTGTAAGAGGGCGTCAGTGCATCGAGACTGTTGATACAAGCTTCCGTGCCGCCATAGAAACCGAAAGCACCCGAGGTGCCATCTGCAATAAAGGTATCTTCTGAGTCACTGTAGAAACCCCATGCGGTTACAGTGCCCCAGTCTCTTTCCCAGTCCGCCTTGATTGAAAATTCCAACACATCCTGTTCATTCACAGGACGGACGTTACCGGCAAAGATAAAGTCGTGCGTGTTTACGTCCTGATAAAAGGATTCGGAGCCCGGGGTGCCAAAGGGGACGAAAGGAGGTAATGCGAAGCCGGCGTTGAATGAGATCGCCGCCGCTTCAGATTTGCCGTAACGGAGTTTGGTGTCGATTGACAAACTGTCTGTGGGATCAAAAACCAAACGGCCTTGTACCGCATAATTTTCTGCGTCGTCGACGACTTTGTCGTTCAAGAATGAGTTTGAATAGAAACCGTCAGTGCTTCGATAGTCAACTGTGAGACGTCCAGCCACATTGTCACCAAGCGGTCCGGCGATAGTGGCGAGGCCTGTGTAGGTGCTGTCTTCTGCGATGCTGATACGCACGTCACCTTCGACTTCATCGGAGGGGCGTCGGGTTGACATAATGACAGCACCAGCAGCAGCCGATCGGCCGTAAAGGGCGCCTTGTGGGCCCTTCAGCACTTCGATCTGCTCCAGGTCAGCATATTCTCTATTGAAGGCATAGGTATTGACGTAAAGGACTCCGTCAATGATTAGGGCGAAGTTGGTCTCAGCGTCTCGTGCGCCGTTGATACCGCGGATCGAAACCGACGAATCGCCCGTCTCTACAGTGTTTACAAAACTCACCCCAGGGGTCTGAGAAATGAAGTCTTCGGCCCGCGAGATGCCCATGTCCCGGATCTGACCCGAGGTAAAGGCCGTCACGGTGCTGGGGACGTCCTGCAGGGATTCGCTACGGGCTCGAGCGGTCACCACGACTTCTTCAAGTTGGGCGCTTACCTGCGACGGGGAGAGGGCGGTGCCCCCGATGCCCGCAATCGCTGCGATGATGGCGGGAAGTACTTTTTTGTTTGGGAAAGTTTGGCCTTGCAAACGGTTTCTGAGTGACATGGGCGTCTCCTGTGTAACCAGTTGTTTTATACCTAGAACGTGCATACCGGTAGACGAACGGATTGGATCACCTGTCGGCGGTCTATCTCATTTGTCCGTACAAGTCTTATAGCCCGTCCAATATCGCCCTGTGCTGGGCCTCGGTCAAGTCTAATTCCGAAAGAATTTTGCTGCTATCTGCGCCCATTTTCGGAGGTTTTGGACGAATGGCGCCGGGTTCCTGTGCAAATTTTATGGGAATACCGATATGGTGGTTACCTTCTTCATCTGTCACTCGCATGTGTCTCTCGATGACGTGGTCCTGTTGCCACGCTTCCTTGAGATCGAGAACGGGACTCCAGCAGATATCGCGACCGAAAAACCAAGCCTCCCACTCTGCCAGAGTACGGGTGGCAAACGTGGCCCTCAAAAAAGCGATAGCCTCCCGGTGGCCGGGTCCCGCCGGCCCGCAAACGGGCTCGATAAACTCGGGGTGCTCCAGCCCCTCGAATAGCGCCTCGACAAACTTGTGTTCGCCGCCGCCCAGTGCCAGAAATCGGCCATCCGCGGTGCGATAAACATTGAGCATGGCACCGCCCCCATGGCTGCGTTCATTGAATCGATCCGGCGCTTCATCGCCCCCAAAAACAGGTCCCAGGATATTGGGCGAGGCGGCCAGAACCGATTCATGCATGCTGATGTCGATGTAATCTCCAAGGCCTGTCGTCGCCCGGCGAAGCAACGCCATAAGCACGCCCGAAAGGGCTAGATAGGATGAGAGCATGTCAGACATCGCGACGCCGATAATCGCCGGCCCACTGTTGGGGTCCGCTGGTGAGCAGCTAAGGCTAAGTACGCCAGAGGCGGCAACTGTGGCTGTATCGTGTGCAGGTCGATCTCGCCATGGTCCCGTCTGGCCAAAAGCAGAAATAGAGCAATAGACGAGTTTGGGGTTCAATTCCCTTACTGTTTCCTGATCAAAGCCGAGTCGCGCCATGACGCCGGGTCGAAAAGCCTCGACCATGACGTCCGCGCTCTTGATCAACTCCCGAAGCGCGGCTTTGCCCTCTTCGGTTTTTAAATCAAGTGCAATACTTTCCTTGCCCCGCTGGGTATTTCGCAGCATCACGGTTTCCCCACCCTGCTGCCAAGGAAAGGCAGTCGCTGAGCGAGTTGGCTCTGGTGCTCTGGGATTTTCCACCTTGATTACGCGAGCGCCATGGTCTGCCATCATCTGGGTCGCCGCAGGACCCGGCAGGAACAAAGACAGGTCGATGACCGTTATACCCTCAAGTTTCACGGCGTATCCTCAGTTGGTAATACCATCCTGATGCAGTTGCTCGAGGGTGTCTGGCGACAGACCTAACAGGTCGCCAAGAATTTCCTGATTATGGGCACCGATTTGGGCCCCCGGCCAGTCGGTTCGTCCGGGTGTCTCGCTCAGCTTGGGGGAAATAGCCGGTATCTTCAGCGCCTTGCCGTTGACGTCCACCTCTTCGAACATGCCCCGGGCGATGTAGTGGGGGTCTGTCATCATATCCTCGACGCTGTAGATGGGGCCCACCGGGACCCGTGCTGATTCCAGCTTAGCGATGATCTCAGCGGAGCTATGCTGCTGACACCAGTCAGCGAGGGCCTGATCGATGCGCTCCTGATGAATGACCCGACCCGGGTTGTGCTTGAGTTCTGGATCCTCTGCCATGTCTTCGCGGCCCGCTTCCTTCATCAGGCGTTTGAAGATGCTATCGCCATTGCCGCCGATGACCACGTGTTTGCCGTCGGCGCAAAGATAGGTGTTGGTGGGCACAATGCCCGTAATGGTAGTCCCCGAGGGTTCTCTGATCACGCCGGCCCCGTCGTACTCGGGCACGATGCCCTCAAGCAAATTAAAAATCGCCTCGTACAGCGCGACATCTACTACCTGTCCATTTCCTGTTTTTTGGCGCTGGATGACCGCAAGCAGCACGCCCATGGCCGCTTGAATGGCGGCGGCTGTATCACCGAGAGAGATGTTCGGACGGATGGGGGGCTTGCCGGGTTCACCGTTGATGTAGCGGAAGCCGCCATAGCCCTCTGTCACCGAGGCGTAACCAGGCTTTTCCGAAAAGGGACCCGTTTGCCCATAACCCGAGATCCGCGCATAGATAATTCCGGGATTGTGGGGTTTGAGGTCTTCGGGTCCTAGACCCCAGCTCTCCATAGCTCCGGGTCGAAAATTTTCGACGACAACGTCGGCCTTGGTAAGCAGATCAAAGGCAATCTCGCGGCCTTTGTCCGACTTAAGATCAAGAGTGACGCTTTTTTTGTTCCGCGCGAGCGAGTGGTACCAGAGAGACATCCCGTCGCGAACTTCACGCCACTGGCGAATGGGATCGCCGGTCGGCGGTTCCACCTTGATAACCTCAGCACCGAAATAACCCAGCACGGTACCCGCAAAGGGGCCTGCTAGTAGTTGGCCCATCTCAACAACGCGTAATCCCTCTAAAGGACGATCGGTGTTCATCGCAGCTTCTCCTGTCGCCGGTGTCCGGAGCACAATGGTACGGACATTTGTATCAGTGATCTACGACGAACTTGCGACTATCGATCAGGCGTCGCTATTTTCTTCCTGCCAGACCTCCATGCCGGGGCATGCGCAAAACAAGTGTCGATCCCCATAGACATTATCCACCCGCGAGACCGGCGCCCAATATTTATCCTGTCGTAGCGAGGGCATGGGGTAGGCGGCCTGTTCCCTGGAGTAGCTGTGAGACCAATGGCTATCCACAATGTCATCCAAGGTATGTGGCGCATTTTTTAGCGGATTGTCGACGGGATCGCTCTGGCCTATCTCCACGGCGCGAATTTCCTCACGGATGGCGATCATAGCGTCACAGAAGCGATCAATTTCTGCCAGAGACTCCGACTCTGTCGGCTCTATCATTAGGGTGCCGGCGACGGGGAACGACATGGTGGGTGCGTGAAAGCCATAATCCACAAGCCGTTTGGCAACATCTTCCTCGGAAATTCCCGAGGCTTCTTTAATGGGTCTAATATCGATGATGCATTCGTGAGCCACCAGACCATCCCGCCCCCGATAAAGCACCGGGTAATGGTCACTCAAACGGTGCGCAATGTAGTTTGCGGAGAGGATGGCCACTTTGCTTGCCGCGGTGAGCCCGTCGCCCCCCATTAACGCAATGTATACCCAAGAGATCGGCAAAATAGAGGCGCTGCCAAAAGGCGCTGCCGATACGACGTCATTGGTTTCGCAGAGTCCAGCAACGGGCACGACCGGGTTGGTGGGTAAGAAAGGGATCAGATGTTCGCCGACTCCAATGGGGCCCATGCCCGGGCCACCGCCCCCGTGGGGAATGCAGAACGTTTTGTGTAGGTTTAGGTGGGAAACGTCGGCACCGAACTTGCCCGGACTGGCGAGGCCAATCAGCGCATTAAGGTTTGCACCGTCGACGTAAACCTGGCCGCCGTGCTGGTGAATCAGCGCGCAAAGTTCAACCACAGATTCTTCAAATACCCCGTGGGTTGAAGGATAGGTGATCATGATCGCCGCTAACCGGTCGCTATTGGCTTCCACCTTTGCCTGCAAATCATTCATATCGACGTTGCCTTGCTCGTCGCAGCCTACGATCACCACCTGCATCCCTGCCATCACTGCAGACGCGGGGTTGGTGCCGTGCGCCGAGCTCGGGATAAGGCAAATTCTGCGCTGCGGCTCACCGCGGGACTGATGGTATCGACGGATTGCCAGCAGGCCCGCATATTCTCCCTGGGAGCCGGCATTGGGCTGCAGCGACATACCATCGTAGCCCGTGCACTCAACAAGCCAGCGCGAAAGTTCCTCGAGCAACTGTTGATAACCATGGGTCTGGTTTGGCGGAGCAAAGGGGTGCATGCGGCTAAACTCGGGCCAGGTGATGGGCGCCATTTCTGTCGTTGCGTTGAGTTTCATGGTGCAACTTCCCAGGGGAATCATTGCCCTGGTGAGGGAGATATCTTTGTTCTCGAGCCGCTTAAGGTAGCGCAGCATTTCGGTCTCGGCATGAAAGTGCTCGAACAGAGGGTGTTGCAGATAGTCGACTGCACGATGTAGCGCCTCTGGAAAACAAGACCCATCGATGGTGTCGGGTATGGCAGCGCCCAGTACCGTTGCCAGCGCATGAATGTCGGCTTCGGTGGTGGTTTCATCGAGGCTGATCCCGACCGCGTCGTCAGACACCCGTCGTAAATTAAAACCCGCATCCAGCGCGTCTGACAGGATACGCGATTGCGCCGTGCCAACGTCGACCGTCAGGGTGTCAAACCAGCTGTCGTTGTGCAGTTTGAGCCCGGCTATCTCAAGCCCACGCGCCAAATGTGTTGTCAGGCGATGGACACGTTGGCCAATCCCACGCAAACCGTCGGGTCCATGATACATCGCGTACAGGGCGGCCATGATGGCCAGCAAGGCTTGCGCTGTGCAGATGTTAGAGGTCGCCTTCTCCCGACGGATATGCTGTTCCCGTGTTTGCATGGCCATACGCAAGGCCTGTTTGCCGCGTCGGTCAACCGAGACGCCAATGACTCGCCCCGGCACCGAGCGTTTGTAGGCATCACGCGTGGCAAAAAAAGCGGCGTGGGGGCCACCAAACCCCATGGGCACCCCAAAGCGCTGGCTGTTGCCTACCACGACGTCGGCGCCTTGTGGGCCGGGTGCTTTTAGCAACGTCAGCGCCAGTAAATCCGTGGCGACACACACCAGCGTGTCGCGTGCGTGCGCCGCGGTGCAGAGGCCATCCAGCGGACGTACTTGGCCAAAGGTGCCCGGGTACTGCACCAACATGCCAAAGGCATCATCCGGCTCCACGAGGGCCTCTGGCTCCACTGTCTCAACATAAATGTCGAGCGGCTCGGCTCGGGTTTTCAGCAGCGCAATAGTCTGCGGGTGGCAGTCGCTGGCGACCAAAAATCGGTTGGAGCGATTCTTTTTATTGACCCGCTGCATCAAGGTCATGGCCTCCGCGGCGGCCGTGGCTTCGTCGAGTAGCGAGGCGTTGGCGAGTTCCATGCCCGTGAGATCCATCACCATTTGCTGATAGGTCAGCAATACCTCCAGCCTACCCTGAGATATCTCGGGTTGATAGGGCGTATAGGCGGTATACCAGCCGGGGTTTTCAAGGACATTACGTTGAATCACCGACGGCACGAAGGTGTCGTAGTAGCCGGTACCAATGCAGCTCCGCACCACCTGATTTTTTGACGCGTATTTTCGAAGCTTGGCCAGCGTCGCCTGCTCGCTAAGCGCGGGTGGCAGATCGAGCGCGTCCCGCTTGCGTATTTTTTCCGGTACAGCCCGATCGATCAGGGCGTCCACCGAGTCATAACCCAGCTCCCTCGCCATTTCTTGTTGTTGCTTCGTCGAGGGGCCGATGTGACGGCGATAAAAATCGGCGGGGTGGCGCGCGTCGTCCAATGACATAAGAGTCTCTGATAAGTGGCGTTTGAGGACCCGACTAGCGTTGGTATGCCAAAGTCAACTGGCCCAGTCGGGGGTCACCTTGCAATTGTAGCAAGGGGTCTGATCCCACCCAAGAGTCGATCCTTGTTAACTCCGCAAAATGACGAGAATTTTGGATCACGTCCCGCGGGCTAGACAGGGGTGTCGTAGGTCACTGCAACAATGAGCCAGGTTTGGCGTCCCGAGGGACTGTCTACTTCTATTTCGCTATCTATAGGTTTTCCCAGGAGGGCCCGCCCGAGGGGGGAATCACAGCTTAACTTTCCCTCACTGATATCGAATTCATCGGGTCCTACTACGTGCCATTCGATGCACTGGCCCTCCGAGTCCTCAAGCGAAACACGGCCTCCAAAATATACTTTCCTGGTATCGGTTGGGGGCTCCCTCACAACGATCAGCTCGTCGAGTCGTTTGCGTAGAAAGCGCACCCGACTATCTATTTCACGCAGCCGTTTTTTGCCGTAGATATAGTCGCCGTTTTCAGACCGATCACCATTTGCCGCGGCCGCTTGTACCGTGGCCGTGACGGTGGGCCGCTCGATTTTCCACAGCTGGTGCAGTTCATCGCGCAGGGCCTTTTCGCCCGACGGGGTAATGTAGGGTGACCCTTTGGCGCGTGGCGGGCGATAGCGACTCATGACCCTAGTTTATTGCAAGTTGACGGATTTTTGCCGAAGCTTGTCCTATGACGAATTATTTAGCGCTTCGGCGAGGATTAGCGACGTTTCTATTGTTTGGTGTCTCCTTCGGCGTCAGCGCCGAACCGCTTGGGGCGGCAGATTGCGTTGGGCTTGAGGGCAACGCACTTCAGGGCGATGCATTACAAGGGGGATTGCTGTGGGGCCGCGTAGCGCCGGGCTCTGGCGTCACCTGGAATGACCGATCGGTGACTGTGCTCCCGGACGGATCTTTTGTCGTGGGGGTGGGTCGCGATGCCCCGTCGCTGGGGCTGCTGAGTATCGATGGCGAAGCACCCTGTCAGGCGTCCATCGAGATTGGGCAGCGAAATTACCGGATTCAGCGCGTCGAGGGCGTGCCTCAGCAAACCGTCACCCCGCCCGAGGAGGTGCTTGAGCGCATTGCCCGCGAGCGTGAACTGGTGCGACAGGCCAAGTCACAGCGCCTCCAGCGACCCGATCTGCTGGCGGCGGTCCGAGCCGGCCTGCGGTGGCCTGTTACTGGACGCATCAGCGGGGTGTATGGCAGCCAGCGGGTGTACAACGGTACGCCAGGATCTCCTCACTATGGGGTTGATGTGGCGCGTCCCACAGGCCATCCGGTGGTGGCGCCCGGGCCCGGGATCATCACCCTGGCGGAGCCCGACTTGTTCTACTCCGGCGGTACCGTCATCCTCGATCACGGGTTCGGTTTGTCCTCTTCCTTTCTTCATCTGAGCGAGGTTTCGGTCGCGGTGGGGGAAGAGGTCAGCGCCGGCGCGCTGATCGGCAAGGTAGGTGCCACGGGTCGCGCCACCGGCCCGCACCTCGATTGGCGCATGAGCTGGCTCGATCAGCGGATTGATCCCCAGTTATTGGTGCCACCCATGCCCGCGGATCAGTGATAAGCTTCGCCACCGGCTTTTGCCGGTAGCAAGAAGCGTTGTTATGAAGGAGGTTTTCGGTGCTCGACCCTAAGCTACTCGAAATTTTGGTCTGTCCAGTGTCCAAGGCACCCGTCGAATACGACGAGGAAAAACAGGAGCTGGTGTGCCGCGCTAGCGGACTGGCTTATCCGGTCAGAGACGACATTCCGGTGATGCTGGAGAGTGAGGCTCGTGTTCTGACCGCTGATGAGAAACTGGGCTGAGGCTGATCGGAAATGAGCGATACCATTTTTGGGAAAATCACCCGGGGAGAAATTCCCACGGAGTTTTTATACGAGGATGACCAGTGTGTGGTGATCAGGGATATTCAGCCCCAGGCACCTACCCACGTGCTGATAATCCCCAAAAAACCCATTCCAAAACTGGTCGATGCCGATGACGCTGATCAGGCCCTTCTTGGCCACCTGATGCTGGTCGCCGGTCGGGTTGCGACACAGCTCGGTGTCGGTGACGGCTTCCGTTTGGTGGTTAATAATGGTGAAGCCGGTGGCCAGACGGTGTTCCACCTCCACCTCCATATCTTGGCTGGTCGCACGATGGCCGAAGGTGAGTTGTCGCAGGGTATGCAGTGAGTTGTTAAGCCTATTTGATTTCGTCGACGGGATTGAATGGGAAAGCGTAAGAATCGGTAGAGAGTACACATGAAAACCGCGCAGATTAGAGAAGCGTTCCTTTCCTATTTCGAGGAGCAGGGGCATACCCGAGTGGCCTCGAGCTCCCTAGTTCCCCACGAAGATCCCACCCTTTTGTTTACCAACGCGGGGATGAACCAATTCAAGGAGACGTTTCTGGGTCTTGAGGAGCGTGCCTATGCGCGTGCGTGCACTGCCCAAAAATGTGTCCGTGCTGGCGGTAAACACAACGATCTCGAAAATGTGGGTTATACCGCTAGGCACCACACCTTCTTTGAAATGCTGGGTAACTTCAGTTTCGGCGATTACTTCAAACGCGACGCCATCCGCTTTGGCTGGAGTTTTCTGACTGAGGTCCTTGGGCTGCCCAAGGAGAGGCTGTGGGTCACAGTACACATCAGCGACGACGAAGCTGCAGATATTTGGGTCAATGATATCGGTGTCGACCCCAACCGCTTGTCGCGGCTCGATGAAGACAATTTCTGGCAAATGGGTGATACCGGCCCCTGTGGCCCCTGTTCGGAAATTTTCTACGACCATGGGCCCGATGTGCCGGGCGGTCCGCCTGGCAGCCCTGATGACGATCTCGACCGGTACATCGAGATCTGGAATTTGGTGTTCATGCAGTTCAATCGAGATAGCGAGGGTACGCTGCACCCACTGCCCGCTCCTTCGGTGGATACCGGCATGGGTCTGGAACGGATAGCTGCTGTACTTCAGGGGGTGCACTCCAACTACGAGATTGACCTGTTTCAGGCGCTAATTGGCGCGGTGGCCGCGCGGCTCAAGGTATCCGACCTCGAAGAGAAATCCTTGCGGGTGATTGCCGATCACCTGCGTTCCTGTGCATTCCTCATTGCGGATGGTGTATTACCGGGTAATGAAGGCCGGGGATATGTGCTGCGGCGCATCATTCGTCGCGCCATTCGCCACGGCAACAAGCTAGGCGCGACCTCGGCTTTTTTCGCCGAGCTTTTACCGGTGTTGGTGCAGGAGATGGGCGATGCCTACCCCGATCTGCGCACTCAGCAAACGAGTATAGCGGCCGCCCTGCTGGCGGAAGAGGAACAGTTCGCGCGAACTCTCGACAACGGTATGGCGATTCTTGATGAAGCGCTTGCCTCGCTTGAGGGCAGCGAACTGCCTGGAGATGTCATCTTTCGGCTTTATGACACCTACGGGTTCCCGGTTGATCTGACCAATGACATTGCCCGGGAGCGCAACTTGACTCTCGATATTGCGGGTTACGAGAGCGCGATGGAAACCCAGCGCAAGCGGTCACAGGAGAGTGGCAGCTTTAAGATCGATTACAGCGACACCCTGTCCGTTGAGGGCGAGACCACCTTTGTCGGCTATGAGACGACACAGCGTAAGGCATCCATCGTCGCGCTGATTCACCAGGGCGAGCTGGTAGACGCTGTGAGCGAAGGGATGGAAGCCATCGCCATTCTGGATGCCACACCTTTCTACGGCGAGAGCGGGGGTCAGGTAGGGGATTGTGGGGTCCTGATCAGTGGCGATGCGCGAATTGACGTCGTTGATACGACGAAGGCCAAGGGGCATCACCTGCACCACATTCGAGTTGCGAAGGGATCACTCTCTGTTGGCGACAGCGTGGACGCCAGCGTAGATGCCAGTATTCGTCAGCGTATCCGGTTGAATCATTCGTCGACTCACTTGATGCATGAAGCGCTAAGGCGCGTCCTCGGGGAGCATGTTGTTCAGAAGGGGTCATTAGTGAATTCCGAGCGACTCCGCTTCGACTTCTCCCATGGCCAACCGGTTACGGCGGAGGAACTCACCGCTATCGCCGACATTGTGAACGAGCAGATACGTCTCAACACGTCCGTCAGCACCGAAGAAATGAGCATGGATGCCGCCATAGCCAAGGGCGCGACGGCACTTTTCGGCGAGAAGTATGGTGAGGAGGTTCGCGTTCTCAGTATGGGCGCGGACGGCTTCTCGGTAGAGCTTTGCGGCGGCACCCACGTGGATCGTACCGGGGATATTGGTCTGTTCCTGATTACCGCCGAGTCGGGGGTGGCTGCCGGCGTTCGGCGCATTGAGGCGGTCACGGGCGAGGCGGCCATTAATGAAGTGCGAGGCGTATTTTCTCGTCTGGAGGCTACTGCGGAGGTTCTAAAGTCGACCCCTGATTTGGCGGTCGACAAGGCAACCGCGTTGCGCGGCGAAGTCAGAGACCTTGAAAAAGAAGTCACTCGCTTACGACAAAAACTCGCCTCGGGTGCCGGCGGTGACCTGACCAGTAGCGCGGTCGATGTGTCGGGTCTTAAGGTATTGGCTACGGTCGTTGATGGCGCTGATGCAGGCACCTTGCGAGACACGCTTGACCAATGCAAAAGCAAATTGGGATCCGCGGTGATTTTACTGGCGGCGGTCGAGGACGAAAAAATCGCACTAGTATCCGGTGTCACGAAAGACCTTACTGATCGAATTAAAGCCGGCGATGTGATGCGTGAAGTCGCAGGAAGGCTTGGAGGCAAAGGGGGTGGTCGACCCGATATGGCACAGGGCGGCGGTAGCGATGTGGCGGGTTTGCCCGAGGTGCTGTCATCCTTCCCCGACTGGGTCGCGGCGCAAATAGCCACATAATTCCACCGGGAAGGTCCTTCTGGCGTAGTGCCGTCTGTGCTATGGTTCGCGCCCGATTTTAGAGGCAGATTAGCACTCCGACTGATCCTCCTATGGCACTGATTGTTCAAAAATACGGCGGCACCTCCGTGGGGACCGTCGAGCGGCTCGAGCACGTAGCTGAACGGGTGGCGCGTTTTCAGCGCGACGGCCATCAGGTCGTCGTGGTCGTATCCGCTATGTCCGGAGAAACCAACCGTCTCATCGCCTTGGCTCGAGAGATTTTGGACCAGCCAACGCCGCGAGAAATGGATGCGCTCGTTGCCACCGGCGAGCAGGTGACGACGGCGCTGCTCAGTATGGCGCTTCACAATATCGGCGTTCCCGCGCGTTCTTATACAGGATCGCAGGTACGTATTCTTACTGACAGTGCTTACACCAAAGCGCGGATCCGCGAAATCGATGATAGCCGTATTCGCGCTGACCTTGCTGAGGGTGGTGTGGTCGTGGTTGCCGGTTTTCAGGGTGTCGATGAACAGGGAAATATCACCACCTTGGGCCGTGGCGGTTCAGATACCACGGCGGTGGCCATCGCCGCGGCGCTGAAAGCTGATGAGTGTCAGATTTACACCGACGTGGATGGTGTTTACACGACTGATCCCCGGATCGTTGATACCGCGCAGCGACTTGAAAAAATTACCTTTGAAGAAATGTTGGAAATGGCCAGCATGGGCTCCAAGGTGTTGCAGATACGATCGGTTGAATTTGCAGGAAAATACGCGGTGCCGCTGCGGGTATTGAGCAGTTTTAGGGAAGGCCCCGGCACACTAATCACCATGGAGGAGGGCGATATGGAAGCGCCAACCATTGCAGGCATTGCGTTCAATCGCGATGAGGCAAAGCTCACGGTACTCGGAGTGCCCGACACCCCGGGGGTTGCCTATAAGATATTAGGCCCCATTGGGGAGGCCAATATCGAAGTCGATATGATTATTCAGAACACCGGTGAGCAGGGGCATACAGACTTTACTTTCACTGTTGCGCGGGGCGATGTTGTGCGTGCGCGCGAAATTCTCGAGCCTGTGGTGGCGAGCGTGGGTGCCGCTGAGCTACGTGATGACGCTAAAATTGCGAAGGTATCGGTGGTAGGCGTGGGAATGCGGTCTCACTCAGGGGTAGCGGCCAAGATGTTTAAGGCCCTATCCGAGGTTGGTGTTAATATGCAGATGATTAGCACCTCTGAGATCAAGATTTCGGTGGTGATTGAAGAGAATTACCTAGAGTTGGCGGTAAGAACGTTACACACTGCCTTTGAGCTGGACGCGGAACCGGAAGATTTGGGCGCTGACAAGTGAATTAGACTGCTGCGCTGATTAATGGATAGTTAGGCAAATAACATGGATGTAATCGCATGCTGATACTAACGAGACGAGTGGGTGAATCCCTCATCATCGGGGACGATGTCACCATCACGGTGTTGGGGGTCAAAGGCAATCAGGTTCGCATTGGCGTAAACGCGCCTCGGGATGTGGCGGTGCACCGGGAAGAAATTCTGGACAGAATTCAGGCCGACAGCCTTGCTGATGACGATGAGGAGAGCGGTAACGTCTGATCGATCTGCCGGCCGTGGGACCCTAACCCTTATGCGGTCTGTGGTAAGATTGCGGGCTCGTGAAGGCTCCGAGTAATGCGTGACCCGGGAGCGCCACGGGAAAGGTTGAACGAAACGAGTTAGATAGGATTTGGAGAAGTGGCCGAGTGGCTGAAGGCGCTCCCCTGCTAAGGGAGTATACGTTAATAGCGTATCGAGGGTTCGAATCCCTCCTTCTCCGCCAACTAGCAGTTCAGGGATGTTCCACTCCATCCCTTCTGATCTAGGAAAACAACGCAAATAAGTCGCCTTCGGCCACATATCCGTCCAAAGCCATTCACGATGTTTTGCCCCCAATGCGCACCTCCAACTGTCCCGCTGTGAACAATACGGTTCTGCGCTGTCCAGCTTCTGCTGCGCGGATCGTATTGTTGCGAGTTACTCTCGGCACGGTTTTGACTGTATCAAAATTGACGACGTACAATTAGCTGGGCTTGTGTCAGGAAAATAAAATAACAAAGCAATAAGATTGCGTCTGCGAGAATAAAGATAAAAGAGAGGTTCTTATGATCGTTAGAATATTGTTAGTGGCAATAACTGCATTCAGCTTGATTGTCGGAGTCAGTCAAGTCGCTTTCGCAAAGAAAAAGGGCGACGAGATAGTGGAGGTTTATGAGCCCGTCGTGTGGCCGGACTACGCGGGAAGTAAAGTAGGCGTGGCAGTGCTTACTTTTGAGGATGGTTTGTCAGATGTCGCCGAGGCGAACTGGATTGACGCCGATACTGGTACTCAAGTCCATTTTGGCCTAGGAGATGGGCTGTCTAATATCCTGGTTTCCACGTTGATGGCGACTAATCGTTTTACCGTCATTGATAAAAAGATCGCGAGAAAAATTTTCGATCTCTACAGCACGGACACTGCTAAAAAAATTTATGCCACAGGAAATGGTTTGCCTAAGGTGCCCGGCATTAAATATTTTATTCTTGGCTCGCTTACGGCTTTTAATGATGGCGAAAGGGGAGCTGAAGGGGGTATTGGATTCGGAGGCCTTAAGCTCAGCGGCGGAAAATCTGTCGCGTCGTTGATGATACACATGCGTATGATTGACGCCACCAATGGTCAGGTCGTTTACTCCAAGCCTGTGGCCGGTGTGGCTGAGGTGGCGAAGGGAGGCATATCCATCGCGGGATTTGGTGAGCTGTCAGCCTTCATGGCTTCCCCTCTCGGCCAGGCGGTTCAAAAAATGATTGATAAGGCAGCTGATGATATTATTACTACAAGTTTCCCCGGGGTGCCTTCAGCTATCGTTGTGCGGGAGCCGGAATCAGGGGGTGATGAGGAAACCTAAGGTAGTTTTTCAGGGAACTTCCCGGAGACGATACCTGTCCAGACTGCCTCCGCCGCCATAAAGAATAAGCCCGCCTGCGCGGGCTTTTTTGCGCCACTCAGCTGATCAGTCGTAAGAGAGCGCCGTTGCCTTACCGGAGAACACTCGGTGCACATAGAGGGTATAGCCGAGTATGGCGGGCAGCGTCACGATGGCACCCCAAAAGATAAACTGGAGTGACTCGGTGGCGGCGGCAGCCTCGAATAAGGTCATGCGCCCGATAACAATATCGGGGTAGATGCTGTACGCCAGGCCGATTGCGGCCATCAGGCAAATGACCATCAGCGCGACAAAAATAAACCAACCGTAGCCCGCATGAAGAATTTCGGGCCGTCC
>Ga0255783_10003092_pt1 | contig 16094 bp, 11 predicted proteins | sample 011ome_22_FD_179981 | JGI IMG/M metagenome (GOLD analysis project Ga0255783, IMG submission 179981) | Coastal salt marsh microbial communities from the Groves Creek Marsh, Skidaway Island, Georgia - 011507BT metaG (version 2) | ecosystem: Environmental > Aquatic > Marine > Intertidal zone >... | reverse complement strand
CAGAAGAATTGTATTTTATTGTAAATAAAAACCCTACTCTATTTGACGAATTATGCGACTATTCACGTGACTATTTAATCGACTTTTTTGGTTTCAAAACATTGGAGCGAGCCTATATGATGAAAATAAATCAAAAAATTGTTGAAAGACCTCAACATATGTGGTTACGCGTTGCAATCGGTATTCATGGGATTAACATGGAACGTGTTATACAAACATATGAATATATGTCCTTAAAATATTTTACACATGCGACTCCAACCCTTTTTAACTCCGGAACACCTCGCCCACAAATGTCCTCGTGTTTTTTGCTGGCTATGGAAGATGATAGTATTTCCGGAATCTATAACACACTAAATGACTGTGCGAATATTTCAAAATGGGCAGGGGGTATCGGGCTGCATATTCATAATATTCGAGCCACTGGTAGTCATATTCGCGGAACAAATGGAACATCTAACGGTATTGTTCCCATGTTACGAGTGTATAATACCACCGCAAAATATGTTGATCAGGGTGGGGGAAAGCGAAATGGTAGTTTTGCGATATATTTGGAACCCTGGCATGCAGACATTGAAGTATTCTTACAGATGCGAAAAAATCACGGTGATGAAGAACTCAAAGCACGAGACCTATTTTACGCTTTGTGGATACCAGACCTTTTCATGGAACGGGTGAAATCCGACGGGGATTGGACGCTAATGTGTCCCGATGAATGTCCGGCTTTGTCCGATGTATACGGAGACGCATTTGATTCATTATACACACATTACGAAAAAGAAGGGAAGGGACGAGTTACCATGAAAGCGCGGAAATTATGGTTCCAGATTTTGGACGCTCAAATGGAAACTGGAACCCCCTATCTCTGTTATAAAGACGCTGCGAACAAAAAATCGAATCAAAAAAACATTGGGGTTATCAAGTCCTCCAATTTGTGCACGGAAGTTATGCAAGTTTCTACACCCGAAGAAACAGCTGTTTGTAACTTGGCGAGTATCGCACTACCTGCTTTCATCGACAATTCTACTGCACAACCCACATTTTGTTTCGATAAACTCCATGAAGTCACAAAAGTAGTCACTTATAACTTAAACTGTGTTATCGATAAAAACTATTATCCAACGGACAAAACACGAACTAGTAATCTGAAACACCGCCCCGTTGGTATTGGCGTCCAAGGTTTGGCGGATACATTTATTCAAATGAACATACCATTCGATTCCGACGAAGCACGTCAACTAAATAAACTCATTTTTGAAACCATGTATCATGCCGCACTTGAAGAATCGTGTGATATTGCTAAGACGGAAGGGAGATATGAATCATTCGACGAATCTCCAGCGAGTAAAGGAGAATTACAGTATGATATGTGGGGAGTTACTCCAACCGAACGACGATATGATTGGTCGGAATTAAAAACCAAAATCAAATTGTATGGATTGCGTAATTCGCTATTACTCGCACCAATGCCGACTGCATCTACCTCTCAGATTTTGGGATACAATGAATGTATTGAACCTATCACGTCAAACATTTATAGTCGTCGCACCCTGGCTGGAGAATTTATTATGGCGAACAAATATTTAATGCAGGATTTATTAGCACTCGGCTTATGGAACGAGCAAATTAAAAATAATATTATCGCTAACCATGGCTCTGTTCAGCAAATTGAAACGATTCCCATCGAAATTCGCGAAAAATATAAAACTGTTTGGGAAATCCCTATGCGAACACTTATTGATATGGCAGCTGACCGAGGGGCATTCGTATGCCAGAGTCAATCATTGAATCTCTGGTTAGAAGACCCCAATTATAAAGCACTTACATCTATGCACTTTTATGCATGGGAAAAAGGGCTGAAAACCGGCATTTACTATCTACGAAGACGCGGTCGCCATCAAGCGCAACAATTTACCATTGAACCTGAAAAAGGGAAAATGAATGTTCCGAAAGAAGAGGATATATGTGAAATGTGTTCTGCATAAAATTGAATTAAAATATTTGTTATAATCATTCATAAAAAACAATTATGGATAATAACAACCAAGACTTATGTTGTATATGTTTGGAAAAAAACACACCACATGCGCAAATTCGTAAATGGACATGTCCTCATTCCTTTCATGAGGAATGTATCGACCAATGGGAATATGGGTGCCCAATTTGTCGAACAAGGGACTTGATTACTCCCAATGTAACGTGGACTATTTCGCGAAACCCGAGAAATATCTTGAATATAGACGCTATGAAATCCATGACATCTGTACCTGAAAACTTTATCGATATTTACAAAAATAAATGGAAAGACCGAGATTGTATCAATCAAAATCATTCCATGGTATATAGCCAACCATACGGGGTCGTTGTTATATGCGAAGACTGTAACACAAATCAGTGCTTCGGCGTTATGCATAGAGTAATTCCCGATGAACCTGAGAATGTTTCTATATGTTGTTAGTATTCTTTACCCTACGCGTTTTCGTCAGCACCTCCATCTTTCGGGAATTGCTATCGAATAAACTCATCGCGTTATATATATGCATGTTCAAATGACGTCCCGATTCACTTTTACGTTGTTTGTATTTATCCAGTAAATCTTCATATTCTTCTTCATCTTCATAATCATCCTCATTTGGAGGCTGACCTACTTCACTCTCCAACTTTTTACTGAATTCCGATTGTAACGGCACAAACGCTTTATTGATAGCATGTCCTATACTTGCTCCTGCTCGTTCAAATCCGTCCACGTATTTAATAAATTCGGCATCTCCACATAATTGACGATTTTCGTCCTTCTTTTTCTCTTTTACATAATGTATTCCGTTTTTTACGTCCGTCGTCTGAATGAAATTCATATATTGAGGATTTTTTTCCAAACATTTAAACATGATATTGTATACGTTTGACGCTAGACACATTTGATTACTTGCTATGCTTCTATAATTTTCTACGAAAAAATCGGTGCACTGCTTCACATATCTGTCTGCAAAATCGTGGATTGATTCCGCATCTTTACATGTATTTGTTAAATAGAAATTGAGAGTATTATTGTTGGTCGTATTATGACTATTGGTGTTAGTTGTATTACCCATTTTTGGTATCACATCTATCACTTTATTTACTAACTCATTATTTTGCATTTGCATTTCTTGGCATTTTTCCATCATCATCATAAACATCGATTTCATCTCTTTTTTTTCTGCACGTTCTGATGTTAACTCTTCTACTAACTTTTCTATCATAACATCCTTGTTATTTGGCGTAACTTCTTCGGGTTTATAATGATTCATTGTAATGACTGAACATGTTTTTTTATGTTTGCATAATGAAGACATATGAAGATATGTTTTACCACATTTGCAAACAAGTGATTTTGGCGCTTTTTCATTAGCCATATTAGGATTTGTTAGCCGATTATGTTTACCAGTTGCTAAATGTTTGCTAAAATCACTAGGTTTACTACACGAATAGTCACATTTATCACAATGATAATGTTTTGGTGATTTTGGCGACATTTTCATTAGTCTAATATTAGTATATATTACTAAAATATAAATCGCCTAAACATATTCCGCACGCTTTTTACAAAAAAGTTGTGCAGTCAATTCAAACATCTAAATAATCAAATGACTGCATTCTAGTTACATTTCGTAGATTCCGAAATTTACAAAATATAAATAACCTTGTATATTCTATTTTGGAACTTTTTACAATAATCCAAAAAGTTCCATTTTGAAAAACTTTCAACTCTTTCAAATTACTAGTTTTCTATGGGAATTTGTGGGAAAGTTCCCACTTTGAACATTTAAACCCATTTCAAAGATACCGACCCGGTTAACCCAACCGCACTACAGTGAGGACATTTACAATATCCTTTATCACCTCGCCATTTTTCTTCGCAATGGGTGTGCATGATTATATTGCATTGAAGACATTGCGCCGCAGGTCCTGGTAAGAATTCGTCCCAGCATATTAGACATTTATCGTTTTCGCGCGGGTGAATCCTACTAGAATGATTATTTCCCATTATTATCCTTCTTGTATAGAAGCATAATAGTTTTATGTAATTTACGAAAAGAACAAATAGTCTTCCAAGGAAGCACCGCCCTTATTCTTTTTCTTATCAACCGGACCGGAAACTAATGGGCATTTTGAATAATAATGTGTATACGACCCTGCGTCTACAGTATATGTTTTATTTGTAAGCTTGGAAGAACATTTTACTATAGCCAATTCATCGGCGCAATTCGCCACAACAGCATTTTCGCCAAACAACCACCAGTCGTTGTATGTTTTATCGCGCATTTCAATGGACGATATTCCGATTTTGTTTGCCTGCATAGTGATTAAATAATCACCAATTTGTTTGATAAAATCAACATAACTTTCCACCTTGGCTTTTTCATCTGCAATACCATAACTCATTTGATGTTGCATTAATGTTCCCATGTGAGTAATGTATCGTTGATTACATGATTGCAATATTACAAATCCCATGCTAATTGCCCTATGAGCAATACAATTCAATTCATATTTCTGAATTTCAGCTACGATTTTGTTTCCCGCATCAACAGACCCACCATTTGTGTCTAAATATACATATATCCCTTTCTTGGATTGTCTCTGATTTAATTCATATACAAATTGAGTTGCTAGATTTTCATTGATTTCTCCCTTCAATAACAATACATTGTTTGTTTCAAGGGTAATTATCTTCTGAGTATCATTAAATACACCCATACAATTGTTGGATTGTCCAAGAAGGAGAAATGCACCAATAAGTAATGATAGATACATTTTGATTACATCGAGAAAGGATTTTGGCGTAATAAACACACACGAAAAAAGGGTATTATCCCATTTTTATTCTGTTTTTTGTTTTTTTATTTTTTTATGTAGATTCAGCCACTATGGGTTGAAATCGAATATCCGGGAACATATCTAAGGAGAGGTCAAATTTGAAGCGCAATTTTACGAAGCAGCGAAGACAAACGTAGGTGTCTACAAGGGAATTGTGCAAATCTTTTGGAGACATACCAAACAAATGTTCATACAGCTCAATCAACTTCGGACTCTTGAAATAGGTCTTCCCCGTCTTGGTCAAACTTTCGATTTTACACACATTTCGCCCCATTTGCATTGTGCAATAAATTTCCTTATTCACACTCTTTTCATATTCAGCATTGAATATCATATTTGTATCAAATGTAAGGATTTGTTCTCGATTGCGTTCCATTTCAACGCGAATCATCTCTCGGTCAAACTGAATGTTGTGTGCTACAATCATGTTGCACAGCATATATTCCTTCTGGAATTCAAGTAAGGCATTCAAGATTGTCGTTCCACTATCACATTTCTCGCGCGTGATGCCGGTTAATTCGGTAATGAGTGGTGATATCTCGACGGTAGATGGGACATTGATATGGAAGTCAACGGATTTGACTACACGCCAATATTGCGTATCAAATATCACAAAACTAATCTGCAATATGTGCGGAAGTTCGGTCAAAGGGATTCCTGTGCGGTCTCTGGGCAAGAGCCCCGTGGTTTCGACGTCGAATATCATAACTCGACGTCGGTTTGGTTTTTCAATAAATGTGGTCATATTTCACTTTTGGTATACCTCTATGTAGTGGTCCAAAAAGGCATTCAATTTTGTAAGGCACTATTCTAGACGGTATTTTGTATATATTTTGCGTAGTGCTTCATCGTCGTCGCGTCTACATGCGTCAATTGATTCATTGTAATACGCAAAGGGGATTTCGACTTGTTTATCTTGGACAGCTAGACGTTTGAATTTCTTTTTATAGGTTTCGAAATCGCAACTTTCATAATGTTGAACGAGCACGTTGGATAATTTAGGCGTGGGAGAATTCGGAATATTGGTTTTCATGCGATGGGGTCCGTTTGCGGTAACGTCTGGTGCTACTCGACCGCCACTTTTCCCATTTCCGTAGCTGACGCATTTGTCTGGTTGTGTAGAACAATCGACAAAGGTAGATGCATCGAAACAATTGTCTGATTCTGAGGGAATCTTGGAATATTTCGCCTCGTGGTTTTGCATCCAAAATGTGCGGACGTTCTCTGGTAAAGATTCGATTGGGCTTAAGTCGCCTTGAAGAAGTTCATCTGCATCAATATGTATTAACCATTTTATTTGAGGAGTGTCCAAGATAGCTATCTGTAGTGCTTCATTTACCCACGAATTTTGACGTGTTTGAATGTCTTCATATTCGTTCACACCAGATGATTTGCCGGATTGGACAGTTACGTCAGGTTGGGCTTGTAGGAAAGATTCAAGTTCAGGAGTTTCTTCTAAACGAATATAAAAATGACGAATTCCAAGAGCGCGGTGTTTATCTAACCATGTTTCGATGTTTTTCGGGTCTTTTACCATGGATACGATTCCAATATTCGTTTTTTTTTGGAAGAAGGATTTGATGGAAAAGGGCTCTGTCGACAATTCGGTCATTTTCCAAGACAGATATTTAGTAATTAATATGTAAAAAGCGAAATAAATAACGGCGATGGCGATAAAAGTCGCTAGATTGATCCAAGATAGATATTGTGTGCTTTTAGAGAGTTTCATTTAACATATTTAGATAAATAATTTGTCTGGATATTGTATAATCATAAAATGGCTCAACCAATTTATACTAATAAGCTAGCTCTGGCAGGTATGCTTGTAACCGCTGAAGGTAGAGTTGAAGGTAAAGCTGTCTTAGAAAGCACTGCGAAAAAATACGTGGGAGTTATGTCTGCGAACAATGCAGTTGAAAAATATGGCTTTTATGTTGCCGGTATGACGGATAGTGCGTCTTCGGACAAAGTATTCCGTAAGTTTGGAGCGCCGAAAACTGGCGATACTGCGGATGTAATTATGGCCGCAATTAAAAATATAATACCAGCTGCAGCTGCAGGTGCTGCTGATGCTGCTACCGTTGATGATTTGGATAAATATTTAAGTTACAGTGGAACAGCCATGAACGCCGGGCGAACTATGGGAAATATAGCATCAAGAGGTTATTTTAGTGATGGGGCGAACATTCCACCTGCGGTCACAGCATTTAATACAGCAATTCCAAACAAAGGCTTTGCTTTTTGGGACAAGTTGAACAGCACATTCCAACTATTTTTGGAATACAACAAAGTAGCACCAATAGCACCTGCAACTGTGGAGACGATATCAGGACAAGGATACCTACAATTTTTAGGGGGGATGGGGCTTAGAAGCGAACAATTTAAAATAACGGACAATGTAGTTCAGTTTTCGAAAGGTGCAAATGTAGCAATAATAAAACTTATCCAAGATTTGGTGGGAGCAGGTGAGTTAAGCGTTGCTGATGCTGCTGTTGCTGGTGCTGCTGGTGCTGGTGCTGTTGCTGGTGCTGTTGCTGGTGCTAATGCTAATGCTAATGCTAATGCTAATGCTAATGCTAATGCTGCTGGTCCTAATGCTGGTGCTGATGATCCTAATGCTGCCGAACTCCCCGAACCTCCCTCCTATATGCTTCCTTCTAACTCTAACTCTAATCTACCATATTCTGGCTTGAGCCAAGGCGGTAAAAAGACTCGCAGGAAACGCAAGTCAAATAAAAAGAAGGTGGGTACACGCCCTCGTCGTCAGAATAAATCGACAAAGAAGGGACGTCGTTCGCATCCGAAGAAGAAGTAAATAGTTTACACGATTTCAATAAAATAATTCGTTTATGTTATTGAACATTTAGCAACCATATAAAGTATCTTCATAATATAGTTATGAATAATACGGTGAATATAATAGGTCGAATTGACCCCGAAAAAAAGGGGGAAATCGGAACAAAAGAATTTACAGAACAAATAAAGGAACAAATGGATAAATATGCAGGTATCAATGTAGATGATAAACAACCTCACGAAATATGTAAACTCCGATTCGTTTTGGCCGATAATATAACAAGAAAAACAAATTGTAAAGAATCCATGAATCTCTATTCCACAAACGTAAAACAAACTATGGAAAAGGTGAATGGTTTGACTCCTGAAAATATTGGTGACGAATTACCGAAAATGTTGAAGGATTTAGATAAGAACATGAAATTACAGGGACAATATTTTATTGTGGCGCATCTACCCTATAATGAATCTAAAAACATAAAGGCTCGTGGACGTATGATGTGGATAAAGTTTCTTGATACTGAAGATAAACCGGAATTATTTACTATTTATAATGATGTGCAGAGTCAGAATCATAAAATAACACTAGGACAATCTGAAAAATATAGATTAATAAACGGTAAATACATATCAGAGAATGCAGCGACAAAAATACAGGCAATGACGCGAGGGAAAAAAGGGAGATGGGATGCAAAAACAGTTAGGACGAAGAAGAAAGCATCTGAACAAAGACAGGCAGTGGGACAGGAAATAATAGGAAGACATAAGGCGAAAGAACTTAAGAGGGTGAAAGAAGAAGAAGAACAAACACGTGCAGATAATGAGAAAAGAATAAAAGAAGACGATGAAACGCAACGCAAAATCAAAAAGGGTATTATGCAAAGTAAAATAGATAGACAAGAAGAATATAATAAACAACAACAACAAAAGGTGGCTGCAGAAGAGAAGGAGAGACAGAGAAAGGCTGCAGCAGAGAGGGAGGCTGCTCCGAAGGCTGCTCCGAAGGCTGCAGCAGAGAGGGAGGCTGCAGAAGAGAGGAAGGCTGCAGAAGAGAAGGAGAGACAGAGAAAGGCTGCAGAAGAGAAGGAGAGACAGAGAAAGGCTGCAGAAGAGAAGGCTGCAGCAGCAGATAAGGAGAGGAAGGCGGCAGAGAATGAGAGGAAGATTGCAGCAGAGAAGGCTGCAGCAGAGAAGGCTGCAGCAGAGAGAAAGGCTGCAGCAGAGAAGGTGAGAAAGGCTGCAGAAGAGAAGGAGAGACAGAGGAAGGCTGCAGCAGCAGAGAGGGAGAGACAGAGAAAGGCTGCAGCAGCAGAGAGGGAGAGGGTGGCTGCAGAAGAGAGGAAGGCTGCAGAAGATGAGGAGAGACAGAGAAAGGCTGCAGAAGATGAGGAGAGACAGAGGAAGGCTGCAGAAGATGAGGAGAGACAGAGAAAGGCTGCAGAAGAGAAGGCTGCAGCGACAAAAATACAGGCATTTACGCGAGGGAATATAGGAAGACAAACGGCAGAAGGGAGAGCGCTTAAACAAGAAGAAGTTAACGAAAAGGAACGTATACGAGAGGAATTAATAATTAAGTCAAAGGATGAATTAATTAATTTATCCAAAACAAACCCCGATAGCACTTTTTTAGAGAGTATGACCCATAAGTTATACCCTAAAAAACATACGGAACAAAAACAAAAATTAATCAAAGATATAAATACACAAATCGAAATATATAATTCAAATTCTACTGGTACAACAGATATATTACCGCTTAATGTTGAAAGTCTTTCCGAAAAATCTATAGAAACAATTAAAAAAGCTTTAAATGGGGTAATCAGACAAATGGAAGCTCGTGGAGGAAAATCAACCCGACGAAGGAGGCATAAAATGAATCCTACACGAAAAAGAGGTCACAAAAAACCAAAAACGAAAAAGAAGTCAAATAAGGGTGTAGTAAAGAAGCGAAAAACGCGCAGTAAGAAGTAATAAACATAGATTTCCATAAAATAATAATTATTATATGGAATATTTAGTCTAATTGACGATTTCACGTACCGTCGAAGTTTTCGGCATGAATTTCTTCCACGCTCATAACGTTACATACGGTATTAATAACGTCGTCCATAATCCCCTCCACAATTTTTTCCGATTCAAACTCCTTTTGGGTTTTATTCGGGATATATTTGGTGAAAATCGGTTTGTCTGGTAAATGTTCAAACAGAGCATTATACATTTCTTGAATCGTTTTATTACAGATACTACCGAACTGACTGGTTTTGTCGTCAGAGTCCAATGCTCCTAGTGTTCTCACACAAGGTGATAACCAACACAATGAATGCAATTCATTTATTAATGAACTATATACAAAATCAATGTTTCTCTCCAATGGATAAGTATTGGTTATAATTGGTATAGCATCTTTATGGATGAAATAGGCGCATGTGCCCCATTGTCGTTTCATATTATACAGATTGTCGCCAATTTGATTATATTTCCGTTGAGCGTCTACAAAGCGTGGGTGAGTGTATAATTGAATATATTTAGATTCACAACTATTCGCGCCCTGTAATATATATTCAACATCTTTTAGAAACAATGGACTAAAAATAGCAGTATCATCTTCTAATACTAAGTTCCAATCGGTCGTGCTATTTTTTGCGATTTCTTGAAGAAGTAATTGATGAGATAAATTACAACCGAGTTTACCGGGTTTTTTCTGAATGGATTTTACATATTCAGGTGTATTGTATGAATTATTAATGGAGAATTCAGAATATGTTTTAAAATTTGAAACAGAATCAATGGCTATAAATATATTTGTGTGAATTGATTTACTTATGTGATTAAAATTATTCACACGGTTCTCATCGGGAGTGTAAACAATCATCCATGATGTAAAGCTCATTATATAATTATTGATAAAATATGATACGAGAAGAATTTAGCTAGATAAACGGGAATAATTTATCTAAATAATGTAAATGACTGGTATAGATTCTAATATAACATTTGAAAATGGACAAATTACAAAATGTGTTTTACAGATTGGTGGAAAGACTTTTACAGTGACCTTAGGTAATAAGGGGTATGAAGTAGTAGACGGGGGGACTGCTCCTTGTTCTACTCCTGGTTCTGCGAATGTTGCTAATGCTCCTGGTCCTGCGAATCTTGGTCCTACTCCTGGTTCTGCTCCTACTCCTGGTCCTACTTCTGGTTCTACTACTGCTCCTTCTGCTCCTCCGCAACCGAGTCAAGAAAAAGAATATAATACACAAGAAGACTTAATAAAAACACTAGGTTCATATGGTTACACAAGCCAGTAAAATAATCGTCTTATGCACTAGCATTCAAAGAAGGAGGTTTCTCGACAAATTGTCGAAGAAATGACTCGGCATCATATAGCCAGTTGCGCATTTTCCCCTGTAAAACAGAAACTTCCACATCATCATTGACGTTTAATGTGAGAACTTTGGTTTCGGTGTGTTGAATCCATTTACAATGATATTCGTGGCATTTTTGTAAATAATCAAGAGCAATATTAGATTCTCCGTCTCGAGAACGTTTTGCTACACGTTGAAAACACACTTCAGGTTCAGCTTCAACATAAATCATACCATTTAATGTTAAATCCCCTTCATATTCAGAAAAGTATCGTTCATAAATATCATACATAACATCATCAATAAGTCCGTCGGCGTGGAGCATTTTGGCGAAAATATGTTTGTCTGCGTCAAGAGACCGTTCACAAATAACACCAATGCAATCTGGATTTTCCTTCAAAACTCTTTTTAATTCATGTAATCGTGTTGTGTAAGCCATAATTTGGAATGAAAATGCATATTTATCTGGATTTGCGTAGAATTTGGAAAGAATAGTCTCACCATTTTGGTCACAAATTTGGTCCCAAATGTGGACCGGTTCTCTCAAGAAAATCCATCCCGATTGTTTGCCTAAATGTGATTCAAGGTTTTCGAGAAAGGTAGATTTACCGGCGCCAATATTACCTTCAAGGGAGATGATGATAGGACGAACCATTATAGTATAATATAATATAGTATCTAAGCTATTATATCATATAAATAATTCCCCCATTATAAAATCAATTTTTATTTGCGACGAGAGCTGGATTTTCGCTTGCGAGTAGAGGACTTCTTTGCTTTGCGTCCACGTTTTCCTGAAACGGCGCGTTTCACCTTCTTTGCTGTTTTTTTTGCGACCTTAGACGTTTTACGTGCAATTTTCACAACCATACCGGTTCCTTTGCTAGCGACGTCGGAAACAACCCCCGTTCCCTTCTTGTATACTTTTGCCGCGTCCTTGAGTGCGTCCTTAAATTGATAATTTTTGTTTGTTTTGCGGTTCATATGAAACGTCTTCTTAACGGTATCGGTCCAAGCGGTCATTCTATAATGATTGATGAGAAAAAAATACAATATACGAATAATAAACGCATTTATTGAAAGAATCCCGAAATAGTTTGCATCCCGGTTCTCTTATGTTCGATTTTAGTGAGGAATTTATCAAACAGCAGTGTTTTAATTTTAGCGGAACAATATTTCTCCTTTTTTTTCATATATAGTTCCATATCTGGATTTTCATGTTCAATGCGAACAACATCTTTGCGGTAAGTTTTGATAGCCGCGGTTTTGCGTTGATGTTCCCAAATGGGTTCTAAAGCGAGTCCAAATAATTGTTGAAGAGGTTTCATAAGTTGGTTTGTAATATAATGTGAATAATCAATGGGAATATTGTGTTCTAAAATGTGTTCGGGAGTTTCGATTTTATCACCCATCAAAGCCTTTTTGGTATTATTTACAATAAATACAAATTTCATCCGGTCACCGGGTTTTGGTCGATTACCGGGGTCACGTTTACCGATGCGTTCGGCTAGAACCCAGTGACCGATTTGCATAGGATTTTTATAATCGCTTCTGAGAGCTTTGGTAATGGCCAATTTTTCCATAGGCACGGTTCCTTCGATGAGATTATCTAGTGATTGATTCAAGAATTCGATAGCTTTTTGAACATTGTTTTCTTTCATTAAGATATTAAGAATGCCGCCGTAAGTGTCTTTCAAGTAATCACACGAGTCGCGTCGTTTCAATGAAAGTCCCATATACTTCAACTCCCCCTTATGTGGGTCTTCTTCGTATAACATACCAACATAGCGTTTTTTAGAAAGAAGAATGAAGGGCATAAGAGTTTTTTCATATTCGAGGCACTGTGGTGCTTTCAAGAATTGCGAACAAAGTGCTCCGACGTCCTGTCCGATTTCAATGGTCATTTCAAGTGCACGTTGACCTCTAATTTTGGCTCCCGTTACCGGGTCTTCCAGGTTCATGGTAAAGAATACACTATCGGTGTCGCCATAAATATATTCGGCGTTACATTTTACAAGACCATGGCATTTTGTATCGTAAAGACGTCCTTTGTAAACTTCTTCAATCATCCGTTTTGCATACGTAATCATCATACGACCGGTAGCGGTGGTAGATGCAGCAACATCTTGTTCATAGAATGTTGATGTGCGAGCACCACATTGACCATATAAAGAGTTCGCAGTGACTTTATAGCCGAGTTGTCGCTTATCCAAAATGTTTTGCATAAAGGGGTCGGATTCGGTTTTGATTTTTTTGCGGGTAGCCTTTCGAGCAGATAGTAGTTCTTCCAAAATCGCGGGCATAATAGATTTTTGATTTTCGGGTAATTGAGCCCATCTACAAATTTTCTTGCCGGATACAACTTTGGTAACGCTAGCCGAAGGAGTTTTGCGCATATAGCGATAAGTATCAAATTCGATATCAATATATTGATATTCGGGTAAATTATCAAATACAAAATTCCCCTTGGAATCGCGCTCCCCGGTTTCTTTGACTAATGTTCCCTGTAGGTCATATTCTTTAGTCCAAACTTTGCTATCATGTGAGTAGTTTTGACTAATCATAGAAGACGGATAAAGTGATGCATAATCAACACATGCAACAGGGTTGTCCATATACATGGAACATTTTGGCGGTAATACAATTGCACCTTCATATCCATCGCCCGACGAGGTTTTCTCCAAATCGGGCATAAGTGTGTCTTTTTCCCTGCATTTCTTCGCAACATAACTGGTTAATTTGATGCCTTGTCCCCTGAATACGAGGAATGAAATGGGGACACTACAAATACGCGACATCTCGACGTATCCTGTGATTACATCGATTTTCGACATAAGATGGTGAACAAGGTTACAATCTTGAATACAATATTTCGCAACTATCGCCCGGTCAGCAGAGGAGCCTTTGGAGAGTCGGAAAATGTCCTGAACGGAAACGTCGTCTTTCGCCATGCCCCATTTGACGCTTTTAGTAGTATCGTCGGACATTTCCGTGCCGCCGATAACAATCACGTTGTAGTTCTTGGTGCTCTCCTTCCCGTTTACAGTTTCACAAACTTCTCGTCCATGTTCAATATCAAGAACCCTGAATTTCTTCCCATCTTTGTAATAATCAGATGTAAATCCGCTGAGTTCGATATGTATAAAATCGCCGATATGTAAACCAGCCAGATTTTTGCTGAAAAGTTCAGTGACGTTACCGTGTTTTGAATGAACAGCATGTGCTATTTTCTTCACACTATCGCTGATATATTGACCTGCGACATCGTCAAGTTTATAGGAAGTGAGATTAAAATCGCGTCGGAAGTAGGTATACATATCAATTTGTAGTCGACCGGTAGTTTTGTAGAAACGTAAATCGTATTCTCCGGTAGCGAGAACGATTTTGGTGTTTTCGATAGATAATTCACCATCGGTATCTTTTGCACAAATTTCGTCGCGTTTTCGTGAAAGTTTTAAGAAGTCGTGTTCACAGTGATTTTCTTGAGCCCGACGAAACATAAACTCGTAATCAAACCCGAAAATGTTATAGCCGATAATAACGTCAGGATTTTCGGATTGAATGAGGTCGCGCCATTTGAGAAGAAGTTCCGATTCTGTTTGCGTAGTTTCAATGACTGTGCCTTCGACCGGGTCACATGTTCCCAAAACTAGACAATGATTTAAATACGGTTCGGGTTCACCATAACGAAGGAAAGTCGAGCCAATAAAGGTGACTTTATCACCTTCTAAGCGAGGGAACATTTTGGTGAATACTTCGTTGGTGTATTGGATTTTCGCATCACGTTCGTATTTAGAACTTAACAAAATATCAACCAATGTTTGTTTTTCTTCAGATTTCCCCAATTTTTTCACATGATTACGCATTTTGGTCCATATAGGTGCAGATTCGACTTCAACGGGAGCATCGCCATCGCCAGTAGATTCGTCATTGCCTCCCATTTGTTCCTTTATTTGGTCAAACATGGCTTCCAGATTGAGTAAGTAAGAATTGTCTTCGTCACAGTTATTCTCCTTAACGCCTTTAATAGGAGTGTTTTGTAGTATATCAATAAGAGAGTTGACGGTAGTTTTGGAAGGGTTATTTTTAGGATATACAACATCAATATTTTCAAATTTGTCGAAAGAGAATGCGGTTAATATGCAGCGTTTTAGTAAAGATTTTGAGCGAGTATGGTCGAGTTTCTGTGAAGACATTTCCATGCGCATAAACATATCGACAATATTAATCGCTAATCGCTTGTATGTTTTGATGGGTAATGGAAAATCACCATGACTACTACTCGCTTCAATATCAAAGCTGCAAATCTTGTATGGTACAATAGTTTCCTTGTTAGGGAGAGGTTTGATATGAGATATATTGCAAATAAATTCGAAATTGCAGGTGGTGGTTTTGATTTCAGGAGTTTGCGCGCGTATAGTATCAATAAATATCCAGCCGGAAGGACTAATGTTGTTGATATGAAAGTATCGAAGTAGAGGAGGGATTGTGCTTTCGTATAATTCAAGCGTTAACTCTTTGAACACCATAGGCGTTAATCGTCGATAATCATTGCTCTCCTTACGTTCTTCTTCGGTGAGATAGGTATACCATAATCCGCGAACTTTGTTCATCACAGTTGTGTTTTTGAATGTGATTTTCGCAAACTGGTGTTTTTTGCCGCCACTGAAGCCGTATAATTTATGGTGGTCAACCATTTCAATGCCGACTATAGCCGAGCTATGGAATCGTCCAACTTTTGTTCGAATATGACGCAATAATTCAATCGTATCTTCGCGCTTCCAATCATCACCAATGCGAATATAAAAGAATGGTTGATAATTATCGAGATATGCGCAACAAGTTTCGCCCTTTTCGTTGATACCAAACATCTGAATTACAAATTTGGTTGGTTCAAATGTTTTAGACGTATTGGGTTTATAATTATCTGTGCCGGAATCATCTGATTCTGGCTCAGGACTTTGATTGTAAACGTGAAAATCAATCAACCGAAATGATTTACCCGATATAGCCTTTTTTACTTTGACGGTCTTTTTCAAATCCATGATATAATAATGGCGATTAGGTTTAATA
>Ga0255783_10003088_pt1 | contig 16106 bp, 16 predicted proteins | sample 011ome_22_FD_179981 | JGI IMG/M metagenome (GOLD analysis project Ga0255783, IMG submission 179981) | Coastal salt marsh microbial communities from the Groves Creek Marsh, Skidaway Island, Georgia - 011507BT metaG (version 2) | ecosystem: Environmental > Aquatic > Marine > Intertidal zone >... | reverse complement strand
GCGCACGCGCGGGCACCAGCCCACGACAGACCGAGGCGGTCGTCGTGTCGTCGTCCCGGGACCACGGGGGCTCGGGGATCATTCCACGCGTATGGGCACACAGTGTGCGTACCTAGAGATCATCATTCATCCATGTGGATGTCCATCGAACCTAGGGCGAGGCGTCCATCGATCGATGTCGATCGAGGCGTCTGATCGATCGATGCCCACGTCCGATCCGATCGACGAGGACGCGCGATGGGACGGACGCGTCACGCGTCCGAGGATCGGGGCGCGTTCGCCCGCGCGTGTCGCGCGCGTTTCAATTTCAATGCGCGTCACAGTCGCGCGCACATGCCGGTGACGACGGCGACGACGACGACGCAAACGACGAGGAGTGAGGGGTGGTGTGCGGGTGAACGAGTGCGCGTGGGAGTTCGTCAACGCCTGCATCGCGGACGGTGGAGTCAGGCGTCGGGGGTGGCGACGCGAGCGGGGGAGCGACGAGGGGAGGCGCAACGGCTGGGAACGGCGTGCATGACGAGCGCGGGGGTTGTTGGAGGAGTGTTACGACGACAACGACGAGGAATAGGGATGATGATGATGACGACGACGAGAGGAATGATGGGGATGATGTGTGCGGCGCATGGTGGTGAGCGCGCTACGACGGGGAACGGTGTGGGTTTGGTGCCGCGAAGCGGGACGTCAACAAAGGCGGCGTCTTCGGGGCGGTTGAACGACGCCGCTCGAGGACGGATGTTATTTGATGTGCGAACGCGAGCGATTAGTTCTTCCTCGGAAGTTTCTGAGAAAGATACTCGGGCGTATGATGCGGGCTCGATTCAAGTGTTGCAAGGTTTAGAGCCAGTGCGCAAGCGTCCGGGGATGTACATAGGCAGCACGAGCGCAAAAGGTTTGCATCACTTGGTGTGGGAAGTATTAGATAACGCCGTGGATGAAGTCCAAGCGGGACATGCAAGCCACGTGGTGGTAAAAATTGACCAAGATGGATTCGTGAGCGTTTCAGATGATGGGCGCGGGATTCCCACGGACGTTCACCCAGTCACCGGGAAGAGCTCGTTGGAAACTGTGCTCACGATTTTGCACGCCGGTGGCAAGTTCGGAGGTGACAACAGCGGTTATCGCGTCTCTGGTGGTCTTCACGGTGTTGGTATTTCCGTGGTGAATGCTTTATCAGAGCTCGTTGAAGTCACGGTTTACCGCGATGGTAACGAATACAATCAGTCATTCTCACGAGGCATCGCCGTCGGGGCGATGCAAGTAGCCAAGCAAGAGGGCGGCGGGAAAAGAAAAGGCACGACGATTCGTTTCAAACCTGATGACCAGATCTTTGATAAGATTGTATTTAGCGTTGATACCATCCGCACCAGAATGAAGGAGCTTGCATTCTTAAACAGTGGAACTGAGTTGAATTTGAGTTCGTACGACAAGAAGAAGGACGCAATGGTTGACGAACAGATGCTTTTCACCGACGGCCTCAAGGATTACGTCATGGATCTTACTTCAGACGCCAATCGTCTCCATGAGCCTATAACATTCAAGGGAGAGTTAGAAGGTGTTCGCGTCGAAGGGTCACTGTGTTGGACAGCTGATTCATATTCAGATACGCTCTTGGGTTACGCGAATAGCATTCGAACGACGGATGGTGGTACGCACCTTGATGGATTGAAATATTCTCTAACGAGGACAATCAACGCTCTGAGTCGCAAAGCGAAGTTACTTAAAGATTCTGACGCTAATCTGGGTGGCGATCACGTACGTGAAGGATTGTCGGGTGTTATTGCTGTCTGGGTTCCAAATCCGGAATTTGAAGGTCAAACAAAGACGCGTTTAGGAAACTCTGAAGTGCGCAGAATTGTTGAGACTATTGCTAGTGATGCTGTTGCGGGGCACATGGAGTTTAACCCAGATATTTTAAAATCTATTTTCGCAAAGGCACAATCAGCGTACAAGGCATCAGAGGCTGCAAAGCGCGCAAGAGAGATGGTGCGAAGAAAAACCGTGTTGACAGCAAATCGTTTACCGGGGAAACTTTCCGATTGCTCATCATCTGACGCCGACAAGACGGAGATCTTTCTAGTTGAAGGTGACTCTGCTGGTGGTAGCTGTAAGCAAGGTCGCGATCGAGGTTTCCAGGCTGTTTTGCCGTTAAGAGGTAAAATTATGAACGTCGAGCGCAAACTTGACGCTTCTGCGTTGTACAAAAACACTGAAATCACAAACATGATTTCGGCACTCGGACTGGGGGGAATGGGTGACGACCTCGACACTTCGGCTCTGAGGTACTCTAAAATTATCATACTGACGGATGCAGATGTCGACGGTGCGCATATTCGAACACTCTTGCTTACGTTTTTGTACCGATACCAGCGAGATCTGTTTGAAAAGGGATACGTTTTCGCCGCTGTTCCGCCACTCTACAAGGTCGTTGTAGGTAAAAAGGAGACTTATTGCTACGATGATGACGAACTCGCAAAGCATCTCGCAAGCTTACCTGAAGGCGGCCAGAAGTACCACATCCAACGTTTTAAAGGTCTCGGTGAGATGATGCCCGAGCAATTATGGTCAACAACTTTAGATCCGAAGCGACGTTTATTAAAGCGTTTAACCGTCGACGATGGAGTAGCAGCGAATCACATGTTCTCCACGCTCATGTCAAAAGATGTGGAGCCCAGAAGAAAGCTCATTACCGATGAAGGTTCCTCGCTCGCGTCTATTGACGTTTAATATTAGGCGAGCAATGCGCAGTTTAAGAGACTTTAAAAGTTATGTAAAGTAGGAAGTTGTGAATGAAAGACTCTTTATTAGTACTTACACGACATCATGTCATATTCGTAGCGTTTCTAATTCGCCTCTCCATTCAAAATTGCGCTCACGGAGGACATAATAGATCCCCGTGACGCCGTTCGAGTGCTCGAGGAATGCACTATGTCGTCGCGCTGCTCACGACGAAACTCAACGTCAACTTCTTGTTGTGGATTTTCGTTCGCTGTGCCACTCTTGAAGAGTAATCTTATTTCTTGAATAGCCATTTTCATTCCTGTGACTTCACTCTTTAATTCGAGCAGTAGTCGAGATAGACTTTCGACGTGGACTTTGTGTGCTACTTGAATTTTGGGTTGCTCAAACTTGGCACGGAGCTTAGCGAGTGTGGCGAGGCGTTCCGGGGTGTCGATCACAAGCTCGTTATCAGTCACGTCTAAAGATGTATCATTCGCAGAATTTACAGCGGGCATGACGTAGATTTATGAAGACTGTGTGTTTAGTTACAAGCTACCAAAGTGAAAAGGTTTTGTTTTGCCGAGGCAACGCCACGCGAAAACTAGTCGTTTCCTGCATCGCAACCGTCTGTTAAATTAGGTCTTCAACCGTTTGACGCTCCACAACGTCATTGATTAAATTTCTCAGTTTCCTTCAGCGTCAACTTGAGGGCCTCACCTTTCAGTCGCTCGAGCTGTTGTTGCTGCTCGGGCGATAGAGATTGCAAAATCTCTTCGTCGAGATCGCCTGATTCGAGGTCATCGCCTTCACCCTGAATGGAACGGAGGTACTTACCCCAGCCCGAAACAAACTCCTGCCACTGCTTATCGGTGACCTTTTCACTTCTCAAATGCGTTCTAAATTCTTCTCGGGCGTATGCGTCGCCCAAGCCCTTCATCGGCGCCGGTAGAGTTCTGTGTGCGCGACAGATCTTCCTGTACAGGGCAAAAATCTGTCGCACTCCACTCATCGTTCTCGCACACTCGATGGCCTATTATCGATCTATTATCGATCAACTACTATTCTGCGCAGTTATATCTCTACAACCCTATACGCTCTCTCTCTTTCCTCGCGCAAACACCGTCGACGCGTCGTCGCGCGCGCGCGCCCCTGAAACTCGCGGATCTCTTTCACGTCGTGCGCGACGTTTACTCCGCCACCAACCCTCCACTTGGCTGGCTTAACACTCCGAGTTGTTCCTTCTCCAACTCAATCAATTGCTCTTCACGGTGAAGCTGCACGATGAGCGGCACGACGAGCACCAAGAAGGATGTCCCGAACGTCCACGCCGCTTTGCCCGTGTGAAATGCAAGCTTCTTCGCCAAGCGCGCCACCTCGTGTGCGTCCAATCGCACCGGTCTAGCAGTGTTAGCGTGTTCGGCGTTAACGTTAGGGACGATCTCCATGAATTCCCGCGGTGCAACGACGATTGTGCCGTCGTCCGGCGCGCGCGCGCCGCGCAAACGACGACGCAAAACACGAAAATCGCGCGTGCCTAGGGTTTAGGTAAACCCTAGACCTACAGGGGGGTCGCCCTTTTGATCACGATTGGTCGATGGCCCCGATTTAGCGATGTGCGCATCGATGAAATCGCCTACATCGTCTTTCGCGGTCGCGCTCTACGACCCGCTCTACGACCCGCCGGACGCCCCTGCTCGTTCGTGCTCGTTCGGACGTTCGCGAACACGTCTCGGCCGCGTCAGCGTCGCCCCGCCCGCCGCGCGCATTGCCGACAACGACCCGAAACCGCGCGCGACAGTGTGCGGCTGCTTTCGCGTCGTCGGCGTGAATCCAGACGTACGGCGTCGGACGACACCGCGCCAATATGTCCTTCTCCGCCAACCCGTTCGGCGCGTTGGACGACGACGCGGCGCCCGCCCCGGCGGCGGCGAAAAAGCCGACGGGAGACGCCAAGCCAGCGGCGAAAGGTGCGAGCGACGCGACGCGTGTCGGTGCTGCGATGGGGCGACGAGAAGTCAAGGGAAACGAATGCGAGGCGACGAGGAGATGATATAAAAAACGCTCGACATGAATGGTGGAAAACATTCGTGAGTGTTAGCGCGCGAGGGGCGATCGAACCCACCGCTCGGGGGGCGACGCCGGGGGCGGAATCGCCATCCGACGAATGGTAAACCCCAATTGAACAACCAGAGACTGACGATGTGGATTTACGCGTTTTTTGATCGCATGTAGCCGCTGCGCCCGCGCGCGCGAACGATGGATCCAAGGCCAAGCCCGTATCCAAGGCTTCTCGCGAGTTCGAAGGCGAAGTCGTCGGAAGCGAAGGCCAAAAGGGCTTCCACGCGAAGGGCGGTCGCGGTGATCATAAAGGTCACTCGCGTTCGACTCGTCGCACCGGCGGCCGAGGCGAAGGCGGCGAAGGTCGTCAACGCTCTCGACGCGATTTCGACCGACGTGACGCGTCTGGCCGAGGTCACGAAGGCCACCGCGGTGGTGCCGGCAAGGCGAACTGGGGTAAGCCTGGTGACGAACTCGCCGAAGCCGGCGCCTCTGGTGACGTGGAAAGCGAAACTGAACCTGAAGTCGAAGAGCCGTCGAACGAACTTACGTTTGAACAAGCTCAAGCGATTAAAGCTGAAGCTAAGAAGGCTCTCGCCGCTCAGTGGAAGCCGGCCGCCGCGAAGGTGATCGACACCTCTGCGTTTGAAGGTCTCTCCTTGGCGCAACGCGAGCAAGCTGATATCGACCTCGGCAACCCGACTGGTCCCAAGGCTAAGCGTGAACGTACGAAGGCTGCCGCTCCAAAGCAAAAGATCGATGTTGGTTTCCGTATTGCTGCATCTCAACCCGCTGATGACCGCGATGATCGTGGTGATCGCGGTGGCCGCGGTGGCCGTGGTGGCCGCGGCGCCCGCGGCGGTCGGGGCGACTCTGGTCGCGGCGGCCGTGGCGGCCGTGACTCCGGTCGCGGTGGTCGCGGTGGCGGCGGTGGTCGTGGTGCCAACATCAAGATCGAAGACTCTTCCGCCTTCCCCACGCTCGGTGGTAAGTAAGTGAGACGAAAAACACACACCTGCCTTGTAGTCGGCGCGTACCGTTTTGCTGCGAGCAAAACGTAACTGGAGCTTCAGTTACGAGTCGGTTAATAAAACTTAGGCCTGGCCGGTGTTATGCAGCGCAAAAAGCTGTAGTCCCTTCATTTTCTAATACTATAGACGCAATACATTACTTTTTTTGGTGGATACTCATCGTTTGCACTCGATAAATTTTCTCGCAAAGGTCAAACGTGAAACCTCGACCGTCCTCACTTTTATGACGCAGTGTCGCCACGTACCTTTGCACAAATGTGCGATATATTCGAACACTCAAAGATCAACTCGATTGGTTTCACACCACACGATACTAAATGGATACCAAACAGCGCTCGTTTCGTCGTTCTTGGTGCAACTGCAAAGTCAACCGGGCGACTGAGCGTTTATGACCTGAGTGAGAATGGTATCACGTTAGTGGAGAGTGTTGAACTGGAAAGTGGTTTAAAGTGTGGAACTTTTGGTGCTCATACCCTCCCTAGGCGTCTTCTCGCCACTGGAAACCTTTCCGGAGAGTTAGAATTATGGGACTTGGAACGTTTGACGAAGCCACAGTCAGTCGTTCACGCACACGACTCCGCTATCAATGCTATCGATGGTTGTGGAAGTGGATTGAATCAGACTGGGCCGCAAGAAATTGTTACAGGATGTCGAGATGGAGCGGTTAAAGTGTGGGACACGAGAGTGAACGATGCTGTTGCAGTGTTTGACCCAAATGACTCGTCTACATGTGAATGTTGGTCTGTAGCGTTTGGTAATTCATACAACGACAAAGAACGTTGCATATTAGCAGGATATGAAAACGGTGATATAAAATTGTTCGACTTGCGCACGGGTACCATCCGCTATGAAGAGCATCTTGCTAATGGGATATGTGGTGTCGAGTTTGATAGGAAAGATATTGCCATGAATAAGTTTGCAGTGGCATGCTTGGAAAGCCAGCTCATTACGTTCGATGCACGGACTGAAGAAGCAGGGAGTAAAATCAAATCCACTCACCACAATATGAATGCGCGCACGACAATTTGGGGAGTCCGTCACACGCCTCAGAACAGGGAGATATCTGCGGTGTTGCTCGGCGACGGTTCAGTAGAAATGTACAAGTACGAGTATCCAGCCGATCGGAGGAAAGAGCCAGGAATACTCAAGCGACTTGCATCTAGATCGCTAGCATCACAACCGATCAATGCATGGAACTGGCATCGTGAGAAGCAAGGATTAGCTGTATGCACTGGCTTTGACCAAGTCATACGTGTAGTGTTAGCGACGGGATATTAATGAAATTCTTCAACTTCATCGTTGTTAAAAACTAATCAAGACTTTCTGAGTCACCTTGGTTGTTGCTTTGCATGGCCTCCATAAGCTGAGCAAGTATTTGCTGCATGTCGACCGCACCAGCTCGCTCGCTTGCTCGCGCATCTCTTTGTGTTCGTCTTCGGAAGTCCGTCTGCTGATAAAGAGACGCCGCTTCCGCAGACGGAGGAGCAGTAAGGAGTACATCTTTGAAATCTTTGTACGTGATTGGACGCGGACGAATATTCATTTGCTCTATGCCAATTTGCCCAGTTTCCGCCTGCTTTCTTTCGTTTTCAAGGAAGTCTCGAACTGGCCCATACGCCGCTTGCTTGCACAAGTCTCGCAAGTCACTCCCACTAAATCCCTCTGTTTCGCCCGCTATCTTCCACAAAGGAGCATCCTCCTTGGGAGCACTGAATCCGTCTTCGAGATTTTCTCCCTTCAATGTCACAGCCAGCACTTGTGCGCGCTGCTCTCTGTTCGGGAGCCCAATTTCAAACGCTCTTGGAAGACGTCTTAAAATTGCTTCGTCAACATCCCACGGCCTGTTTGTGGCTCCAAGTACCATCACCCGTGCGTTATCGTCGGTATTAAAACCGTCCCAAAGGGTCATGAACTCAGTCTTCATGGAAGACGTAGCCTCGTGCTCGCTCGACTTTCTAGTACCTAGGAAAGAATCTATTTCATCAATGAAAATAATTGACGGCTGAAGTTTCCAAGCCAACGTGAACACTGCAGACACAAGTTTCTGGGCGTCACCGAACCATTTACTCTGCAACGTCGAGGAACGTACGTTGATGAAGCACGCACCCGATTCTTTCGCCAGCGCCTTCGCCAGCAGGGTCTTACCCGTCCCTGGTGGACCGTACAACAATACCCCTTTTGCCGGTTGCAACAGTTTGCCTCGTGCGAAGAGCTCCGGGCGAACTAATGGTAAGATAACTAACTCGTATAACGATCGCTTTGTATCCTGCAATCCACCGATAGAGTTGAATGTGACATCAATGTGGTCTGGGTTTGCAACGTCTGCAGCAATCACATCCTCGTAAACATTTGTGTCAAGTTTTGGTCGTCCTAACCGCTCGGCCAACTCTTTCTTGCGCTCTATAGCTGCCTTATTGGTTTGTCTATTCGGATCCAATCTTTTAAGACCAAAGTTCAACACAACCATGGACAGCACGGCACTACATGCAACCAAAAATAGTTCCTGAAGCACCGAAGGTTGCCCACCGCGATCCCGGCTCATGATGCGACGTGAATCTAATTGAGCGGCGCTTAAGAGGAAGAACACAATTTAGAAGCGTAAACTACGCGTAAGACACACTCGCGTGGTGATGTTGTGCTGACGAACGCGTCCTGCACTGCGGCACTTTGGGGGTTTTCACTATTTTTTTACTCCTACAAAAGTTTCCTAATCATTCTTGTCGTGGTGGCGCTTCTAAACTTTTCGCATTGAATGTTGCTTCGCGCTTCGCGCGCTCAACCCAATTCATCGCAGCAATAGAACCTTCTCGAGATTCTAATATTTTCTTCAGTTCATCATACATGGGTCTCTCGTCAAATGTTCCGAGTGGCTCAGCGACGATTTTGTTTTGTGCGTTTGGCGCCAACGCAAATACTTGCCAGGGATGGGGGTAAACTTTGAGCGTACGGATAATCTCACCTTGAATTCGTTGTTCGCGTAAATAATAAGTGACTTCAAACTTCTGAATAAAGTCCTCAGCGCGCTTCTTCCACGGTCCAATGCCAAAGTCACTGATAATATTAGAGCCACCCGTCGTGTTCCACTGTGGATTAGCGATGATCTTCAAGCGATAAGTTTGCTTTTCGATATCTCTTAAGTCACCGAGAACCTCTGCAGTTGGAAACGTTACCACGACATCATTTGCCAAGGTTAATGCGTACACAGCATCTCCTTCCTCGATGCCGCGTTGCTTAACATTTTCTTCGCTCGAGTTGAGCGTCTTCAGCACTTCATTAACCATAGGTGCCAACGCGAGGTATTGTTGCGCCACACCACCTGGCCAATCATCTAAATCAGTCGCCCCAATGAGGGGTAAGTTCATTTCGATCGATTGCAGCGGCTTGCCATCTGCTAGCGCCAGACTCACAGCCTCTGCAGCTTGCGCTATCTGTTCCTTGGTGCTTAGCGGCAGCGTCGGGAGCGACGCAGCAGCGCACACGTAGCGACGTCGCATGGTACGAGGTCGATGCGTGAACTCATATTTTGACGTTGTGGGCGCGAAGGCGCTCAAACAAGCGCTCATCTTTGCACCACGACGTGCTCAGAAGTGCCGTCCGTCTGTCACCTTGGCTCCCTTGGCATTGTGTTTCGCCTCATTCGTCGTCGCGTGCGCTACCAACGCAGCGAAGTCGCAATAATGTCAGTTCCTGACAACGCGAGGGAGTTCTACACGGGCAAGAACATCTGCGCACCCATGGTTCGGATTAGTACGCTCGCCACTCGCTTGGTTGCTCACGAATACGGCGCTCACTTGGTGTACTCGGAGGAGCTGGTCGATAAGCGGTTCGCCCACTGTACGCGAGTCGTCAATAAAGAGCTCAATTCCATTGATTTCATCGATGCTAAAGGCATGCTGATGTTTCGCACGATACCAGAGGAGAAAGAGCGAGTCGTTTTCCAAGTGGGTACCAGCTCGGCGGCTCTGGCTCTGCAGTGCGCCGAGCTCGTTGCGAAAGACGTGGCAGCTATTGACGTAAATATGGGATGTCCAAAACATTTCAGCACTGCAGGTGGTATGGGTGCTAGATTATTAGACCAGCCGGAGCTCGTTCGGGACATCTTGACGACGCTACGAAGAAATTTACCAACGGAGACTCACGTGACTTGTAAAATTAGACTTCTCGAAACAGAGCAGAAAACGGCCGAATTGGCAAAGATAATAGAATCTTGCGGTGTATCAGCATTTGCTGTTCACGGGAGATATGTTCCTCAGCGTCCACGCGAGCCAGCTCACTGGAATCTGATAAAAAGTGTTGTCGACGCAGTGGACTGTCCAGTTATAGCGAATGGCGATGTTCTCTGTTACGAGGATTTTGCTCGGATTCGTGAGCAAACCGGTGCAGCGAGTGCGATGTGTGCTAGAGGAGCACAATGGAATCTTTCTATTTTCAGGCCCGAAGGAATGGTGTCAAGTGATGATGCAAAGAAGCAATTTTTACGGAGGGCAATAGAGTATGACAATCCATTGAACTTTTCTCGGTTTCAGCTGCGTGAAATCTTGGGATACAGGAAAGCTTTGAATTCGCCGGAAGGACAATTACTCATCAAAGCTAAAACATGGGACGATCTGGCTGAGTTGTACGAGCTTGAGGATGTTCTGAAATCTAGTAGAGAGAAACGTCGGAGAGCTCTTTTGCGAGACGGCGGTGAGTGAGACTGACTGATACAATAGGTACAATAGACATTACCGGTAGCGGGTTTTAGCGACTATCTTTTGATAAAGGGATACGTCATATCTATAATTTTACAAACTAGTACTAATTTTCATTTCGGCTTTATCGCAGATATTGCGCCGCGCGGTGCACTCGTTCAAATATAGGATCTAACAAAGCGTTCATTGAGTTATGAATCTCACTGTTGAAGTGTTGCATGGCAGCCTCATCGTCGAGATCTAGAGCAAACTTCGATTCAAACCTCAGTAAAGCCTTTTCATAATCCTGATTGACATTAATGTCTGGAATATTTGCATGCGCCATGAGACTAAAGAGGTTCAGAAGTAAGACAACACTTTCGCTTTTTCGCAAAATGTTGTACGCCTCACAGCAATACGTTTTGAACTCACTAAAGTCGTCTCCCATTGCTTCGACCATTTCTTTAGAGAGTTTCATCGATGGTGGAGATATCTTTGGGTCACGACCCATAATAAATCCGAAATCAATGTGGAACAATCTCCCATCTGGAGCAAGCATCAAGTTATCCAAGTGACGGTCACCGACGCCGAGCAAATATGTCATCACCGAGTACCCAGCACAACTCTTCACAAAGTTTTGCATTGCCTCAGCAGTGCATCCATTCGGGGCCTGAGGGTCGGGATTGTGTAAAGCAATGTACGACGTGAGCTTATCGTGCTCTTTCAAGATGTCTGCGAGGGCTTTTGACTTGATAAACTCAATCAAGCCTGTGTCGTTTCCCGTAGCGAGGACACGATAAGAGGTTAACTTCAGATCAAGATTCTCGCGCTTGAGGAGTCTATCCATCAAAGAAATCATTTGAACACAGAGCTGGTCTTGTCTTAAGTCATCGCCCTTCTTGAAAATCATCGTCGCGTAGTCACCACTCCTGTTTTAGAAGAAGCGAAATAATTAGTAAAGATCTGGCAAGAAGAATCTATAAACACGTACAAAGTCTTGAATGAAAGTTTCAGTGGACTTAAAGCTGATTTGAATACAGTACTTTCACTGGAAGAATACACCGATTAATTCTGATGACGAAATTCGGTCGAGAAGTGAATTATTTACCTTGCGACTATGCCACTTGTGAAAATCTGTATTTAATTAAATCGTCAGAACATTCATAAACGCGTGATAAAGTAGATGATTCCTCTTACCGTGGGATTGAGAGGGTTCGGAATGGGCTGTGGGAAAGAAGAAAGCACAGCGCCTAGCGAATTATCACTTGAAAGCATGTCCTAAGTAAATTGAGCACGTTAATTTCCATCCAAACCGAATGAAATAATTCGGAAACTCAATTAATTCACACGTACCCTTAATCGTTCGACTTTTCGAGCAACTGTGCGCAGTGCCGTGAGATCATGAGTTATTATCTGTAACACGTGATTAGTTGCTAGAAAATGTAATGAATGAATGAGATCTCACCGTTATCTTTTCCATCAAGTCGCGTTGAAATTTCAAGGTCTCCCATGAACTATGGCCGTGCGCATTCATCGATCTGCTTGCGCGCTCGAACAGCCTCAAGCAACTCATACTTCGTTCAGCTGCAAGACCCTCCCATCCAACTTGTAGATACCTGTTATTCGCGATGTTAGAGCCCATTGTATTTTGAATTAATTAATTAATTCTGTGAACTGCCGGAAGGCGAAAAATTAACTCACCAGTACAAATAATTCCCAACAACTGGATTCCCTATGGCGCGTTCCACTAAAAATTTTGCTAATTCATTGTGATCGTCTTTTTCATAGCGTAGCGCCTGTAATTAAATAATGGTCAGTTGACAGATAATTAAATAAATGATGTTCTCGTGGAAACTTGAGGCGTGCGTGGTCACGCATTCGTAGTCGCATCCGTACCTGAACTAGTTGCAGCAAGTAAAGTAATAACTCTTCATCATCTACCTGAGCCAAAATCGTGACAGCATATCGACGAACATCACTATTCGTGAATGATGGTGTCAAAAGCTCCAAAGCCGTGGCTGGTCCGATTGGCGCCCACTCATGCATGAGTTGAACAGAAGCCTTTGTTTCAGCCGGGTCGGTCCAGTCAACACACTTCAAAAACTTTGTCAAAGCCTTAGAATCATAACGAATCGCAAATCTAAACTTCCAAAGTAAATTTTGAGCCTCCATGTCGAGCGCACGAGTGGGTGGCAGCTGGATGATGGCGGAGAGTCGTCGCTTCTCGGCGCCGTCTGGCTTGAGTTCCATGTCAATGACACCTCGTCCCACACTACGCTGCAATTTCTGATGTTTACGCTCAGCTGGATTATCCATAATGAAGTTAACTTCATCATCTACGAGCCAAGTCAACCGCTGCCATCTTTGCTGTTCCTTTTGTCGCGTCTCGTTAGCATGCTCAGTGAAGAACAGCACTGGCAGCGAGAAAACGGGAAGTTCGATCAAAAGTTGCACAAAGTTATCCGTTGACTGTGTGATGGAGAGCTGCGTTTTACGAATATCTCTGATACGCGCAAAAACCAAATTATCCAACCAGTTCACCGGAGGCAAATGTCCTTGCTCATATTCGACTAGAAGTTGTTCAAGGTGCTGAAGTTCGGCTTGTTGCTCGGTGAACTTCGGACCCGGACATTCAAACTCGAAAGATGGCGTGTCGAAAGTGGATAATGTCACCATCTGCAAGCCCTGCACAAGCGCGCCATCGCATGAAAATAAATCTAAGCTAGCGTGTCCAAGGATGGGGTGCGGAAACTTTCGCGCTGATAGCACCTTGAGCTCAAGTGTCGTTCCTCGCGGAAGATCTCTCACCTTGATGGGGAAACTGAGCTTCTCTTTCCATTCTGCCAAGCCGTCAGCATGAACAACCATCGTACTAGTTACTTCACTCGTTAATGGCTCATCATTTGCAAGTAAACGCGTGGCAACTAACACCTCGTTCTCAACGTATCCTGCGCGTGACCGAGGTAGTTGCCCGTACAACGCCTTGACATTCAAACTGAACTCTAACGATACGTCTTTACTTGAATAAACCTTGACATCACTCTTAACAGCCATAGCCTTCAACTATGTATGCGTGGTCACAGTCTCAAAAGTCTCCAATCGCTCGAAACGCCCCAAGCAAATCGCGTTTCGAGTTGCTTTATTCAAAACAATCAATCCACGTCGCGCGCTTAACGTCGTGCGTCGCGTTCGGTGCGTGCCATACCCGTGCGCGTGCGATGCTCGTTCGCGCGTGAAAGTGCGAGAACTTGGATTTCACTTTGAGTGCAAAGTCGGACGCGTCACCGTCTCTCGTCGGCGCGCTGTGTTCGACACACCCACCACGCCCAGCACGAGTGCCGCTTTCAGCGAATGCGCACCACTGGTGAGCAATGGTTTTTGTGCAACATTTGGACCGTCCCAGACGAGCGCGTGTCGTGACATGTAATACGTGTTTACGTCATTACGAAGACGTCAAACGCACGCGCGTGAGAGGGAAGAAATCATGCTCGCATGTAATGGATGCTGGTGCGGACTTGATACGGGTAACGTATACATCGCCGCATGCGATCACGTGTATTGTAAGTGCTCGAACGCGTCGCGTGCGAGACAGTCGCGACTGTTTGTATCAGAGAGTAAAAAGGTAAACGTATGACGACTGACGGTGTTGGGGAAACGGCAATGTTGGTGATACACAGGCGAAAAAGACATTCATATCGCTCTCGAGCAGCGTCAGTGCATGGTGTGCGGAACAAAGGTTGCGGAGCGAGATGTGCAAGTTGTTGAGTTGCAACCCGATTTGGTTGTTTTACAACGCAAGCTCGCTGGACTCTGCCCAAACGATATGCTCACCGCCGTAGCGCACGGAATTAAGTTTTGGGATGATCAACTTGAACTTCGCTATCGAACCGAGCTTGAAAAGTCTTTCACCGCGGCGCAACGTAACAGTGAAATGTACAAGCGTAAGCTTCAGGTAACTGTGCACGCGCGCGTCGCCATGTCGCTCTCACGTTGAACAGAAATATACATACATGTGTTGCGTATTAACCAATCTTCATCCTTACTGCATTGATCAGGACGTCCATACCGCTTACAAAAAAGCCAAATTAAAGCAAGATGAACTGTATTCGCAATTGAAGGAGCGCGAGAAGGATATTGAAGAGTTGCAACATCGATACGAGGAAAAGAGTCGAGAGAAGCGTCGATTGGAGGATTCTGCGGGGCGCAAACCTACGGCTCTTGGTGTCTCCGCGCATTTCCAGGAACTTTCAAACCCTATTATGCCAAAAACTTCTGGACGGATTGAAACACGCGCACCAAACGATCCTAAGACTTGGGAGAAACTTCGTCAGACGTCTTCTGATGGATTGCGCGATCGACGAAGCTCAGAGCAATTTTATACGCGAGCACCGGATCGTCGTATGAGCTTCAATCGCAGCATTGATACAGCTCTTACACCTCCAACGACGAACGACTCTCGTGATCCGCGAGGTTTCCGTCCGCTCTCTCCGTACTCTCGTCAACCAGAAGCGCAGAAGCGACCGCGTGGATCGGGGATGTTTGCCTCGAAGCGACGCGCTTTTTAAAGAAATATGATGAACGAATGGCTATAATTAATCAAGATGACGCGAAGATGTTGAAATTTAAGAGAATTTTATTACTCTACTAAATGGCTAACACAAAGATCAGACACAAATCTACAGGTGCGATGAACAAATCGAATCATAATTCATCCATCACCGACCAATGACGCTTTGGACTGCGACGTTCAATCCCGACAGCATAGCTCCACCTGCCCCATACACGGCTATGGCACGAGGCCCACTCATGCTCTTGTACAACGCCCCTGCGCCTCCTCCTGCGAAAATAGAGCAAAGTGTATCATAGCGATTTTCCGTGTACGCCATCGACGCGCTCTCGAGTGCGGCGTAATACAACCCAATACACCCCCATGTGTTTCCAATCGTCCTACCCCTTGAACTCACCGAGTTCAGCATTCTATTCAATCTTAACTTTGAAGAATCCGCTGCTGCTTCCGGTGCAGCTTTCATACTACCATATAGACCCCAACCACCTCCTGCGATGCTGCCGCCGAGGTATCCGACCCCCGTCAAGTACGTCAAGTTCTCGCTCCAACTTCTCGTTCTGATCGTCCGTTCTTCGTCAAATAAAAATTCTGGAGCATCAGCCAAAGAATAAATGGCTTTATTCATAGATGGATCGAAAGGACCCCCTAAACCACTGTACGGGTTGTACGCGCCCGTGGCGCCGCCTCCGCTCTTGGGTAAAATCACGCTCTCCGCCGGCGCCCCAAAGTTCGGGACTTCGAGGGTTTCCCTCTCCATACTCGCCGTGGACAACGTGGCTGGTTCGTCTAATACCGATTCCGTGCTCGACGATGGGTCATTTTTCCCTTTATCCGCTCGACGTACGCCGAGTAAATCTCGCAATCCCATGGCGATTGTTTGGCAAGATCACGCGTCCCTTACGTCGCTCTGTCGTCCTCGCCGCCGCGTTGCGTCGCCGTGTATGAGTCGCGTACGCGTGCGTGTTTTACTACCCACACACACACCTTCGCACGCACGTCAACGCCCGACGCACGCTCACGCTCACGCTCACGCTCACGCTCACGCTCACGCGCGCACGC
>Ga0255783_10003072_pt1 | contig 16151 bp, 9 predicted proteins | sample 011ome_22_FD_179981 | JGI IMG/M metagenome (GOLD analysis project Ga0255783, IMG submission 179981) | Coastal salt marsh microbial communities from the Groves Creek Marsh, Skidaway Island, Georgia - 011507BT metaG (version 2) | ecosystem: Environmental > Aquatic > Marine > Intertidal zone > Salt... | reverse complement strand
TTCTATATTCAACCAAGAAGGCTTCATGTTTTTTTAAGAATTCCTCTGTAAATTTCATCTCTGGTTTAAAACAGGTATAGATTGTTTCAGCAGAAGATTTGCCTTTGACTGCAATTTTGTCAATCTCAATGATCGTGAATTCAGAATCATCCATGTGAGTATTCTCACCCACGATCATGTGCAAACCATAATTGGATGATTGACTTTCCAGTCTAGATGCAAGGTTCACAGCATCGCCAAGAACGGTATAGTCAAAACGTTTGTCAGAACCCATGTTGCCAACAATGCAGTTTCCAGAGTTAATACCAATACCTATTTCAAGCTTAAAGTCTAAATTTCCTTCTGTCTGAGCATTGAATTCATCCAAAGCTTCATTCATTGAGTGAGCTGCCTTAATTGCTAATTGGCGATGATCAGCTTGATCGGTGGGTGCATTCCAAAAAGCCATGATGCAATCACCCATATATTTATCTATGGTTCCGCCGTGCTCTAAAATGGAGTTTGATAACACAGTAAGCAATTGATTAATCAATTGCGTTAAAGCTTCCGGATCATCCTTGTATTGTTCAGAGATTTTGGTAAACCCCCTAATATCAGAAAATAAAAAGGTCATTTCTTTTCTTTCTCCACCCAGAACCAAGGATTCACTAGATTCCGCCAAGCGGTTAACCATTTCTGGGGAAAGGTATTGTGCAAAGGCGCCTCTGACTCTACTACGCTCAAGTTCAGTGAATAAAAAATTGAAGAAAGTTACAGCCACATAAACACTTAAAGAAATGATCAATGGCGATATTGGATCAACCAAAAATAGCTTAGATTTAAAAAAATAATAACTTGTACCTATGATGCCTCCAGAACCAGCTATCAAAACACTCAATCCTCCAATTGGACCTAGAGCTTGAATGCTTAAAGTAATTAAAATAGCCAAAATCAGTCCAGCTAGAAATTCCGCACCAAACAGCCAGTCGGGTCTTTGTAAAAATTCATTTGAAAAGATTTGCTGAATAAACTGAGCAATGATTGTCACGCCGGGAATATTTTTCTCTGTGGGTGTGGATCTGAGATCGAGGAGGCCGGAAGCGGAGGTTCCAACAAGTACAACCTTGCCCTCAAAAAATTCAGGGGGTATTGCTCCCGAGATCACATCTCCCGCAGAGACTGTGGGAATATTTTTCGTAGGGGCAAAGTAAACCCATGCATTACCTTCGGGGGTTGTTGGAATGGTGAGAGGGCCCAATTTGATATTGTTGATGCCTGTTTGAGCGCCATAGGCTTCCTCGCTTGAGGCATTAGATGACTTAATCTGAAAAGTGGAAGCTCCAACAGCCACTCTTGTCATTTCTAAGGCAAGGCTAGGCACCAATTGATCATCAATTCTTTCAAAGGTAGGTAATTGACGAACAATTGCATCATTGTTACCGATGCTCATTGAACCAACCCCTGTGGCTGAGTCATCCAGTAGTTTGATATTGTTTTGTGCACCCAAATAATTTCTAATGAATTGCTTGGGATCATCGCCTTGAGTTACCAAACCGTATTTGGCTTTGTAAGGCTTAGTGTTATTTTTATTATTTAAAGCCTGACCTAGGACCACGGTTCCATGATTTAAAATAGCTTGAGCAAAAAGCTCATCATTGCTCGGCAGTTTTGATAGCTCTTTTTTTAATGCTTCGTTGAGAGGGTAACTGGAAATAAAATTTTGAGGATTGGTTCTGTCTGCTTCAGCAAAGACGATATCAAATCCTAATGCAGCTGCTGCATAAGCTTGATCTGTTAATTTTGCTAATTGATTTCTAGGCCAGGGCCACTGGCCAATTTCTGTAAGTGAACGATCATCAATATCAATGATGATCACAGGGTCTTCAGTGTAGATCTCTCTTGGTAAAATTCTTTGGAAGGTATCAAAAGAATAATTTTGTAGGCTGCTAAAAATTTGAAAAGGATTAAGGATCGGTAAAAAACTTACTAAGATTGCAAAAATTAAAAGGCCGTAGCGAGTAAATTTTTTGAGATCTTTTTTCACGGGAATTTATTGCTTAAGAAATATAGTTAGCAACTTTTTTTAAATATTTTTTATTGGTCTCACTTGGCAGATTCATTAAGTTAACTGAGTTCATCAAATCCGTGTATACATGAATTGATTTCCTACCTTTAAGTAACTCTCTTAGTGCATTCTGGTAAGTCCAAAAAATATAAGTTTGAGCCATCTTGAAGTGCCTTAGATTGTCTGCAGTCAGCTCAGGCTCTTCTTTATCAGAAATGGCATTTTGCAACCATTGACTGGTCATGGGTTGTGTTAAAACCCATGCATCATTAATGCTGCTGGGATTATCTATCAGCCAGTTAGCCATGTAGTCCCCTTTAAACAAATCAATGGCTACATACCAAGCATAGTAAACCTTAAAAAGATTAGATTTTTCTTTTTTTAATTGCTGCTCAAGTTTTTCAGCCACATCAACGACTATTTGAATCATTGTAGCGGCATGGATCTCATCCAGATTATTGAAGTATCTGTAAAAGGTCCCATAAGCTGTTTTTGCTTCTTTTGAAATGCTTGCCACAGAAATTTTTTTACCTTTATTAAGCAGATTTGAAACTGCTGTAATTAGCTTGGCTCTTGTTAACTCAGATTTTTTCATCAGATTATTATAACCTCTGACTCGTTAAGGTCTTCTTGATATTTAATAAAATGATAAATTATCACTTTTATGTTTAAATATGCGTCATATGAGCTTTTGTATGAAGATTTACTCCGCAATTTAGCTTTATCAACATGAAACTAAGAACATTCATTGCACTTTATTGTACTTTTTTGTGCATGTACTCATCCGCGCAAAATGTTCAGCCCGCCATATCAGATCCTGATGAGATGGCTGCAGCAGAGCAACAAAAAGAAGAAGTTTTTAAGCAGCTATTCAAAGATCCAACCAATCTATCCTTGCTATTTCAATATGCTAATTTATCCATCTTGGTTGGAGATCTCGAGGGGGCTATTGGGGTTTTTGAGCAAATGCTTATTTATGACTCAGAGTTGCCCAGAATAAGATTGGAGCTAGGAGTTTTGTATTTTCGTTTAGGCGCTTTTGCATTAGCAAACAACTATCTAAAAAGCGTTAAAGAGTTTAATCCGCCACCTGAAGTTGAGGCTAGGGTTGATCAATTTTTGGAAGCTATTGTTTCCGCTGAGGAGCCTATCCAATGGCAACAAAATCTTAGCGTTGGATTTAAACGTACCACCAACGGAAATTCTGGAATCAATGCGGATTTCATTGAAATTGGAGATTTTTTGTTGGAGGTAGATGACGAAAGCAAAAGGCTAAGCGATAGATCGAGTTTATACAATTATTCTCTCAGCATTGATCAGGATCTTAATCATCCCAGAGGGGATAATGTTCAATACTTTTTTAGTTATGGTGCTGATCGATTCGATACTTTCAGCCAATTTGATATTCAAAGCAATGTATTGTCAGTTAGAAGAAATTTTAATTTGGATGAAAATTTTTTCTCTTTTTTTAATTTAGAAGACCCAGTTTTTAGTCCTAACATTAATCTTTTGCGGGTTATTCTTAATCGAGAAGAAATTTTGCGCAGTGGTCGCATTTCATTAGATTATAGCGGTCAATTAGATGATGGTTCTTCCATGCTGTTTTCATACTACCGAGATGAAAAAATTTTTAAATCTGGTAGGCAAAAAAATGGTCGCATTAATGGTATCAGTTTTGGTCAGAGCTATGTATGGCCTGGCTCGCAAGCTTTATATGGTTACAAGATTATGCTTGAAAATTATCGAGCAAATGCTGGCTATGAGTTTTATGAAAATTATGGGATTGAATTTAGCTACTCTCAACCTCTACTGGAAAATTGGCAATTTTCATCTAAATACAGCTATCAGGATAAATCTCATGATGAAGATTATCCACTTTTCGGAGCCAGACATGATCAAGGGGAAACCTTGAGGTTTAATTTGCTCAAACCCATGGGTGCTTGTTGGTCATTGAATTTTGGTTTAATTTTTAATGACAGTCGAAGCACCATCAACATATATAAACGCAGAGCCAATAATTTCTCTGCGCAAGTAAATTATCAGTGTATTAAATAATTATGAAAGCTATTCATAAATTTTCATTTTTATTCTTGGTAGTTAGTTTCTTCACTAACAATGCTTTTTCACAAGAACAGATTGGCGTTGCATCTGCTGTGAACAAAAATACGACTGATTTAACCCTTGAGCAAGAACGCAAGCTCATCGATGCAGGTTACGAAATCATTCAAAATCACACCATTGAAACCGATGGCATCGGCAGGGCACAAATGCTCTTGTTGGATGGCACGGCATTTTCGGTTGGTCCTAATTCTAGCGTTGTTTTAGATAAATTTATTTACAACCCTGAAACTGCTGAGGGCTCTCTCGAGGTAACAGCTAGAGGAATATTGCGCATAGTCGGCGGTAAAGTTACCAAAAAACAACCTGCCTTAATTCGAACAAATTCTGCAACTGTAGGGATTAGAGGTGGTATTGGGATTGTGCAGACCAATGGCTCGCAAACCAATGCGACTTTCCTTTATGGCACCGAGATGACAGTTACGCCTAATTGTGTCGATCTGGACACTTTTGGTGATCAATGTTCTCCAGATTTTGCTACGACCGTAACAGAGCCAGGTTTTTCAGTCTCAGTAGAGGATGAAGACTCTGAACCAAGTAAGCCTGTCGCAGTCACAGAGGAAAACTTGGATGCAATTCAGGAGGAGTTACAAGCTCCTGAAGAAGCCCCCGACGAGGAATCTGCTGCTGAAGAAACTCCTGCTGAGGAGACTCAAGAGGAAGAAGCCGCTTCAAGCGAAGAAACTCCAGCTGAGGAGACACCTGCCGAGGAGACTGTACCTGAATCAGTAGAACCTGAAGCCGAAGTAGCAAGCGATGATGCTGGTGATTCAACTGATATTGAGGTTGACGAAGGCTTGCTGGATTCCTCAGGTGTATCAGATGTATCTTCAGATGTAGCTCCAGAAGAGCTGGGTACAGCTGATGAATTTGAAGTTGCCATTGAGCTTGAAACAGTAGAGGCAGATGATGCAAATGAAGATCCAGCTGGCGATGTGGCAGAGGATGTGGCTTCAACCACTCAAGAGACTGCTGTTGAGGTTGCTCCCATCTTTCAAGTTAGTGCAGGTGAGTCTATAGAATCCATTAGCGAGAATCTCGCAAATGAAACTCTCACACCATTGGTTTTTATTAATCCAGGGGAATTAGCTTACACCATTACCATTTCGGGTCCTGATGCTGAATTTGTTGAATTTGATGAGGAAACTTCATCAATCAATCTTATGAGTGCCCTTGATTATGAGACTCAAACCACGCTTTCATTTACTGTGACCATTGAATCTGAAAATGCAGATGTTTCAGAAATAGAGATTCTTTTGGACGTTACGAATATCGATGAACCCATTGAATTAACTTCCAATCTGTTGGCAGATTCTTTTGCTGAAAATCTTGATTTACAATCAGCAATTCTAGAAAGCACTGCAGTAGATCCTGAAGGTGGAAATATTTCATTTACTTTATCAGGAGAGGGTAGTGAAAACTTTAGTGTTGATGAAAATGGTAATATTTCATTGCTAGCCGAATTGGACTATGAAACAACTACAAGTTACTCCTTGATACTCACTGCTAGCGATGGAGTTAATGACACTGTCTTTGAAATTAATTTCAGTGTTATTGATATTGATGAGCCTGTTATTTTAAATGCTAGTACTTCAGCAACTAGTTTTGCTGAAGATAGCCTGACCGGCATTAATATAGGGACTGCTACAGCAACAGATCCTGAAGGGAATTCTATCACCTACAGTCTTTCAGGCGCAGGCAGCGAAAATTTTAGCATAGACAGCGCTGGAAATATTTCACTGATCAATTCATTGGACTATGAAACTGCAACTAGCTACACCCTGGCTTTGAATGCATCCGATGGAGTCAACACCACCACATTTGAATTAATTATTACTGTTGATGATGTCAATGAAGCGCCGAGTCTTTCAAGTTCATTGGCGGCTTCTTCATTTGCTGAAAACACTGCTACTGGCACTAGGATTGCTACAGTTTCTGCTTCCGATCCTGAATCACAAACCATTACTTATTCCTTGAGTGGAACTGGCAGTGAAAACTTTGCTGTTGATAGTTCAGGAAATATTACTTTGGTGGCAGGTTTAGATTACGAAACAGCAAGTTCCTTTAACTTAACACTTAGCGCCTCTGACGGAGTTAATACTACTACCAATGCTATTGCCATCAACATTAGTGATGTCAATGAAGCGCCGAGTCTTTCAAGTTCATTGGCGGCTTCTTCATTTGCTGAAAACACTGCTACTGGCACTAGGATTGCTACAGTTTCTGCTTCCGATCCTGAATCACAAACCATTACTTATTCCTTGAGTGGAACTGGCAGTGAAAACTTTGCTGTTGATAGTTCAGGAAATATTACTTTAGTCAGTTCTTTAGACTTTGAAACCACAACTTCATATTCATTGACTATAACTGCAAGTGATGGAACTAACTCTGCCTCTAATACTATCAATATTAGTGTTGCTGATGTGGTTGAGTTGTCTATTGCCTTGGCAAGTTCATCAATTAGCATTGATGAAAATGCTAGTTCGGGATCAAGCATTACAACAACAACCACCACCACTGACGGTAGTGGTAGTGTGACTTATTCTCTCTCAGGCGCTGGCAGTGAAAACTTTGCAGTCTCTTCAGACGGAACCATTACCACGGCAGCAAGTCTGGATTATGAAACCACAACATCATATTCATTAACCCTGACCGCAACCGATGGCACCAACACAGTGACGCAAAATTTCACGGTGAATGTGAATGATTTAAAAATTAATACCTTAGCAGTGACTCTTGCAAACAGCGGCGCAACTTTGGCAGAATCTTCCAGTTCAGGCACTACTGTTGGCAGCTCGAGTATCAACAATCCAGAAAGCGAAACCGTCTCTTACTCACTCAGTGGAACCGGCAGCAGTAATTTTGCCGTCGATAGCTCGGGTAATGTCACCACCAATGCAACCTTAGATTTTGAAACGACCAAAAGTTATGACTTAACCTTGACTGCCACCGCAGGAGGCAACACCACCACCGATACCTTTACGGTTAATGTGGGTAATGTTGAAGAACTTGAATCGGCAGTGCTGCGTTATTCTGCTGACTATAATTCAGCTTCAAGAAGCGGCTTTAGTGCAACTGCAACTCGAGGTCCTTCTGGATCAAGCCTCGCTGCCTACACTTTAGAGCAAGTGGGTACCACCAATTCAACTGCCATTACTTCAGTGGACGATACGTCTAATAACTACGTTCCGGTGGAAATCAATTCTGGAACCGTATTAAATTGGCGATATTATTTCCCCATTGATACCTCAGGCAATGGCCAATTTGCTTTTGCACCAAATTCTTCTGCACTTGATGGTAAGTATTACAGCCCTCTAGGCACAGCAGTCACCACCACCATAGCCAATGCTGACTTCCTGACTGCAGGACGACTAGAAGGCGCTGAATATTGGTTCATGACCACCGATAAGGCGGCTGCAAATATTAATTATACTTCTGCATCAATCGATGGTCTGAACGTTAGATTTGATTACCAAAACAATACTTATAGTGACGTATGGACAACTGCCAACAATGCTCTTTCGAACCCATATACTATTACCATTAACAATGGAGCTGGGTCCTTAGATTACACGTTTTCAGATGTAGGAAATTATCAGGTGTTAGTTCATGGACTTGGCCCGTATGGGGCTGACAATAATTTTGATTCTACCGAGCAGGCAGTAGCTCGGCAGTTTCTTCAACAAAGTAACAGAGTCCTTGTTTTAGTTGGTGAAAATTCAAATTGGACACTTCAGAATGATGAGATTGTTACCTTTTTAGAATCAATCATGAGTGGAAGTGATTTCGGCCATACTGATACGGGGCTTATGAATACATTCAATTTTACCTATGGAGGTGTTTCATTTACACAAAACGTTACTTTGGACAGATCTCCATCGACTTTGAACTGCGATTCAAATTTTAGTACTTATTGTTATGGAAGCTGGGCTTTTTTCCCAGCCTCAATGACTGATTCCGAGTACATATCAGATGTCTTTGTTTGGCTTGACGTTAATCAACCCGGTCAAAGCACGATTGATACTACCATTTTGCAGTACGCCCAATCATTATCAGGATCTTCATCATCATCATCCACCTACAACCTCTATGAAGATCAGGTTACCTTAGCCGGAGAAGTTTATAAGGATGCTAACTTTGTATCCTTTACCAATGGCAATAAAAGAGTCATTGCCATGGCAGTGATTCCAATTGAAAACTTTGCTGCCAGCGGGACTAGCAACGATTATTTTATTCCCAATTTTATTCCAAAAACCCTTTGGTCTTATGGTGATGTTGGACACGATTACTGCTTAGGGGTGGGGAATAATGCCTCGGCATGTAATACCTATGATAACTACTATGATTTTTCTTCCATCGCTCTTGATAGCTCTGACATGCTTGATACCTCTAGATTTAATGGGAGCACCAATGAGTTGCCTGAAGGTCAATCCATGTGGTGGCAAGTTCTCAATCCAAGTGGCGTAGGCGTTGGCCTTTGGGCACAAATTTCTTTGAAAGATTCCTATGATGGCGCCTCAGGCAGTACCACTCGAGATGACCAACAGAGTCTTTTAAATGTGGTGATATCTAACGTTGATTATCGCAAAAATGATACCACTCGATATTCAGCTGGAGATACTGGCTTAGGCATGGATGGTTATCATTATTGGTCTTATCAGGGTGCAACCAATGCAGATAATGATGGTTTGGGTATTAACTATGGCACTTCTCCAATTGAGTGTGCAACCTCCAATGATAGCGGCTGCTTTTGGGGTGATAGCTCCAATCAACCTGGCGGTGCCATGATTACATCCTCTGATCCTTACAAGTCAGGCAATATGACGTTGGGAGTTAATTACAACTCTAACAACGATACCTTCAGCACCGGCTCCTTTAATATTTCTGCTGTGGTTCAAGACGTTAAACCTTCAAGCTCATCTTATGCAGACTATGCAAGCTTAAGTGATTTTAGATCTTCAGATTTTTACTCCTCAAGTGCCACGGGTTACAGCGGATTTTTCAGTGGCATTTTAGAATTTGATGTCAGTGGCACAGGCAACTCTCAGCTTTCTTCGATTCGCTCAAGCAGCACGCTTGCAACCTTTACGTTTGATACGACCAACGATGATGTTCAGGTAGTTGCACCTATGACCATCAGCGCAGCTCCATCCAATAACTATACGTCTAATTGGAGCACCGTAGATACTGGCTCTATGACTTTAAAGTTTGGCGATGCTACCAACGATGAAGCAAAATCAGCTTATATTTCAAGTGAAGTCTTTGCAGCAGAGATTCAAGACGATGGGGCGCAAATTGATGGGACTTCAGGAGGCTCAAATAATCTAGCTGGAGTCATGGTTTCCTATAACACTCTAGATAAAGAGGACACCGATTTATTCCACACCGGCGGCAACGATTCGATGCCAGATACCGCTTATTCGACTTGGGGCTTTTGGGCGATGAGTGCGGTTGATGTCTCGCCTAATGCTGGCACGCAAAACGCCTCGGTGCATTTAGGCACTTGGGTCGGTGGTGAAGTGGTTGCTCAAAATGAAATTCCAACCTCAGGCTCAGCTTCAATGAGTGGGGCAGCCGTGATGAATGTGGCCTATCGTTACAATCAAACGGGCACCAATTATGATGTGCACAAATACACCACCACGGCTAATGTGGCAGCCACCTTTAATTGGGGATCCAGCGGTTATTCAGGCACTCTAGCCTTCACCAATTTTGATGACAAGAATCCGATCGTTTCAAATGCTGGCTTTGCATCGTTTAATCTTGCAATTAGCGGCACTGATAACACCTACACGGGTAATTCAACCGACAGCTTAGATAATTCTTGGTTAGGTGGTGCGTCCGTGGCTGGAGCTTTATATGGTGATTCATCACCCGATGAGAGTGGCGGCAGGGTGAGTGTGAATTTATATAAATCAGGCGATACCAGCACAGCTGGAGCCAATGATTTTTATTTTGCTGAAGGGATTTATTTGGTTGATTAATTGAAACGGTTGTAAATGAAAAACTTATCTTTATGATTAGGGGCTGATATGAGTAGTTTTGTAGAGTTTTTTTTAAAAATTAGAAATAGCAGTATTTTCAGCGGCATTGTTATTGCTGTTATTGTTGCATCTGCGATTTATGCAGGTGTTAGCTCTTATGACATATCACCTGAGTACACCGTTTACTTGGATCTATTCGATTATGCCATCACCTTATTTTTCTTGATCGAGATCATTATTCGTATGATTTCCGAACGATCTTTGGTTAAATTCTTTAGCGATGGATGGAACATCTTTGACTTTTTGATTGTGACTATATCCTTGGTACCAATTAACAATGTTGAAAGTGTCTTTGTAGCTAGATTGCTGAGAATTATTCGGGTGCTAAGAATCATCACCGTGGTTCCAGCTTTCCGTCACATCATTGACTCACTTATCAAAACCATTCCAAGGGTCGGTTTTATAGCTTTGCTCATGTTCATCTTCATGTATGTATGGGGTGCAATAGGAACCATGTTCTTTGGCAAGGTGGATCCAGAAAATTGGGGTAATATTGGCTTAGCTTTAATTACTCTTGTGCAAGTTGCAACTTATGACGACTGGGCAAATATTATGGCTCAGGTCATTGAAGTTTATCCATATGCATGGATCTTTTTTGTTTCATTTATCATCATCAACGCTGTGATTTTGCTTAACATGGTCATTGGTGTGATCGTCGATGTCATGACAGGTGGAACCGGAATTGATGATCTGGTCAATCCAGAGAAAAAGGACTCTACTGAATAGCTTTAGCTAAACACTCAGCAAAGGTTTGTTGGTCGACATTACCTCCAGAAAGCATAACCAAGGTTCTTGAACCTCTAAACTTTTCTTTGTTTTCTAACAAGCATGCTAAGGCCACGGCCCCACTAGGCTCAAGTTTTATATTTAAGCGATTAAATGCAAAGCGCATCGCGTTACAGACTGCTTGATCCGACGCTGATAAACCTTTAACACCAAAATGAGTATTGATGGCAAAGGGTATTGCTCCCGGAGTGGGTGTCAGCAATCCATCACACAATCCGCCTCGGTTGGTGTCCATTGCAACTCTCTCATTCTTTTCAAAGGATAATTGATGATCGTTCCATTCTTCAGGCTCAGCAGTGAAGACGTTACATTCAGGATTAATATGTTTAATGGAGATACACGAACCTGCTGTCAAACCGCCACCCCCAGCACAAATAATCGCATTATCTAGTTTAGGGTTTTTAGCATCATTTATTACTTCATAAGCTGCAGTACCCTGGCCATAAATCGTTTCAAGAGCATCGTAAGGATTGATAATGACTAGATTTTTCTCTTTGGCTATTTCTCTGCTCATTTCTTCTCTGCTTTCAGTGCGTCGATCGTAGTAAATCACTTCAGCACCCAAAGCTTTTGCATTGGCAATTTTTCTTTCAGGCGCATCTTTGGGCATGACCACTGTTGCTGGTGTATTAAACACTTTAGCTGCATGCGCAACACCTTGAGCATGATTACCAGAAGAGTAAGCTATCACCCCTCGTTTCAATTCATCTTTTGAAAGCCTTGAGATGGCAGAAAGCGCGCCTCTTACTTTAAAAGAGCCTGTGATTTGCAAAGACTCAGGTTTAAACAGGAACCTGCCATTCAATTCTTCATTTAGATCAGGACAAGTAACAAGTTGCGTATGATGTATGTGGGGTGAAATGAGGTGATAAGTTTTCACAACCTCATCAAACCAAATGTTTGGTTCAAGTTTCATATAGCTTATTTCTGTTTAAGTTTATCTTTTATCTGTAGCGGCAAATAAGCAATATAAAACAGAATGACTGCTAATGGAATTGTTCCAATCAAATGAAGCGGAGGATCTGGAAAATAATCCATTAAAGTGCCTTCAACGGGTCGATCAGCCAGATACCAATAGTTTGCAGGAGGCCCAATTATAAGATTGGCAATGTAGACAAAAATTAATAGTGCCAGAGTGACGCCAATCACTTTAGGGATATCACTCAGGATGGGTCTTTCCTTGTTAACCATTAGGACATAAAAAACCGCTAATATAATTAAGCTATGGCCCCAGAAAAATGGTGAGTATTCTCCATGAGGAAATCCGTAAATTAGATCTGGCGTTGCCAAAGCCATGGTTGCACCGCAGATACCCCAAAAATATGCGCAGTGAAAAAGGATTTTTGGCGCATTTTGTTTGAGGAGGTACACAATCATTGCCAGCATTGAGAAGTCACACATGTGCATAGGGAATTCACCTTTCCAAGGCAGATCAAATAGCAGCACATCATAAATGGGTTGTGTCACCATGTGTAAAATCATAATGCCTGCGAGAATTTTTCCACCTTGAGTCTGTCTGGCTGGACTTTGATTTGCAAAGTATTTTGGGTATGCGTAAATAACAAGGGCGCATATCAACAAGGTAACTAAATGCTGAGTACCAAAAACTTCAAATGCCGGATAATTCATTTTGAACGCAATATTTTTGAATCTATATTAGCTCAGACTCTCTAAAAAAACACCTTTTGAAAAGTCTGTGCAAACTTTTTGCAGTTAGTCGTAGTTATATTTTACGCTGCAACCATATGCAGTTGTCGAATTTATATTTAGCGATTCATTGGCAATTAGTTGATCCATTTGGGAGCTGACATAGTTTATTGCTTTGTTAAAAGAGGCATTAAAAAACTGCATACCACGACCAATATCATCAATGGCACCTTTGTATCTAAGAATTCCATTTGCATCAATCATGTACATGTGAGGTGTTGTTTTGGCCCCATACAACATGCCCATTTCGCCCAATTCATCGAGCAAGACATGGGTGGGGCTGGCTCCTCTGGAGTCAGTTAATGCATTGGCTTTTTCTGGGCTAACATGGCCTTGATCGCCAGGAGTTGAGGAAATGACGCTCAACCAAATAATCCCTGCATCATTTGCCATCTTTTGAATGCTTTGCATGTTGTTTTCATTGTAATGTCTTGCTACATATGGACACTCATGATTGGTCCACTCCAGTATGACAGGACTGCCTTTAAGATCAGATAGTTGAATTGTTTTGCCATAACTATTTACGGCTATAAAATTTGGAGCCTCCTCGTTGATTGGAGGATTTTGTAATTTAATGTCAGCCGCATTAACGGAATTTGAAATAGCTAAGGTAGCCAAAAGAGTTACAAATGTTTTCATTGCATTGCTTTAATTAGAATGTCTTCGGTTAATACAGCAGGTAAGATTTTTGATCCAGGCATGCCAGGTTTCCAGAAAATATACAATGGAATTCCAGTGCGTTCATATTTTGCTAACCCAACAGCTATTTCTTCATTACGATTCGTCCAGTCAGCTTTGATATATGTAATATTTTGATCTGTTAAATATTCTTTCACCTTGTCTCTGGCAAATGCTGTTTTCTCATTGGTTTGGCAGGTTATGCACCAAGCCGCCGTAAAGTTAATCAAATAGGCTTGATCTTGAGCTTGCAAGTCAGACTCTATATCTAAGCTCCATTCTTCAGCAGAGGAGTCTGCAACCATGCCGCCGGTATTTTCAGGCAGATTATTAAAAACCTGCATAGCCGCTAAAAAAGTTGCGAGCATTCCAATCCATTTCCATCGACCTTTAAATGTTGCAATCATCCAGATTGCTATTCCAAGTATTAATCCAAGCAGGAGCAATAAAATTAGAGCATCTCCTGAGGTTTGCACCATGAAGACCCACATAAGCCAAAGAGCTGTAGCGATCATAGGAAAAGCAAAGAATTGTTTAAGTGTTTCCATCCAAGCTCCAGGCTGTGGAAGGGCACTGATCCACTGGGGTTTTAGAGCCAACAATAAATATGGTCCCGCAAAACCTAAGCCGAGAGCAAGAAAGATTGGTAGTGTTGCGAAGGAGGGTTGTAAGAGGGCATAGCCAATAGCAGCTCCCATGAACGGAGCGGTGCAGGGCGAAGCAACCACCACAGCCAACACGCCAGTAAAAAAAGAACCTGAATAGTCATTTCGAGATTGCACAGATGACCCAAGAGTGGTTAAACCTGATGCAAAATTGATATTCGTTAAAAGGATAAGACCAATGCCCAGCATGATGAGTGTCAAAATTCCAACCACTGCAGGAGACTGCAGTTGATAGCCCCAGCCGATCATGGATCCTGTCGACCTTATAATGATTAAGGCTGTAGCAATTGATAAAAATGTGGACATCACTCCACCAACAAAGGAGAGGGCGTGATTTCTGATTTTGCTATTATCGTCACCTCCCATGGAGACAAAACTTAAAACTTTAAGAGAAATAACTGGAAATACACAGGGCATTAAATTCAAAATCAACCCACCAATCAAAGCGAACAATATGGCTTGCCATAAAGACATACTAGAGCTCGATTCAAGCTCTTCTTCAATTTGAAATCCCTCACCATCGATACTCAAAATACCTGAAAAAGAAGCCACTTCATCATTCAAGACAGGAACAGTAATTTCATAAAGGTCATCACCCAGGCTGACAAGTTGCTGGGTTGGTGTATAGGCAAATAAATTATCTTGTCTGGGAAAAAGGTATGCATCCTGTATGGGCTGAGAAAACTTAAATTTAGTTTTTAGGCCATCGCCCTTAACCGCGCTTTCAGTTTGGATTATTTTTAATGGAAGCTTTTGTATAGCTTCATCAACTAGGACATTAGGAGTTGCTGATGATAAATCAAGAGTTAAAGATGCTTTTTCTGGAATGCAAATATCTGCGCAAATTAGAAAGTCAAAATCGACACTTATAGAAGACAGCTCTAAATCAAGAGAGCGAAAAACTTTGAACGGAAAAACAACATCGCCCTCATAGCCAAATGTCATGAGAGGTGGATAGGGGATTGTTATTGGGGTAGGCCATTCTACATTCTCAACAATTACACCTTCATCAACATTCCATTTAGCCTCAAACGGACTTCCAGAATCGCCTGGATTTTCCCAGTAAGTGTGCCAACCTTCCTGCATTTCAAGGCGCACACCAACATAAAAAGACTCCTGTTGGGAATTTTGTAGATTTGTAATTAAACTTGCTCTTGCATGCCCTGTTTCCACAGGATTTGACACAGCCAGGGTGCTAAGAAAGAGGCTGAATGCTAAAAAGATGTGTTTCATTGGTTTCATGTTAAACCATTGTAATAAAAAAGGGGGAGCAAAGACTCCCCCGATCCAAACTGATTGAATTACTTACTGCCTAAAATTTTAGGAGTTTTAATATCAATCGAACGAGGCTTTTGTGCATCTGGAATGATTTTTTCCAGAGCAATAGTTAACATTCCATTAACTAAATCTGCTCCATGCACTTCAACATTTTCAGCTAAAGTGAACTGCTGCTTGAATGCTCGTTGAGCTATGCCTTGATAGACAACCTCATTTGAATCATTCAGCAATTCAGCTTTGGGGCCTTTGTGCTCTATTGTCAATACGCCCTCAGCCAATTCAATGTTAAGGTCCTCACGAGACAGACCAGCAACAGCAACATCTATAAAGATCTGGTTTTGATCTCTTCTAATGTTATATGGCGGATAGCTTGAAGATCTCTCTGTGGTTTCTGAGAATCTCTGCAATCTATCAAACAGGCTTTCAAACCCTAACACACGAGTTGTTAGGAACGGATCGGTAAAATTAAGTACCATAATATAGTCCTCCTTAGTAGCGACTAAAATGTGCATACCCAAATGGCGTATGCGGTTAATAAACGTAGACCCAAATGGCATCTACAATATTTATTTAGGTGCTTTTAAAAAAAATTCAAGGAAAACAAGAAAGAAATTATTCGTTCCAATGTGTAACAAATTTGTCCACATCAAGTTGCGGTATCTTTTTATTAGTTCCAGCGGGAGTCCCCACATACAAATACCCGATCACCTCATGGTCAGGGGTTAAATTTAAGTATTCAGCTATTTTCTTGTTAAAGGCAAATTTGCCGGTTCGCCAAATTCCAGCATAGTTTTTTGCATGAAGTGCCAGCAGGATATTTTCTGCTGCTGT
>Ga0255783_10003054_pt1 | contig 16217 bp, 14 predicted proteins | sample 011ome_22_FD_179981 | JGI IMG/M metagenome (GOLD analysis project Ga0255783, IMG submission 179981) | Coastal salt marsh microbial communities from the Groves Creek Marsh, Skidaway Island, Georgia - 011507BT metaG (version 2) | ecosystem: Environmental > Aquatic > Marine > Intertidal zone >... | reverse complement strand
CGGGTGTAAAAAATTGACAAACCCTTTACAAAACGAAAGGTCTGGCACAAGAATTGCCAAAGCAACTTCTATAATTCGTACATGACTGCCTCTTCACAATTTAAAGACTACAAGACAGAAAATTTTTTTGATGAAATGTTTGATGAATGTGAGTCTTTGAATTCTCGGGTTCACTACAATAAAATATTCCAGCGTTTGGATCGTTTAACTGAGTCGGAAATTGCTGAAAGAAGGCAACAGGCAGATTCGTCTTTTCTAGAGCATGGTATTACTTTTACCGTTTACGGGGATGATGGGGGAACGGAACGAATCTTCCCTTTTGACCTCATTCCACGTGTCATTCCTGAAAGCGAATGGAGCTTGGTGGAGGCTGGTCTGAGGCAGAGAATTTTAGCAATTAATTTATTCCTTAATGATATCTATCACGGACAAAAAATCATTAAGGATGGGGTTATCCCAAAAGAAATTGTTCTTTCCTCTAAAAATTTCAGGCCCGAAATGGTCGGGTTCTCTCCTCCTCAGGATGTGTATGCTCACATATGTGGAACCGATCTCATCCGAGATGAGAATGGAACTTATTTAGTATTGGAAGATAATGCCCGTTGCCCATCCGGAGCATCGTACCTTCTTGAAAATCGAGAGATTATGAAACGGGCATTTCCTCAAACATTTGGCGGAATGTCAGTACGTCCAGTCGAGGCATATCCTGACTTATTGCTCCGAACTTTGGAGCACTTGTCTCCAAGGAAGTCCCAAAAGCCTGTCTGTGTCTTGCTTACCCCGGGCGTTTATAACAGTGCATACTTTGAGCATACTTTTCTTGCCCGGCAGATGGGGATTGAAATCGTAGAAGGAAAAGACCTCATTGCGATCGATTCTCGTATTTACATGCGCACTACTCAGGGGCTGGTCCAGGTGGATGTTATATATCGTAGGCTGGATGATGACTTTCTTGATCCATTGGTTTTTCGAGAGGAGTCCATGCTCGGAGTTTCTGGTTTAATGGACGCTTATCTCAAGGGAAATGTTGCTTTGGCCAATGCAGTCGGCACTGGAGTTGCAGACGATAAGGTCACCTATGCATATGTACCGGAGATGATTAAATATTATCTGGATCAGGATGCGATTCTTCCCAATGTGCCCACTTATTTGTGCTGGCGGGACTCAGATCGTGATTATGTGCTGAATCATTTAGAAAATCTAGTGGTTAAAGCGGCTAACGAATCAGGTGGTTATGGCATGCTCATTGGAAACCGTTCCACTGCCAACGAAAGGGAAGAGTTTGCGAATTTAATTCAGGCTAATCCGAGGGAGTATATCGCCCAACCCATCGTTTCCCTCTCTCGTCACCCAACCTTTTGTGAAGAAGGAATCGAGGGGAGGCATGTCGATTTAAGACCGTTTATTTTGTATGGTGAAGACATAGAAATAGTACCTGGCGGGCTTACTCGGGTAGCTCTACAAAAGGGATCTCTGGTGGTAAACTCATCTCAGGGGGGCGGAAGTAAGGACACCTGGGTATTGCGGGATTTTTAGAAGATGCTTTCTCGGGTTGCAGACAATTTACACTGGATGAGCCGTTATATAGAACGGGCTGAGGGTATGGCTCGAATGATTCAGGTTCACCAACGCCAAGCCCTAGAATATGTCCAGGATGAACAACAACTCAAAGAATTTTGGAGTCCGGTACTCCAGTCTATTTGTGCAGAGTCGGTTCAAGTGGATAATCAGGATATTAAGCAACTTGGTCATTCCCTGATCTTTTCTGAAACTTACTCTAATTCCATTTTCTCCTGTATCTCTTTTGCGAGAGAAAATGCCCGGATGGTAAGAGATCAATTATCTGAGGAACTTTGGCTGGAATTAAATAATATTTATCTTTCCTTTCGTAACCAAGATGCAAAAGCCCTTTATGCTCAAGGGTCGGATCTTCTTTTGGACAAAGTCACTAGGTTTTCATTGGTTTTTCAAGGGCTTGCTGATGCGACCATTCCTCATGGCGAAGGGTGGCGCTTCTTAACCCTGGGGAAGTATTTGGAAAGAGCGGATCAAACCAGTCGTATGCTCGATACTTTGAACCTTCGAACCAAAGAATCGACCCGCGCAGATTTAATGTCTGTCCTAAGTTGCTGTACCGCACTATCAGCATTCAGGCAGCAATTTCGAGGAAATTTATCCTTACCCAATGCTGCCAACTTTCTGTTGTTTTCAGAGGACTTTCCTAGATCGATTCGATTTTGTATCCGATCGATTGATCATATTTTACATTCCATTTCTGGTGTGCCTGCTGGTACTTTTTCCAATGAGGCGGAAAGATTAACTGGAAGCACATTGGCTATGGTAAATTTTACGGACTGGAATCAAGTGAAAGCTAAGGGTTTACATGAAACTCTGGATGAATTGCAGAGCACCCTAATCGAGATCGGACAGTGTGTTTTCGAAACATATGTGCTCCTTCCATCTGAAATTAAAAGCCTGGGCGAACGAAGTTCAGCCCAATTTATCCAAGCACAGCAACAACAGTGAGCCTAAATCGGGCTTCCGTTTTTGGGAAAGGATGATTTTGAAAATCTGCTCATGAAGTTCTATTTGTTTCATCGTACAAGCTATCGTTATCCATCTTTTGTGACTCAGAGTTACAATGAGTTGAGGTTGCATCCTTTAACCAACGAATGGCAAAAGTGCACTTCATCCATCCTGTCGATTCTTCCCATTTGCAAACCGAGGAGCTACCTCGATTTGAATGGAAATATTGTTCATTATTTTGAGTTGCCAGAAGAACATCAAAAATTAGTGATCGAAGTGCGTTCTGTCGTTGAAACTGCTCCACGTGTGGATTTCCAGAATTTTCCTTATGGGGTCAAGCTTTCGAATCTTGCAAAAATGGAAGGTATCCCAGAATGCAGGGATTACTTACAGACTTCAGCCTATGTTGAAATTAATCCAACCGTGTGGAGAATGGCAGTTGATTTACAGGCAGGTTCGACCGATGTATTTCAAATCGCTTATCAGGTGATGGAATTTATTTACCAAAATTTTGAGTACTCCAAATCTACAACAACCGTTGATACTCACGCGAATGAAGTCTTGGAAATGCGCCGGGGCGTATGTCAGGACTTTGCTCATGCCGCCATTGCTTTATGTAGATGCTTAGGCATCCCTGCTCGCTATGTCAGTGGTTACTTTTTTGATTCCACCCGGGATCGGAGCATGCGTGGTTCCGAAGCTTCCCACGCATGGATTGAAGTGTTGGTGAGTGGTCATGGTTGGTACGGGTTGGACCCGACAAATAACCGGGTGGTCGATGAAACCTATGTGATTCTCGGCACCGGTCGAGATTACAGGGATGTGGCCCCGGTTACTGGATCCTATTACGGGCCTCGGCCCAGTGAGTTTGATATCACCGTAAAAGTAAAAAAATGTGATGATTAAAAGGTCAGATTTAACGACCTGTTTGCTCTGGGAATTGCATCAATAAGTTTACGAGTGTAGCTCTCTTTCGGCTGGTTGTATATCTGTTCTGCTGGGCCATTTTCGATAACCCGACCGTTTTGCATTACGGCGATGTGGTCGGACATAAACTTTACCACACTTAAATCATGAGAGATAAAAAGGTAAGTAAGTCCCCGAGAGCGCTGCAGGGATTTTAGTAGATTTAATACCTGTGCTTGAACCGATACATCCATCGCACTTACACATTCATCGCATACAATAAATTCAGGTTCGGTGGTCAGAGCACGGGCTACGCAAATGCGTTGTCTTTGCCCTCCTGAAAATTCATGAGGGTAGCGATATAAATGTTCTTCTCCCAAGCCCACCTCATGCAGAAGGGCGATGGCTTTTTCCAAACGCTCGTTCTTGGATTTACCAATCTGATGAACGATCATAGGCTCTACCAAGGTTTGCTCTATAGTTAAACGGGGATTCAGAGAGGCGTAGGGATCCTGAAAAATAATTTGCATGGATTTACGCAGGGAGTTCCTCTTTGCAAAGCTATCCGTACCGATGATTTTTCCCTGAAAACGAATTTCACCTTCGGTGGGTTTGATTAAGTGTAAAATGCTTCGGCCCAGAGTCGTTTTACCTGAGCCAGATTCACCGACTAAACCTAGGGTCTTTCCATACTCAATGGACAAATCAACATGATCCACAGCGAGAAGAGGGCCCTCATCGGTATGAAATTGAACGACTAATTTTTTGGCTTCAAGAAGGGGTAAAGAGCGATCTAGGTTCTTCTTGGGCAGTGTGTGAACCGATGAAGAAGGTTGAATTTCTACTGTTTCTCCCATGAAATCTTCCACCGTGGGTAGGTAGTCCTTGGGGCTTTCCAAAGTCGGCCGACAGGCAATCAATGCCTTAACATAGGGATGCTGTGGGTTACGGAAAATAGATTGGGTCTCATTTTCTTCCACCACTTTTCCACGATACATCACAACTACCCGGTCTGCTAGCTCTGCGACCAATCCCAAGTCATGACTGACGAAAAGAACACTTACTTGAAGGTCTAAGCAAAGCTCTTTGAGAATTTTAAGAACCTTTGCCTGTACAGTCACATCCAAAGCCGTGGTAGGTTCATCTGCAAGTAACAGATTAGGTTTGGTGATTAATGCCATGGCAATCATCGCTCTTTGACGCATGCCTCCGGAATATTCGTGCGGATAGGAATGAGGGTGTTTTAGAACATGGGTCACCCCAACTTTCTGCAAGATCTCCTTGGCCTTGATTTTCGCTTCAGCCCAGTCACAAATTTTATGGATTACCAGAGGTTCAGCAACCTGGTCGAGAACCGTCATGTACGGATTCAAAGAGCTCATCGGATCCTGAAAAATCATCGATATCTCTTTTCCCCGTATTTTTTGCAAAGAGGGTTCTGTTTGGGAGAGTAAATTCTTTCCTGACCAATCGATTTTTCCTGCTCCAAATCGAGCCGGTGGAGAGGGGAGAAGCTGAAGGATTGAATTACAGGTAACCGATTTACCAGAGCCAGACTCTCCCACCAGCCCAACGATTTCACCTGAATTGATGGATAGATTTATGCCATCCACTGCCCGGACAATTCCCTCACGGGAGGGAAATCCAACATGCAAGTTCTCGATGGAAAGATCACCCATAATTCAATTTTTGGAATGTTTGGGATCCAGGGCATCCCTTAATCCATCTCCAATAAAATTAAGTGCGAAAAGGGTAAGGCAAAAAAAGGATCCCGGGAATAGAAGAAGCCAAGGAGCTGCATCCATCTTTTCGGCACCTTCCTGAATTAAGCTACCCCAGGAACTCATCGGTGCCTGAACCCCGAGCCCCAAAAAACTAAGTGCCGCTTCAAGCAACATCACCGCAGGTACGGTAAGGGTTGCATAAATAATAATCGGACCAATTAAGTTGGGCAGCAGGTGACGGAAGAGAATACGCGAATGGGAATAGCCCAGGGCCCGGGCAGCTTCAATGAATTCAGCTCTTTTCAAGGATAAGGTTTGAGCCCGGGTGATTCGGGCCATGGTAAGCCATTCAACTGCTCCAATCGCGAGAAACAAAAGTAGGAAATTTCGACCAAACAGGACCATCAGTAAAATGACAAAAATGATAAAGGGAAGGGAGTACAATACATCCACAAAACGCATCATCCAGGCATCCAACCGTCCGCCCGCATATCCTGAGACCATCCCATAAGTTACGCCGATGAGCAAGGATACCAAGGTTGCTAGTAAGCCCACCAATAACGAGATTCTACCGCCATAAGTGGTACGTGCGAATAAATCCCGACCCAGATTATCAGTACCGAATGGATGTGCAAAGCTGGGTGCCTGAAAAACCTCATCTAAGTTTTGTTGATCAAAAGAATGAGAAGAAAGCACAGGTCCCAACATACAGAGTATTGAAATCAGCAAAAGTAAGATCAGACTAGCCATCGCCATTTTGTTGGCAAGGAGTCGGTCCCATGCATCTTTACCTAAGGATGATGAAGTGGGTGTACTCATTTACTTTGCCTAGATTTTGGGTCCAGCCATGCCTGAACAAGATCCACAAAAAGATTGAGGAAAATGATCAGCGTTGCATAAAAAAGAACGGTTCCGAGAACCATGGTGTAGTCTCGATTGAATGCGGCAGTCACAAAGAACTTTCCTAACCCTGGAATAAAGAAAATACTCTCAATCACAAAGGAACCACTGATGAGACCGGCAAAGGCCGGTCCCAAAAATGTCATTACTGGTAAAAGTCCCCCTCGTGCAGCATGTTTAGTAAGAATACGCCAAGGTGTAGCCCCTTTGGCTTTAGCTGTTTTGATATATTCCTGCTGCAAAGTTTCGAGCATGCCAGCTCGGGTAAGCCGTGCAATGTAGGCTGCATAAAAAAGCCCAAGAGTAAGAGAGGGCAAAAACCAATCGGATGGACCGTACCAACCAAGTGGGGGGAAAAGACCCAGTTGAGTGGAGAGGCCATAAATGAGGAACGGACCCAAGACAAATGTGGGCAGGCAAATTCCTGCCATGGTTAAGCTCATTGGCAAGTAATCCATCCAGGTATTACGCTTCAATGCAGCGATCATTCCCACGGGAATGCCTAAGAGTAAAGCGATTGTGAGAGACAAGGCCCCGAGAGTAAGGGAGACCGGAAAAGCCGTGGCAATTAATTCCGATACATTCCACTCTGGGTACTTGAAGGATGGCCCAAGGTCGCCCTGCAGCAAATTCTTCAGATACAAGAGGTATTGATCAAAAAGCGGGCGATCCAACCCGAAATGGCTTTGCAATTTAATCTTAATTTCTTCCGGGATGGCTTTCTCTGAATCGAATGGACCTCCAGGGGCAAATCGAGTCATAAAAAAAGTTACCGTAGCAATGACCCAAAGAGTGGGTAAAGCTTGAAGGAATCTAGAGAAAATCACCTTGGTCACTGGGTTTCCTCCTCGCTTAAATAGACATATTTGTATGGATGGTGATCCAGTAAGGTAGGGTGCCATCCTCGTACGGATGGGTGACGCAGGGTTAGATGGACATAAAAATAAAGAGGTAAGATCGGGAACTCCTTGGCCAACAGGTCTTCACATTCTTGGAAGGATTGCCACCTTTGCTCTTCTTTGCCGGTTTTTTGAGCACTCTCTAAAGCTTGGTCGTACATTGGGTTTTCCCAACCGGTCATATTTAAGGATTCACCAGAGCGCCACATGTGAAGAAATGTATTCGGATCCACATAATCTCCAATCCAGCCTGCCCGGGCCAAAGTAAAATCACCCTTGGATACGGTGGAAAGAAAGACTTTCCATTCCATATTCAGTAGTTGGATTTCGACACCCAACACATCCTTCCACATCCCATGCAGGGCTTCAGCCACTTTTTTATGACCTTCCGAAGTGTTGTAAGTCAGTTCGATGGGTGGGAGCCTATCTAGACCTTTTTCCTTTAGATATGACTGGAGAAGTGTCTGTGCGGTTGAGGGATCATATTGAAATTTGGATTTTGGATAAAAGCCACCTGTTCCTGGAGGAGTGAAACTGGTTGCCGGTGCCTGACCCCCTTTGAGCACTTTGTCGACCAGTCTTTGCCGATCGATGGCAAGGGAGAAGGCCTGCCGGACGCGTAAGTCATCGAAGGGAGGGGATTTGAGGTTAAAACGGTAAAAATAAGTGCCGAGATAAGGTTCAAAATGAAGTTCATTGGAATATTTATCTTTCAGAAAATCAATTCGATCTGCAGAAACACTCTGGGTTAAGTGAAGAAAACCGGTTCTATAGGCACGTTCTTCTGTATACACCGCTTCGATCGGGTAGAAGCGAATCCCATTTAGACGGACCGTTTTTTCATCCCAGTAGCTTCGGTTTTTTCTGACTTCGATAACCGAATTGATTTGATGATTGAAGAGAGTGAAGGGACCATTTCCCACAAAATTCCCTGATTTGGTCCAAGAAGTACCAATCTTTTCAAAAGCACCAAATTTTTCGATAGTGGGTGGATGAACAGGGAACCAAGAGAAGTGATTGAGTAATTGGAGAAAATAAGGCACTGGATTTTCCAGCGTCAATTGAAGGGTGTATGGATTGATGGCTTCGGCACCCACCTGTGCATCCTCCCATGATGTAAGGCCCTGATGGTAGATGGCAGCGTTTTGCAAAGGGTACAGCATCGAGGCATACTTGGCTCCAAAGTTTGGATTGAGAATGCGCCGAAACGAATAAATGAAGTCACCCGCAGTCACCGAATCACCATTGCTCCACCGAGCATCTTTTCGAAGATTAAAAGTGTAGATCAACCCATCGTCAGAAATGGACCAGGATTGAGCCACACCTGGTCTTGGTTGCAGGTTTTCGGGATCCTCTGAAACGAGTCCTTCCAAAAGGGCTGTTAAAACATTGTGAGCCGCTACACTTGTAGCTAAGTGAGGATCTAAGTGCTGAGGTTCGGCCCCCAATCCGAAATGAAGAACCTGATCCTCCAAAGCAGTCTCTACATTCGTAGGCTGAGAACAGCTAATCAATCCGAAGAACCAACCTGCGAAAAGAAATTGGAGAGTATGGCTGAACCGACTTTGGTATATTTTGGAAAGATCCATCTGTAAAAGGTTCAGAATAGGAAATAGGGTGGAAAGTATGGCAAGCAAAAGGATCGAGAAAAGAAAGAATGATCCAAATATTTATCTAAAACAGTTTCCCTAATTTGAGTAAAAACATTTCCAGAGACTGCCCAGAATTGAATTATCAGAAAAGGCTTGCGAGTAGTATGCCGTCTGTCTTTTATCCGAATAATACCCTAACTCTCTTGATGTATCCTATGTTCAAGCAACTGCTCTCCTGCATTTTATTCTTAGCTCTTTTCAACCAGTATTCCTACGGGCAGAATCCGGCTGATATGCCAATGAGGCAGGTAATGAGTGAGGCCCAGGAGCTCATCGGTGCTGGAGATTATGCTACCGCTGCACCCTATCTTGACCAGCTGGAAATCCGTTTTGCTGGGGAGGGAAATCCAGAGGTAGAAAAGATTCTGGAGCAATTTGGATTTGTCCGCGGGGTAGGGTATCTCCAAAATTTTGGTAAAACCGGGGACTTGGCCAATATGCAAAAAGCGGCCGATGCCTTTGCCAAATTCGTTGATAAATATCCAGAAAACGAAAATGCAGTTGCTGCTATGCAGCAAAGGACCACTTGTCTCCGTGCCTTACAAAAATGGGACGAGGCTGCTGATGTGATCGAGGAATTGTTGGATGAAGACAAACCTTTTAAGGAAAAGATTCTCAAAAGAAGCGAGCTGATGAACCTGTATTATGGAAGAGCTCAGTGCTATCATATCAAACAAAACTGGAGGATGGGAGAAAAAGCTTTTAGCGAGCTTCTCAAGTTTGCTGATCTTGCCAAAGATGAGGATCGGGCAGCCTATGCAGTTTCCTGTATGGTGGAAATGTTCGTTCAGGAGAAAAGAGTGGATGAGATCTTTCCTTTGTTGCCCAGGTTATCTGGAGACACTCCTGCCCGTTTTGATCTCCGTTTAAATGTCAACCTGATGCAGGGAGCTGAGTTACTCAAAGAAAAGGACCGTCATGTTGAAGCCTCTTTGCTTTTTGCTCTTACTATGACCACGGAAGAAATTGTCACCTTTTACACCGCTAGAGAGAAACAAATCTCTTACGACATCGAACAGATTCAAACCTTCATTGATGCCCAAGGCAGAAGGCTTCCTCCTCAGCGGGTTACCTCACTGAAGAACAGAATTAATGATTTGGCTATGAAAGCGACGAGTGCACGTAGCCACCTCAAGTTAGCCAAAAACACCCCCTCTTTTACCTCTGTTTTGAGGTGGAGGAAGGCGGATAACTTTCAGGCATGTAAACGAGAATGGGAATCCTTCTGGGCTTTTTACTGGTTGTATAAAGATTTCCCAAAACATGAGATGGTAGAAAACTTTATCTACGCTGCATTTGCATCCGCAAATACAGTAAAGCATCGTGAAAAATCCATCGAACTGGGTGAAGAGTACTTGGCTAATAAAGAACTGATCAAATTTAGACCGGATGTTACCTTCATCATGGCGAATGCTTACAGGCAGGAGGCTGTGACGCAAATGAAGGTTGTGGAAGAATTGCAGTCCTCCCTTGCAACGGTGGATAAAGAAAAAGCAGCTACAGCCAAAGCGAAAGCGGATGAGTACCAGGCTCGGTTTTTCGAACTTTGCGATGATTTCCTCGAAGTCATGCCTGAGCACAAATACTCCAGAGAGTTTATCGGCATGATGGGTGCAGAATTCTTCAAGCGTCAGGAGTTTGATAAGTTATTAAGAAAGTTTGCTGGGTTTGAAAATGGTTCCTTCAATTCATCCGCTGGTTATGCCAATAAAAAGGAACTACAGGGCACCGAGGCAATGGGACGCATTAATTACATGAGCGGGTTGGCTTTCCTTGCCAGTGGAAATTACGACGCAGCGAAACCTTTTCTAGGGGCAGTCGTTGGAGTGAGTATCGATGGTTTACCTTTAGATGAGGCAGCCGTTTCTGAGAACTGATTATGAATATTTTCTCTCAATCCAAAAGTTTTTCGAAGGTTATTACAATTCCTTCATGTGTTATTTTTTCTTTCCTCTATTTCCTGTCATTAGGCTGCGGAGGTGACGATCCTATAACAGCAGAAGAAGCTCCAACTGGGCAAGATCCCGTTTCTGTAACCAACGAGCTTGTCGAAGATAAGCTGGAAGATTCTCTAGAGCCTCAAATTTTAGAACCCGAAGAAGAAACTGAACCAGTTGAAGCCCCAAACCCCAATGGAGTTTTCCTCCCCATGTATGAGGATAAAGGGGGCAAGATGGAAGTGGTGAAACTAAATAATCATCCAGTTTACTCCAATGGAGAAGGCTATTTCCTCTGGACCAATGGATCCCTTTGGAAAATTACTACCAAGGCTGGCTCGGGTAGAACCATTGCATCGGGGGGTGAAGAAATTGTGGGTTCATGGCCCGAGGGTGCGAGTGCACGTTTTTCTCCAGACGAAGAATATGCCAAGCAGGCTATGTTTCGATTGGCGGTTTCATTCCAAGGTTCTCAGGACAATGAAAATGCGATCCGATTATTTCAGCAATTCGTCACCCTTTTTCCTGAAGATAAGTTAGTCGCTGAAGTTTACCTAAGTATGGGGGACCTTGCGACCAGTGGACTCGGACCAGATACCCAACCGAGTATGAAACAAATTCGGCAGGCCCGGACCAGTTACTCGATGGTTCGTGAAAAGACTCAGGAAATTGGTTTAATTTCAGACTCCACTGCCAATGAGGGCGGGTTGCTCGAAAGAGTCGGAGAAAACCCTGAAGGTTTGGTAAACCATTTTCTCACTTTTGATAAAGACTCGGATAAATGTGTGGGCAAGAGTGAGTTTGGCTCGGTTCAAAACGATTTGGGTGATTCCTTCCCCATGGTCTTTGAGAACCATGATATGAATGGGGATGGAAAACTACAGTTTGAAGAACTTTACGACGCGGCATCGACGGCCTGCTACAAATCCCTTGAACTTCTTTACACCCAATACATGCAGAACTTCGGTTCCCGGGAAGGTGCTCAAGTCGCCAAAGCGACCGAGAAAATTGGTTTTGCCAAGGAAAAGCTCGGGCAACCCTCTGCTATGTTACAACTTTATTTCGAAGATATCCGAAAATTTGGAAACAATCCCAACAACCTCGGGGTGGATGACATTCTCAAGAAATATTGTGAGAAGTACCAATACTATGAGAAGCGTTTTGGGCAGACTTTAGAAATCCTTGAAAAACTGCAAAACCCGTCCGAGGCAGTATCTTTCTCCTTTACTGACCGTAAGGGAATCGAGCAACAGGTCTCAGGTACAATCGAAGAAATTATCCTGGATCGCAGCAAAAGCCTGACCTATCTATCTTCCCAGTATAAAGACATGGATCCCAAGATCTATGAGGAGATCGTTAAATTTAGAGGAGGAATTTTTAATAACCCGGCTCACATCGAAAAATTTAAGGGCTATCTTAAAAAATATCAGAATTTACAGGCCGGTTTCCCCAAAGATTTATCCCCTTCTAAGGCATTTGCCTCCATGCTTCAGGAAGCTGAATCTGGGAACCAAAAAACCCTGGAATTGCGAATGCGGGCAAACTTAGACCGAATTGGTTCGAGGATTGGTTCAGGGTACAACCCGCAAACGAATGAGTTTCCGGCAGCAAGCCCAAGTGTGCTTGTTTGGATGGGGGAGAAAATGCTCAATCAAAACTCCCTCAATGATGCGTTAGCTGCTATGGAACGACTAACTCAGGTATTTCCTAATGCGGAAGGGGAACTGCTTTTCTCTGCAAATTATATCGTGGGTCAGGTTCATGATAAAAACCGTGATTTTTCAGAAGCTGCTTCCAGTTACGATGCGGCCATCACCAATGCCCCATGGCATGTTAAATCCAATGAGGCTAGAGTAAGAAAAGGCTATGCTCTTTTTGAAATTGCCAAATCAGATAAGGATAATGAAAAATTTATACTCGCACAGACAACTTTTGGTGAAGCCCGCGATAGCGATGAAAGCTCGATGGAATTGAAAGGGGAATGTTCCTACATGATGGGGGAGTGCCTCAAAGAGATTCGAGATTACGCCGGTGCTTCCCGTCATTTTGATGATACAACCTCCAGGTATGCATCATCAGGCAAGTGGGCAGAGAAAGCCTTTGATCAAGCGATTTACTGCTACGAAAAAATTGGCAGACCCGAACAAATTGATCGTCTCGAAAAACGTCGGGATGACTGGCTGAGGAGGTATCAATGAGACAACCTTTATATTTTTTCTTTAAGTGGATTCTTTTGGCCTCCACTTGTTTTGCCCCCATTACGGGATTTTCTCAGGATTATTTCAAGGAGTATGCAGGGAAGATTCCTGTAAAGGTACATTACTTGAAATCTGCCGCTGCTAAGCCCATGAATCTTCTGGGAATCGATGCAGCCCGTGGAATTGTTTATGCCGAGATGGAGGGAGCTGGCCGTCTCGAATTAGAACTAAGACAACTGCAAAGACAGAATATCGAAAAGTTTGAATTCAACTGGTCTAGAAATGGTAAAACCTACCTCAATTATCTTGCCAATGAGCAATATGACCCCCGCGTGCTTACGGCTCTCCGGCCAGAAGTTTATAAAGTCATGCTCTTTCTGGATATGCCCTTTCAATACCTTGCGATCCATGACGACTGTCTGACTTACATCAAAGGCTTGCTTGGAATGGAGCAATATAATGAAGCCTTTTACATCCTTTCCCGTCTCAACTTGGCTCGATTGGATGAATATGGATACCGGGATTTTTCGGAAGCTGCCCTTGAATTGTGCGGCAAGATGATTGCATCCAACCCAGACACGGGAAAAGCATCACTGGCTCTTCTTAAGAGGATTTCTATACGGGATAACAGCGGGGACCATGCTTCCTACCTCAGGCTTGCAGACTCGTTAAGAAATCAAGGGCTTTATACTGAGGCAATTGGTGAATATGCCCGACTTGGCCCGATTGTCGCCAAAGACCCAAATAGTGCATTCAATCAAATTTTAGAAATCTGGCCTGTGTATTGTTATGTTAAATTATACGAAATCTACGCCCCAGCGGCAGCCAAAGATAAAAGGTATGCATCGGCTGCCACTAAGATGTTTAATTCTGCAGTACAGGGTCTCAAGAAGCTCGACGAGAATCCACCAGCACGTAACACCAACGAATATTCCCTTTACAAACTATTACGTTCTTTAATCCGCGTACAGTATGCCAGGCAGTTTGAAGCCAGGGGGGATGAGTATAGGGCTTCCGAATACTACCGTGAGTCTGTATTGGAAGTAACCGAGGGTATTGTGAATGCTCGTATCGGATTGGATTGGCTTCCCGAGTCGCTCCTTATGGCAGGGGATGCCTATGAAAAGCTTGATCTTCACGAAGCAGCCAAAAATGTTTACAATCAGGTAAAAGTTTTCTTCCCCAAAACGAAATGGGAAAAGATGAGCCTGGAACGATTGGCTAAGCTTCCCCAAGCCTGATCCATAAATCCTCGTTGACCTACCTGTAAATTCTCACTTTTGTAATCACTAAAACGCAAAGCACAGCTCTATGAAAATTCGTTCCTTACGTACACTAGCCTATTTAACCCTAGCTTATGCCACTCTATCCCCAAGTATGTTTGTTAATCAAGCAATGGCCCAAAGCAGTAATCTCTTTGTGGAAGCTTGGAATAATTTGGGTGCCACCTTCTTCATTGTTTTCTTACTACTGATTATTGCTGGGATCACATTGATCATCTTCAATTCGATCGCGGTTCGTAGGAAAGCCTTCATTAAAGACGACGTGATCAATCCGATCATGGACGCAGTGAAGGGCCTTGATATTGAGGGAGCTAAATCCTTGTGTGATCAATACAAACTACCCGTCACTGCTATCCTCAAGGGTGGACTCGAAAGAATTCAGGACGACGAGTTAGATATTGAAGCCATTGAGAAGGGGCTCGATGAGAACGCAGCCCTGCATATGTCCAAACCTTTTACTTGGATCAACATGCTCAACACGGTGGGTTCCATTGCCCCCATGATCGGTCTTTTGGGTACGGTGGTGGGTATGATTGGAGCCTTTGCCGTTCTTACCAGTGCTGGTATGGGTGGAGAAGCCAGTAAACAAATGGCTGGCAATATCGGTAGTGCTCTATGGACAACCGCAGCCGGTCTGGTGGTAGCGATTCCCTGTCTGGTTTCTTACTTTCTTTTCAAAACAAAATTTGGAAACATAGCTGCAGAAGTAAACCAAGTTACAGGAGAAATGGTTTTTACCCTAGTTCGTGCTGCTCGTGGAGGATTCGATTCCGAGGCTGGAGCGGAAGAAGCCTACGACGAATCTGCTTACGAAGAGGAAGCAGAATAGCTTGCATAATCTAATCTTTAATTTCCTACTTTCCATCTAGAATATGGCAAAGTTCGAGGTACCGGATTCCAACGATTCACCGGACTTAACTCCGATGATTGATGTGGTATTTCTTCTGATCGTATTTTTCATGGTCGTGGCCCAGCAGGTATCTGAGCAGTATGTTGAATTGTCTGATCCTAAGCTTGGTGTTGCATCCAATGCCAAGGTCCCTGAATCTCCGCCGAACCGTACCATTATTTCTGTGGATGATGATCCTTCCATGGGGCAAATGATTTACTGGGGAGAACAGCCCATTGATATGTCCCAAATATCTGTTGCGGTTGCGAGGAATCCAAGCTGGAAAGTTTTCTTGCGGTACCATGTGGATATCCCTGCATCGGTTCTTAATGATGTGCATGAGCAGGTTTTAATGGGTGGGCAGTCTAATGTGGTATTTGCCGCATTCAAAGCGGCCGAGTAGTTCGGATGGATACATTCAAAAAGATATTAGATGATGTCGATGAGGTAGACCTTACCCCGATGATTGATGTCACATTCCTTTTGCTGATTTACTTCATGGTTACCACCATGATTAAACAGCCAGAGGCTGAATTATCGGCTATCCTTCCAGGCCAAGCTGCACCAAGCAGTAGTTACAACAAGCCTAAGCCTGAGTCTCACATAGAAATCGATCCGGATGGATCTGTTCGTGTCGATGGAAATTACATGGGCAACGCTTTGGAAAACTTGGAACTGCCTGATGTAAAACAATATTTATTGGGTGAAAAAAGTAAGCACGGTGAAGATTTTGTGGTACATATATGGACGGATCCACTTGCAAATTGGCAGGCACCCCTTGCTGCTTTAAATGCTTGTGGTGCAGCCAAAATAAAAAGTGTCTCTCCTAACATGAGACGCAAATAAGCCTGCTTCTTAATGATTGTCAGTAAATTCCTGCATACCCGCATGCGGGTCAATGATCTCGAACGCACTCTGGAATTTTATCAGCGTGTTTTTGGTTTTGAAGTCACACGCAGGCACGAGTCCCCAAGAGGTTCCAAGCTAGCTTTTCTGGCTGTACCTAACAGCGACGAAGAAATTGAAATCACATATTTTCCAGGCTCCGGTCCGGTCAAGGTACAGGAAGATTTGATGCATTTGGCTTTCGAGGTTGAAAGTATGGCGAAGTTTCAGGAGCACCTTGATCAAATAGGAGTACCTCTCAGTGATGGACCTACCCAAAGCTCATCGGGCTCTATTTTTGCTTTTGTGGATGCTCCGGAGGGGTACGAGATTGAGGTGATTGAACGGCCAAAAAAGTGAACCTAGGCATATTTGCCGATCCATCCTAGTTTCTCCCATGTGGTCTGTCCTCAAACTT
>Ga0255783_10003046_pt1 | contig 16240 bp, 14 predicted proteins | sample 011ome_22_FD_179981 | JGI IMG/M metagenome (GOLD analysis project Ga0255783, IMG submission 179981) | Coastal salt marsh microbial communities from the Groves Creek Marsh, Skidaway Island, Georgia - 011507BT metaG (version 2) | ecosystem: Environmental > Aquatic > Marine > Intertidal zone >... | reverse complement strand
ACCGTGAAACCACGTCATATACCAATGAGGGCGGCTGGTTTGACATGGATAAAGTGCGGTTTCGCTTTGGTTATCCTGAAAAAATAGGCGGTTGGATTAAGCAATCTGGAACAAGCTTTCTTGGCACATGCCGTGCGCTTCATCCTTGGGTTGCATTAGATGGCACAAGTTTTCTTGGCGTTGGGACTCACCTTAAATACTACGTCAATGAAGGTGGTGGATATAGCGACATCACGCCCATACGAAACACCACATCTGCGGGTGATGTAACGTTTTCTGCAAGTGCGAACACTTTAAGCGCAGCCGTTGCTATTATAGATACAACAATATCTCTTACGTCCACATCAGGTTTTCCTGAGTCTGGAAGAATTAAAATTAATAGTGAAGTTATTACTTATGCCGCAGTGTCTGGTAATGATTTGACTGGCTGTGTTCGTGGCGTTGATGGGACAACAGCAGCAACTCACTCATCTAGTGATGCTGTGACTTGTGCAACTTTAATTGTTACAGACACTGATCATGGTGCGCTTGAAAATGATTTTGTAACTTTTTCAGGTGCTGCTACACTTGGCGATGCGATAACAGCAGATATTCTTAATCAAGAATATCAAATCACTTCAATTATAAATGACAACAGTTATCAAATAGAAGCTCGCACAGTTTCCACTATTGCTAGTATCACAACGACAAGCGGTCTTAATCCCACATATGTATTTGCAACCAGTTCTGATTCAGGCAATGGTGGTAGTAGTGTTGTTGGTGAATATCAAATTAACACAGGTTTGGACACAACGATTGTTGGTAACGGTTGGGGCGCAGGAACTTGGAGTCGGGGAGCTTGGGGTTCTGGAACATCTTTAACTGCTTCTGGTCAAACACTTCGTATTTGGTCACATGATAACTTTGGCGAAGACTTAATTATTAATGTCCGTGATAGTGCAATTTACTATTGGGATAGAACTTCTGGAACAACTAATCGTGCCGTAAAACTTAACACAACAGGCTCTATTGTGGCTGCAACCGCATCTGGCACATCAACAGGTTCCGCTACTTTTACAGGTGTTACTCAAGATAGTACAAGTGGGACAGGTTCTGGCGCAGAATTTATTATTGAAGCCGTGGGCGGTGTTTACAATATAATTAGCATTGTGGGTGGTGGCGTAAATTATAATGTTTCCGATACAATAACCATTTTAGGTACTAACCTTGGCGGTGCAACGCCGACTAATGATTTAACTATAACAGCAGATCAGTTGGATAATTACGCAGGTGCGCCAACAGTAGCCAAGCAAGTATTAGTATCGGATCGTGATCGTCACGTTATAGCATTCGGCTGTGATTCTGAAACAAATCCGGGCATACAAGACCCGTTGCTTATTCGCTTTTCTGATCAAGAAAACATAGCCGATTGGGGTGCTAATGTGCAGAACACAGCAGGTGATTTGCGTATTGGTTCTGGATCAGAGATTGTTACAGCGATAGAAACAAGGCAACAGATTCTTGTCTTTACTGATGTTTCGCTTCACGCCATGCAGTTTTTAGGACCGCCGTTTACCTTTGGTATTAACGCTATATCTGAAAACATCACAATCGCTGGACCCCTCGCGGCTATCAACGTTGAAGACAATGTATTCTGGATGGGTGCAGAAGAGTTTTACGTCTATGGCGGTGCAGTGCAGCGTCTGCCATGTTCTGTGCGTGATTATGTCTTTACTGACATTAACAACGACCAGTTGGAAAAGGTTACAGCGTCAACCAACACCGCATTTTCTGAGGTTACATGGTTCTATCCATCTGCATCCAGCAGCGAAAATGATCGCTATGTAACTTACAACTATCAACAAAAAGTCTGGTATTTTGGGAATTTAGCACGAACAGTTTGGTTGGATCGTGGTGTGAACTCTGATCCAATAGCTGCGGGTACGGATCATTACTTGTACTTGCATGAAATTGGCTTTGATGATGGTAGCACAAGTCCAGCAAGCGCCATCAGTGCATACATTGAGTCTAGTCAAATGGACCTTGGAGAAGGCGAACAATTTGTATTCATGCGCCGTCTAATCCCAGATTTAACGTTTAGAGACTCCACTGCGGCAGCACCTAGTGCCACCATGACCTTAAAAGTGCGTAACTTTCCCGGCGGTAATTACTTATCTTCCGACTCAGGATCAGTAGCAAAAACAGCCAGCGTCCCGGTAGAACAGTTTACAGACCAGATATTTGTTCGGCTTAGAGGTAGGTCGTTTGCGTTTAGAATAGAAAGTGCAGATGAGGGTGTAACGTGGAGACTTGGCTCTCCAAGGGTGGAAGTCCGACCTGACGGGAGGCGGTAATGTCCAGAAACTTAACATTACCCTTCTTTCCTGTCCCTCCTGAAGAATACAACTATCAATATTTTGCTGAACTTGTTCGTTCTTACTCTACTTACTTAGAGCAAATGCAGAACGCAGGCGAAGGTCGTAATACCTTTACGGTCTTTACTGCGCTGCAAACAGATGACAGCGGCCTAGAGTTGGGCGGCGTCTTTAATCATGGCGGCTTTTTAAAAGTTGCTGAACTCAACACTCCACATGTTCGAGGCTCACAAGGCACAGGGCAAGTGGGCTACGTTACGGTGACAATCTCATGACAGTTATTACTATGCCAAATGGGTCTACATGGCGACCCTCCTCAAGCACAGATATGGTACATTGCGCAAGCTGCGATAACGCAGTTGACACGCCAGAAGAGATTGCAAGCTATCCAGACGGCAACTGTCCAGATTGCAATAATCCGTGGACAGGAAGCGAAAAACGAAGCACAAGTATAACGGTAACTGCCCCAGAAGCTATTTCTGGGTCTACACTCTAGTAATTTATGCGAACATTTGGTAACTTACATATAGCGGTCACGAGGTTTTAAGATGCAAGGCATGGCACAGTACGGTAGAAACGGTGATACAATGATGGCGCACGTTGCTCCGGGCGAAATGGTTGTGCCTTCTGAAATCTTACAAAGCAATCCTCAAGTCGCTCGTGGCTTGGGTATGGCTTTTGCTGATGCAGGTGCCGATCCGTTGCGCTATACCGTTGGTTCTGGTCAAAACAGCATTAACCCTGTGACTGGAGAACCTGAGTTCTTTTTAGATAAAATCATTGAGTACGGCTCCAAGCTATTTGGTGGTGGCGGTGGGGGTAGCTTCTTTAGCAATCCTATCGTGCAGGGCGCTATAAGTAACGTTGCCTTAAAAGCTATCACTGGCGGCAAGCCTTCCTTGCGTGATGCCTTGATTGGTGGTGTTGCAGGCGGTGGTTTAGGCTATTTGTCAGGTGGTGATTCTGGTCTTGGCGCGTTGTTTGGCATGGATGCAGATGCTCCAGCAGCAATTACAAAAAAACCTGATCTTTCTGCATTTGGTGGTGGCAAAGCTGACGCACTTACTGAAAAAATTATTGAAGATAAATTAAAAGGGCCAAAGTACGAACGTGCAGAGGGCTTGTTGGGCATAGGAGAGTTGTTCAACATGAACCCAGAAGAGGGTTTGGGTAGGATTCTAAACACCAAAGCAGGCGAAGCTATCGCTATGGGCCTTGGTTCTCAATTGCTAGATTCTGTATTTGGCAAAGATGATGAAGAAACTGATGCAGATCGCGCAGCTAGACGTGCAAATCAAACATATGCTGAAATGATGGCAGACCCAACTAGGGTTCGACTTGCTCCAGTTCGTAGGCCACGCGGTACAGCAGATCAGATAATGGAATACTATGAGGGCATAGATAGCCCCGACTTTTTAAGATTAAACAAAGGTGGCCCAACATACTTCCCACGCCGTGACGGTGGCATTATGCCGAGCGAAGGTTCTGGGACAAAAGATGATGTTCCTGCTATGCTAACAGCAGGAGAGTTTGTTATGACCCGTGATGCGGTTAAGGGCGCTGGTAATGGTAATTTGAATGAAGGTATCCAGAAAATGTATGGTATGATGGATAAACTGGAGGGTAGAGCGTAATGACCGATGGCACACAAACAGTAATCAATACGCGTCCACAGTATGTTCAAGACTTAGACGCAGCCTTACTTGGTAGAATATTCGGAACGCCAGATGAAGATGGTGTGCTTCAAGGCGGTCTTATTGACCGTGAAGACCTTTTTACAATTCCCGATTATGTTCAGGCAGGTGCTGATCCCCTACAGGCGGCAGTAACAGCTACACTTGGTGATCCGACACAGCGCCAAGCGTTTATGGATCGTTATCTGCCATACTTCCAAGACGCCACTGGAAAGCCTCGTTACATACCTGAAGCAGCGACTGGTATAGGTGCAGGCGAAGACACTATTGCAAAAGCCCTTACTGATTACTTCCCAGATGCCAAAACATATTTAGAAGGTGGTCGTGGCAGCACAGGCGTAAAAGGTATTTATGACACTGCGCTTTCTGGTGTTCGTGATGATATTCAAAAAGGCACAGATACATTTGATGCGCAAGGTCGAGCAGCAAGTCTTTTAGGTGGTGCGCAGACAGCTATTCAAGGTGGTCTTGGTCAGTTCTCTCCTGCGAGCTTAGATTCAGGTGGTGAGTTTGGTGCAGAAGGTGCATTTGATCGAAGAACAGGTCGTGCGTTTGAGTTAGCCGAACAGGGTCTTGGTGGTTTTGATCCAAACAAAGTCACCGAGTTTATGGACCCTTATAAAGAGCAAGTCATCGACGCGGCTATGAAGAAGATTACGCGTGAGGGTGCTAAACAGCGTCAAGCAGACGCGGCTAGAGCCGTTGGTGCGGGTGCATTTGGTGGCGCTAGATCAGGTATTCAAGCCGCAGAAACACAACGTGCTATTGAAGAAACAAAGCAACAAACTGTTGCGAACCTTATGTCTCAGGGTTACGACAAAGCTATGGCAAACGCTATGGCAACAGACGAGGCCGAGCGTAAACGTGCATTGCAAGCCTCTGGCCTTACAGGTCAGCTAGGTACATCTGGTGCAACATTAGAATCCAGAGCGTTTGAAGATGCAGCAAAACGTGGTTTAGCCGCCGCAACTACCGAAGGCCAGATGAGCCAAAAGGCTTACGAAGACGCCATGAAACGTCAATTGGCTGGTGGTCAGGAGCTTGGTCGCTTGGGTACAACTCAGCTAGGCGCTGAATCTAGTGCATTCGAGTCTGGAGAAAATCGTATGCTCAAGGCCGCAGACATGTATCGCAGCATGGGCCTATCAAGCGCAGAGGCACAAGCCAAAGCCGCAGAAGACGAAAAGAAACGTAGCCTAGAAGCAGGACGCCTTACTGGTGGATTGGGACAAACATACGGTCAGCTAGGCGGTGCGCAAGCTGATGTCGGTCAGGCATACGGAAAACTAGCGGGTACGTCCGCAGATATTGGTCGTGTGTATGCAGGTATGCAACCTGCGGACCTTGGCTTTATGTATGAGCTAGGCGGCAAAGAGCGTCAGTACGATCAGCAAGCTGAAGACTTCAAGCGTCAGAATGTATTGATCGACACGCAGCAAGCACTTGCTCCATACAGCTACGGTCAGACATTCCTAACGCAGTCACCATCGGCTTCTATGTATAGCCAATATACACAAGGGCCACAAACATCAGCAGACCCATTCTTGCAGGGTGTCGGCACATACGCGACAATGCAAGGGTTTAGTGGTTAATAAGAGGTGCCTATGACTCCCGAACAAAGATATCAACAAGTAGCGCGAAGATATAGCGAAAACCCTGAGAACCAAGGTTTAGGAGCGCAGCTTAGAAGTCTTTTTGCAGCAGAAGGCCCTGAAGCAGCAGGAACATTTGTTCGGATTCCCGGTGCAAACTTAAACCCCGGTGGTCGTATGTCTGCTATTATGGAAATGGCAGACGCAGGTTTACCTCCTGAATTAATTGAAGGTTACGCTGAAAGAACAATAGACAGTCCATTAACCGTTCCGATTGAAGGATTGGTTCAAGATGAAGGCGGGTTTTTTGGTGGCGCTGGTTATTTAAAGTCCCCTTCTGGGCAGTCTTTTAGTTTTGGCGAGGATGATCTTGCTGAAATGGAGAAAACACGCCGTGCCATAAAAGATATGGCAGTTCCGGGTCGATTTGAGGGCGTTGGAAATCTCCGTCAGCGTGAAATTCTTGCGAATGAAGCGGCTCTTATTGACGCAATGCCAGATGACAGTGATGTTTTCGCACCGTCTGGGCTTGATGAGATTGGCGAACTGCTTTCTAACTTAGAAGCCAAGCCAAAAAAAGAACCAGTTTTAGAAGATACTTTGCCTACTCCTGAAGAAACTGCTGAAGAATTTAGAAAAAAAGAAGCTAAAATAGCTGAAGCAGCAGGTCAGGGTACATATAATCAAAGTATTGACACAATTGCAGATTCCGAACAAATGTTCGCTTCAGCTATGCAAGACTTTATCGACAAGGCTCGCAAGTCTGGACCTAATAAAAAAGTAATGTCCATTGAAGATTATAAAAAAGAGTTTTCTAAGGCAACTGGTATAAACATTGATGGTAAGCCAGATAAAAGTCAGGCACTAATGGCGTTTGGACTTGCCTTAATGCAGAACAAGGCTGGCGGTAAAGGCATTACAGGAATGCTTGGCGCAATTGGCGAAGCGGGTCAAGCTGCGTTGCCTGAATTAGCGAATGCCCGAAAAGAAGCCAAACAAAATGCTGCATTGGCAGGTAAATATGCACTAGAAATGCAATCGGCTGATAAAACTAAAAGAGAAGCCGCAGCAGAAAAAGCTATGAACAGACAGAATTATTACATTATGCCTAAAGGTGAAGGTGTACTTGGTCTTATTTCAAATTTAGATAAAGCAAAAAGTTCGCGTCTTAATGTCTATGAGTTAAACTCGTTGGTGAATGATCCAGAGTTTGATAAAAACTACGAGATATTGTCAGAGAAAAACTATCTCGATGTTGCTCAAAAAGCGATGGAGGCTCCAGAAGCTGCTGATCTTTATTCCTCTACTAAATCTGATCTTAACTTAATGGGTCCGGGGGCTGACCCCATGTTTACCTTAAAGATTTTTGATATAAATCCCAATTTGCCAGACGATAAAACTCCAGAGTTTGGAAAACTGGCATCTGGTGTAAAATCTGCTGATGGTATTTATCGCGCTTTAGGTAATTCTTTAAAAGATTTAAATGCAGCAGAACAAGAAATGGCTGGAATCATTGGCCTTGTTGAAAGTGACGCTGCGACAACACAAGCAGTTGTATCGAACTATTTTACACAACTTGGTGACAAACTTGGCTTTGACGTTGAGGGTGATACACCTACAGCTAAAATACAATTTTTCTTAAAAGAACTGTCTGTAGAAAATGCCGCAGAAATATTAGGTGAATCAGGTAAAACACTTTCCGACACAGACAGACAGTTGGTAAGAGATATTGTGGGTGAGCTAAAAACCATAGGTGGTGATGCTCCTGATAGACTTGTTGCGAAAATAAAAGAATTAAAAACTAAAATTATTGATAAAAAAAGACGCCAAGCAATGGAGGCGTTTAGAACATTAGATGGTTATACAAAAGCAGACAATTCTGCATTGTGGTCTGATGGCGATTGGTCTGAAGCAGATGAAGATGAGTTGCAGAAACTAAGAAAAGCGCAAGGCGGCAGTTAATATGGACAAAGCTCAAGAGTTACAACTTCGTAAAATGTTGTCTCAAGGTGGGTTAAGTCCACAACAAGAACTAGCCGCAAGGCGAGCTATCTCAGGTTCTATATCTGGCGATGATGCGTTTAAAACAATGTATTTGCAAAGTTTAAGGCCATCAAAGTCTTTTGATGAAATGATTGCTGACGCCACAATCGGTGGTGCAGGGGTCGAAGAAGCAGAGTTTGATACAGAAACTGGAATAAAAAATAATCGCCTAAGACGCCAGTTAGCAGGCGCTGAGACAGAAAAAGAAGAAGAAAATGTTTTAGCTCGCTATGGTTTTAGAGAGGGTGATTACGTTCGAGATAGGCGAGGCAATTTAGCTATTACGCCAAAAGGCGCACTTTTGCTCGGCATAGAAACTGATAAACCAATTATGATTGATGAAAGTGGTTTTAGTTTATCTGACTTGCAAGACTTTGTTGGTGTGGCTGGTGAGGAAATTGTAGGTGGTATTGGCGGTGCTATAGCAGGACAAGCTGCGATTCCTATCCCAATCTTAGGTGCTGCTATTGGCGCAGGTTTAGGCGCTGGAGGTGGTAAGCTACTTGAAGAAGGTGTAGAAACCTTAAGAGGCACACAAGAAGAAACTCTTGGTGAAGTGGGTAAGGCTGCTGCTACGGAGGCAGCAATAGCCGCTGCTGGTGAAGGTATATTTGGTGCGGTAGGTAAATCTTTTGGGCTTATAACAGGTCGTGGACGCGCAGGTAGTAAGTTAGCTCCACAAACCCAACAAGAAGTCGCTGAAGCTATTGAGGCTGGGTATAAACCTTCATTGTCCGCTATGGGTGCGAACTCCCTTGTAGCCCGTCAACAGGCAATGAGCGAAAAGGCTTTAGGCACATCTGCTAGATTGCGCCAAAACCATGAAAAAATTATGTCAGATTTGGGAAAGTTACGTGCTTATGGCGCTGATGGTGGTGTGGATATAGATGCTACTGCTGCTATTTTAACAAACGCTGTGGAGACTGGTGACACTGCATTGCTTCAGGCTGAAAAGTTTGCATCTAATAATTTAATTAAACATATGGATGATATTGCTGTTCAGATAGGAAAAGCTGCGAAAAAAGATGAGTTGTTGAATGCTGACATACAAGGGGCATTTGTTGGAGCGTACAAAGCCTTTGACGATAAAGTTAAAGAAAAGTTTGCTAACCTTGAAAATCTTACAAACAGTGCGGTAGGCGACACAGCATTGTTTAACACGCGTGGTTTAAAAGCAGACGCTCAATTGGAACTTGATAGGTTGGTAGCGGCTGGATCAGGAAATCTTGGCAAGTCGCGCATGGCTGTTGATGAGTTAATGAAGTTGCCTGATGATGCCTCATTTACTCAAGTCTATAAGGCTCGAAAAGCATTAAATGATACTTGGATGGGTAACTATGGCTCTGACAGTGTTGAGCTTATGAAGGACAAGTTTCTTAACAAGCTAGATGATTTTATATCTCCAAAATCTGTCAGTAATGCTATGAGAAGAAAAGCTGCTGTAAATTTAACAGCAGCAGATAAAAAACTATTTAAAGATGTCGCGGCTGAAATACCAAAACTTCGTAGTTTCTTTAAACAGGGCATGGATAGTTTTGAAAAGGTATCGTCTGCTGCTAGTTTAAAAAGCCTAAACGCAGCCGTAAAAGGTGGTAAAGAGTTAAACCCATCTCAGGCATTTAAAAACTTAATAAGGCAAGATAATCCAAAGTTGTTGAAGGACGCTCGTGAGGTTTTAGGGGAAAAAGTTTACGAACCTTTGCGTGAACGTGCGGCTGCTGAATGGTTGCGTAAAGCGATGCGAGAATCAGGTTCCACGCTAGATGCCACAAAAAAGTTTAGTGGAAGTAAACTAAAAGAAAAAATAGATGCTCTTGGCGGCACAGCCGATGAATTGTTCGGATCACGAATATCAGAAGTTCGTAGGCTGGCAGATCAAATGGATGCTTTATCTTTAACAAGAATTGATCAAAGTGTTATTGATGATTTTTTAGCCGCAGGAGGTGATGAGACTGGTGTAAACTTGTTGCGAAACATAAAAGACGCAATGCAAGAAAAAGCACAGTTTGATTCCGCAGCTATGGCTAGAAAACTTCGTGCGGGATCATTGATGCCAGATGAAGCAGCCGACTTGTTAGCAAGTCCATCTGTAAAAGGGAACGACATTACAAAGCTATCAAAGTTTTTTAAAAATAAACCTGAAGAGTTAGCAGAGTTACAATCATATTATATGCAAAATCTTATAGGTGATTTTGAGCATAGCTTTATGACAGATAAAAAAGCCTTTAAACAATTATCGGAACGTCTGTTAAGGGCTGAAAAATCTGGTAAATTAAGAGCTTTATTCCCTGAAGCAGAGGCGGATGCTATTGCTTTGTTTGGTCGAAACATGAAAGTTTTAGGCGCGTCTGCTGAAGGCGGTGATCTTGTCGCAGCTAACATTGCAGCGAATCCATTAGAAAATTTAGGGACACTTGCTCGGCTTAGTGTAGTTGGTCAGTTCTTATCCACTGGTCCATTTTACACATCTTTTGCTGCACGGTATGGAAAAGAAGCTGCGAAAGAAAAAACTAAAGCTGGTAAAATGCAGGTATTTTTGAACGTCTTAAATGACACCGCTTCATCTTTTGCAAAACAGCAGAGTGTTCGTTCTACTGTTGGTGGTTTTCAAGACGCATCTGAATTAACTAGAGAATTTAAAAATCAACTGGAATCTAAACCAACAACATCTACCCCGGTGCCACCTTCAATAAGCCGAACAAATATTCAGGTTCCTGACGTTGCCCCGGTACAAACACCTAGTATTTCTGATGTTTCCAGTATTCGTCAAAGAGCAAAAGAAAACCCAGCAGTGGCGGCAACACTGCTAGGTGGTTTGGGTAGCGCAGGGCTTCTCTAGTCTTCAATAACTGAAGCTATGCCACCTATGCCTACGGCAGCAGGTTGGTAGCTGCGCTTGCTATTGACACGATCCTGAACATCTTCGTATGCTTCATCAATCATGCGTGATAACTGTCTACCCAAAGCACGATCTTCTTGGTCGGCAATGAATATCAGTTTGTTGTACGCGTCTATTGATATACCGACTGATTTGTATTTTTCAGGCTTTGGCATGGAGGTTCCTTCCCATAAATGACGTTTCCTACTGTATATAATCCCAAGCGGCGTGGGTCAAGACCCAAGTACGGAAACAAGAAAGTAACTGTGCAGGGGATCAAGTTTGATTCCAAGTGGGAATCACAGCGTTACCTGTATCTTAAATCATTAGAACGCGCAGGGACGGTCAAAGACTTGGAACTACAGGTGCGTTACAACCTTATGGTCAACGATGAAAAGATTTGTGCATACATTGCTGACTTTCGATACCAGAAGCAAAACAAAGACGGCGAATGGTATGAGGTGGTCGAGGATGCCAAGGGCGTTGAGACTCCAGAGTTCAAGTTAAAGAAAAAGTTAATGAAGGCTTGTCTTGGTATTGAGATATTCTTGTCAAAAAAAGGGGGGCGTTAGCCCCCACAATGCGATCAGCCGATCTGCACATTTTTGCTGATGTGGTCCATCAGCTTTTTAGCTTGCTTGGCAAAGTATTTGCCACCCGCGACGATCTGGGGTTCATCATCCCAGTGACCTTCGCGGTAATCAATGTCAGCGCGATTATCTAAATCGCCCTGAAAGCAAAGCATTACATCAATATCAACTTGCGTTGATGGCTTAACCTTTCCCTCAAGAAAGGCTTCGAGAAACGCGATGTATTGATCACGTAGAGGCTGATCGACTGAATCAGCGCACTCAATGAAGTGCGACACTTCAGATTGAGTGTAAGATTTCTGACCACGGAAGGTCAGGCCGAAGGGGATAGTGTTAGACATGGCATACTCCTTTCAGAGTATAAGGGGGGCAAAGCCCCGATTGAAAATAAGAGAGCTAGAAACTCTCACCTCCTATAATCCCAATATATATCAATTCAATTGGGATGTCAATAAAAAAATTTATCTAAAAAAAGTGTTGACATGTCCCAAGCCTTGTGGGATATGTGAGTTTCTAGTAATTTAAAGCGGAAAGGAATCGACATGAATAGTCGTGAGCTATTTGAACGTCGAGATGAACTCAAGCACGTCATTAGTGAAATGCGTGAAGAGTTGAAAGACGTAGAACAACAAATCCATGATACCTTCTTTGTCCAAGCAACTGATGCGTTACGCGCAGATGGCAAAGACTTTGGAACCACATACATCGTTGCAGGCAATCGTAAGCTAAAAGCTACGGTGCGCAAAAAGGTTGTGTGGGACCAAGATGAACTTGGCAACGTATTGCAGGCCATGCCTGAAGACGATGCGCGTCATTACGGTAAACTTACAATCGCAGTGGAAGAGCGCAAATACACAGCAGCCCCACCCGCAATCAAGGCGGTTCTCGAACCATGCCGTACCGTAGAAGTTGGTGGATTTACTATTGAGGAGGTAGAATAATGGTCCTGCAAATTATTACAGCCGATCAGCGTTTAGCTGAAAAGAAAGGCCACAAGATCGTGGTATGCGGTCCAAGCGGTGTGGGTAAAACCACACTTGCTAGAACACTCAATCCAGAAACTACATTGTTTATGGACTTGGAGGCAGGTGACGCAGCAATCGAAGGACATCCTATTGATGTGATTCGTCCGCGCACATGGACAGAGTGTCGTGATCTAGCCTGCTTCTTAGGTGGGCCAAACCCTGCGCTCAGTGAGGATCAACCTTACTCTCAAGCGCATTACGATTACGTTGCCACCATGTATGGCGATAGCGGAGACATCTGGCAGAAGTACGATACTCTGTTTGTGGACTCTATCACAGTCGCAGGGCGTTTGTGCTTTCAGTGGTGCTTACAGCAGCCAGAGGCGCGTTCTGATCGCTCTGGGAAGTTAGACACACGCGCAGCCTATGGAATGCATGGGCGTGAGATGATGTCGTGGCTTACACATCTTCAGCACATTCGCGCCAAGAATGTAATTTTTGTTGGCATTCTTGACGAAATCACAGATGATTATGGGCGCAAGCAATATGCGCTGCAAATCGAAGGCAGCAAAACTGGACGCGAATTGCCCGGAATTGTTGACGAAGTAATTACAATGGCAATCCTGTCAGGGGATCACGGTCAGTATCGTGCGTTTGTCTGTCAGCCATTGAATGAGTGGGGCTACCCTGCAAAAGATCGCTCTGGTCGCCTCGAAACCTTGGAAGAGCCGCATCTAGGCAAACTGATGGAAAAGATGTCTAGTGGCTCTCCCGATCAACCAAAGGATTTAACATTCGTTGATCCTGCAACACAAATCTCTAGCGAAGAGGAAGCACAAAATGCTTAATTTAAATAATGTACCCGCCGATGATAACCCACAAGATCGTGAGTTTTCTTTAATCCCTAATGGCACAGTGTGCCGTGCAGTCGTCCTTGTAAAGCAAGGTGACATTGAAGTGCCTGAGTTTGGCTCTGGACCTTGGTTCAAGAAATCCATGAATACAGCAGCCAAGTGGATGGAACTTGAGTTTACCATTATTGGTGGCGAATTTGATCGCCGTAAGTTTTGGGATCGCGTCTTTGTCGATGGTGACAAGATGGGCCAAAGCGGTATTCCGCAAGCCAAGGAGATTGGTTTACGCACATTAAAGTCACTTGTCGAAAGTGCGCGTAACATTGATCCTGCGGACGTTTCACCACAAGCGCAACAGGCACGAAATATTTCTGGTGTTTTTGACTTAAACGCTATGGAAATCTGTGCTAAAGTTGGTATTAAGAAAGGGACTAACGGCTACAGTGATAGCAATCGCTTGATCGCAGCTTTAACACCTAATTCGCGGGAATTTATCCCAAGCGGACAAGCGCCAATGCAGCAAACTCCTGTTGCCGCGCAAGCCACTCAGCAAGCTGCACCTTCGCAGCCTCAAGCGTCTGGTGGTGTCCCGTCTTGGGCGCAAAGGTAATCTAGCGGCAAGGCCAATCCGCGCCTGCTAGACCTCTGACCGGGGGGCAGAGGGCCGCAATCCCCCCACCAATTCTAGCGAACAGGTGTTTTATGTTACTACGTCCCTACCAAGAGGTAGCCGTAAGCGATGCTCTGAATGCACTCGACAAACACGGCAATACCTTAGTCGTTGCACCAACTGGTGCAGGCAAAACTATCATGCTTTCTGCGCTCGTTGGTAAGCGCCACAAGGAAGGCAAAAAGATTCTTATCGTGCAACACCGCGATGAACTTGTTGAGCAAAACGAATCCAAGTTTAAAAAGGTGAACCCGTACATCACAACAAGCATTGTGAATGGAACGGTCAAGCATTGGGATGGCGATGCCGTATTCTCAATGGTGCAAACTATTTCTCGTGAACGTAACCTCGCGCAACGTCCTAAGTTCGACATGGTGGTGATTGATGAAGGCCACCATGCAGCGGCAAAGACGTACCGCCGTGTGATTGATGCTGTGCTTGAGGACAACGATAGCGCAGAGATTGTAGGCTTTACAGCCACGCCCAATCGCGGTGATGGCAAGGGATTGCGTTCTGTATTTAACAACTGCGCACACCAAATCGAAATCGGTGCATTGATTCAAGAAGGCTTCCTCGTTCGCCCCAAAACCTTTGTGGTCGATCTAGGCGTTAATGATCAACTGGATAATGTCACCAGACGCGGCAAAGAATATGACATGGAAGAAGTCGCCGCGATTATGGATCGCCAAGTGATTAACGAAAGAATTGTTCGGGAATGGGAGGAAAAAGCAGGGGATCGCAAGACTGTTGTGTTCTGCTCCACCGTCAAACATGCCGAACATCTTTGTGATGCATTCCTTATGTCTGGTGTTGCTGCAAACTTTGTGACAGGCGAAACACCGAAAGAAGAAAGATCACAAATGCTCCATGACCTTGAGCATGGTGATTTGCAGGTTGTGGTCAACGTAGCCGTGCTTACAGAAGGGTTTGATGCTCCACCTGTGTCTTGTGTCGTTTTAACGCGTCCATGCTCTCAGAAAGGCACAATGGTGCAGATGATTGGTCGTGGGCTACGCATCGTTGATCCTGAGTTATACCCAAACACAATCAAGACTGATTGCATTGTTATGGACTTTGGTACGTCTGTGATTACGCATGGCAGCATTGATGATGTCGCTAATCTTGATGGCAGAGAAAAAACGGTTGATGGCGAAGCACCCACAAAAACATGCCCATCTTGTGATGCAGAGGTTCATGCGCGTGTATCAGAGTGTCCCATCTGCGGTCATGAGTTCGTAGCAGAAGAAAAGTCCGCGCTCGAACAGTTCGTCATGACAGAATACGATCTGATGCAGCTATCGCCATTCTTATGGATTAGCCCATTCCAAGAGGGCAATGCATTGATGGCTATGGGCTTTCAGGGCTTTGCCTTTGTAGGTCACATTAAAGATGATATGTGGGTTGCTATGGTAAAGTCACAAAAAGGACGTGTTCGCACCGTAGCGATTGGCGAGAAGGTTCATGCTATGTCAGCAGCCGATGACTTCTTGCGCGAAATCGAAGACAGCGATGCAGCCAACAAAACAAAGCGTTGGCTCAATAACAGGGCCACAGAGAAGCAAAAGAACCTGTTGATGGATTATGGCATCCATGTCAGTTCAATGGACTTCTCGTGGACAAAATATAAAGCAGGCTGTGCTTTGAGTTTTTGTTGGAACAAAGACGCTCTAAGCAAGGCGTTCTATGCAGCACAGGAGAAATTACATTGAGGCGAGAAGATTTTTTAAGACAGGCAGAAAGTCTAATCAATGGCGCAAGGGCCAAAGATTACGGTGAAGCCTACGATAATCATGAAAGAATTGCAGAGGGTTGGAACGTTATTTTGCGTAGCGCAATTATATCGCATGGGGAAATCACTCCTACGCACGTTGCATTAATGATGGACTGGCTCAAAACTTCGCGTATCCTGAACAAGATAGATCACTCAGACTCGTGGGTAGACAAAGCGGCATACTCTTCTCTGGGTGGAGAATTTTCGAGTAAGGACGCCCCTGATGCCAAGGTTTGAAATGTATCTCATGTTTGCAGAAGATGACGATGGTAATGTCGAAACTTCAGAGATTGAAATGGTTTGTTGGGTCAACGATCCAACTGACCTGCACGAAGTGCAAAACGTAGCAAACGAAGCAATACAAGATCAACTGCACGAAGCGGAACATACCGTTTTGTTCGGGACAGCAGCTATAATGGTGAAAGGCCAAGAAGTCATGAACATTGGCTTTCGAAACAAAGATGCTGACCCGGAGGCAGTCGATGAAATCATAGAATTGTTCGGAATAAAGGAGGAGACAATACATTGACAGTACCACCAGAACCAAAGCCAATCGAAGAATTGGCACACATATTGGGCAAATTCGGATGGGACACACGTTTTTCTGATCTATCAGAAGAACAAGTCCACACTCTGATTTTTGGATTACAGGAATCACAACGTCTAGCAGCGGAGATTGACATTGGAAAACTCGAAGAAACTTACTATAAGTCAACAGGCACTTGGCCTTCTACATCAATCCCCTTCTAAAGAAGACCCGATTGTAGAACACATTAAGGCAGCGGTTGATAATGCTATTGTTGCAGGCGAGAAGAAACGTGAACGCCGC
>Ga0255783_10003025_pt1 | contig 16310 bp, 18 predicted proteins | sample 011ome_22_FD_179981 | JGI IMG/M metagenome (GOLD analysis project Ga0255783, IMG submission 179981) | Coastal salt marsh microbial communities from the Groves Creek Marsh, Skidaway Island, Georgia - 011507BT metaG (version 2) | ecosystem: Environmental > Aquatic > Marine > Intertidal zone >... | reverse complement strand
ACCAAGGGGTAACAACTAGGATTATTGCCCTACTGGTCACCAAAGATGTCTTCGAAGTCTACCTTCTTGGTAGTGTAGTGCTGGATGTCTTCGTAGCTCTCTTTTAGTTGGTTTAGCAAGTCTTCCTTATCTGCATCCAGCAGTTCGGAGTAATCGTATAGGAGTTCGTCCATGTTTTTCCCGTATTTGTGTAAGAAAAGTCTAAGTGCAAGACGACAGCACTCTGACTTAGAAATCCTACTGTTTTTGGAGATTACCTTTAGGTTTTCAACTTCGCTAGACGAGGTCCTGAATGTAATTACTGATGATTTTTTCATGGAACAAGAGTTTAGGTTGCTTATTCCCAAATAACATAAAATACAAACGCTATATTTGTTGTATGCGAATTGTATACTAGCTTTTATGGATTTGTCAAGCAAAGAGAAAAAAATACGATTTAAGAAACAGATAAATGTAAGACTCGATAAAGACCTCATGGATCTTGTCGAAAGCGAAGTCCGCCTTCGGCGAACTACGCAGAGTCAGTTAATACGGGATGCTTTGGTGAGGTACCTTAAACTTAGGGGTGAATAAAATATTAGCCATTGACCCTGGTATGAGTGGAGGGTCTGCATATTTCGATGGTACTTCTATCGTATTGAAGAAATTCACCACAGAGGATGAGTTTCTATGCTTTATAGGGAGCATGGGAGATAGTGTCGTTTCAGTGATTGAAGATGTTCCTAGGTTCGTTAGTAGCGTGACAAGCACCGCTAGTGCATTTAAGTTAGGCTACAACTATGGGTTTCATGTAGGAGCCTTAAGGTCTACGGGATACCCTGTTAATTTAGTAAAGCCTCAGGTATGGCAGAAAGGTTTGAGTGGATTAAAGCCTAAGATGGGATATTCTTTAAGGAAGCGAGTATTAAAAGACAACGCTACCCGTTTATTCCCTAGTTTAAAAGTCACCCATGCAGTAGCCGACGCTTTATTAATTTTGTATTGGTATTCCGAGAAGAGAGGTTTTTCGCTTCCTAATTCGTAGACAATCTGTATACAAATAGATTTTCTTATTACCAATACCCTGTAGAAATGGGGGCTAGATAAGAAAATCACATTAACAAAAACTTTTTGTTTGCATTGTGTATACAAATAGTACACGATGTTTACATATGAACAAGATGACCAACCAAAAAAGATAATGCGATGTGCCCAAAATGTAACAGCAAAGCTAGCAAAGTTATCCGAACAGTCCGATACTCTGACAGGATCTACCGACGAAGAACCTGCAAGTCGTGCGGACATAACTACACCTCACTTGAGGTTTACGAAGGCGTTCTCGCCAAAGCTACCGACGCACTTAACAAAGTTGTTATGGAAAGAGACATTTACAAAGAAAAGCTCCTGTACCGAGAATCCTGTGCATGATGACTATGGAGATGACACAAACATTGCTCTTCAGAAATTTTACGACAATGCGGAGCCTAACACCTGTTACACTTTGGAAGAGATTGCTCAAGGTATTGGAGTCACCCGTGAACGGGTTCGCCAGATTGAAGCTGAAGCACTCAAGAAGTTCCGCCGTCGGTTTGCTCAGATGTGTAAGAATGACGGGATAGACCCCAAGGAATTATTTAGCGATGATTAATATAATTGGATTATGTGGACCGATGGGCGTGGGTAAGTCTACCTATGCTAGAAAGATAGCGGAAGAGCAGGATGGGGTTGTTTACTCCTTTGCTGATACACTGAAGGAGATGCTTGCCGTATTGGTTGGTCGTCACCCTGTGTATGAGAACAAGAGTCATCCGATTGAATGGCTTGGCGGTGTGACAGGAAGATCTCTTTTACAGTCTTTGGGTACCGAGTGGGGCAGGAACATGGTTGGTAGCGATATATGGGTGCAATCTCTGGAAAATAAATTTCAGTCTTCTTATGCACCGCTTCGCTTGATTGACGATTTAAGATTTGAAAACGAGGCTCACATGGTTCGTCGCTTGGGCGGTGAGGTGTGGCTCGTGAAAAGGGATGGTATTGAATACACCAATGAGCACTCTTCGGAGACTCCCCTACCCGATCACTTAATAGATAAGGTGGTCGAGCTATGAATTTCAGTATGTTTAACAGATGAGCCTGTTTACAGTACTGATGCTTTTAGTCCTAGGAATGGCTTTTATTTTCTACTTATACAAATGACTTACGAATTATACGATTGGCAGGAGCCTCATGCTCGCAAGCTCGCATTCGCACTGAATCGATTTGATGTTGCGATGGATGCTAGTGACATGGGTACAGGCAAGACCATAGTAGCAGTAAAAGTAGCGAGAAGTTCAGGGTTAATACCTGTAGTCATTTGTCCTAAAGCAGTTGTACCTAACTGGAGGAAGGTTATCGGTTCTGTTTACGGATACGATGATAGTTTTGATGCTATGGTATTTAACTATGAGAGTTTAACTCGTAGTAAGAAAGACATTCCAATTATTGAGCGAACAGGCAGGAGTAAGTTTCGTTTTCGCTTAGATCGTCGTCGTGTAGTATTAATATTTGACGAGGTTCATAAATGTAAGGGTGACAAGAGCCTCAATGGTAAGTTATTATACTACGCCAAGGAGCAGAGGTTTAAGACTTTATTACTTTCAGCTACTGCAATCCATGACCCTCGCGACATGAAGTCTATAGGGTACGCACTTGGATTGCACGGCTACCGAGACTACTGGAACTGGTGTCTACGCAATGGATGCCGTAAGGGTTTCTTCGGGGGCCTCGACTTTGACAGTCGTGGTTCCTCGAAGATTCTCAAAAGACTGCACGAGTCAATTTTTGGGAGTGGATTGCGTGGGAGTCGCTTAAGAATAAGTGATTTACCTGAAGGATCTTTCCCCGAGAACTTTGTAATGGTTGAGTCTTATCAAGTATCCGCCGTTGATTTTGATGACTGCTATTGGCAGATGGGTAAGGAGTTAGAAGAAGAGGGTTTGGTTGATATGACTGAGGACAACCCTTTGACTATTATACTGCGTGCTCGTCAGCAGGCAGAGTTGATGAAGATTCCTGCTATCTGTTCTTTAATTGAGGAGTCATATGCTGAGGGTAATTCGTTAGCTGTGTTTTTAAACTTCCGCGAGAGTTTAGAGAAGTTAAAGGAGATGGTTTCAATAACTGTTCCCCATGACAAGATTGCAGAGATTAAGGGAGGTCAGTCCGATGACGAGCGTATTACAGCGATAGAAGATTTTCAGTCTAACAAGAAGCGTGTTATGCTGAGCATGATTTCAGCAGGTGGTGTAGGCATATCCCTGCATGACGAAACTGGAAATGCCCCGAGGGTTTCAATCATCAGCCCTGGTTTTAGTGCTATTGAACTACGGCAAGCTCTTGGTCGTATATATCGCTCGGGAGGCAAGACCCCTGCCCGTCAGTACATAGTGTTTGCTGATGGTACGATAGAGGACTCTGTACGCGATGCGGTACGCTCCAAACTTAATAAGTTAGATTTGCTAAACGATGGCGATCTCACTGATCCGATTTTCGAATTATATGATAACAAAAATAATAAACACCGTGAGAGCCTTCGTGTGTCGTCTGCTGTGCAGAAAGCTAGAAGTCTCTCCTCCACCGTCACAGCGAGTTCCTAAACGCCCAATACTATGAAGTTAAACGAAGAGGAAGATAGCAAGCCAACAGATCCAATAGATCTATTACCTGATAATGTTATGGAGAGGCTTATCGCTCGATCTGCCGATCTCGCTACTTACATGAGTGATCGTCAAAAGCACTACGAGAATTTCTTGCAGGGTAATGTTAGTGATTCATCTACTATGGCACTTACTGAACGACTTGCTTTCTATGAGCTTACGATAGATGCATTAATTCTAAGACAAGCTGAGGTAGAGCAGAGACTTGGCGGTACTATAAACGATGGAGGTAGTAACTGATGTCATCTCCGATAGCACATCACGAGTTTGGTCCGAGTACTTTAAAGTACATTGAGGTCTGCCCAGGCTATAGGAGCAGTGGTGACACAAACCCTATGGCTGAGGAGGGCACTATGTTGCACGACCGAGTGGAGCGTGCTGACCTTTCTGACCTTACAGATGAGCAGAAAGGGTTAGTACAATTCTGCCTAGATTACGCGAAGCCTTTTATAGATGAGGCTGACTTTTTTAAACATGAACAAAGATACGAAATCAGATTATATGGAGATAAAGACATACAAGCTAGTTGACATGAACGGTGGTCATTCTAACGCCCTTACAGCAAAGCTTGACGAGGGTATTATAAAGGTAATAACGGACGATGGTAATAGCCTTCCGTTAGGGAGATATCTTCTCAAGGAAGACATGATGGAGTTTATAACGAATGTTGTAGATCCTATTCTGAACAGCGATGGATAAGATGTTGAAGAGCATTTTCGGAACCTCAGATTTAACCTGTGTTAAGGGAGATCACATGGATGTTCTTGACTGGAAGTTCGGAAGAAATGCGGTAGATAAGGCAGAAGAAAACATCCAAGGTTTGGCTTATGCACTTGGTGCAATGGATGAGCATAAGGACTGTAAGACTGTTACCATTCACTTTGTTTTGCCTAGGCGTGGGGAAACTCACCAGCACACCTTCACTCGTGATGAGCTAGAGGATGCGAGATTTAGGATTCGTTTAATTATAGAGAAAGCACTTCAGCCGACTCCTGCATTGAATCCAAATACTGACTCCTGCCGTTATTGCGGTCGCAGAGTTGATTGCCCTGCTCTTGCGGACAAGATGTTGCCTCTTGCAAAGAAAGCTCAGTCCTCCGTCGAGGACTTCGAGATTGCTATGTGGGAGTCCGCTGACCCTGCCTTGGTCACCAATGGTGAAACAATCGCAAAGATGAAGCGTGTCGGTTCAGTCATCGATAACTGGAAGAAGTCAGTTGACAAGAGGGCATTAGAACTAGCCCATGAAGAAGGTTTAGAAATACCTGGGTTCTCGGTTTATTTCCGAGCACCTTCTATAAAGCTAGACAGTGCAGTTGATGCATTTGAAGCTGTAAAGAATTCAGTATCACCCGAAAAGTTTCAAGAAGCTTGTTCGGTAAGCCTACCAATTTTAGCAAAGGTCTACGCAGATTCTAGGGGTATAACTCAGAAGAAAGCTAGATCCGAGCTAGAGAACCTGCTTGCGAAGGCAGGTCTGATTCCGTCGGACGAGGACAGGATAAAGACCCCATACCTTCGAGCAAGCAGTAACTAATCAGTAATAATCACAAAACATAACTAGTCGTAAGACACAAAATACAATGAGCACAAGTACACAAGACAAAAAAGCCTCTAAGAAAGAGGCAAAAAACGAAATCGTAGATCCAATCGCTAACGGAGCCGAGCTAGGTGCTCCTAACCTACCTGTATTGGGTGAGGTAGTTGGGGACTTCGACACAGGTGATATGTCTTTCACCGAGTTGAAGATTGCACAGGCTGTTGGCCCGTTATCGGATGACTACAACAAGGGTGATATCGTGATTGGAGACAGCACGGATCGCATAAAGATCGGTAGCATTGGAGGCGATCCACTAGAGATCACTGTAATGAAGCTGACAAAGTCGTTCGTGGAGGATGTTCCTTATAATGGGGATGAGATGCCACGGACAGCTAATACCAAGGAGGAGGTCTATGCAATGGAAGGAACCCTTGGTTGGTCTAAGGATGAGAACGGGAACAGAGTCAAACCTACATGGAAGCCTGTTGCGGAGGCTGTGGTCGCAATTAAGCAACCTGACGGGATTGATGATGTTCAGTGGTTTCCTTATCGGCACATGAACGAAGAGGAGGAGTTCGAGAATTATGCGTTGGCTACTTGGAAGATCCGAGGAACAGCGTATTATGCTGCGGTTGATCCGATCGTTAGTGCAGCTAAGACCTATATGCGAAGCGGTTTGATGTACGGCTCTTTTAAGTTGAGCACGGACAAAAGAACCTTTGGAGCAAACAATGTGGCAATACCTGTCATTAAAAGAGGTAGTCCAAACCAGCAGTCATTCGCAGAGTGGCTCGCAGAGTTTGTTTAACTCTTAGTTTCAAAAACCTTGGGGGGTGGGTTCGGGATAGCCCACTCCCCATTTTCACCCAAAAAATTTTATATGTTATATGTTATACACAGCAATCGATTACGAGACAGAGTATGGTAACAACCTGTCAGTAACAACATCGGGTAGTCGCAACTACGCTAACGAGCTTAGTAAGACTCAAATTTATATGCTATCGGGCTACAACCCTGTTATGGGTGCGATAGCTGGACCTCCTGAGGAGTTCCCGTGGTCAAAGGATATGGTATTAGTCGCTCACAATATGAGTTTTGATTGGGCTATGCTATACAGAACCGTAGAACTTGGAATGGCTCCCGAATGGGTGCTCGACCTACCAACTTTCTGTACCGCAGATATGTGTGTATATAACTACATATCTAGAAGTTTAAACTTAGCAGTTAAGGCAGTCTTCAATGAAGACCTTGATAAAGGTATGCGTAACTACATGAAGGGTAAAACATGGCAGGATGCAATAGATCAAGGCAAAGACAAAGATCTCTTGCAGTACGCAAAAGATGATAGTTATTGGTGCTTTAAATTATTTGAGGCCTTACAGCCACACTTCCCCGAGCATGAGGCTCGCATTAGCGAACACACAAGGCACATGGCGTGGCGTGGTGTTCCTTTTGATAAGGGTCTTGCAGAGCAGAAATACTCTGACCTTAGTCACAAGCGTTTCGAGCTACTTTCTTACTTAAAGTGGACTGATCGTAGGGATGAGAAGTATCGTCAAAACTACAAACCTAGCTCCCGTAGAGGGTTGGCTTCAGAGTGCGAGCTTCACGGAATACCTGTTCCTAAAAGCATGGCTCAAAGCGATCCTAGTTTTCTGGAGTGGGTAGATGAATACGGAAACGAGCACAAGTTTGTTCGTGCATACTCTGACCACTACAACATCAATGTTCATGCTAATCGTGTTAAGTCTATGATTGGTAGGGCTGTTCAAGACGAAGAGGGTAATTGGAGGATGAGTTACGGCATGAAGTATTGCGGTGCTGATGCAACTTTAAGGTTTAGCGGTGATGCAGGTTTTAATGTTCAGAATATGCCACGGGCAGAGAAGTGGGATACTAACTTACGGCATTTACTTTCTGCCCCCAAAGGTAAGACTTTTGTAATTGCTGACTATAATGCGATTGAGCCTCACCTATTAGCCCTAGTGCTTGATGATGAAGACACTCTCGAACTTTTACGGCAGGGCTACAACCCTTACGAAGCGAGTGCTCGATTAACTATGGGTTACGAGGCAGAAGGTTCTTTGAAGAACGAAGACCCTAATCTATATCTCCTCGCAAAGATTCGTGTTTTAGCTCTTGGCTACGGCAGTGGATGGCACAAGTTTTATGAGCAGGTAAAAGACTATGGAAGGCTTGATGTTCTTAGTAAACCTATGGGCAAAGACACTCAGTTTAAGTTCGGAACTTTTATTAAGAAGTATGCAAAGGATCGTCTTGAGGAGTGGAAAACGCTAGACGATGACACTAAAATCCACTGGGTAAATGCGTGGGTTCAGGTGACTGACTTTAGGGGCAAAAACTCTTTACTTACAAAAAAATGGAGGGAGTTAGAGAAACACTTTGTACGGAGTGTCGGTAAAGATTTTTCTTACAAGCTTTTGAATGGTGAGTACATAAAATACTTCAGTGTTCGTCATGAGAAGAACCCTCAGGGATACTCTTGTTTTACTCGCAGAGGTGAGAAAAGAAGGTCTTGGTTTTATGGCGCTAAGATATTGGAAAATATAATTCAGCGAGAAGCTCGTTCAGTTTTTTCCAACGGGTTGCTCAACTTAATAGATAGTGATTACGATGTGGTAATGCATGTCCATGACGAAGTTGTTGTCTTGGTTGACGAAGACAACGCAGAACAGCAAGCAGAGAAGATATCGGAGCTTCTTACCCTCCCTCCTAAGTGGATTGGTGACAGGCTTCCGCTTAAAGCAGAGTATCAAATATCAAGGAGGTATCAGAAGTGATGAGTGAGGTTTTTTGTATAAGGAATAGAAGAGAGAAGGTTGTAGAGAATAGAGAGCCTTGGAATTTTGATAGATCAACAATTCCAGAATTCCCTACTAAAGAAGCTTTCCGAGCATGGGAGAGTAGCCGTGAAGCTAGCACTTGCTGTTACTCTTTAGTAGAGGGGGAGATACCTACCGACATAATATCTAAACGGAATTCACCTAAGTGGTTACATGGTGTGGTTGCAGACTTTGACTGCAAGATGAATCAAGACCAGTTTAATGCGTTTATGACTCGCGTGATAGACGCTGAATACCAACCCGCATGGGTGAGCAGATCTTATTCGGGAGGTGTTCACTTAATGTATCTTTTTGAAAACAAGATACCTTACACTACAAGTGCACATTTCAATCGGTTCATGACTCTTCTTCGTAAAGAGCTGGAGGTTGAGAAACTTGGTCCTGACTTTGACAAGAAGACATGGACTAACACAGCTACCTACTATAGCCCAGGAACAGATTGGCAACAGGTAAGCCGTGAGCCTTTAGGTGAGAATCTATTGTACAGCTTGTTGTACAACTCATCTAAAGTTAATGACTTTTCGGGTGCAGGGGTTGAGATACCTATTGAAATCCTTGCTGAGGAGATGGAGAGACAGCATCCAGGTGAGCTACCTAACATGAAAATTGGTGATAGGTGCAGATTCTTTTGGGGTGACAACCAAGGGAACAACGCAACTTCATGTGTAGTTCGCCCCGAAGGCATGACTGTCTATACAGACAAAGCCGACAAGCCGTTCTACTCATGGGAGGAGATTTTAGGTAGGGATTTTGTAAGAAGGTTTGAAGATGATCGTATCGGAGGTTGCATTGCTCCTTACTTTTTTGACGGCAAGGAATACATGTTTGTCGATGATGGTAAGTTTGAAGTTCTTTCAAAAGAATCCCTGAGACTTGCTTTAGAGTGTCGTCACGGTCTTAGGAGCCGACCTCCTAGAAGTGGAGGTGCTTCTGAGATGCATAAAGCGATCTACAATATTGAAACGAGCAAGCGAGTGGCAGGGTTTTTACCTTTTGTTTTCTTAAAAGACAGGCTGGTTCAGTTCCGTGGTAAGACATACTTCAATACATCTACCATTAAACCGATTGACCCTGTAGAGCAGACCTGTAAATGGGGCGAGGGTTTTCCAGTGTTAGCGGAGTGGATGGAGCATATGTTTGGGGAGGAGCAACTTCGTTATGAGTTAGCTTGGTTAAGCTATGCCTATAAGAATGCAGAGAAAGGCGAACCAGAGAAAGGTCACGCACATTTTCTTTGCGGTGCCCCGAACTGCGGTAAGACGCTATACAATACCACAGTTTTAGGTGGTTTGTTTGGCGGTCATATGAAAGCTACAGAATACTTCATGTCCGTAACAAGCTTCAACGATTACTTATTTGAAGAGGGTTTCTGGACAATTGATGACTCTGAACCTGCTTCTGACAAAAAGCAGTTAGATAAATTTACATCTATGGTGAAAGAGTTTGTTGCTAACGATGAGTTTCAGATTAGCACTAAGTTTAAGAAAAGCGGTCGTGTATTTTGGCGTGGTCGTTTGGGTGTTACTCTTAATGACGACCCCGAATCGATTAGATTAATTCCTGATCTCGGGATGAGTGTTATGGACAAGCTTATGGTTTTTCGTTGCAATTCTGGTTTTAACTTTACCCGTAAAACGAAAAGTATAGTCGAAAGTGAGCTATCTAGCTTCGCTAGCTACCTCAAAAATATGGAAATTGATGAGGATTTATCAGACATAAGATTTGGTGTAAAAGCTTTCATTAATGAGGATATTAAACAAATGCATCGCCAAAGCGGTGAGCTTGAGACATTTATCTCTATATTTGATTGGGCTAGAAATACTCTAGCAAATTCAGACATCCCTGGTCGAGAATGCTATTGGGAAGGCACTGCTGGTGAGCTGATGAGTTTAGCTGAAGGTGAAGGAGCTAAAGTGCTAATCAGAGGTCTTAGTGCTACTGATGTAGGGATTGGTCTAACGAAACTTTTTCTACAAGGCTGGAGTGGCTTACAGCGTATTCGAGGCCATTCAAACCGAACTCTTTGGCGGATTGAGGGGGCTGACTTTTAGGTCTTCCTGGCCTCCCTTTTTTCCCAAACGCACCTTTTTTTCGAAGTCTGCTACGGACCGATTCTTCTGACACTCCTAACATCTTAGCGATTGTCCTCGGTCTGTAGCCTTCGAAGAATCGGGCTTCGATAAAAATTTGAGATTTATTGAGCCTTCTCCTGATTCTTCTTTGATCGATGGCATATAAATAGTTTTTGTTATCTAATTTAACATCAAATTTTTTATTTATTGCCCCGTCAGATTTAGAGCTGTTTGACATTTTTTGAACAGCTTCTTTTGTAAGCCCCAAGGACTTAAGTATGTGGTTCACCTTGTGCAGATTTCTTCTGCGTAAATTCTTTTTTCTGGAAACTTTACTATAGCTTCGCTTGCTACTATACACTCGTCTCCTTCTTCTGAGAATTGTAAACCAAACTTCATATCCACTATGGAAGCTCCTTCGTTCTCATATGCAGCAAGTCTGATCTGCGGTAGTAGTTCGTCAACTAGCTGTTTAGCTTGGTTGCCGATTGCGTTAATAACAGGTTTTTCTAATTTCTCCGAAGAGTCCAATAGGTTTGACATAGATATTAATGATGAATACAAGTGACCCAATAGTATCCCATTAATATACACACGGTCTCTTAATTACGCAAGTACTTGATAGACAACATTGCTCAGGTGGCGGAATTGGTAGACGCGCTAGACTAAGGATTTCTTTGGTAATAGTCAAATCTGCACAAGATCCGCATAAACACTGAGATGTGCTGTCGTCAGTATGTATACTAAGAGGTCACAATAAAATTAAAAATGACCCAAAACAGCACTAGAACTAAAAGAGGAAATCGTATATTCAAGAAGAACCCAAGCTCCAAAGGTTGGACTTTCATGAAACAAGTAAACGGCAGAAGGTATTACTTCCCATTGGGGGTAATTTTATCGGACGCGAAGACATTGGCAGATGAGATAGATGCGTATGCATATTTAAATCCTATTGCCGATGTCGTAAAAAAGTTCAGACCAAATGGTTTGAGCGTTGGCAACGACATATTCCAGAATGCTACCATCGGGGATGTTGCAAAACGCTACAGGCTACTCGCACCATCTGAGTGTGGGGTTGAGCCCTCAACAATTAAGACCTATTTATTGGTCTTAAATAGGGTTATTCGTGAGGCGACTGGTAAAAACCCAGAGAGGTTTTATGTGAGCGACTTCACCCCTTCCCTAATATCTGAGTTCAAAAGGAGAAGGCTTGAGGGGGTTACCGATTTTGATAAAAGGATCTCGATAAAGAGAACCATAAATAGCTACATGAAGCAGATCCAAGGCATTTTCTCAAAGCGAGCTCTCAAGCTGTATAAGGATTTCGATGTGAGTGCAGTTGTTGAGACTTTAAAGGATTTTGATCCTTACGATAAGATTGGAGTTAAGTACAAACTTCCATCGTATGATTTGATAGCTAGGACTCACAAGCTGTTGGAATCTTATGATAGTAGTAAAGACCAGTATATAGCTCTTTCTTTAGCCCTTCATTTCGGTCTTCGTCGCAAGGAGATTCTAAATGCAAAGAGGAGCTGGTTTACAAAAGTAAAGTCTCAGTTTAAAATTGCCGTTTTTACCGATGAAACATTTCGTGTAAAGGCAGGAGAAGACGGATACGCCTTCGGCTCATCCGTCATAGCAGAGAAGATTTTGACTATGTCCGACGGGTTTGAATATCTTATAACAGGAGGAGAGAGGCATGCCTTAGACCCCGTGCTAAAAGACTTAAGAAGGATTGGATGGGACCGAGTGAAACCATTGCATGAGTGCAGGAAGCTGTACGGATCCTATTGGGCTAGCAAGGAAGGTTTATATTTTGCTCAAAAGACATTGAGGCACGCTACTCCACTTACAACGAATGATTACTATGCTGATCTCATTGACCAAGAAGAGATCATGGAGCTATGGAGTGCCTAGAAGCTTTTTCCGGACTTATCAGTAGAGCATAGGGTAACTTCTATCAGAACAATAATTTTCTGAAATGATGATCGAGACTTGGGTTTCCATTTGGAACTGAAACGGGGTGATCTGATTAGGTATTAGCGGTACCTCCAATAGGCGTATCGGAATCACTCCACTTAAAAATCCATGTATCAGGTTCAAAAGAAATATTTTTAGAGCAAAAATGATTGAGCCGTTTCTCTGGAATTTTTTTGGAAAAGTTAATCCGGGCGGCAGTAGAAGCCTTTTGGAATATAGGTAACACAAACTCCTGTAAAAGCTCTTCCAACCGAGTTGACCCAGAGTACCCAGGATTTCCAGGAATAAGCACCTTCCATTTCCCATTTAGGCAACCATTGAATCCATTTATCAATAGGAAAATTCTCTCAAAATTTTTATTTTCAGTTGCATGATCGAGCTCTTCCTCGAATTTCCATAATTCGGCAATGAATTTTTTCTCACTCTTTTTAAGCAAGCCTACTAACTCCTGGCAATTGTCTTTGGCAAGCAACTTTCTTGCTGGAGAAACAGCTCCTACCATGCCTGCAGCAGCACCAAGTACAAAGCTCCCCCAACCTACTCCCCCTTCTGCCTCCTGAATACTTGAAGTTTCAGCTTCAGAGCATTCTTCAAAGCCAACTAAATCGAAATATTCTTCCATAACATTCTTGCGGTTAATACTGCTTTAAATCTTAAGAAACTTGTAACTTGCATCTTTAAGTTTAATCCTTTTGTCGGACAAATAATGTCCCCCTAGACGAATTTCCTGATCCGGCACATCAGGTTTAGGCATTTCATCATATGGATTGAGGTCATATCCGCATCCGCAATCCCCGGATCCCCAACCACAATAGCCAAAGTTTTAGCCCTGGATACGGCAACGTTGATACGGTGCATGTCCAAAACAAAATCAACCCCCCTGGGTCCCACCTCTCCCTTACTTAAACACAAGGAGACAATTACAACAATTGCTTCCTGCCCCTGAAACTTGTCTACGGTCCCCACCGATATCTGATCACCCAACATACTTTCAAGAAGCCTCACCTGAGCATTGTAGGGGGTGACCACCAGAATATCCGAAGGTTTGAGCTTCTGAATTTTGGAGTTTTTGTCCGAATACTTTTGGCCCACGAGCAATTGGGTAAAAGCCTGAATGGCCTCGCCCTCTTCCCTGCTTGATTGCGTGTTCCCGACATGCTCAACGGGAATAAAGCTTATCCCCGAATCCGCCTTTAGAATTTCTCTGGCATGTTCGGAAAGAATCAATTTTTGATTCTCGTTTTCAGGTCTTGCCTTCAATCTCCCCTCGTAAAATGACTGCGAAACGAACCGGCAAACTTCAGGGTGCATCCGCCAGGTCGTATCCAGAAAAATGCCGAGATGCGGGGGAATGGTTTGTTGCTCGCCGAGAAAATACTCAAGTGTGGATTGACCGCTTCCCTTCGGGTGCGATGCCTGGATGGGCTGTTCGAGCTGCATTTGATCTCCAATCAATACTATGTTTTTAGCGGACCTAGACATAGCCACCAGGTTGGCCAACGACACCTGCCCGGCCTCATCAATGAAAAGATAATCCAGTTCGCCCACCATTTCCTTTCTTGAAAAAAGCCACGCCGTACCCCCGATGGCTCCTCTTTCGTATGCCTTGATTGCAGTTGAACTGTCTTTTCGGTGAAAAGCACCCTTACACTTGGCAAAAAACTCATCTTCCCTGGAACCGCCCGCCTTGATGCACTCAAAGGCACCATTCATCCGTTCATTACAGGCAGACAAAATATTAAGAATGGCCTTGTGACTGTTGGAGGTGATCCCGATATTTGCTCCCTTTTCAAGCAGATGAACAATCAGATGGGAGGCCAGATAGGTCTTTCCCGCACCCGGGGGACCCTGAATGCAAAGACAGGTTGAATTCATCTGTTCGACTAGCCTCTTGCATTCCTCCACCTTATCCCCCTCCTCCGGGAGCAAAACCGAACCTGGATTCACTCCACTGATGTTGGGAGGCTGGCGGTGCAAAAAATCATTCAATGCGTTGGGAAGGAGCTGTGTATCAACCAAGCGCTGACATACGGTGAAAATTGATTCCTTGATTTCCTTCTCAAAGAAATTTTCGTAAGGCATGAGCGAGAGAACCGAGGGCAAGTGGGCCCCTCCGTTTTTTTGAAGTGCCTGCTGACTGACCTTAACCATGAGCGATCCGTTCTTACTAAGCTGCTCCACGCCGACGCTCAGCCCCAAGTTTCCGACCACTTTACCTCTCTTCCCTTCCAGCAAACTCGTATCCTGGGAGGAATCGAACCTATATTGATAAACAAATGATTTCTTTACCTGCTGTGGTGCGCCAACAAGCACGGCCCCGCCCAGACAATCCTTATCATCGACCAATTCCTCGACTGTTTTGGAATTCCAATCAAACAGCTTCCACCAGACGGGTTTTCTCTCCCGTTCGTGAAACCTGAGCAAGTGACCCATAATTTCCCACACTTTGGAATCTGTTTGCTCCGCAATTTGAAAGATGACTTTTTCAAGGGCACTCACCTCAAGATCAAGAAGTTCGCGGTCGGAGATTTCATCCTCCCCATTCGCATCATTCCTGAGAGGCACATACCGGACGCCATATTCCTCCTGTCTCTCCCGCAGCCAATCGGCCAGGCCTTTCGTGGAGTCGCAGTCAAATTTATTGTACTCCCTTATCTCATTAAGGATGGGTGAATTTTGGGGATCCTTCGGTTCTCCCGACTCTTTCCACTTCGCATAAGCAACAACCGATCCCATCGATGTGCTCACCCCATCGTCCTTTCGCTCATCATAAAGTTTTTCAATCTCCTTGATTGAATAGGACGGAGATCCCACCACCAACCCCTGCTTCACCACTTTGTAAAGGTCAACAAAGAGATAGTTGCGCAGCATATCATCCACCTGATTTTCACATACGCCATACCTGCCGCTTAAATTCTTAAGTCTTGCGATCTCGTAATGTCCATAATGGTAGATGTGCAATCCGGGATGGGCCAACCATCTCCGATAAGCCCATTCCACAAAATCGACCAGTGCCTGCTTTTCCTCCTTTTCATCATGTGCCCACCAATCCTTAAAATCCAGATTGCCCGAATTATCCAAAAAGGAAGCTCCCCAAAGATATTCCAGACCTTCCTTGCTTAGCGGAAACCCCTCCAAATCAAAAAAGATATCCTGGGGATTAAAGGGTGGAAGTAATTCCAGTCCCCGGGGTTCCTCAGAGGTTTCATCCTTTTCGCGGGCAATGTAAACGGGCGGCACAACCTCCCCGTCATCGGGCAAACTCAGCTTTTTGTCCTTGGTCATTTGCTGTATTTTGGCCTGTTGTCTTAAATTCAGAAAAACCTTCTCAGCCATTCCCTGCGGCGGTGCACCCGTGTAAGTGGCTAATTTTTTTAAAGTATCAATTCCCGCATCTCTTAGCTTCTCTATCTGAGCCGTTCTGATTTCTGCGACCTGTGAAAGATGATCTGTTTCCTGGACCCATGCTTCGACTGTACCTGACCACCTACCATGCTCAGCTGAAGCAACCGGCTCAGGCCTGTTGGTCTCATTCCATCCATTCATCATGGAGAGAAATTCTGTCTTTATTCTTTGATAATAATCAAAAAAATCATCCAGCAAATATTCGTCTCTTTTATCGTTACCCAATACGATCCCCATCCTTTTCGGCAGAACTCCCTGAATATGGGAAAGCATTTCCGAATAACAGCACAACTGAACCATGAAGTAGGGCTTGCTCTTACGGGCAAGTTTCGTGTCCCAGACCTCATAATGATTCTCTTCAGCATTGAAGAACAGAAAATCAGCGTTTCCCCTGAATTCATTTAATCCAAGGGTTGCCTGATAGATCACCTCCTCTTTTCGAAGAATTGCTGCCCTGGTTTCCTCCACCGGACTTTTCCCCCGAGGATCAATTTCACAAACGTTTGCTCCTTCACTTAATAGACTCTGCAGAAAGTTTTCCTCATGCCTGTTGCCCTCTTCGGCCACCAACTGCCTTTCTTCATCTTCTTGATCAGGACATACCCCTTCCATTCCCTCGATCATCGCCCGGTCCATCCAAGATGCAAAGGGTGATTCTATGAAATTGATTAGATCGGAAGGCGAATAAACCAGTCTGTCATTTATTTTTCTCACAAAGATGAAGGAATCTAAACTACCAACCAAACCGGACAAATAGTGTCCTTAAGAAAAAAAC
>Ga0255783_10003005_pt1 | contig 16394 bp, 9 predicted proteins | sample 011ome_22_FD_179981 | JGI IMG/M metagenome (GOLD analysis project Ga0255783, IMG submission 179981) | Coastal salt marsh microbial communities from the Groves Creek Marsh, Skidaway Island, Georgia - 011507BT metaG (version 2) | ecosystem: Environmental > Aquatic > Marine > Intertidal zone > Salt... | reverse complement strand
CTATTACGTAAGTGTAGAAGGAACTGATGTACCAGCAGCTGGTACAACACAATCTTCACCATTTAGAACAGTAAAATATGCATGTGACTTTATTTTAGATGATTTTGAAAATCGAGCACCGGCTACTGTGTTTATTAAAACGGGAATTTATGAAGAAATATTACCGATTAGCGTCCCTGCAAACGTAGCGTTAGTGGGCGACGAACTAAGAAGTACTGTAATAACACCGCAAGCAGGCGACGAAGGCAAAGATATGTTCTATGTACGTAATGGCTCAGGCATTCGTAATATGACATTACAAGGATTATTTGGCAGTTTAGGTGCTGCAAATGAATATTTAACAAAACGCCCCGGCGGCGGAGCATTTGTAAGCCTTGATCCAGGCGCAGGCGTAGACGATGTTAGTGTTCAAATTACTACTAAATCGCCATATGTGCAAAACGTATCAACTTTTGGAACAGGTTGTACTGGCATGCACATTGACGGTGCTCTGCATAATGGCGGAAATAAATCAATTGTAGCAAACGATTTTACACAAATTATTAGTGACGGTATAGGTTACTGGGCAGAAGCCGGCGGACGATCAGAACTTGTATCTGTGTTTACATATTTTTGTCATATTGGCTATCTTGCTGAATCAGGAGGAGTATTACGTGCAACTAACGGTAACAACTCGTATGGAGAATATGGGTCAGTTGCTGAAGGGTTTAGTTTAATTGAAGATCCCATTACTGCATTAGTTAATAACCGCAGTAAAGACGCACAGTTTAATGAAGCATTTACATACGGTACAACAGAACAAAAAATTCTTGCAATTGCATATAGCAATGCTGGAAGAGGATATACTACAGCATCTGCAACGTTCGGCGGCAGCGGCTTCGGCGCAGTGTCTACATTTGAAGAATTTAGAAATGCAGCTATATCTCAAATTAGAGTTATCGATCCAGGAGATTCGAGTACAGCAGGCGGATTAAATTATCAATATATTGTTAACAGTGCTCAAACAGGCAACGATGGAGAAATATATCTTTCTCAAGCTGATGTAGGTACAGAACAGCTATATGTAGGACAACGCTTGGTAATTATTTCAGGTCTAGGAGTTGGACAGTATGGACAAATTACTGGATATAATGCTGATACAAAACTAGCAATTATTTCTAGAGAGTCTGACGATTCTCTAGGATTTGATCACTTTCAACCAGGGTGGCCAATTGAACCAATTTTAGACGGAACTACAAAATACGCTATTGAGCCGAGGGTAGTTGTTTCTGAGCCAGGATTTTCAACACAGAGTTTAAGTTCTCCAAGTAGCGATACGTGGAAATACATCGCACACGGTGATAACCTATTTATTACTGTTTCAGCTGGCGGTTTTGGCGGAAGTGCATATGTATCAACGAGTTTAGACGGAGCATCATGGAGTTCAGCGTCAGAATTAGGCAGCTATACTATAAGCGGAGTAGTGTTTACGGGATCTAAATGGTTAATTGCTGTTGAAGCTGACGGCGCAACGGCTGCTGACATTGTACTACAATCAGCAGATGGACAAAATTGGACAGCAGTATTACTTCCTGTAACTGCTGATTGGACAGGCATTGCATCTGACACCTCAGGCAATGTAACACTAACATCAAGATTGGGGCAAGCATTATATAGTTCAGATCACGGAGATAGTTGGTCAGTAGGCACATTGCCTACAACTAATCAGCAATGGAGATCGGCAGTATACGGTAATGGAAAATTTGTAGTTACTGATAATGCAGAAGGTGCAATTGCATACAGCACAAATAACGGTAGTACATGGACTAGATTAACTGCAAAACTGTCAGCTTATAATTGGACTAGTATTACGTACGGTAACGGACGATTTGTAGCAATCGCAGAATCAAGTTTAGACTCTACAGCAGGCTTTACAGTTTCGGCATATAGTTTTGATGGTATTAATTGGTACGAATCAATAATTGAAATAGGCGATTTTACTCATGTAACCTACGGCGCAGGCGTCTTTATGGCTACTGGCTTTGGAAATATTATAGCTAAATCAGCAGACGGTAAAGTTTGGAGAACATACGATGAAGATAGTACAATATTTACAACTACTGATTCAGCAATGTGGGAACAAGCTGCATACAACAACGGAAACGGATCTTGGATCGTTGTAAACAGTAGCGGAGTATCATTTAACAAAATAATTACAGGTGCAAAGGCAATTATTCGAGCAAAAGTTGGATCTTCAAGAATAACTGAATTTGCAATATACGATCCGGGTAGTAACTATGTAAGTGATCCGATTATTGAAGTATACGATAATCAAAATACTAAAGATACTGACTTTGTTACCTTTGTCAACGACGGCGTACTTGCACAGCCAGAATTTACAAATAGAGGTCAAGGATTTGTAACTATTACAGCTACATTTACTGGTGACGGCTTTGCAAACATTTATCAAATTAAAGACGAACTAGTAGTTAGTAATTTAAGTAGACTGCCAGGACCTGGGGATAACTTAAATATTGAGGGCATTAATGACGAGCAATATAGTGTTGTTGGTATAACTAATGTTACTGGCACTGGACCATATGCAGCAACATTAAAAATAACTCCAAGACTAGATAGAGCAGAATCACCTGAGCATAACACACCAGTTGAAATTCGTCAACAATATAGTCAAATACGACTAACTGGACACGATTTCTTAGATATTGGTACAGGTGGTACTACATCTACCCGTTATCCAGATTTATATTTAGAAGGGGAAAATCCTATTTTCCCAAGACAGCCGTTTAATGAAACAGTTGCATCAAATGGCGGTCGAGTGTTCTACACAAGTACTGATCAGGATGGTAACTTTAGAGTCGGCGAACTATTTGCTGTTGAACAAAATACTGGTATTGTTACAATCAATGCAAGTCAGTTTGATTTATCAGGATTAACTGAATTAAGTCTTGGCGGAATCCAAATTGGCGGCTCGGCAGTAGTTGTTAGAGAGTTTAGTAAAGACCCTACACTGGGTGCTAATTCTAATAACATTGTACCAACTGAAAAGGCAATACAAACATATATAGCAAGTAGAATTAGTGGCGGCGGATCAAACGCAAGTACTAACCGACTTGTAGCTGGTCAAATTGATATTTCTACTACACAGATTACAACAACATCAGCACTTCCAATACAGATTCCAGTTAAGATGAATATGGTTGATGGCATAGATGGTCACTATCTTGCACTTCAATTTTACTCACATGGCGGGTTTGGCGGAACAGAGTAATATTAATGATTACGATAAATACTATTAACATAGCGTCGAGGTTTATAAATGGCAGAATTTAAATTAGGTAGAATTAGATTTGTTTGGAAAAGCGATTGGGCTGCTTCAACAGTATACTACAAAGATGATATTGTACGCAACGGTGGCAATACTTACGTTTGTATTAACGGTCATAGTTCTTCATCAGACTTCCCTACAGATGCAGCATCGTATTGGAATATCATAAGCGACGGTCAAGAATGGAAGAGCGACTGGGCTCCCGAAACGTACTATAAACAAAATGACATTGTTAAATACGGCGGACAGCTTTACATTGCAAATACTGCACACACTTCTGCAACTAATGAATCTCCGGACTTTTTTGGCTTAGAAGTAAACTTATCTGACTGGGACTTGTATGCAGAAAGTTTTGATTATACTGCTGAATGGCAAGTGGGCACAAAATACAAAGTTAATGATATTGCTCGTTATAATAGTACTGTATATATTTGTACACAAGCACACATTAGTGCAGATAACACCGACGACGGTCTTGAAATTGATCAAGAAAAATGGAATGTCTTTACTAAGGGTATTGAATGGAGAACAACTTGGGCAACTGCTACACGTTACAAAGTTAATGACGTAGTTAAATATGGCGGCCAAATTTATGTCTGTAATGAAGGTCATACAAGTGCAGCTACGGACGATGATGGCCTCGAAGTTGATCAGTCTAAATGGGACTACTTCCACAAAGGTATAGAATTTAAATCAGACTGGGCAACTGCTACACGTTACAAAGTTAATGACGTAGTTAAATCTGGCGGCGGATTGTGGATTTGTGTATTACATCATACAAGTCAATCATATTTGTCAGATGACGAATCAAAGTGGGCACAGTTTGTTGAAGGTTTAGAATTTGAAGATAGCTGGTTAATCACTACACGCTATCAAGCAGGCGATGTAGTAACATACGGCGGCTATAGTTATATTGCTATAACAAACAACGTAGGTAAAATACCCACAAGCAATCCTACTGATTGGGATTTATTTACAACCGGATTCCGTTTCCTAGGCGAGTGGGACGAAGACAGCTCAGATTACGAATACAAAGTAGGCGATGTTGTTAGACTGGGTGGATACTCATATTTGTGTATTGCTGATCACGGAACAGGTGGTGCCGGATCAGGACAGCGTCCTCCAAATGCAACATACTGGGAAAGATTAAACAGCGGCATTTACTGGAAAGCTAACTGGGTTGATGCAACATATTACGATGCAGGCGATGCAGTTCGTTATGGCGACAACAGCTACATCTGTGTATTAGAACATACATCAGATGAGATTACACTACAAAATAGACCAGATCAAGATGTTACTGGTACTAACTGGAATGTATTAGCCGCAGGACCTGAAGTTAATGTATTAACTACAGATGGCGACATTGTTTATTACGGCGGCGCAGGTCCGACACGTTTACCAATCGGCCAACCTGGACAAACACTAGTTGTTAATTCAACAGGCGATGCACCTGAATGGAAATACTTAGGTGCATTAAATAATATTGTTTATGTATCATCAGACGGTAAAGGTGTTGATTTGCCTGCACCAAATTACGGTGTAACATTAGATCGTCCGTTTAAGACTGTACGTTATGCAACTGAACAAGTTGCTGCCGGAACATTAAGATATAATGCAAAAAATCTTATTACATTAAACAGAAGTTTCATTCAGGCAGAAGTAGTTGAATGGGTAAATTACCAAATTGCAAACCCAACAGGTATATGGGTAGGATTTACTAATTCTGATATTGATAAATGCAGAAGAGACGTAGGTCAGATAATTGATGCTATTGTATGGGATATGTCTCATGGTGGCAATGAAAGAACTAGATTAGCTGCCAAGTCTTACTTTGATGCAGGCGTATTAATCGCTGCAATTGCAGACGAAGAAGAACAGTTAGTAGAAGCACTAACATATGCAATTGAAGTTGTTGATGCAGTATTATCTAATGTGGCGCCAGCAGCAAATTATCAAACATTAAATAGTGTTGCAAGTCCAATTACGCAAGTAGTTGATGTAACATTTATAGAAGAAACTGATGCGCAAGCAAGTTTTGAATCTTATTTAAGTGTCATTACTACTGCACTAACTGCTGGAGTTGACGACGATATACCTACAGAGCGTAAACCGCAGAATACAGTATTTGTTAAAACTGGAGAGTTTGAAGAAGTATTACCAATCATTGTTCCTGAGAACACCGCAGTAGTCGGCGACGAATTACGTTCAACAAGAATTGTTCCAGCAGCTAGCTTAGTTAATGCAACAGATGCAACTTATAGTTTAGGCACTATTAATAGATTAAAAACTATTATCAGTGATATTGTTACTGATCCAGGAAATGTTACTAAGACTACAGGCAACGCCTTAGATCCAGTAACTACACGACCAGTCGGTAGCTTAGGTTCTACAGCAGCAGTAACTTCAGTAGTTAATTTGACTACTGAGATGGTTGATATTCTAACTAATGGTGTCGGTAATGCTGATGCACTAGTGTTTACAGATACAGGCGTAACTGCTAAAACTACTGCTCGTACTGAATTACAAACAAATAGAGCAACTATTATTAGTGATCTAATTGCTTGGATTACTTCAACTTATCCGGGTTTAGTTTACGATCAAACTAAGTGTGAAAGAGATACAGGATATATTGTAGATGCTATATCGTACGATATTCAATACGGCGGAAATAGCGCAACGTTAGTTGCTGCAAATGCATATTTTGTAGGAGCAGTTGCAGTACTTCCAGCAGGACAAACTGTAGAAACAGCAGCAGCATTAAATCAATTATCTGTTATTGTTAATAGTTACTTGTCGGGAGCAACAGAAGAAACTGAAGCTGCTGGATTACTACAAATTATCGAAGATGTTGTTACTGCTGAAAGCATAAGTGGATTACCATCAGAAGTTACTCCTGACATTACATGGACAAGTGCTGCTGCACAGGCATCTCATGCTGCGCTAATTACAGCAAAATCAGATATCCAATCTTCAGCACTAGGTTATGTAACATCAAATTGGCCTACACTAGAATTTACAAGAGCAACATGTTCACGTGATGTTGGATTAATTGTTGATGCTTTAGCATATGACACTGCATTTGGTTCTAATTATAGATCTATAACAGCTGGACTAGCATATTACAGAGCTACTGCATCAGCACAACTTGTTCTTGCAGAACAGCTAGATGCAACTATTGGTATTGTTAATTTTATCAAGTATAAAGCTAAACTTATTGCTACAGCAGGTGCAGGCGCACTAGCAGAAACATTGATGCAGGAAATTTACAATTACATTGACTTTAAAGTTAATGCAAACGGCGAATTACCGCATGTTACAGGTACTAATGCACCTAATACTTCAACTGATTACACATATGGTGTCGAATCATTAGAAGCTAATAGAAACTTCTTAGTAGCAGAAGCAAATGCATTTATTGCAGATACATATTCAGATACTGCAACAGATACTACTGTAACTTCAGACGTAATTACAATAAGCGACACTAGCTGGATGCTTCCTGGCACTGCTGTTGTATTTGGTGGAACAACATTTGGCGGTATTACTGCTGGCGTTACGTATTATGTATTAACAACTCCATCTAGTACAACATTTACAGTATCCGAAACACGAAGCGGCACAGTACTAGCATTAAGTACAGCATCCGGCTCAATGACAGTTGATCTTGCGTATAGTGTAGCAGCGTGTTCTAGAGATGTACATGCATACATTGATGCGCTCAAGAACGACTTAACATACATTGGCAGTTACAAATCATTACTAGCAGCACGTTATTATGCTAACGCAGTTAACGGTAGCTTATTAGAAGACATGTTCTATCTACGCAACGGTACTGGATTAAGAAACTGCACTATAGCAGGATTAACTGGTACCTTAAGTACAGCAAATGCATACGGAACAAAACGCCCAACAGCAGGAGCATTTGTAAGTCTCGATCCAGGTTGGGGTACTACACATACTGCTGCTTGGATCACTAACAAATCACCGTATGTACAAAACGTAACAACATTTGGTACTGGATGCGTTGGTTGTAAAATTGACGGCGCATTGCACGATGGCGGAAACGATTCTATTGTTTCCAACGACTTTACACAAATCTTAAGCGATGGCATCGGCGTATGGTGTACTAACTTAGGCAGAACAGAACTTGTATCTGTGTTCTCATACTACGGACACATTGGCTACCTAGCAGAGAACGGTGGTAAGATTCGTGCTACAAACGGTAACAGTTCATATGGTGCATTTGGTACTGTTGCTGAAGGTATTGATATTACTGAAGTTCCAGTAACTGGCACAGTAACAAACCAATACTTTGATGCAATTGTACAGACAGTCTTTACTGATGGTTCTGAAATATTAGCATTCGAATACTTAAATGCTGGCGTAAACTATACAGCAGGTGCAAGTGCATTTGTTGTTATCGGCGAAGGTTACGGCGCAGCAATTGACCAAGTACAAACAGTTGACGGTGGTGTATTTGAAGTTAGATTACTTGATACTGACGTTAATGGAGATAGCACTGGTGATTTCGGCGGCGAAGATTATGCTACAGCAAGTTCAGTAGCACAATCAGGAAATGCTACGCAAATAACATTGTCAAACACTGATGTTGCATTATCAAGTCAATATGTAGGAATGATGATTTACATTGTAGCAGGAGTTGGAGCAGGACAATACGGATATATTAATTCATATAATGCTGGTACAAAACTTGCTACAATATATAAAGATAGCGACGGTACTCCTGGATGGGACCACTTGACAGGTGCGGCTATTGAAAGTGTATTAGACGGTACAACTACATATAGTGTTGAGCCTAGAATTACATTTACTGCACCTCCGAGTGGGTTATATGCAGATACTGCAAAGGGTCGTGCAGTTATTGCTGATGGTAAAATTGCAAGAATTACTATACACGATCCAGGTGTAGGTTATCTAACTGCACCTACAGTAACAATTACTGATCCTAACAACACTGTAGAAGCTCCAACAGAAGCAAGAATCGGCGACGGTGTCCTAGCTCAACCTACATGGTTAAATCGTGGAACATCGTATACTACTGCGCAAGCAACAGTTACTGGTGACGGTTATGCAGACTTGTATCAACCAGGCACACTAATTAGAGTAGAAGGACTTACTGGAGCACCGTTACCAGGATCTAACATTACATTTGGATCACTTCCTGGACAGTACTTTAAACTAGTAGCAGTAAGAGATTTAATAGGATCGGAACCAGGACCTTATACTGCGCAATTGCAAATTAGTCCTGAAATGTCAGTTACAGATGCTCCACAGCATGCTGATACTTTAGAATTTAGAATTCGTTATTCGCAAGTTCGACTAACAGGTCACGACTTCTTAGATATTGGTACTGGCAACTTTACTAATACTAACTATCCAAACATTCCATTGATTGCACCGGATTCTACTAAAGAAACTGTTGAATCAGGCGGCGGACGTACATTCTTTACATCAACTGACCAAGATGGTAACTTTAGAGTCGGCGGATTGTTTAGTGTTGAACAAGCAACTGGTATTGCTACATTGAATGCAGATGCATTTAATATTAGCGGATTGCAAGAGCTATCACTAGGTGAATTAGGTCTAGGTGGTACAGGTGCAGTTATTACTGAATTCAGTACTGACGGTACATTTACTGCTAACAGTGATAATATTGTTCCAACACAAAAGGCAATTAAGACTTATATTACATCACAGATTGGTGGCGGTGCTGCTACGCTAAACGTAAACACTATTACTGCTGGTCAAATAGAAATTTTAGCTGATCAAATTAGTACAACAACAGGCAACCAGATTAATATGTTACAAAAAGTGAACTTTACAAAAGGTGTTGATGGAATTCCTATTGCAATGAATTACTTCTTATTAGGTTAAATGCAATTGCATTAAACAAGATAAATAACACTATATAACGTACAACGGAGAACACAAAAATGGCATCAGGAAAATTAGGCGTTGAGGAGTTAGTAGCAGCTACTAATACCACTGTTTATACTTGTCCTGCAGATATATTTGCAGTAACAAGTATTTCAGTATGTAATCGCGGTAACTCAGCAGTGGCTATTCGAATTGCAATTGCGGAAGCAGATGTGCCACTAAATTCAGAATACATCGAATACGATGTTGAACTATTGGGCAAAGGTGTAATTGAACGTACAGGACTAATATTAGATGCTGGCAAGAGACTAGTAGTTTATTCTTCAGCCGAAAATGTAAGTGCAGTTGCATTTGGAATTGAAACTGCTATAGCATAAATACAAAGACAAAGGAATTACCAAAAATGGGAAGATATATTTCAACTACAGGAACAGCAAGTACAGTATTACGTGAAGTAAACAGTACGTATTCAGCAGTCGTTAATGACAGAATACTAGCTGACAGCAGCACTGCTGCATTTACAATCACACTGCCAGTTAGCACAAGTTTACTAGTTAACGACACAGTACACATCATCGATATTACTGGTAGTAGTACTACTAACAATATCACAATCGCTCGCAACGGAGCCAAAATACAAAACTTAGCTGAAGATTTAGTTATAAACGTTAATAATGCATCTATTACACTAATGTATAGTGGCGTTACATACGGTTGGATTATCATAGGAAGTTAATATTATGGCAAGTTTACGTTCACTATTACAAGATAAGGTAACTCCGGTATATGGTGGAGTAAACCAAGTTGACAGAACGGTTAGTGGCCAACAAATGATATTTGTTGGAATGTGTAGTGGCGATACTATGGACACCAACTACTGTAGGAATTTCGGCTGCTTATGGCCAATACCGGCAGGTTCTCAATATGTTACATTTGAGATCTGGGGCGCTGGCGGCGGCGGCGCAGGTGCATGTTGTTGCGGTTGGGGATTCTCAGGCGGCGCAGGCGCATACGCAAAGAAAACACTAGACAATACTGGCGGAACATACGATGGCCAAGCATATGAAATGTTTGCAGCATACAGAGGCTGTTGTAGCCCTGTTGGAAGCTGCGGATATAGAGGATGCCAAAGCTGGGTTACTGGCTCAGGACTAAGCAACTTCTGCGCTGAAGGCGGCGCTCCGGGATGTTTCCGTTGCAATATGTGGACAAATATGAACTTAGGTATTTGCCCAAGTAATGTTACATCACCTGCATGTGCTTGTTATTTTGGTGCTGATTATGGAGTTCCGGGACTTGCTGGAATGATGCAGACAGACAACTGTACTGCTAATAGTTGCCAATATAAAATAGGTGTTCCTAACCCAGGCGAACAATCAAACGGTCCAAACGCATATCACTTTATTAGATATAGTGACTTTAACGATGTACCAAACGCAGAAATGTGTCACAATACTGGTGCTGGCTTAACCAGCGGCGGCCGCGGCGGCGTAGCAGTTGGTATGGGCGGCATAACTGCAACAGCACAAGGCGGCAACTGTTACTGCGGTATCGGCGGTGGTCCAGGATTAGTAAAAGTGAGTTATTTATAATATGTCAAATTTAAGATCATTACTTCATTCAGGAGATGCAAAATACGTAGGCCAAACACCTGCAGACTTTGCATTGAACCCACACGTAGCAGGTTCTCTTAAACCAAGTGGTTGCACACAAGTATTCCAAATGCGCTGCCATTATACACCAGATAGCAACTATGGACAAGCATGTGTTTGTTCATGGTGTACTCCATCTAGTGCAGATCAAATAACATTTGAAATATGGGGCGGTGGTGGCGCTGGCGCAGGTGCATGCTGTTGCCAGAACGGTCAACCAGGCGGCTCCGGAGCATATGCTAAGAAAACTGTGTTTAAGAGTGACCTTACAGCCGGTCAGTGTTATTGTTTCTGTATTGCATATCCGACAGATTGTTCTGTAACATGCTGTGGAATTTTAGGATGTGTTACACGAGTAAGCGGACAAGGTCTAAGCAACTTCTGTGCCGAAGGCGGTGTTGGCGGTAAAAACTGCTGCTTTACATTCTGGGGGAACTATAGCTGTGTAGGTAACTGCTGTGCAACTGGTCGTTTGTATCTATGCTACGATCAAAATACATGCAGATGTTTCTACGGTGCAGATTCAGGTAGTCCAGGTAAAGCAGGTTGGTTGTGGGCACAATGTGCATGCGGACCGTGTTACTGGAAATATGCAATTCCATTCCCAGGCGGATTAATTAATCAATGCGGCGGGTATATGATGAGTCGTGTGCAGGGTAATGCTTGTAACAACGAATGGATGAAGTGTGGCGTAACATTTGGTTATCATAGCAACACAACTGATCAGTTTGTTCCAGGAATGGGAGGCTTATCTGCTACAAGTTGCGGCGGCGGATGTTGCTATGGATTCAGTGGAAATCCAGGCATGGTAAAGATAACATATAAGTAATATAGGTAACAGGAAAACATGGCAACATTAAGATCATTATTAGCAAATCCAATAGATGGCACAGTGCCGGCTAGTGCGTTTGAAAACTTTTTGCCAGCAGGCGAAGCATGGGTTTGGCAAGCAAATTGCTGGACATGTAATCAAAGTGGCTATCAAGAAGTTTGTTGCATGGCTTGGGTAGTAGAAGCAGGCAAAACTGATGTAACATTTGAAATATGGGGCGGCGGTGGCGGCGGCGCAGGATCGTGTTGCTGTATGTCTGGTCCGGGTGGCGGCTCAGGGTCATATTCAAGAAAACAAATTACAGCAACAGCTGGTGATAGATATTGCATGCAATTAGCACAAGCTACTGATTGTGCAGCAGCTACAACTGGCTGTCGTGGATGTACTACATGGGTTGTAGGTAATGGTTTAAGCAACTTCTGTGCTGAAGGCGGCGCAAGCGGAACTTCTTATTGCTTCCCAAGTTGCTGCTTCTCTATGTGTACTTGTGGCACACAAGCAGTAGCATACGGCGGCGACGTAAACAAAGAAGGCGTTCGTTCATGTTGGTGGTTTATATGTTGTGACAATCAATGTTACAACAAAAGATTTCAAGCATACCCTGCAGGATTAGTTAACGAAAATGGCGGTGTTGCACTTACAGGACAACGTGGCAATAACTATGTTGATTTTGAATCATGTATAGCAGCAAGCTATATCGGATTTGCCCAAATGCAAAACCAATATGTTCCAGGGCTTGGCGGTGGAACAGGTATGACACGCGGCGGCTGTTGCTCATGTGGAATTCCAGGACGCCCTGGACTAGTTAAAATAACTTACAAATAATTAAGGTGAAAAAGAAATGATTAATAACGTTAGCATAGAGTTTGAATACAACTTACCAGATGAGTATTTAATGCAAACTAATGAACTAGAACTCACTGGTACATACACATATACTGGACCTGATAAATTATATGTATTTGTCAGAAGAGATACTATGTTGTTAGATCCGTCAGTGGGGTTTGTACCTGTTGATAAAAAGAATCCAGAAGAGAGCGAAAAAGAAGCAACGCTAAAAGCAGGTCAAGGATGGCATGCTGTATTAGTAGTGGCTGCTGATCAACCAGTTATTGCAACACTAATTGCATGTCCGAAGATGGCAAGCGAGTTACCACAAAAAGAATACAAGCTCGACGGTGATGATACTGTTTACTACAGTAGACCAGATCCAATTATGCCAGATCATTGCTACGAAACTGCTGAGATTTCGTATAACTTAACTTCAGGTACTTTTGGTGAGTTTCCATGGAAGCAACCGCACATTACTATGGAAGAATGGGAAGCTGCAAGAACTATGTTAATCGATGCTGCAACTAGAGATATTGCAGACGAAGATACTACTGACGAAGTTAAAGCAGAATTAGAAGAGTTTAAGGCAGAGCTAGAAGCATTGCCTACTAAGTTTGCTGGATGGAGCCCATGGCAAATTCCATTCCCGATTGATCCACGCAACGCAAACGATCCAGCTCCAGAAGAGTAAACTGCCATAACTGGTCTCTTTTAAAAATCTATCCTATAAATATCTTGTAATTAGATATTAAGGGATTTTTAATGAGACCAGTTGCTTTCTTTATGAACGGCGGAGCAGGCAGAGTAATTTGCTCCATTCCTGCATTAGAAAAATATGCAGAAGAAACTTCCGATAACTTTATAATTGTATGCGAAGGCGGCATGGATATGTATAAGGGGCATCCCTTGTTACATGAACGTGCGTTTGACGTATGGCATAAAGCAATCTTTGAAGAAAAAATTAAAGACATGGACATTGTAAGTCCCGAGCCATACAGGGTATGGGAATACTATAATCAAAAGTGTTCACTTGCACAGGCATTTGATATTTTAATTAATAACAAGGGTGTTAGAGAATTACCTCCACCTGCAATTGTTTTAAATGATGACGAACGAGTTACTGGTCATACCATCGTTAAAGAAGTAAAAGAAAAAACCGGCAAAGATAAAGTAATTGTATTACAACCTTTTGGACGAGGAGTTCAAAATATGGGTGCAGCAATTGTTGATCCATCTGGTCGTAGTATCGAATATCAAAATTTAATTAGTTTTATTAAAAAATTATCTAAAGATTATGCCATTATATTAATGACAGAAATGCAATTTAATTTTGAACATGAAGGTATTACTTTCCCAGTAGCACAGCCTAAAGACATTAATTTGCGTCAATGGGCAGGCGTTATTAATGCAGCAGATTACTTCTTCGGATGCGATAGTGTAGGTCAACATATTGCATATGCATACGACAAGCCGGGTACTATTATTGTTGGTAGTACATTTGCAGAAAATGTATCGTATCCTGAAAATCCAAAATTTGATATACAAGACATGGGCGAAGGTAAGCGAGTATACGATCCTATTCGTATTATGCCAGATGAAGTAGCTCAACGCAATAATAACGGAATTATGTTAATGAATGATGCTATTGAAGACGTTATTATTGAATCATTAAATAATAATTTTGCCACTTGGGTAACACCAAAAACTAAAGTTGTAGTTGCTGAAACTTTAGAAAAGTTAAAAGCACCTACAGCATCACCCTTAAAATTAATACCAGGAACTAGTCCTGTAACTACTGATCTAAAATGAGGAAACATATGAACGATAATAAAGACTTATGGATTGCTGCAATTGCTAGAGGACATAACTCTGGTGTATGTTTAATGAAGAATGGCGAAATTATTTTTAGTATTGAAGAAGAAAGACTTAGTCGTCAAAAATATGACGGCGGTCCGTTTGCTTCTATGGTAAAAATTTTAGAGTATACTGATAAATTAGATTACTTAGTAGTTGCACATACTCAATCTTTATCTGAAACTGCTGCTAAAGTAGACTTTACAGGTGACAATGTGTACACTGGTATGGCACGTAAGTTAGGATTAATTGATAGAAAAGAAAACATCTATGAACATCCTCAAGTAATTGACCTGAGTCATATGCATCATAAATTACACGCTGCGTGTGCATTTTATAGAAGCGGATTTGAAAGTGCAACTGGCGTTATTGTTGACGGAGCAGGAACATTTATTCCGTTACAAATGAACGGAGAATCCATTACCGGGTGGGAAACTGAAAGTATTTTTGATTGTTCTTATCCATCTAACTTTACTACTGTATATAAGAATATCGGAACCCGTGGTCCTAACGGCGGAGCAATATTTCCTACAGTAGAAGACGGTCGTGAATATATTAGTACTGTAAGTGATCGTGCTGGCATTGTAAAAGTATATGAAGCAGTAACTCAATATTGTGGATTTAGTGCAATCGAAGCTGGTAAAACTATGGGATTATTTCCATACGGAAAACCTAATCATAAATTTCCTAAGTTATTCGAAACAGATACAACAGTTACATTGTCAAATCGAAACATAATTGTACCAACATATCCTAATGCAGGTACTGTAAACGGAAATCTATATAAAGAATTAGAAACTAGTAATGCCGCTGATTTAACAACCTTACAGAACAGAAGAGACTTAGCATACGCATGCCAAATTGAAACTCAAGAACAAGTTGCGAACTTAATTAAAAAAGCTGTTAGTTTAACTGGTAACAAAAATGTTGTAGTTAGCGGCGGCTATGGTTTAAACTGTGTTGCAAACTACTATTACTTAGATGCATTAAAAGATGAAGATATTAATTTATACGTAGAGCCAGTATCTAATGATGCGGGTACTGCTATGGGTGCTGCATATATGGTTTATAAGTCTCTTACTGGCGGTACTGAAGTTCTTCCAAGACAGGATACATTGTATCTTGGACCTAAACATACATACACTGAAGACGATATTAATTCTATTGCAGAAAAATACAATGGTGTAGTTAGTGATGCAACCCATGCAGACGTTATTGAATTAATGACTAGTAAGAATATTGTTGCTAACTTTCAAGGATGTTCTGAGAATGGACCACGTGCTCTAGGCAACCGTAGTTTAATGTTTGATCCAACGTTTAAAGATGGTAAAGACTTTGTTAATGAAATTAAGCATCGCGAATATTTCCGTCCATTTGCCGGAAGTATTCTTGAAGAAGATGTGCATGAATGGTTTGATCTGCGTGGTATGGCATCGTCACCTACAATGATGTATGCTGTAAATTGTCAGCCCGGCATTGAAGAAAAGATTCCTGCTATTATTCACGTAGACGGAACTTGTCGTATTCAAACTGTTAACAGAGAACAAAATCCGCATTACTATGATATTATTAAAGCGTTTAAAGAAAAGACAGGTTGTCCAATTATCTTTAATACTAGCTTTAACTTAGGTGGTGAACCTTTAGTCGAAACACTTGAAGATGCATTATGGACGTTGCAGCAAAGTCGAATTGAATATCTATATTTGCCAGAATACAATAAGCTGATTACTATTAGGAATTTGTAATAGAATGCTATAAATACACTGTATAATAAAGAGAGACATAATAGATGTTTAATATAAAAAACTTTTTTGGTCAGGGTCTAAAAAACAGTGTATTAATGAAAAATAATAGCGGGTTTTCTCATTCCGGTCCGTGGCAGCTAGTTAATACTAGTAATTCTATGGACAGGTGGCATGTTGGAGATTTTAGTGCTGTTGAATATACTATATCTGTTGATCTCGACACTTCTAATAAAGAGATTTTAAAATGTCTAGTT
>Ga0255783_10002982_pt1 | contig 16458 bp, 10 predicted proteins | sample 011ome_22_FD_179981 | JGI IMG/M metagenome (GOLD analysis project Ga0255783, IMG submission 179981) | Coastal salt marsh microbial communities from the Groves Creek Marsh, Skidaway Island, Georgia - 011507BT metaG (version 2) | ecosystem: Environmental > Aquatic > Marine > Intertidal zone >... | reverse complement strand
TGATGATGATGATTTACAAAATGTCGCGTAAAGTGTTTCGTGTGTGTTGTTGCAAGTGAGAGGTGTGTCTGATTTTTGAATTTTTTCAGGGGCAAAACGCCGTCTCGAAAAAAACGAAAGAGTACTCGTAAATGACGAAAGAATTTTTAGGTGAGAGACACTTACGTCCGTACAAAATGGTGCTTTGTCCGTACAAAAAATTTTTCAGTCCAAAATACGAGAACAAAAACAACAAAATTAGGGGTGATGAAGCTGCTGAAAATCTTCGTTCTGCTCTCATCATCAGTCGTCCTATTCGAAAATCTCGGGGCTTTTGGTGAAGTTTCGGCGGCGTCGACGACGGGAAGAAGAGGAGCATTGAGTTCAGCAGATGATGATGAAGCTGCTGCTTCGTTTGATTTATTGGATAAAGAAGATGCATCGTCTAATCCGGAGGAGGAGGAAAAGAAGATGAACTCTTGGATCGATTTCTGCTCTTCCTCCGCTCGCGAGTTATACGAATCACCGATCGATCCGATTTTAGAATCCGAGGTACAAAACAGACGACAAGATCCACCGATAAAAATCACCGACCGAGGGCAAATGTGGTTTCGAGCGGAATCGAATGTACGTGCAGACGCGAGGACGAAATCGGCGATTTTTGAAAAGAGGTCGAAATCAATTCCTCTGATGCTGTTTGGAGATTCAATCACGGAGTATTGGAAGTTACGAGTGAACAGAGAAGTTTTGATGAAAACTCTGAGAGTGGAGAATGAACGCGACGTATTCGTGAATGGGATTAGCGGGGACGAGACGTCGCACGCGCTGTATCGGTTGACGCACGGCGCGTTTCCGAGAGCGACCGTGGACGACATCGTGGTGATGATTGGGACGAATAATTTAGGACGCGCGTACCGGTTAGGAGTGGAGTATTCGAATAGGATGAAGAAAGCTGACGAGGAGTGCTTGAACGAAGAGCAAGTGCGCGCGATTCGCGAGGAGATTCCAAACGCCGTCGCGGGGATTTTAGCGGTGATTGAAAAGATTCGAGTGATGTCTCCAAACTCGAGAATCGTAGTTTTAGGTATTTTACCGAGAGGGTTGAGAAATGTGAGGGCGTGGACAGGCACGCCGCAAGCGTCCATTCACGATATGGAGACGTCGCAACGCTTACCAGACGCCGACGCTTTAGAATCGAGAGCATTTAAAGGGCAGTTTACGTTACCGAACGTGTTTACCAAGGCGATTGATTTCGTCAACGACGCCGTGAAGAGAGGCGTTGAAAACGAGAAAGTTGGAGGAGATATGGTGTATTATCGCGAGTGCGCAGATGCGTTTTTGACGGTTGTCGACGAAGAGAGCGATGCGAAGATGTTAAATTACGATTTGATGAGGGACGCTTTGCATCCGGACAAACCGAGAGGGTACGAGGCGCTCGGGAAATGTGTTCGAGATATTTTGGATTCGTTACCGGAGAACTGGGAGTTTCAAAACGTGCGCGCGCGAGAGAGCGGCGAAATCGCGCAGATGGGCGTAGCAACTTAAAATCCGTTTGATGTAGTAATCATATGTATTGGTAATAATAACAATAATAAATCTTTTCTCTATGCAATAATACTTAATTAATTCATCGGCGTTTGTTAAAGGCGCCGCCTCTGCCTCCGCCTCTGCCCCCTCTGCCTCTGCCTCCGCCTCTACCGCCACCTCTGCCACCGCTACTCTTCTTATCGAAATGTTTCGCCGCTTTTTCGTCTACGCCACCTCTCTTTCGCTTCTTCCCTCCTTCATCTGAAGAGGAAGGCTCCGAATCCGAATCTTCCGATGATTCATCGTCCGAAGAAGACGACGATTTTTCTTCTTCTTCCTCTTCGCTCTCGTCATCATCGTCGTCGGACTCATCTTCTTCGCTCGAAGAACTCGGTCCATCATCCTCGTCTCCATCCTCGAGCTCTGCGAACTCGTCCTCGTCGTCGTCATCGCTCTCTTCTTTCTCGTTCTTGTTCTTCTTCGCTCGATCGAGCTTCACCGCCGGCATATCGTCTTCGTCGTCCTCTTCTCTCGCTTCCGCCGCCGCTTTCGCCAACTTTGCCGCTCGCTTCATGAAATCCTCTCCATCGCTCTCGCTTTCATCCTCGTCTTCCTCAAAATCATCGTCGTCTGACTCATCGAGTTCATCGTCATCCGACGACTCGTCGTCGTCTTCCTCGTCGTCGCTGAAATCGTCGTCATCAGAATCATCCTCGTCGTCGTCGAACTCGTCGTCCTCCTCGATCCTCCCGCTTAAATACACCGCTCTCCCTTTCCCGTTTTGCGTCACGGTTACCGTCTCCCCGCTGGCGAACGTCAGCCCAGTCCCGAAGGAAAACTGTTCGCACGACACGTCGCGCAAGGTTCCAATGCACAGGAGTTTCTTTTTAGTCTTCTTCTCGTCGTTTTCATCGTCACCGGTCACGGATGAAGTTTGGACGAAAATGGACGCCGCCGCCGATGGTGTGGGAGAAGACAAAGATGATACTACTGGTTGCCCTAACGCGGCTTGGCAGACGACCACGGTCGTGGCCACGTCCGGGCGGAACTTGATCGGTTTGTTGTTCGGAGGAATTTCCAAGCCGAAGAATGACGGCATGCTTATGTGTTATGTTTATTAAATACTCGTAAGAGTCTCTCTCGCGATGGATTTGTGACGGCGAAATCAAGCAGTCAGAGAGGAAAAAAAGCGTTGAAATACAGGACGTAGAATTTTTCTCTCTGTTCACATCAGCAGAAACAGAGCGCAGTATTGAGAGGAGTGTTTGTGTTTGTGCAGAAAAGCGTGGTTTGATGATGGCTTTTAGTACGTCGTCGTTCGATTTGAATGATGTGATGTGATTGGTCATTAGTATTCGTATTACGCGTTACCCGTCGTTTCGTTCTCGTCTTGTTTTTCCTCTTCTTCTTCTGCTATAATGTAATGACGACGGCCGTGTTATTGTAGTTGTTGATGTTCATTCTTATCTCAGTCTCTGTTTGATTAAGGTTTTGCCAAACGACCGACGAGTAAGCCGACGACGGCGGCTAGAGTTGTGATCAACGGGTTGATGTTGCGCGTGGAATTTTCGCCTAAAACTCCTCCTTCGGTTGTCTTCGCAACATTCGTCTTTTTCTTAGCGTCATTCGTCTTTCTATTCTTATCGTCAATCAACTCTACGTTCACTCTCCACGGTCTCTTAAAAAAGTCCAACGCGATGTGCTGACATCGCCTGAACAACTCGTGCGCGGCTTCGACTTCGTTTTTAAAGATGGAAACCGATTCCACGGACACGCCTAACGGGACTCCGCTGTCTTTCGTTTGCTCCAAAATATCTTCGCACATGTCGCACAAAATGTCAACGGATCTTTCCACCGGCGATTTGTTCAGAGGCGTTTTCGCCGGCGTCGCGTCTTCGCTAAATATTCTCTGCTCGACCCATTCCGGGACTCGTACACCTAACCATTTTATAAAGTTCATCGTTTTCTCTCTCCCGCACGGCGCGAATGTTAAAATGATCTTCACCGGTTTCACGTTTCGCTCTTTGCACAACTTGCCGTAATCGTTGATTAACTTAATCGTCGGCTGTTGATCGTAAATAGCTTGCGTGATAAACCACTCCGCGCCTAAACTTTGCTTCTTCAACAACGTTTCGTGTTCATTTCCTTTCTTTTCGTGCCTTTCCGCGATCGTCACGCCGCCAAAGTGGCCTTTCAATTGTTTCGTCAACAAATCCGCCGCGTCTGGAATCGTCGGTCCTTTATACTCTTTACTGTGCGTCGCCCCACCGACAAAATTAAAACACATGTTCTTGGACTTCTCAACCGCGTGACTCAACCACTCGTTAAACGACGCCTTATCGCTCTCCGCCACGCACTTATACACCACCGAGGCCCTCCCTCCGGAGACTCGCTCCAACACGGTGGCAAACGCCGCCGGATCTCCAAGCTTTCGAAACGGAAACGGTCTCGCCATTTCAGTCCTACCTTCCTCGTCTTGAATGTCGTACACGATGTACCCGTCCACGGCGAGTGAGCGAGATTTGTTCATGAATTTTTCCGCGTGTTGTAACGTTTCCTCGTCCGAAGCGCCTTCTAAGGGCGGGGTCAGGCCTTTTAGAGAGAGAGTGAGAAATTCAATCATCAGTCAAGAAAAAAGCGATAAAGACATTATTCGTAAACGAGAAGAAGAGGATCGATCTTTTTGGGAGCAACAAGGGGAGAGACTCTGAACGCCCTCTCTGTTCTTTTTCTCGTCTTCTTTTGAAGCAATTATTGCCTTCTGAGAGAGGAGTGCGCGAATGAATTCTTTAATCATCATCACCATATCCAAAAGCGAGCGCAGAGAGAAATCCATCATTTCCAATCGAACGTTTACGAATATCATCACTTATTGCAGAGAAAGAAAAGAGCGCGAGTTTAAACGAGAGAAAGGAGCAGATCTGCTCGATCTTTTTGTCGTGAGATATACAAAAGAGAGTAATACTACTAAGAAGAATAAACGTACCGAAAAGAAACGACGGTCTCGATGGGTCCGCTAAAGTCTCCGCTAAAGTCGCCATTTTTTACGTTTTTTTTGTGTGGACGAATAGATAAAAATTAACAACTTTCATGTGCTCTAATGTCCTCTATTACATACGCGGATGTCAGATTTTATGAGAAACTGCTACGCGGGGGTGGTGGCGACCGTCGCCGTCGTCGTCAACGAAGAATCTTCTCCTCGGTTTTCCTCGGAGGAGGAGGAGGAGGAGTTTGGGGAGGAGGAGTTTGAGGAGGAAAAAAACTTCCGTATCAAGCCTAAGAACACGCCGTTCGTAAACGCCCAAATCAAAGCGAGGAAGATTTTCGTAAACGTCCACAAACCGCCGGATTGAAACAACTGTTTCCGCAACAACATCAAGCCGATTTTTTGTCTTCTTTTTGCTAACTGCGTTTTGCAATCGAGAATGAGGTCAGGGTCGTCGAAGTTTATTTCGCACTCTTCGTCGGCTTCGTTGTTTTCCCCTTGACTCATTCCGTTCGCTTTGGTGAGGAAGGCGAAGGCGTTGGAGACGGCGGTGCGGATGCTGAATTCGGCGATGACTTTGGCGTAGTGTTGGATGGCTAATTGGATGAGCTGCTTCTGGATTTCTTTCGGCGGAGTTAAGTTTTTCGGAGAGGCTTTGTAGATGATGGAGCGCAAGGAGCTTCCCGCGGAGGAGTTTAATAACTCGCCTCCGAGCTTTTCGACCGAGTCTTGCGCGTCCGAACGTTCGGACTCCGAGGCGGTGCTCGAGGCCGAGTTCCCGGAAGCTTGTCTCGAAAGGTCCAGGAACTTTTGCCAATCGATGTCGCCTGTTTCTTCGTCCATAATGGTGCGTTCTAAAACTTGTTTACCGTACGCCGTTCGCGGCGATAACGCGCGGAAAAGAGCCGTCGGCGCGGCGACTTCGTACATGTTCGCGCCGGTTCTCACCGCGCAGAAATCGAGCGTCGTCAACGATCGGATGACGAAAACCATGTACGGAGGTAAGTTAAACCTATATTGAGTGGAAATTTTCGTCAAATCGACGACTAACTCTGTAAAGTTGTTCCTTTGTTTCTTTTCCATCCCGTCCGGTCCGTCCATGGCTTCTCGAAACGCCCGACGAAACTCATCGTCGGTGATGACGTACCATTTTCCCGGGTCGGAGGTGTAATCCGCCACGTTTCCGTTTTCATCTTTCCAAATTTGCGCTTTATCGGGGAGCATACCCATGATGCGTAAGTTATCGATTAAATCGTCCCACTGCGCGTTTAAGATGTTCAAAATGCACGACGCCATCGCTTCTTGCTGCGCGTTGTTCACTTCGCAAATCAAACCAAAATCAATCAAAGCCAATTGGCCTTGGTCCGTATACAACATGTTCCCTTCGTGAGGATCGGCGTGGACTAATCCGGTTCGAAACAACTGCGCGGACGAGCACTCGACACCCATGCGAACCATTTTTCTTTGCTCGTCCAGGTTTAATTTCTTCATCGGTCTCCCGCTGATGAACTCTTGCGTCAAAACTCTCGTGGAGGTCAAGTTATCCCACGAGCGAGGAATTTTCACGTACGGTAAAAACTTCAACGATCTTTTGAACGCTTTCGCGTTCCTCGCTTCTAAGGTGTAATCCAACTCTCTAAAAATCCCAGCGCCGACTTCGTCTATGATAAACGGCAAATCCTCGCTCCCGTTCGCGCCGGATTCTTCCAACCACGTCAACAGTAATCGAATCACCGTACAATCTAACGCGATTCTTCGTACCATCCCAGGTCTTTGCACCTTCACCGCCACTTTCGTCTTTTGCGCGTCGTGTAACCGCGCCTCGTACACCTGACCAATCGATGCCGCCGCGATTGGCTTTTCCTTAAACTCCGAATACAAACTCGTCTCCGGATCGCCTCCGACGATGTCCTTAATAAACCTCAAACTCCCTCTATTAATCAACTCTTCCCGTATCGTCTGAAACGCCACCTCAGAATCAAACTGCTTCACGTCTTGCTGCAACGTCATCAACGCGTCCGCGGCTTCCTCCCCGATAATATCCGGCCTCGTCGACAAGGTCTGCGCCAACTTCACGAACACCGGACCGAGCTTCGCCACCACGTCTCTCAACTTCCCCGCCCGCGTTCTTTTCTCCAACGGGATGTCCATCGCATCTTCGTACTTCCAAATTGCAAGAACGGATGAAAATTGCGCGATGACTTCCCCACATCGTGCGGCTAACTCGAGAGGATTGGATTTGAAAAATTGGTTGATTTTTAACAACTTTTCCGTGTATCCCAAAGAATAGTCGAGAACGACAGCCTCTAAATTACTAATCTTTTCCCCCGTTTCGTCTTCGATGTCGTCCATGGATTTCACGACGTCTCGGACCACGTCCGGGTTGGAAATCGCCGGTGCTCTGCTTTGCGTCGTCGCGCGAACGAAAGCAGCTTTTCTTTCGCTCTTTTTCTTCGACGGCATCGTCATCGAAAGCGCGCGAGAGGATGGTGATGACGACGACGACCTTTCAGCGCTTCTGCCGCCGCCCCGGGTTACACAACATCTGTGAACAGTAATGCGTTTACTACGGAGCGTCGTGGTCGTGGTCGTGGTCGTGAACGAGTTGTTCGTGGGGGTGGTAGATCGCATCGTCGTCGTTTACGTCGGGTACGCGTCAAATTGTGACAACAAATTCTATCCAAGTTCTGTTGTCTGCTTTTGTAGTGAGACTCACAGAGAGAGGAAAATTTTACGAGCGAGCGAGAGATACCATCTTTCATTATTGAATAAACGATTAGCGAATAACATCTCTCTCTTTCTCTCTCTCTCTCTCTGTGTGTGTGTGTGTGTCTATCTATGCGTGTATTTCTATTCTGAGTGCATAAATGCACGAATAACAATATGTCTTTCTCTGAGCTATTATACATATTACGCGCCATCATCATCGCTCTTGTTCTCGCCGTCGACCTTTAAAAACTTTCTCTTCTTCTTTTCAGGCTTCTTTTCGCCGTTCTTCTCTCCTCGTTTTTTATCCGCTTTCGTCGGCGTGCGGAGATGTTCGGGTAAACTCTCGCGAACGGTTGGGAGTTCGGCGACGAATAACGCGGTGTGCGCGTAACCGGCGTACGCGCCGTAGATGGAGACGAGCATTTCCTCGCATTTTTTCATCATTTTCGGGGTTATGGAGAGTGGTTTGTCCTTTTGTTTTGTCGGGGTCGTTGGCGTGGATGATTCTTTGTGTCGTTGTTGTTCTGCTCCTTCTTCGTTCGCGCTTCCTTTCGTCGTCGAAGCCGTCGTTTCCATGCTCGCTAACTCTCCGTTTGGATCGAAATGTTCTCTTGCGAGCTGCCAGACGTGCGTGTCTACCGGCACGACGCTCTTCTTATCCAAAGAAAACAAAGCCGCGCACCCGGCGACTTTCGGACCGACGCCCGGTAAACTCGTCAATTCCGTAATCGCTCTGTACTTCTCTTCTTCCGTTTGCGGCGCGTCCCTTAATTTCAGTAAGTACGCCTCGCCGCCTCGTTTGACGAGTTCTTTCGCCATGGCTGGGATGAATTTTGCTCTGTATCCAAATCCTAAATCACGCAACGTTTGTTCGTCGCATTTTTCTGCCAACTGCTCGACGGTTGGAAACGCGTGATAGATTTTACTCTCGTTTATCTCTTCTTTGTCGTTCACCTCGTTCTCTTCGTCGTCGTCCCTACCACTACTACCACTACTCCTACTACTACTTCTACTACTAACATTGCACACCAACTCCTCCCCGTACTTCTCGCACAAACTCTCCACCATCTTTTTAATCCTCGCTATGTTGTTATTGCTCGAACAAACGAACGAAATCAAACATTCCGCGGGTGGTTGCCGGAGCGTCCTCGCGCCTCGCACGTACGCGCTCAGCCGTCCGAACCGGTACGGATCCGCTTTCGAGAATTGCTCGAATAAGTCTTTCAAAGGAATCGGGTCGTCTAGGTTAAAATACGCTCGCACGTCCTTCGTGACTTGCTCTTCTTCTTGTTCTCCGTTCTCTTTATCCTCGTTTTTGCAAATGTTGCTCTCGTTAGTATTCAACACGCGAAACTCGATGGTTGTTGTTTCATAAGATTTTTCCTCCTCCTCTTCGAATTCCATTCGCTCTCGAATCTGAACCACTCTTCGACCGATAACGCCCACGTACGTCGAATACTTCTTTTCATTCTCATCATTCTCATCGTATTCTTCTACTTTCTGCCATCGAAACGATTGTCCAGTCGGCAGCGTTCGATCTAAACTCAAATCATCTCTCGTCGTTCGTAACGACTTCCAATTTTCTTCGTTTTGGTTTCTCCTCTTAATACTACTCCTCTTATTCTTCATCGAGGAAGAAGAGGAAAAGATTGCGGCTCTCCTTCGCGCTAAAGCGGTCGTTTTTGTTTTCGTTGTTCTCGTGAATAATTGACGGCAGCAAAAACGGAACGAAGAACCGAGGACGAGCGAAGTCATATACGTGAAAGTGGGGGAAAACTTTGTGAGGGCAGTTTTGGTCAAGTGTGTGTCTCTGTGTGCGTGTCTCTTAAAAGGTGAAAACAAAATCTCTCACTCTCTGCTGTTCTGCCGCCGTGCTTCTTCTTCTATTCGGTGCCTCACTGTACAATATGTGGTGTATTCTTCGTCCGTTGGTTCTGGGCACCCTTTCTCTCGCAAGTAGTTTTCGCACTCGGTATGCTCGTTATACCGAGCGAAAGCGATGTCTCGCCAGTCGGTAAGAGGCGCTCTCGCCTCTTCGACTAAGTATTTGAGGCAATCGAGTTGGCCATACATTGTAGCGTTTCCCACGCAGTCACTCTTCACCTCATCAGATATCTTTCTTTCTTCGACGAAATATTTCAACATGTCCATGTGACCACCGCATGCTGCTTGTCCTGCCGCTTCTTTTTCCGTCTTTCGCGAAGGTTTCACTTTGTCGAAAAGAAATCGAACACAGTCGAGATGTCCTTTACGAGCAGCATGTTTACACGACTCTCCTTCATCACACGGGCAACCATTAGAGAAGCAGTACTTCAGCATCTCGAGATTACCTCTAAATGCTGCCTGAAGAATCGTCTTTTCATCCCACTCGCAATGTTTTACATCTCTCGCCCACTTGAGAAACTCGAGTTTGTTCGTACAAGCAACTTGCCAGCAAAACCAGGCTTGATCTCTCACTCTTCCACTTATACTTTTCTCTCCCCAACCTGTGTTATTCCACGCCCATTCCAACGTCGAGATGGATGAACATTCGTGAACACACCATTGTAATTTCAATAATAGCTCTACCCCTGCGTACGCAAGCACACTCCAACTCTCTCTATTCACCTTTGAAAAGAAAAACCGATCTGTCCTATTCAATTTCGAAATCACATGCGAGACAAACACATCCTTGTGATGCAACACCAATCCGGTCCATAACTTCGTCGGTCCAAGCTTCAACCGCTCCATATCCGCCAAAGCCTCCGCTGCAGCTTTTTCCCTCTCCTTTTTCTTCTTCCTCTTCTGCGCGCCGGAGAGGTTCTTCCCCATTATTATTCCTTTTCTTTGCCACACAGCAAATGGGGTTTTGTTGTCTCAGTCTGTGTGTTCGATTTTTTCCGATGATGTGAAAAAATACTCCACTCGCCACTTTAAAAAGCTCACAAAAGAAGAGACTGCTTTTGCCCGCGAAAGGTATACACATACACACTTTAACGACGATAGTATTTAGTGCCACTTGCACTCGTTCTCATCATCATGGGTGGAACGACAGAAGTTAAGGTACGCGCGCGCACACGACAAAGCTTTCGAAGGGTTTGGGGAGATTCTTTTCTTTTTGTTCGTAACGCCTTTTTTTTTCTCTTTCTCTCATTCGCAAGTTTGTGCATGTGCGCGCACGCGTGTACGCGCGCAAATGCGATTTTGGCGCCGCGACGATAATGCGGGTGGATGGTGCGACGACGACCCGCGGTTTTGCACGTAAACCACCGGGGTGGCTTTGAGTAAAAGCGACTTTTATTAGGAGCGTTTTTTTTTCTTAAAATTTTCTTTCTTTCACGTCTTTGACCAACCACACAACCACACAGATGATTCACAAAGGTCCGTGGGGCGAGAAAGGTACTCTCATTCCGATCGCCGTGAAGGAGGAGGATTCGAAGAACGATTTGAGAAGGAAAATTGGCGCAGCGACTGGTTTACACCCGAACGACGTGAAGTTACAGTTTGTCAGCGCGGTGCAACTTGGCGCGTCGTCCAAGTCGATGTGCGCCAAGGCGGGCATGTCGCACGGCAACTGCGGGGTGACCGAACGCATCGGTTTAGTAGCGGTAGCGGCGGAGGAAGGGGTGAAGCCGCACAAGCCTCGAGCAACGCCGTGCTTGATCGATAACAGCGGAAATTACGATATTGACGACGCAAAGTAAAGCCGTAAAAAAGTATGAGTGATCGTGATGCGCCGCGAGTACCTAAAAATGCAAGAACTACTACTAAAAACTTAACGCGCGTTTCTATTCTATTCAAAAAAGTACGGGTACGTTTCCGTCCCTTTCTTCTCTTCTTCGGTTGGATGCGCGGCATTAAAACACGAATCGCACCAAAAGAATGGCGAACATACCGCCATATTATCGCCATACGCCGTCGTAGTCGCGTCGTGAATCTCGCAGCACATGCACGGTTTCCGCATCTTCCTGGCTTCCGAGATGACGATTGGATAGTGTTCGCCTGAGAGTTTCGCGGTTTCCAAGTCCATGTTTGCCACTCGCACGTCGCGAAACCGAAGGATGTGATCGCACGATCCTTGATGTCTGTACAAATACGATTTTCCCGGGATGATTTCTAAATCGCTAAACGTTGTCTCGCGCATGTCGCGGCTCGTAAAATTGGACGGTTTGATTTTCTCCTTTGTCTTTTTCTTTATTGACGCGCCGTTTTCTTTTCCCTTTCCCTTTCCGTTTTCTTCTTCGCCTCCTTGATCTTCATCGCTATCGTCCAATTTCATCCCAGGACATCGAATGAAACACTTCTTCGACGCGTCCACGATACCTTTCGATAAACTGACGCTGTTCTTGCTCCTCAAATCGTCGTAAAACACATTCTCGATGAAGAAAAATCCGCTCTCGTTCGCCTCGTTCGCTTCTTTGTATCCGATGTGTTTGCTACTCCTCGCTTTCTCTTTCTCCTTTCGCTTCTTCCCAGTGCCGTTATCATCGTCGCTCTTTTTTCTCAAATCGTTTACCAACCCGTGATTGACCGCCGCTTGCCTGTAATCTGCCAAACACTCAATCTCGTCTTTCAACTGCGTCAATCGGGTATCGCCGTGCACTAAAACCTCGCAATTCAGTTTCGGATACCTCACAAACTGCCAATTATCGTACACTTCCACGTGGAGAATAACGTTACTCTTACTTTTTTCACTCTTCTTTTTCTTTGTCTTCTTCGCGTCTTCTTTGTCTTTGTCTTCTTCTCTCCCTCTTCTCTTCGCCCTCACCGGATGCCTCGCGACGCTCGCTAAATCAATCTCCCTTCTCAATCGAGGCGGCATAACTTTCGTGTGCCATTTCATCATGGACATGGTCGTGGTTATCTGCGCCTGCGAGTTCGTGTTTTCTAAGCACTCGTTTCTCTGTCCTCGCACTTTCATCGCCTTTCCCTCTTTCTTCGCGTTCGACTGCCCAATCGAAAAATCCTCCCCGATGGTGGTCAGCGGGAATTGAATTCGTTCCTTTTCCTTTTCCTCTTCTGCACCGAGTACACTCTCTCTCAAAACGAACGCTCGTTTCTTTTCCAACTCGTTATTCTTGTTGTTACTAGTATCGTCAAACTTTCTCGCTCTCGCTCTCGCCTCGTGTAGAACGTCCTCGCACTCGCTCGAGAATCCGGACACGGAGACTATTCGTCCTCGTTTCTTTTCCATCACCGTCGGAAACGTTCGCTCTATCTTAGGAGCATTTTTTGCATCGATACCTCCGGGATTGAATAAAGAAGTCTCTCTGTCGTCGTCCTCGTCTTCTTTCTTCTTCTTCTTCATCGTTTCGCGCCCCGTTTCCTACTCTTAATGACGAATGTAACGCGCGAAAATCTCCACATATTTCTGCGGCGAATTGCGCGAATTGAACGACAAAGAGTAACGCGTAAACGCGAAAAGGATGACGACGCGAAGACAAAACGATGCGTAAAGACGACCACCACACCGACGGCAAAAAGATGACGACGATGCAAAAGCGTGAATACGAATGAGAGAGCTCTTTTATGCGCGTTTGTAAAGTCTTTAGAAGGAGTAAAAGAAAATCGATGCATCACCCCTAAGTGCATTGGAGATGCATTCCGCGCTGTTCTTGACATAACAACACACTTTGCGTGGGATATCGAGGCGAAAAGAAAGAAGACGCAGAAAGAAAACAAAGTCATGGAGCTGCTGAAACAACTGAACGCGATCAGAGACGCGACGAACAGAAGTTTATTAATGAATAATAATAGGACGGACAGTGAGAATGTTCCCAACACTATTCCTCCTAGAACTCCTTCTGGCGCCGGCGACGATGTTTCGGACGACGAGGAAAGAACGTGTGAGAAAGAAGAAGAAGAAAACGAAAACGAAGAGGAAAAGAAGATGAGACGGCGACCGTTCAAGTACGCGAAAGCGATATCGCAGATGATGATGCGAAAAGGAGGAGGAAAAGGAGGAGCGGGGACCGACGACGATGAAAATGTTGACGGCGATGATAAAGAAGCGACAACGAGGATAACGTGCGCGTCGCAAAACGGCGTCGCGTGCGCGTTTGGATTTGCAAACGGGGATTTGCTCGTCGCGGATGCCGAGACGGGTGAACGGGTGGCGCTGTTTAAAAGAGAGTCCTCCGAAGATGATGATGATGACGACGGCGACGACAAAAACAACGAGAACAACAACAACAACAACAAATACAATAGCATCACGTGCATCTCGTTTGATGCCACCGGGACGTTTTTGTGCTCTTCTTCGGCGAACGGGACGGTGAGAGTTAGACACGTGGTCGTCGTCGACGACGACGACGATGACGATGACGATGACGACGACGACGACGATGGCGCTCCAAAGACGCCAAAGTTGATAAACGCGAAGAAGAAGAAAAAAATAATTCGCGTGCACGATGACGTGGACGGCGAGACCTTAGCTGTCACGCACAAATCTTCCGTAAACTGTTGCGTCATCGACCCGAATTTCGCCAGTCGAAGGAACCGGTTCGTCATGTTTGGAGGACGTCAGTCCTCGGAATTGGTTTTGCACTGTTTCGCGAACACAAAAAACGCCTCGCAAATGACAAAAGCAAAGACGATCGTCTTACAAAAGAACGACGGTCCAATCAGAGCCGTAGCCTGGCGACACAACGTCTTAGCGTGGGCCTCCAACGCGGGCGTGCGATTGCGAGACGCGACCGCGCCGGTTGGATTAGCGAGGTGGGAGAAACCGCCAGGATCGAAAGCGAGGTTCTCGCAACGAGATCCGGTATTCGCGTGGAACGATAAGACAGTCACGACGGAAGGGTCCGCGGAGTTGATGTTGGCATGGGCAGACGCCGTGGTCGTGTTTCGGATTCGACAAAGTAGTAACGGCGGTGGTACCGGTAACGGAACTAACTCGACAACAGAAAATAGTAATAGCAAGAACAACAACGCGGGCGGTAGTAAAAACGCAGCGGCTGCGTTAATCGAAAGCATAGCGCGAAGTACTAGCAGCTCGGGCGGCGGGAACAACAAGAACACCATCACCACTGGATTATTAAGAAGTGGAACGCCGCCTCTGAAGAGCGATAATGCGGTCAAACGGGTGGAGATTTGTGCGACTTTCCAAACGCCGTATTTGGTGTGCGGTATCGCGCCGTACGCGAGCAAAAAATTGGTACTTTTAATTTGGTGGCCTCCGAGAGAAGAAGACGACAACGATAACGACGAAGTCGAGAAGAAATCAGTATCGTTGTCAAATGTCGAACTCCGCATCGCGGATTGGCGCGACGAGGCATCTTGGATTGACGCCTTGCCTTTAACGACGTCATCTTCAGGCTCGGACGTCGTATTTGGTCCGGTGATATCGCCAAACACGGTGAGCATGTCGCATTACCAACCTACGGATTCAACGTCTTCTTCTTTCTCGACATCATCTGCATCGAACTTGAAATCCATCTCGTTGTTATCAAAGCAGCACGAATACCTCGTCGCGTCCTCGGAGGTTGTTTTAATCGCTAAACAACGGTCCGCGCAAGACACCGTATTCGACGCGCTCCGTCGGCAAAAAGATAACGACGACGATTCAGCGCTAGATATATGCGAAAAATACGAGCACTTAGGTGAACTTCGCAAAGGCGCGGCGTTAGCTGTAGCAGAAGCGTCCGTCACGCGCGCGTTTGACGCTCAAAACTACGCCTTGGCAGCCAAGAGATGCCCGCGCGCGTTGGGGAGAAATCCGGAGAAGTGGCGCTTTTGGGCGAAGAAGTTTGCCTCGGTGAACAAACTCGGCGATTTAGCGTTTTACGTTCCCGTAACTTCCGGTAGTAGCGATGCGGATGGAGAAGCGCCTCTGAAACGGTCGACTTACGAACTCATCTTGATGGCGACGTTGAGCGACCCGGAGACGCAGCCAACGTTTTTAGCTTTAGTGAAAACGTGGCCGGCAAAATGTTTTGACGTCGGTGCTTTGACGAGAGAAGTTCGTTTGAAAGCAGCGAGAGTGAGACGAATGATTTCGGCGCAGTCGATTGATGGATTCTTGGACGATGAGCATCACTATCATCGTCGTCGTCAAGGCAGCAAAGAAGATTCCATTCAAGAAGTAGCGTCCACGTCTTCCATGAACAACTTCGAGGAGTCCAGCGTCATGCCTTACAGCACGATGATTGGCGAAACGCAATCGATATTAGACGAAGCGTTGGCAGAATTGTACGTCATGGACGGTAAAGTTGATCGAGCGTTGGAAGCGTATCTCTCGAACGGTCGACCGCCGACGATTTCGGCGTTGGATTTCATCGACCGGAGAAATTTAGGTGGCTCAGTCCCGATTGATAAAATCGGTGAATTGTTCGTGGCGGATGCAGTGAAAGCGGCGAAAGTTTTCGCGGCGTGCGAGTGTAAGAGTGATGATTTTTACCATCACAACCATCACCATCTCGGCGATATGAGCGAGAAACAAGTAGCGGCGGAGGACGCCATCATCCCGGACTCGATCGTGCTTTCCGAACTCGACCGATGCGACGAGTTTACCGACGAATCCGAGCGACGAGACGCTCAACTTAAGTATCTCGAAGCGTTGTGCGACCTCGATCCGGATCGGTATCACATGCATCACGAAGCGGTGTGTCGACTCACGGCGCAAAGGAACCCGAAAGAGTTGTTGTCGCGATTGGTCAAATCCGCGAGGTTTATTCCAGACCAGTTACCTTTAGAGCTTTCGAGAAGAGAGAAGAAGGACATTTTTGACGCCCAAACGAAGAAGTTCTTCTCTGGAAATTTGAACGATCCAAATGAAACGTACTGTTACGTCCCAGACGCGTACGCGCACGCGTTAGCGAGGAACGGACGCGTGCTTGAAGCGTTGGACGTGATTGTCACTGAACTCGGCGATATTTCAGGGGCGTGCGAATTAGTCAACGCCGTCACCGCGGAGTGCACCGACGAGGAAAAGAAACTGTTTTGGAGGAAAATTATCGAGTTGGCGCAAAAAAGCGATAAAGAAGCAGCACTGTTGTCCTCCTCCTCCACCTCCTCCTCCTCTTCTTCTTTCGCTCTTCTCCTCCAGCGCAAATCTTCCGAAAAGAAGAAAAAGCCGCCGATTTTGTTCAACGCCGAGTTGATTGAAAACGCGCCGATTGGCGTCACCATCGACAAAAGTTTGAAGAAGAATCTGGTCAAAATCGTTTCCGAGACGAGACGAGAGAGCGAAAAATGGTCGAAAATGCGCGGGAAAGTCGCCAAGGAAAAGATGGAAACCACGCGTTTGCGAGTGGAGTGCGGCACGAGAGCGTCGC
>Ga0255783_10002977_pt1 | contig 16468 bp, 14 predicted proteins | sample 011ome_22_FD_179981 | JGI IMG/M metagenome (GOLD analysis project Ga0255783, IMG submission 179981) | Coastal salt marsh microbial communities from the Groves Creek Marsh, Skidaway Island, Georgia - 011507BT metaG (version 2) | ecosystem: Environmental > Aquatic > Marine > Intertidal zone >... | reverse complement strand
GAAACGATCCACAGTAAGAGATTCCCTGAGGATATTTATAGTGGCATTATCTTCAATATCCATGAAAGTGGAGTTGTTTTCCACCGAATAAAATGAAAGATGATGGAAGTTCTCAATTTCTAGAGATTTATTGCGAAAGGAATTTTTCTCGCGGTATAAAATTTCATCTTTGTCGAGGTTGACCACCACGGCTTGTTCAGCATCGTTGATTCGTACAACCGAGTATGAACTGCCAGATGTAGAATCAAGGATTTCGAGTTTTATGCTGTCTCCTCCACTGTAAGAGATGAGAAAGGAGGATCCCCCTTTGTTGGTAAGGTTGAGGTTGTCATCATTACCTAGAGAGTCTGTAATTCTTGCAGAGTAGAGAAGGTCGATGAACTTATGAATTTCCTTGGTTTCCCCAAGGTAGTTTTCTGCTTTTGACTGATTTTTGTCTCTAACTTGCCAGAGGTTTTCTTGTTTATTTTGAAATGAAAGCTTTCTGTTATGGCTCGTGATCGTGATAGCTTCTATATTTTGCTTGGGGAGTAAGAAAATTCTATTTTCTCGATACTTTTTGAACCAATCAGAAACCTTTTCCTTAAATTCATGTTTTATTTTAAAAAAGGCATTGTTTTTTGGATGAAAGCAGATCAACTCGTTTCGCTCATTATTTTCAAAAATATGTAATAACTCTTGATTCCCCATGCCAGCGATTTTTACTAAAATATTGGGTTCATCCTGGGAGGGGAAAGTAAGGTTTTCGTCCAAAACAAATTCGGTTACTCGATAAGAAAGTAACTCATTAATTGCTACATTAATTTCTTTTGGGTCGGCGATTTTTGATTCCGGTTTTGTAAAGTACCAACTTTGGTTTCTTTTTTGTAACTCAGTGAGCTTTTTCGTAGACTGGTTTTTATCATTAAAAGTTATACTTACCCGATCAATCCCGTACATTGGGGTGTTGAAAAAGGTTGTTTTCCCCCAAAAAGCCGGAGATGTAGAAGTTAAAGATATCAAATCTTTGGAAGCTTTCCAAATGGCTTTCCGAAAACTTTCATGTTCTTCAATCTGAATAAACATGCCCTGAGAATCTCGGGTTTCATTTCCTAAAACGATGGTTGCATGCTTTCCATTTCCTTGGATGGAAATCCTTGTGGAATTTGAATCTATTCCGTAGTCTGCAAGAACTTCACCTCGCTTTAGAAGGTCTTCTTGGGTGATGACGAGCTGAGGGTTGGAATGGGCGAGTCTTGTTTTCAAATTAGAAATCACCAAACTTTCAGCACGCCACTCAATGGGATTTTGTATAGACCAATCATCCTTGTCTTTTTGGATCAGTATATGTTGATCGTTTCCTTGAGAAACTTTTACCTCATCGAGTCCATCAAGTATTTCTACAAGCTTAAGAGGTAAGTCTCTAGGGTTACTTGTATCTTCACTAATATTTAAATAAATGATGAATCCAACAAGTAGATTACAAAGGAGTAAAAGTATTTTAACTTTATTCATTACAGTTCTTTTCGAAGCCAACTTACAAAAAAGCCAAGAGCTACAATTACCATTGGAACTGTAACGGAAAGGTAGGTCATGCGAGTAAAGTCATCTTCATTCATAGTAATGGTGTAACGATCCAGTGGGGTAGGAGGAATCTCAAGTAATTCAACATCCTCATTCACCCACCGAATAATATTTCTGCATAAAAAGCTGTTTCCGGTATTTCTTTTTAAGTTTTTATTGGAGACAATAGAGGAAGAGCCAATGACAGCAATTTTACTTTTTTTCTTTTTGAATCTTGTTTCCGAAATCGCAATGATCGGAACAGGTCCTTCGATATCCAATAATCTGTTTTTTACATATGGCTTTTTACGCTTTGCCCAACCTGATAATGCAAGTGAATCTCTGGAGGAATAAAGCAATTCCCGAGAAATAAAATTTGAATTTTGTGAGCTTAAACTTTCAACAGGTCGACAATCACCCGAGAAAATTCTGAATTCTTTTTCCATAAGTGGTTTGATAATTTCGTGCGACTTGGTCGTTGGATATGTCGAAAGATAATAGGCACCACTAAAGTAATCATAGTTGGCCATATTTCCATCATATACCAGCATGTCATGGCATCTGATACCCCATTCCCTTAATAGGTTTCGAAGTCCGAAGACGGGGTTATCCAGGCCTGTGCTTTCACTGGCTGGGTCAATGCAAAGTATGACTGATCCACCATCTCGGTTCACGAAATCTCGAAGGTTGCCTATTTCTTTATCGAGAAAAGCACCCTGGGGCTGAGCAATTACGATAATTTTGGCATCTGGGGGAACTGCATCGGTTACGCTGAGGTCGATAGAAGTTACATCAAGATTTGATTCTTCAATAATTCTTCTCAACTCAGAAAAGCCAGTGTCACTGTCGAAATCAGTGGGGCTGGCTTCACCATGTCCTCGGGTAAAATAGGCCACATTTTTCTCTTTCAATGGACCAACCAGATCTAATATAGCTTCAATAACTAGCTGCTCTCCACGAAAAACTTTAGGTTCAAGAACTCCTTGCCCTGTTTCTTTCCAGTCAGAGTAAAAGCCGGACTCCCATACGAGCTGCCGTGCATTTGCATCACTGGATCGAAAATTCTGTGAAAGATCATAGGGATTGGTGGACTCTTTTCTTTGGTATTTGAACAGAGTCTTTTTAGCACGATTAGGCGAATATAATGCGATTATGTTAGGTTCGGTAATTTTATACTTTTGGAGGCTTTCTTGTTTAACCTTAGGAACATCTATGTTTACATAGTGCACTCTAATTACCTGCTTGGTTGATTCTTGGGCGATGTTTTCCAAAAGAAGTTCTAAATCAAGAATAAGCTTTTGAATTACCTTGGGTAGCTGGTTGTCATTTTTGATTGTAATAACAACATCTACAGGTGCTTCCATTTTATTGAGTAAAGCAAGGCTTTCCCTGGATAATGAGTATTTTTTGTCCGGAGTTAAATCTATTGAAGCATTGAATTTTGAGATTAAGAAATTGATACTCAATGAAAGCGTAGAGAGCAGCACTATTATTACCCATCGATCTAACTTACGGTTCCTTTTTGCTTGTTTAAAGTCCATTACTTTTTGACTTGGTCTATTTGAATACTTGCAAGAATAAGAAAATAAAAAGTAACGACTAACTGATAAAACACTGTGGGAATATCAATGATGCCCACAGAGAAGTATTGCATCTTATTTAACCCACCAAATACAGCACCCAAGCTTGACCAAGCAATCTGAGCAAATCCACTAAAAAATTGATATTCAATATTTTCACCGAAATAAAATACCATGACAGAAAGATAAAGAGTGAGAAGGGTGAAAGTGAGCATTCCGGCAACCATTTGATTGTTTGTTACTGAGCTTGCAAATATTCCCACCGCAGAGAAACTGGCCCCGAAAATTAGTAAAAATGAAAAGGCGCCAATCCATTGTTCTACCTTATCGAATCCAAGGCTTTGTGACTGTTCGGGGAACCAAAGGCTGATGATCAGAGGAAAGCAAAAGGATGCCATCGTTATGAAGATGAAAAAGAGATAGCTAGCGGTCCACTTTCCAAGCACAATCCCCAAATTACTAACGGGTGCAGACATGAGAGTTTCCAAAGTGCCCAATCTTCGTTCCTCGGCAAAAGATCTCATCGTGAGAAATGGAATGAGTGCGGGAGCACCAAAAACTAACCCAACAACCAAGGAGGCCAGAGGGGGCAGAATCCAGTCAGTGAGGACAAAGCTTTCGATGAAAAAACGAAAACCAACCCCCAGTAGGGCCAAAAAATAAAAACTTGCCACATATGTGGCAGGAGAGACAAACAAAGCAAACAGTTCGAAACGCAAAATAACCCAATAACCTTTAATCATGAGCTTTCATTCCGAGGTTTATCTGATTTTGTTTTACCACGACCCAGTAGGTCCATCTCTTGCCAGTTCTGTTTGGTAGCCTTCAAGAAAATTGTTTCCAAGTCAGGTCGACAAATTTGAAATTCGGAGATTTCAAAAGATTGATTTTCTAACAAGGTGCGTAAAATTAATTCAACAGTTTCACGTCCCTTAGAACAAGTGAAGGTAAATCTTCTCCTTCCGGTGATTTCAACTGGATCATCTTGTAGAAGTACACATTGGGGGTCAATTTGACGAATGGATCTTTGTAGCTCAATTTTTTTGGCTTTTGAAACAATTTCAAACGCAACCGAATGAATAAATTTATTTTGGAGGTCAACAAGTGTACCTTCCGCCACAATTTGTCCATGACTTAGAATTATCATTCGGTCACAGCAGGCTTCTACTTCAGATAAAATGTGAGAGGATAAAAGGAATGAAACTTCTCCACGAAGTCTTTCCATCATTTTTCGAGTTATGGCTGACTGCCTTGGGTCAAGTCCGATGGTGGGTTCATCAAGTATGATCAACCTAGGCTCAGCTAGTAAAGAGTCAGCAATGCCAACTCTTTGACGAAACCCTTTTGATAAATTACCAATTTTTCTTTCCGAGGTTTTTCTTTCCAGGTCACACATTTCTAGGACAGATTTTATGCGATCTCGTTTTCTGCTACCTTTAAGACCCTTTAGACTGGCCCGGTATTTTAGATATTCGATGACTCGGAAATCTTCGGGCAGAGGGTTGTTTTCAGCGAGGTATCCTATGTGTTCACGCACCTCTCCTTCTTCTTCAGCAAGATCAACTCCGCAAACTTTTGCTTCTCCTGAATCTGCTGCAATTAAGCCAGACAAGATTCGTAAAGTCGTACTTTTGCCTGCTCCGTTGGGACCTAAAAAACCAACAATTTCACCTTTGCCAATAGAGAAACTTATACCGCGGAGTGCCTCTGTTGACCGATAACTTTTCCGTAAGTTTATAACTTCAACGATGGGCAAAGGTTTTCTTTCGCTACTCATTATAGCATTCGAGTATGAACTTTCTTGAAGCAATGGCGAGGCCTTCCAATGTGAAATTGGGTCGAATTTCGAATGAAAGGGATTTCAAAAGTGTAGAAGCACCACCAACAAGGAAGAGGGTGGGTGGCGGAGCACCTTGGGGCAATCCATCGATGATGGAATCAATGATTCCTGATACCATAGAATGATATCCTGCTTGAACTCCTAAAATCATCGCTTCCTTTGTGCTCTTACCGATTTTATCTTGGGTTGTTAGGTTTCCAGGTAATGATATTGAGGGAAGAAGTGCTGTGTTTTGGTGTAAGAAATCGAGATACCCTTGGGGACCTGGTGCAATAACTCCACCCTTATATCCATCATCTTTGCTCACAATATCAAAAGTAGTCGCAGTTCCTACATCAACAATAATCGAAAAATTAGGCGACATTTCGTAGGCGGAAATCGAATTAGCGAGTCGATCGGGTCCTATTTCGTCCGGGTTTGGATAGGAAATTGGAATGCCACAGTTGGAGGAATTTAAACGAAAAAATGAGGTTCCAGAAGGCATTTCTTTTAGCAGAATGGATTCTGCTGCAGGTACAACTGAACAATATGAAACCGGAAGTTTTCGGGGAATATACTTAAAAAATGAGCAGCCAGGCAAAAATTCGGAAGTTGAAAAATGTGAAGATTCTACAAGCTTGAGACCATCGAAAATTCCAACATGAATGTTGGTATTTCCAATATCGATACAGACATGATTTCCCATCGTCATTTCTTGACTGACACTTCACCTGCGTGAAAAACTTTAAATCTCCCGTTTCTTAATTTTAGTTTTAGCCCGCCGCTTTCATCTATTCCGTAAGCAATTCCGTGCACTTCTTTTTTGCCTGAAAGTAAAGACACCGATTTATTATGCAGAAAATCATATTTCCTCCACTCTGATAGTAGCATTTTATCTGATTTATTAGACATACACTTTTTATACGTAGCTATACTCAATTTAATGATTTTTGCAGTAATTTCATTTATTAAAATTGTAGAGTTTAGTTCTTCTTTAACCGAACTAATTGGGAAGTGGCTGGTTACATTTTTAGGAGACTTATTGGCGTTGAGACCAAAACCAAAAATTAAAGAATTGATGGTTTCACAATCAACCGAAGCTTCCGTGAGCATTCCACCTATTTTTTTACCATTCATGAAAATATCATTGGGCCATTTCACTTTGATTTCTGTGTTGCTTAATTCTTTTTGCAATAGCTTGGTGATCTCAATCCCCTGGAGGAGGGTAAAGTATCTAAGCTTTAGGACATCGACATCTGGTTTAAATCCTATTGACATGTACAGATTCCCGCCTTTTGGGCTTACCCACTGGTTTTTGAATCGCCCTTTCCCATTGGTTTGGTGGTTAGCGATAAATATAAGAGGTTTGTTCGAATTCCGATCGGGTAATCCTTTTTCAACTTCAGAGTTAGTGCTAGCGACCTCATCTCTTACATTAATATTACAAGCAGGAGCGTTGTAATACTCGAGCCAAGCATTAATCATGTTTTCTTCCACAAAGTTGGGTTCACCAGCAAACCTATACCCAAGATTTTGAGTGGCATCTACTTGAATCCCGTTTTTTCGAAGTTTGTTAATCCTGGACCAAATTCCTACTCTCGACATATTTAGCAGGTTGGCAAGCTCACTTCCCGACAAGTAATGAGGTGCGGATTGAATTAATTTCGTAAGAAGAAAGACGCTTAAGTTAGTATTCTTTTTACTAAGGGAAGTTGGAGAGAATGATCGCCTCTTCTTTTTACCCAAAAATTTATTCTCCATTTGAACTAATCATACCAATCGAGACCAATATCGCACCATGTACTGCTATGGGTTGGCGACCCAGTCGATATGAAGTCTGGTTTGCATTCTGCATACGATTCTATGTTACTTGCAGATACGCAACCACTTACTTCAGTAATGATATCGGGATCCAATTTTTTAATAACTTCTTTAATTTCATCCGGACTAAAGTTGTCTAACAAAATCGCATCCACTTCATTGGACGTCATAGAAAGAGCAAATTCCAAAGTGTCGACTTCCACTTGTAAAAAAATATTGGGATTTTTTTTTCGAATCGTGCAAATGAAATTTATAAAATCTTGCGTGTTATTAATACTTTTAGCAGCCAAGTGGTTGTCTTTTATAAGAATCCTGTCAAATAAACCCATTCTGTGATTATATGCACCACCGCAAGCTGTTGCATATTTTTCCAGTAGTCTATATCCCGGCGTTGTTTTTCTAGTGTCTAATAAATTTACGCCAAACGGTTCAAGTTTTTGTACTAATTTAGATGTGTAAGTGGATATACCAGAGAGTTTTTGTAGGAAGTTTAGGAGAGTACGCTCAACTAAAAGAATTTCATCGGTACAACCTTGGATCGAGGCTATGACTTCGTTTTTCTGGACTTGGTCACCATCACAGCAATTAGATTCAAATTGTAATGTTTGAATTTTAAAAGCAGAAAAAATGTGGTTTACCATTTCAATTCCACAGCAAACTAATTCTTCTCTGGCTGTAAGTTTTGCTTTAGATGCACCCTGCAGCGAACATGCCACTGTAGTGATATCACCATCTACTGGGTTATAAATATGCTTTTTTCCAACATCTTCTTCCACGCTATTTTTCAGCAGAAGTTTGATTATATCATGATCTATCTGATCCCATTTAATTTTTTGGGATAGATAATTTTTTGTCTTTAATTTTTTACTCAATGGTGAAGGATATTTTTTTAGACATAAACTCCAATGTAGATGGGACATCCGTAACAATTTGTTTTGGGTCCGGTCCGACTCCTATAAACTTGATGTCGGGAAGAATTTTGGATTCCCATTTTTCACCATAGGCAACTTCAATAATACTCGTTATCATTCGGCTTACATAAATTTTAGTCTCTTTCGGGAAATTAACGAAGGATTTTATATTTTGAAGATCCGTGCTCCAAGAATCAAACTCTTCATAAACAGGTTCAAGTTTTCTACGCATGCTTTCATCTCGGGGAACATCGTAGGTAGTCTTTCCATATTCATCTTTATAAGCCGTGCAGATTTTAATTTTATTAAGTGTACTATTTTGAAATGTCAAGGCGTCTAATTTATTGATAACTATCTCATCAAAACCGCCATATCGTAGAGCATTTCCTTTTTCAACTGCATCAAACCAACCGACCATCCTTTGCCTCCCTGTTGAAGTGCCAAATTCTAGCTTCGCAAGTTTTATTCCCCAAGGATCATTTATGTGATCAATTTGAGTTAAGAAATGATGAGTGCCGACCTTTGTGTCATAAGCCTTACAGCACCCTACTTGATTTATCTCTTGAATAGGAATTCCTCCAGAGAAAAATATTTCACCTCCATAGGTGTGAGAAGCTGTAACATTGGGTGTGAAACCATGTCTTTTGTCTAGCCAGAACGCTTGGCCAAACTCGGCTACTACTTTGTGGTTTTTATCTGTACAATTTAATAATATCTTCCTTGCATCTTTTATGCAAGTGGCTAATTCCTGACCTGCTTTCCAGTATGTTTCTTCAATTTCATCAAAATTTAAAGTGTAAGCTTCTTCGGTCATAAACTTTTCAAAAGAAAATTCTGATGGAGGAAATATTTTCTTCTCAATTGAAGTTTGGTTGGCTTTTAATTCAGCTTGTGTTAAAGTATCGAAAAATGAAAACCAGTCATCTTTACTAACTTTACATACATATTGAATTGTATTAATTGCACGCTCAAATCTCTCTTTTAATTTTTTTGAGAACATTTCTCTGCGTCCAAGAAATATTTGGTAAAAAATCTGCCATTGGCCGGTTTCATCATTGTATGCCGGTGTAATCCCTCTGCCGGTTGACCCCCTATTGGGCTCGCCTAGTTGATTTATGCGGTAATTTTCCCATGCCAGATCAAGTAACCGGTGTGAGATATCCGTCATGAGACATTTTTCATCTATTGCTAGTCTGTCTATTACCTTTATACCTTTTGTCTCCAAAGGTTTAGCCTCCCAAAGAAATTTCCGTGGATCAGCAACGACACCAGATCCGATGACCAGGTTTTTAACATCTGGGTTACCAACCCCTGATGGTAGCAAATTAAGTTTAAGCCCTGCTGCTGTATGACCAGCGTTGGCTCCTCCATTTACTTTCATTACACATTCCGCAGGTTGTCCAGTTTGTTGATGAATTTCCTCGAGTATTTCGTGAACGACTCGTCCTTTGCCTTCATCGCCCATACTAATGCCAATAACGGAAGTTATGTTTGGCGTGTTGGTAGCACCAATTGTTGTTTTCATGTTTTGTTCTTAGTTTTAAGTGCGTTTAAAATCGCTACTTTTCACCTGAATAACATCATGAGGAGCTGATTCCCGTTGGCCTGCTGCAGTAACTTGGACATATTTTGCTCTGTTTTTTAACTCGGCCAAGTTTTCGGCCCCTAAGTAACCCAAACCTGCTCTTATGCCACCAATGAGTTCATTTATAGTCTCTTTGAGATTATTGGAAACCTCTTTTAAAGCTTCAATGCCTTCAGCAGTGCTTTTTGAGCTTAGGTCTTTTCTGTGATGACCGTACCTCGCAGCCGAACCTTGTTTCATTGCTTCTAGGCTGCCCATTCCTCTGTATTGTTTAAAATATTTACCTTCGATTTCTATAATTCTTCCGGGTGCTTCCTTACAACCGGCAAGTAATCCCCCGCAAATGACTCCATCTGCTAATGTGAGTGCTTTTACAATGTCTCCCGATTTGTTTATGCCTCCATCGGCAATGATGGTTACTCCCGATTTTTTGGCGCCTTGTGCAGCTGCGAAAAGCGCACTCATTTGGGGTATTCCCACACCAGCTACCATTCGAGTTGTGCAAATTGAGCCCGGACCCTGTCCTATTTTTATGGAACTTGCTCCTGCATCTGCAAGAAACGCAACGCCCTCTGCTGAGGTCACATTGCCTGCCATAATCGGTACTTCAGGTACCGCATCATGGAGAATACGAATTGTTTCCCCCACACTTTTAGTATGACCATGAGCAGTTGATACCGCTATCATGTCTAAACCTTTATCTCTCATGTTTTCCACATGTTCGACGAGCTCATTTACTTCAAGCTCTCCTTTTTCATTGCGGGGTGTAGTGATGGCTGCACCGCAACGAAGCCGGAAGCTTTCGTCTCTGGCCGGGCGCAGGTTCTCATTGTTTTCGCCGATGATTTGCTCTATGTCACTCAGGGTGTAGAGTCCCTGGAGTCTATCTTCATCATCTACAACAAGTAATTTATGAATACCAATGTGGTCACTGAAAAATTTATCTGCTGTGGCAATGGGGTCGTCACCTACTTCACTACTTTTGATTGTAAAAACTTCATCGCGTGCAAGCATGCCGTCTGTAACTTTTTTTTGGCTATATCTCGACTTCACAACACGCCCCGGAAGTAAACCCAATAATTTCCCTTTCTCATCTACAATGGGAAAGGTTCTAAATTGAAAACTTTTCTCGTTGATCAGGTGTAAGACATCACCGACATGCTTGTCGGCAGTGATAGTGATCGGATCTTGGATAAGTCCGTGAACATGGTGTTTAACTCGTGCAACTTCTTTTACCTGCTGCTTTGGTGACATGTTATAATGGATAAGTCCCATGCCTCCGCACAATGCCATTGCAATTGCCATCTCTGACTCAGTAACTGTATCCATGTCAGAAGATAAAATAGGAATACTAAGATTTATTTCATCCGTCAGTCGAGTATCCACTCGTACTTGGCTCGGAATGAGCTCAGAATGCCTCGTGGCAAGACTGATGTCATCAAAGGTAAGACCAAGCGGTGCTAGCTTGGTGAAAAACTCCTCAGCTGGTAAAAATATTTCTTTCTCCATAGTGGGCTTGTTGTCTTGGGTTGACTCATTTTATATGTTTTAAAGCATTCGACATCACAAGTATAAACGATGCATAGTGTAAGAGAATTTAAGATCTTTACCCAAAAATTTACCACCCCTTTGCCAACGGCTAATGGATTATGGGAGGAAAGAAAGAGTATTATCCTTAAAGAAACTTATGCAGATTCGACCTTTAGCTTTGGGGAAATTGCAACCACTCCAGGTTTTAATTCATTTTCATTTCAGGATGCATTCGCTGAAGTTAAATTATGGCAAAGAGGAGATGATCGTCTTAACTATCGTTACATATGCCCTGCATTATCTTGTATGAAATCCTCGATTTGGAGAGAAGAGTCTTTGATAGCAAAGGTAGTCGTTCCAGCTTCTTTGTATTTTGAGAAATTAAAGCCTTCACACTACAACCAAGTAATAAAAAGGAAAATTGGACTTAAACCCCCTAAGATTGAAATTCCTGAAATTTTGAGTTGGATGAATCAATTGCCTGCGGAAAGTCAAGTTCGCCTAGATCCAAATCAGTCACTGACTAACAATCAGCTTAATACTTGGCTGCATGCCTTGGAGGGAAACAAGAAAGTAGAATTTATTGAACAACCAGTAAGAGGGATGCCATCGGATGAGATTTTGAACTTAATTACTTCTTTAAAAGTTCCTGTCGCTCTCGATGAGGCAATCATTACTTTGGGAGGACTAAGGAAGGTAAAAGAGTTGGGGTGGGATGGTTATTTTGTGGTCAAACCGACCTTACTTGATGACTGGTCTGATACCCTGTGCTTCCTTCGAGAATATTCAAATGTTTGTGTAGTTTCTACTGTTTTTGAGAGTCCCATAGGATATGAGTGTGTGATTAGAGCCTGTATGCATTCCAATTTAATACCTGGAATTGATCGTAAAGTTTTTTTAAAAGGAAAATATGAAATCGATGCCCATCATCAATCCAACTTGTATGTACCAAGCGTAACTAACCGGAAGTTGGATGAATTATGGAAAAGGCTGTGAAATGTAATCGAACAGAGCTTGGATTTAGCTGGATTGACCCTAGGAATAATGCGTCTAATAAAAATTTAAAATATGCTATAAATGCATACTCAATCTTAGCAAATGGGCAATCTGTAAAGTTTCTGAAAAATAGACCACAAATTATACCGAAAACAATTTATCAAGCTGAATTAAAAGAACAAAGTCGAGTATTCCAAACGGGCGGAACTTCAGGGAAACCCTCCATGGTCTTTCACAATGGTCATTCCATTACTAGTGCAATCCGTAATCTCCAAGAAAAACTCGGTTCTGAACCCATTTCAAGTTTTTGCTGCCTTCCTTTAAATCATGTAGGCGGATGGATGCAAATAGAGCGTGCTAAATATACAAAAGGAACTGTACTTTTTTCTAATTACAAGGAAATTATCTGCTCAGATTTAACATCTGTTCTCTCAAATAGATGGATTTCTTTAGTTCCTACTCAATTACATTATTTGCTGGGTTTTGAACAGGCCATGAAAAATTTGAGGTCAAGCAAGGGGGTATTTACGGGTGGTGCAAAATTAACAGATAAAATTCAGGTGCAACTGAGAAAGCATGATATTCCCATTTTCCCATGTTATGGGATGAGTGAAACAGCTGGAATGATAACACTATTAGATTCGAATCAATTTCTTGGTGGTGTTAACGGCGTCGGACATGCTTTGCCATCTGTAAAGATGAAACTTGTTGAAAATCAAGTTTTTGTAAGTACGGATAGTTTATGCTATCAAAAAAACGAGACGACTATGCAGGAAGTATGGTATAAGACAAATGACCTGGCTACTTATGATTCTAATTTTGGATATACAATTACGGGTCGAATTGATCGGTTGATTAATACTGGTGGGATAAAAGTTAACCCAGAATCTATCGAAAAAGTTATCTTAGAGCACCCAAATGTTTCACAGTGTTTAGTGGTTGGTCAAAAAGATGAGCATTGGGTGGAAAAAATAGTCGCCTACCTAGTACTTTCAAAAGGTGATTTATCTCTTGTTCAGAATCAATTAAAAGCCTCATTACCTGATCATGAAATTCCTAAGGAGTGGCATTGTGTTCATGATTTACCCCTTACTGATATGGGGAAAATCAGGAAACCAAATTAAACTTGTTCTACAATTTTGTCTGCCAAACCATACTCGATAGCTTCCTTGGCATTAAGGTAAAAGTCACGATCTGTGTCCTTCTGAATTTTCTCAAGTGGTTGTCCAGAAGTACGGGCGAGGATTCCATTCAGCTCTTCCCTTAATTTTTCCATTTCCTGAGCTTGTATGTTTATATCAACTGCGGTCGCTTGCATTCTACCCGTAATCAGGGGTTGATGGATGAGGACCCGAGAATGTGGGTAGAGAAACCGTTTTCCTTTTGTTGCTCCGCACAATAATATCGAACCCATGCTGGCAGCCATTCCTGTAACTACAACTTTGATAGGCGAAGTTATAAGCTGCATTGTATCAAAAATAGCCATGCCCGCAGTAATCGATCCTCCTGGAGAATTTATATAGAATGTGATTTCTTTCCCTGCATCGTTATCTTCGAGGAAAAGTAATTTTTCGGTCAAATCTCTGGCCGATTTGTCACTGACTTCTCCCCAAAGGAAAATTTTTCTATTGGTTAGAAAACTGCTTTGAATTTGTTCTGAGACAGAACTGTTTTTTTTATCTTTTTCGTCACTCATATTAAAATATATAATAATTAATCATCCAGCATTTGTATACGACTGTTGTGCCTTCCTCCTTCGAATCTTGAGCTTAGCCATGTTTGTACAATTTCAAGTGCAAGTTGTTCCGGAATTTGGCGTTGGCCGATTGAAATGACATTGGCATCATTGTGTTCTTTGGCCAATTTTGCGGTTTCAACAGACCAGCATAGGGCACACCTTACACCTTTCACTTTATTTGCGGCCATTGCTTCTCCGTTTCCACTACCTCCAAGGACAATGCCCAAGTCACACAGGTTATCAGCGACAGCCTGGGCAGCAGGCTTTACAAATTCAGGATAATTGCAGGGTTCTTCTGAAAAGGTGCCAAAGTCTTTAATTTCGTAACCATTTTCTTGCAAGTAGGATTTAATGGTTTCCTTGTAAGTGTAACCGGCATGATCTGTACCAAGAGCGATTTTAATTTTGCTAGTCATTGTATCCATTTAATTCCTAGGTGCTTTGTAGGGAAGTTTTGGGGACTCAAATATTAAAGCATTACACCAAACCTAATTCCATCTTACCCTCTTCCGAAATTAAATCCTGAGACCATGGCGGATCCCAAACAATGTCCACTTCTGCATCATCAATTCCAGGCAGTTCGAGGATTTTATTTTTTACATCATCTGCGATAACAGGGCCCATGCCACACCCTGGCGCAGTAAGGGTAAGGTCTACGAAAACCATTCTTCCCCGATCTTCTGTTTTTTCAATTTCTACTTTGTAAATAAGACCTAAATCCACTACATTGACAGGGATTTCAGGATCGAAAACAGATTTTAGGTTTTCTTTTATCTGCTCAATGTCAGCAGGAGGTTGGCCGGATTGCTTTTCCTTAATAGATTCCTTTGCTTCGGCAGTCTCGCCTAAGGCGTCTGCATCTTTGGCAGCAATGCGATACATTCCCTGCAAGGTCATAACCGTAAAATTGCCACCAAGACGATGGGTAATTGTAACCTTTTCTCCACGTCCCAAGGTGAACTCCTCACCGTGAGGAATCAGGGTGGCAATAACATCTCGAACGAGCTCTACTTCTTCTTGTGAATTGTTCATGAATTTGGCGGTTTAGGAATCAAATTTAGATTCGATGAGGTCTCTTACTTTCTCGATCAAATCTTCATTGTTCGCTTTTTCAATCACCTCGTCCAAAAAGCCAAGCGAAATGAGTTTTTCAGCAGACCTTAAGGGGATGCCTCGAGACAGTAAATAAAAGAGTTCCTGCTCATCTATCTTACTTGTGGTTGCACCGTGGCTGCACTTTACTTCATTGGCCAAGATTTCTAGACCAGGGAGTGAATCTGCTTCAGCGTCATTGCACAAGAGAAGGTTTCGGTTGGTTTGATAGGCGTTGGTGTTAGACGCCACTTCTTCCACTTTTATCAGACCAGAAAAAATAGATTTGGCTTGGTCATTTAAAGCGTTTTTAGAAAGCAAATTACTCGTACAATCTGGGGAAGAGTGAACCTGACGGGTACGTTGATCAAAAAGCTGATTTCCGCTTCCCATGAAAAGTGAAAAGTTTTCAAAAGAAGCTCCCGGACCGATCAAATCGCCTTTGGTTTCTGACCTGCAATGGGATGTTCCTATGTGAATCGTAACATTCCGAAGCGTTGAATCTCTTCCCAATGAAAAATTTTCGAATTGATGGAGGGTGGTATCGGTATTTGCATTCTGAACTAAGACACGAACGAGTTTTGCACTTTCTCCCAAGGTTACATTTAAGGTGCTACTTGCATTTCCTCGGGATGTGGAATCAACCGAGTTGATAAACTCAAATACAATTGCTGACGAAAAAGGGGCGATATGAATAACATTTTTTTCAAAAGTTATGCTCTCACCTTTTGGTATTTTGTGCTCAATGACGAAGGGCTCTTTGATTTCGGCATTTTTTCTTGTCCCCAAAAAGAATCCATTATCAGCAAGAGCGGAAGTTAAGAAATAGGTTTGAGTGGCCCCTAGATCTGGTCCCGTCTGATCTGTAATAGAAGATAGTTCATTGGGGAAATCGAGGATCATTTTATCAAGGTTTTGAAACAATGCCTGATCGCTTTCTATCGCACTTAACTGGACAAGGTCTTTTTCTGATGAGAGATTTTGAACATTGGCCAAACTAAAAAGATGTTTGGGGGAAAAACGCCAATTTTCATCCTTGAGAGTGGGTTCTTTATACTTCCTGAATTTTTCCCAAGCATCGGATCGGTGATCCGCGAGCCAACCCGGTTCCCATGAACGCTCACTGGCAAAAGTTGAAAAAAATTGGTCCGTATCAAAAATAGATTTACCTGTTGATTCTTGTAATGTTTGCATGTCGGGAAAATTGGGGAAGGGGTTACCCAACGGAGCCTTCCATCTCCATGTCAATCAACCTTTTGAGTTCAACGCTGTATTCCATGGGGAATTCACGAATCAAGTCATTGACAAATCCATTCACACATAAACTCATGGCTTCCGCTTCTGATAAGCCTCTCTGTTGCATGTAAAAGATTTGGTCTGCACTTACTTTAGAAACGGTTGCTTCATGTTGCACAGAGTTACCTTCGCCCTGCACGGTAATAGCTGGGTAAGTGTCAGTTTGACTTTCGCTGTTGATCAGCAAGGCATCACACTCGGTGTTATTTTTGCAATTCTTAAGGTGCTTGGGCATTCGCACAAGGCCCCGGTATGAAGATCTTCCAGTTCCGATTGAGATAGATTTCGCAATGATGTTACTGCTGGTTTCCTCTGCGGCATGTACCATTTTAGCTCCAGTATCCTGATGCTGGCCACTGTTGGCTAAGGCAATTGACAGAACTTCTCCTCTTGCCTTACGGCCCCGCAAAATTACCCCTGGGTATTTCATCGTCAGCCTTGACCCAATATTACAATCAATCCAGCGGACTTCAGCTTCTTCTTCTGCCATGGCCCGTTTGGTGACAAGGTTGTAGACATTATTGGACCAGTTTTGGACGGTAATGTATTGAATTTTTG
>Ga0255783_10002976_pt1 | contig 16470 bp, 15 predicted proteins | sample 011ome_22_FD_179981 | JGI IMG/M metagenome (GOLD analysis project Ga0255783, IMG submission 179981) | Coastal salt marsh microbial communities from the Groves Creek Marsh, Skidaway Island, Georgia - 011507BT metaG (version 2) | ecosystem: Environmental > Aquatic > Marine > Intertidal zone >... | reverse complement strand
TGGTCCATGTCGACACTGGGCATAATTTCCCAGAAACCATTGCCTACCGAGATCAATTTGCTGAAAAAATGGGTGCCCAACTTATCATTGGGTTGGTACAGGACTCGATTGACCGTGGCACTGCGGTTGAGGAAACTGGGGCAAATGCCAGCCGGAATGCCCTCCAATCTGTTACTCTTCTGGAAACAATTGAAAAAGAGAACCTAGACGCCGCCCTTGGTGGTGGGCGTAGAGACGAGGAGAAAGCAAGGGCCAAAGAAAGATTTTTCTCGCATCGGGACGCATTTGGCCAGTGGGACCCCAAAAACCAGCGCCCTGAACTCTGGAATTTATTTAATGGACGCAAGAGTCACGGTGAACATTTCAGAGTATTTCCGCTAAGCAATTGGACGGAAATGGATGTTTGGCAATACCTCAAAAAGGAGGATATTGAGCTTCCATCTCTTTATTTTTCTCACGAGCGTGAGGTTGTTGAGAGAAATGGTTCCCTTCTTGCCGTGAGTGAATTTGTTTCTCCCACTGAAAAGGAAACGACAAGAACTGAAATCGTCCGTTTTCGCACCATTGGGGATGCCACCTGCACTGGTGCCGTTCTCTCCACGGCATCGAACCTCGATGAGGTCATCGCAGAGGTGGCTGCTTCTAGGGTAACTGAAAGAGGCACAAGAGCCGATGACCGGAGATCTGAATCCGCTATGGAAGATCGTAAAAAACAAGGTTATTTCTAATTTTAAAATAGAATGAGTGAAGATAAAAATTATTTAAACATGGACCTTTTGCGTTTCACCACTGCAGGCAGTGTGGACGACGGAAAAAGCACACTGATCGGCAGGTTGTTTCACGACACAAAAGCTATTTTCGAAGACCAACTCGAAGCCATTGAGCAAAGCAGTAAAAAACGGGGAGATGAACATGTTAACCTCGCACTTCTTACCGACGGTCTTCGGGCGGAAAGAGAGCAAGGGATAACTATAGATGTTGCTTACCGATATTTTGCTACGCCAAAAAGAAAATTTATCATCGCGGACACACCAGGACATATTCAATACACTCGTAATATGGTCACAGGTGCATCCACTGCCAACCTTGCCCTCATTTTAGTCGACGCCAGAAACGGGGTGGTCGAGCAGACTAGAAGGCACAGCTTTATCGCAGACCTGCTCGGGATTAAGCATGTGGCAGTCTGTATTAATAAAATGGACTTGGTGGGCTACGAAGAGGCTGCCTACATCAAGGTGCTCGAACAATTCACGGAGTTTGCCAGCCGTCTAGAAAATGTAACGGATATTACCTTTATCCCTATATCTGCACTCAAAGGCGACAATGTGGTGGACCGTTCCGAAAATATGCCTTGGTTTAAAGGCCCCCCCTTGCTCTACCACCTAGAAAATGTGTATGTTGGATCCGACTTCAATCATGTGGATGCTCGCTTTCCTGTGCAATGGGTAATCCGTCCTCATTCGGATGAACATCATGATTTCCGCGGGTTTGCCGGGCGTGTTGCTGGGGGAGTATTTAAAACAGGGGATGAAGTAACCGTTCTTCCTTCTGGGTTTAATTCACAAATCAAACAGATTCTACTGGCTGACCAGGAGGTGGATGAAGCATTTCATCCCCAATCTGTCACTATTTTGCTTGAAGATGAAATCGATGTCAGCCGAGGTGATATGTTGGTCAAACCCAACAACCAACCCAATAACTCCCAGGATTTAGATGCCCGCGTGTGCTGGTTTTCAGCAACCAAGAAGCTCACTTCGGGCAGTAAGTTGCTTTTTCGCCACACTTCCAAAGAAGCTCAGGTAATTGTTAGTGATGTGAAATATAAGATAGATGTTAATTCTCTGCGCAAAAATGAAGAGCAAAAGGAGTTATCCATGAATGATATTGGGCGTATATCCTTGAGAGCTTCCCAGCCTGTATTTTGGGACTCTTATCGCAGGAACCGTAATACTGGAAGCTTCATTTTGGTAGACCCCTTCACCAATGAAACATTGGCCGCAGGAATGCTCCGGTAACGTTACAGAAGATTATATTTCCACAGAGATAACCTTGTCTTTTCACGCTATTTCACAAGATGCACAGCTTAAGTTGCTGATCTGATTTTATTTACAATGAACAATAAAACTTCATCCATATTCCTTGGCATCCTTCTTATTTCTTTAAATTATTCTTGCTTGCACAGTAAGGATGAGAATCGGGAGGATCCTGCAAATACAGGTTACACCTGGACACCTGAACACATGCATATCGGGGTGAGGTGGCAACCATTTGGCATGCCAGGATGTGAACTTTACGACGCCAATCGTCCGCTCATATCTGAGCACAGCAGTTACGCACAGTTTTGGGTTAGCTGGAATGCCGTGGAACCCACCCCAAAGAGCACGGACTATGAAAACCATATGTCGGGCTCGCTCAAAGCTATCGAACACGCGGTTGATTTGTGTGTAGAGAGAGGGGTTAAAGTAGAGTTCGTCTTGTGGCATACTCCCGCATGGGCGTCCGTTTCCGGAAAGGGTGGACCCTGGCGTCCCAAACCCGGAATGTATGCTGAATTCGTCACCCGAATCGCCAAGCATTTCAAAGGCAGGGTAGACGCTTACCAGCTTTACCATGAGGCAAACCTCAAAGGAATGATGAACGATGCAGATACCACATTTCTTATCAATGAGATCTTCAAGGATGGGGCACGGGCTGTACGCAAAGTTTACAACCAAGCTCCAAAACTGCCCGTCATCCTATCTACTTCCGGCACATCCCCTTGTGAAGCCTGCGATGGCCGAGAGGGCCTACAAGGAGGAAAGGGTGCAGTCGCTGTGGACGACTACTACGACCAGTTGATTGCATCAGAGGAATTAATGAAGGAAGTGGACGCATTAAACATGAATGTGTCTGACCATTTCAATGGATATGGCATGATGGACGGATTAATCATTCCTAATGTTTGGAGCCAATATGACTTGGTTAGGGAGAAGCTTGATACCGCTGGATTAAAGCACAAGAAAATCCTTTCATCTGAGTCCTGGATCGTTTGGGACGGATCTAACAACAACCACGATGTTAATTCAGACGGTCTTAAAAATGAATTAGATGCGTACGACAAAACCGTAACTATTTTTGGAAAGTTACTCGAGCGCGGATTGAACACTCTCAACATGCCCTGGTGTGATAATTCAAGCAGGTGGTCTATGGGACTGGTCAAGAGAGTGGACTACAACGGCAGGGTTAAACAGCTCCAACCCAAGTGGGTAACTCCATCCCTGGATGGTGGCCCAGATATTGTGACCCGCAAAATTAGTCTTCGCGGATCAAGTGACGACAACTTTATTCCCACTGAAGCTCCTAGTTCCGGTCTCCCTTTTACGGTGAAAGATTACACCAACCCGGGTGACCCAAACCACCTGCACTATTACATTTGGAAATGGTACTCACAAATATCAGCGGGATCAGATGAAGTTATTCGTCATGCAATCGCTGGCGAACGCGGAAATGATATCAGAGTTTTGGGCAATGGAATGACTGGAAACGAGCAGTACCGGATCGCATCGTATAACCGAACAACCAAAAAATTTCTGGTATTGGTGTACTCCGGAGGTGCCAATGGTAAGGGCTGGGCAGATGTGAAAATTCCTTCAACGATACAAAGCGGGGTGTACTACAACAATGACAAGTCATTTTCAGACTTTAGAGGTGAAGGCATCTCAAACGGGAAAAAATATAAAGCCAAAGTAATCACCAAGAACATAAGTCGAAAAGACGGCAAAGACATCGATCTATCGAGCTATACTTCAGGAAACCAAGTGGTCAGAGACGGAGAATTAACTGCCCGTGTTAATAGGATGAACAAATTCACTCTCATCGAGTTTTCTCCATCCCGATAGAATTATTTGTACATCTCTTAGTTCAAAAGTTTGCTTTTGTGTTGAGAAAAGCGGTGGGTTGAAAGTGCCTTCCTAGACTTCCGGGGAGACTTGCTTACGAGAACCAAAACAAATATACCAACGAGCCAGGCTAAGACGGTGTAATAAGAGATCTCGTAAAGAAAAAAGCAAAGTAAGCACCACAAAAGGAAAAGAAGCAGGCACGCAACCCGAACAGACCAAACTGTAATCCTGCATGTGCTGAGTTTGTGCATTAGATTGCCGCAGTTTATGCAATAAGGGCTTTCATCAATTTCTGAATAAGTACCACCATCCAGGTTCGCCCGAGGAAAGGTGGTCCACTTTCTTTTATAATCTGTGTGGGACAAACAATGGGAGCACCAAGGCTCTTCCTTGTCCTCTAAATTGATTATTTCATCTTCCACACTCATGAAATAAAATACCCATCCACCACGCTTAATTCACTCTGAGAAAAGTTCAACTTCTGAAAACAAAAATTATGTAGCCAAGTACATCTTTAAAGTTGTCTATCATAGATTCAATGACTTGTTAGGTTTTATGGACCCACAACCCTCTCATCGTTGTGCTTCAGACGGGCACATGTTTCTAAACTCTGTCCAGGGGATAGGCCCGATCCTGTTAAATCGCCTTCTGGGCAGGTTTGAGGACGATCCATGGAAAATCCTAAGCTCCACCCCATCTGAGTTATCAAATGTAAAGGGGGTAGGAAAACAACTGACCCAAACCATTCAAAATGCACATGCTCATGATTGGTTAGAAAAAGAAAAGAAGAAGCTCCACCAAATGGGAGGGCAATTTTTAGTCAAAGAACAACTTCCTGGATTTCTCAATCAATTGCCAGACCCGCCCATAGGGCTTTACTCCTTAGGTGAAATTCCCACCGGTACTTTTGTCTCAATTGTAGGTACCAGAGGGCCATCTCTGTATGGAAAAAAATTTGCCAGGCAACTGGCATTCGAGCTGGCACAGGCGGGTGTTTGCATTGTTTCAGGCATGGCTAGGGGAATAGATACAGAAGCACACCTTGGGGCTCTTGATGCTGGAGGTAAAACCATTGCTTTTTTGGGTAGCGGACTCGATGTAATTTATCCGCCCGAAAACCTTAGGCTTTATCAAAGGATTCAAGAATCTGGATCGGTGCTTTCTGAATTCCCCTTGGGGAAGCGAGCAGACCGGAGAACCTTCCCTATGAGAAACAGATTGGTCGCGGGGTGCTCAACAGCCGTTATCGTTATTGAATCTGCAAAATCCGGAGGAAGTATGATTACCGCAAAATTTGCCGCAGAGCAGGGCAGGACGGTGTTCGCATTGCCAGGGAGGGTGGACCAACCGGAGTCCCAAGGCTGCCTCGACCTGATTAGAGATGGAGCGATTCTGGTAAGAAATTCAACCGATGTACTAGAGGAAATCTTACCAATGATGGAATTGACCAAAACAACCAGTAAGGAAGCATCCAATGCGTCCAATAGTTCGCCCTTCGGACTGGACAGTGAAGAAAGAGAAATTATTAACCTGCTTAAAGGAGGCGAAAGGATGACCCTCGACGAAATCCAAAGCTCTCTCCGAGTACCAACTTCAAATATTAGTCCAACAATTACTATGCTTGAGATCAAAGGTCTTATTACCAAGCGACCCGACGGAAAGTTTGAGACTAATATTTAGTCTATTTCTATCTCGCACGAATTTGTATAGTTGCTTTTCCCCATTTTGTTTATTTGTATGGTTGCCAGTTTAGGGGAGCCCAAGGATGATGGGCTGAGATGTTGGATCCATTCCCACCAACGACCCTTTGAACCTGATGCTTCTTATGCCGTAGGGAAAACTTTTTACGGCCTAATTGGTATCTTCCAATAACTTAAATTATGATACAAAAAGTCGAAGATTCCAACACCCCAAGTTCTCTTTTCCCTAACTCTCGCAGGGTCTACTTAAAAGGAGAGATTCATAAAATTTCTGTCCCTATGAGAGAGATTTCATTGTCTGAGACTAATCTTCCTGATGGTTCCACCGAGAAAAATGAGCCCATACGCGTCTATGACACCTCTGGTCCTTGGGGAGACTCCCAGTTTCACGGAAAGGTAGAGAAAGGACTGCCTCCACTCCGGGAATCATGGATTCAGGCAAGAGAAGATGTGGAGAATATTGAAGGGCGCGATGTTAAGCCTTCTGATAATGGATTTTTATCCGACCGTCATGACCAAAGAACGCGTGAGCGCTCGCAGGAACTTCCAGACTTTGATCGTTCGGCAATCTCCGTTCTTCGTGCCAAGGGATCCCAACCAGTTACTCAATTGCACTATGCAAGACAGGGCATCATCACTCCGGAAATGGAATTTATTGCCATCCGTGAAAATATGAAGCTTCAAGCCCTGAACGAAAAACTGAAAACTTCTCCCGACGCAGCTTCGAACTCATTGAAGCACCAGCACAATGGTCAATCTTTTGGGGCATCGCTCCCCGATGAAATTACTCCAGAATTTGTCCGGGATGAAGTTGCTCGTGGTCGTGCGATCATTCCCGCAAATATAAACCATCCGGAGCTTGAACCGATGGCGATTGGGCGGAACTTTTTAGTGAAAATTAATGCCAACATCGGGAATTCTGCAGTCGCTTCCTCCATTGAGGAAGAAGTGGAGAAAATGAGATGGGCGACCAAATGGGGAGCCGACACCTTGATGGACTTATCCACGGGTAAAAATATTCACCGTACCCGCGAGTGGATTCTTCGAAATTGCCCAGTCCCTGTTGGCACAGTTCCAATTTACCAAGCCCTGGAAAAAGTGGGCGGAAAGCCAGAAGATTTAACTTGGGAGATTTTTCGTGATACACTGATCGAGCAAGCCGAGCAGGGAGTCGACTATTTTACTATTCATGCAGGTGTTTTGTTGCGTTATGTGCCCATGACCCGCAACCGAATGACTGGGATCGTCAGTCGTGGCGGTTCTATCATGGCAAAGTGGTGCCTCGCCCATCACCAAGAGAATTTTCTTTATGAAAAGTGGGACGAAATTTGCGATATCATGGCTTCTTACGATGTCTCCTTTTCCATTGGAGATGGATTGAGGCCAGGATCAATTGCCGATGCAAATGACCAGGCTCAATTTGCAGAGCTCAAGACACAGGGAGAACTGACCACCCGAGCCTGGAATAAAGGCGTACAAGTGATGAATGAAGGCCCTGGTCATGTGCCCATGCACATGATCAAGGAAAACATGGACAAACAAATCGAATGGTGCCATGAGGCCCCTTTTTATACCCTCGGGCCATTGACTACTGATGTCGCTCCCGGGTACGACCATATAACTAGTGGAATTGGTGCGGCCATGATTGGTTGGTATGGATGTGCGATGCTTTGCTATGTTACACCCAAAGAACACCTTGGCTTGCCCGACAGGGAAGATGTGCGAGAAGGTGTGATTACCTATAAACTTGCGGCCCATGCTGCAGACCTAGCCAAAGGTCACCCCGGAGCCCAGTATCGTGATAATGCCTTATCCAAGGCACGGTTTGAGTTTCGCTGGGAAGATCAGTTCAATCTCTCGCTCGACCCTGAAAAAGCGAAATCTTTCCACGATCAGACACTGCCCCAGGATAACGCTAAAACTGCCCATTTTTGCTCCATGTGTGGACCTCACTTCTGCTCAATGAAAATTACTGAAGATGTTCGTCGATACGCAGATGAGCATGGGTTCAACGACGAATCCGATGCAATCACCCAAGGGATGGCAGAGAAAGCAAAGGAGTTTCTCGATTCAGGCGCAGAGATTTATAGTGGTCCATCCACCAAAGAATGAAGATTTTTGTTAATGATACCCCAAAGGAAATCTCGTCTGGGATAGACTTAGCTTCTTTGCTAACCGAGCTGAACTTGCTTGAAGCAAAGGGCTGGGCTTTCGCAGTAAATGGTTCAATCATCAAAAAAAACATGCTCAAAGAGACGATTCTGAATGAGGGTGATCAAATCCTTCTCATACAGGCAACCCAAGGCGGATGAGCAACTTACCTCTAGCTATCCTTATTTCAGGAGCATCCATCCGGGATGGTGAGCCATCGATATTGTCTGATCTCTTTGAAGTGGGCTTGCAAAGGCTTCACCTTCGCAAACCAGATTCCACCCCCAATGAGCTAGCCGCTCTTTTGTCCAAGATCCCTGACGTGTATCACGAAAGGATCGTGCTGCATCGCCATCATGAATTGTTGAAGGATTTTTCTCTTGCCGGCTACCATCATTATGCCAGTGAAAAGTTAGTTGATTGTAAGGGAACTAAAAGCCGGTCCCTGCATAAGCTTGATGAGCTTAAAGACTTAAAAGAACCATTGGATTACTGTTTTTTTGGGCCTGTTTATGAATCAATTTCAAAAAAAGGTTATGTGCCCAAAGTATCACTTCCTGAATTAGGCGGGGTACTTTACAACTTGAAAAAAACAAAATCCAAGACCCCTTTAATCTATGCATTAGGGGGAGTCAGAAGAAGAAAGATACCAGAACTTTTTAACCTCGGTTTTGATGGTGTTACCTTACTAGGTTCCATCTGGGGCAAGAAAGACCCCGTTGCTGCTTTTGAGAGATACCAATTTATGGAGCGGAGTGTCTGGGCAAAAAAGGAAAAAGATAAGGGATTGTTACAGAGACTTTTATCCAAGGATGAAGCCTGATTTAGTACGGAAACAATCGTTGCTCTGCCTCACCCGCGATGACCCTGATATTTCACACCTCGGGCAAATCGAAAGACTGCTTGATGCAGGGGCATCGTTTATTCAATTACGAAGCAAATCTTTGCCTTACAACCACCTCCTGCAGGAAACCGAAAGTGCTGTCAAATTAACGAAAAGCAAAGGGTGTAAACTGATCATTAATGATGATTATAAATTGGCAAAAAAGGTCGATGCAGACGGCGTTCACTTAGGGATTTCCGATGCTCCTATTGAAGTTGTCCGGGATTATTTGCCCGAGCAAAAGATCATTGGTAAAACCGTGCATTCTCTGGAGGAAGCACAGATCGCGCTTGAAGAAAAACCGGACTACATCGGCCTTGGCCCTTTTCGGAAATCCACTACTAAAACAGAACTCATACCAACCTTGTCCGAGCACGATTTGAAAGAAATCCTGAAATTGCTCCAGCCCATTCCGGTTTTTTTAATTGGTGGATTAACCAGTAACGACTTCCACCTAATTGATCATTTTGGGATACAAGGCATCTGTTTATGTTCAGCCCTGCACTGCGAAGACAAGGGCAGTTCCTCCCTCCCTGAGATCATCCAAAAGAGCAGGTGCGTTGAACCTTCTATACATTCTTTTTAAATATGGAAAATGATACCTTACAGATTGGGGAGGAGTGCTTTTCATCCCGTTTGTTTGTCGGAACTGGCAAATTCTCTTCGGGCCTAGTTTTACAAGAAACAGTCAAAAATTGTGGCACCCAAATGGTTACCGTTGCGATGAAGAGAGCGAATCCCAACAGCAACGAGGATTCCATTCTCGATTACCTGCCTCAAGATCGTGTGAAAATTCTTCCTAATACCTCTGGGGTAAGGGATGCAAAAGAAGCGATTTTTGTCGCACAAATGGCACGAGAAGCTCTTGAGACAAATTGGCTGAAACTGGAAATCCATCCTGACCCCAAGTACTTAATGCCCGATCCTGTCGAAACCCTTCTGGCAACAGAAGAATTAGCCAAGCAAGGATTTACAGTCTTACCCTACTGCCATGCCGATCCTGTTCTTTGTAAAAGGCTTGAAGATGCCGGAGCATCTGCCGTCATGCCCTTGGGCTCACCCATTGGAACAAACCATGGTTTGAAAAGTCGCGAATTTTTAAAAATTATAATTGAACAATCGAATGTACCAGTTGTGGTGGATGCCGGGATAGGGGCTCCCTCCCATGCATCTGAAGCCTTGGAGCTCGGAGCTTCTGCCGTGCTGGTCAATACTGCTTTGGCTGTCGCCAATGATCCCCCTTCTATGGGGACCGCATTCCGGAAGTCAGTTGAAGCGGGCAGGTTGGCATATTTATCTGGGCTCGGAAGCACTCATCGAACCGCTCAGCCAACTTCACCCCTCACCGCATTTCTTGGCTAAAGCCACAACCAGCGATGGTGAACCAACTACATTTTTCAGATAGGCTTAAGGACATTCCTTGGGCTGCTACTTCCTCATCCTTAGAAAATATCAAGCGAAAGGATGTGGAAACCGCTTTGCAAAGAGAGGGGAGGGGGGGAGTGCAAGACCTCATCGCATTACTTTCACCCCTTGCAGCAGAGCATTACCTCGAAGAGATGGCTCAACTCAGCTACCGGATAACCCGCAGAAGATTTGGCAAGACGGTACGGCTCTTTGCACCGATGTACCTGTCCAACGAGTGCAATAATATATGTGACTACTGCGGGTTTAGTATGAATAACCAAATCCCCCGCAAAACCCTTACCGATGCTGAAATCCTCCGGGAAGCTGGCATGTTGAAAAAAAACGGGTTTGATCACATATTATTGGTAACCGGAGAATCGAGCAGAAAAGTGGGACTGGACTACCTTGCCCACGCTCTTGATTTGCTCAGGCCTCACTTTGCCAACCTATCCATTGAAGTTCAGCCCCTAGAACAGCAAGCTTATGACACCTTAATTGAGCATGGCATGCATGCCGTCATGGTATACCAAGAAACCTACTGCCCCCATAGCTATGCAAGACACCACCTCAAGGGCAAAAAAACCAATTTTGACTGGCGGCTCAATACAGCTGACCGCCTGGGCGAGGCAGGGGTTAATAAAATAGGCCTCGGGTGCCTGTTTGGGCTAACAGAAGAGTGGAGGACAGATGCTCTTTTTGCGGGCATTCATTTGGATTACCTTGAGAAAAAATACTGGAAGACCAGTTATTCCATGTCATTTCCGAGAATGCGGCCCTACGAGGGAGAAAATATCGTTTCTGTAGAACTTCAAGATAGAGACCTCGTTCAACTGATTTGTGCCTTTCGTATATTTAACCATGAACTGGAAATCACATTGTCGACCAGGGAAAACCAACTCTTTAGGGAAAACATACTTCCCTTAGGAATCACCACGATGAGTGCAGGCTCCAAAACCAATCCTGGCGGATATGCAGAACCCGAAGAATCTTTGGAACAGTTTTCTGTTTCTGATGAGCGATCACCCAGAGAGATTTGTTCTATGCTTAAAGATAAGGGCTTTGATCCAGTGTGGAAGGATTGGGATAAAGCCTACGACGAGCCCAAAATCAGAAACCTCCTTTCCCCAGTAGAAAAAGAATGCTTAACTGCTTAGGGTAAAGTGGGAGCCTGACTGTAAAATTTCATCAAAATGGAACCGGCAGAACTCAACCAATACCAAAGGCACTTATCCCTCGATGGATTTGGGGAGGAAAACCAGCTCAAGCTCAAGAGGGCATCTGTATTAGTCGTTGGAGCTGGGGGTCTTGGGTGTCCAGTGCTCCAATACCTCACTGCGGCGGGTGTCGGTCGGATTGGAATTACGGACGATGACCATGTGGAAATCTCTAATTTACAAAGACAGGTGCTCTTCAGTCATGACGATGAAGGCGAAAATAAAGCACAAGTTGCAGCGGTAAAGTTAGCAAAGACCAACCCACTGGTAACCATAGAGCCCTATGCTCAAAGGCTTACCAGGGAAAATTGTGAGTCTCTGTTCAAGACCTATGACTTGATCGTTGATGGTACTGATAATTTTTCCAGCCGCTACCTGATCAATGATGCATGCGTACTTTTTAATAAGCCTTTAATCCACGGATCGATTTATCGTTTTGAGGGGATGGTAAGTGTATTTAATTACAACTCTGGTCCCACATACCGTTGCCTTTTTCCTGAGCAGCCCGATCCATACAGCATTCCATCCTGTGCCGAAGCCGGAGTACTGGGAGTGCTTCCGGGCATCATCGGGACGATGCAGGCAGTGGAAGCCATAAAAGTTATCACAGGCATTGGCTCCCCTCTTTCCGGGCGTGTGCTCCTATACAATGCCCTAAGCCAAACCACCCGAACAATCAACCTGAGTGTAGATTCAAAAAACCGGGAGATCGATGCATTGCCCGAGGAGGTCATTGCTTGTAAATCCAACCCCAGTGATGTACAAATTAGCCAAATTGAGGAGATCTCTGAAGATCAACTCCAGCAGATGATGGGGCAATCAGCCGACCTGCAAATCCTCGATGTTCGGGAATCTTGGGAAAGAGAATTATTCAGGATTCAACCATCTGTTCATATTCCCTTAGGCAATTTACCCTCGAACCAAGAGGGTCTTTCCGTACTGGAAATAAATCCCAATCAAAATTTGGTTATTTATTGCAAGGCAGGTGTACGTAGCCGAGCGGCATGTGAAATGCTGCAAAAACTTGGTTGCTCCAAACTGTTCAACCTATCCCACGGAATGGACGGTTGGCTCAATCAATTCCCAGATCTTGTTAGCTCAGGATAATCCATGACGAAAAACATTGCTATCATCGGAGGGACTGATTCATCCGGCGGTTCTGGTATAGGTGCAGATTTGGCGACGATCGCAGATCAGAACTGTATATCTCACCCTGTAATCAGTGCCATAACCTTGCAAAACTCGAAACCTGCCCAAATCCACGCAATTCCCACCATTGCGTTGAAAAGCCAGCTTAGCAGTCTTTCAGCACTCTCTTTGGATGCAATTAAAATAGGCATGTTACCTGACGAGAATTCAGTTCTTGCAGTGTTTGAATTTTTAAAAAACTCCATCTGCCCAAAAGTCATTCTCGATCCCATTAGGTATTCATCTTCAGGTATCGAACTAATTTCTGCAAAGGGCTGGGACACTTTAAGGAAAACCTTGGTTCCTCTGGTCGACCTCTTAACTCCTAATATAAATGAAGCCCGACTTTTGCTCGACATTGGAACCTCTGTGGAAATCCACCCTAAGAAACTGGCAGAAAAATGCTTAAAACTTGGTTGTTCTGCAATAATGCTCAAAGGCGGACACGCAAATGATCCCGATTACAGCACCGATCTTTTGCTCATGAACAACAAGGAACCTCAAACTTTTAACTATCCGAGAATAAAAGAAGGAACCAAGGTTAGGGGCACGGGATGCAGGCTTGCCACCGCAATAGCATGCCAATGGTCGGTGACGAACAATCTCGAAACCAGTGTCTTTAACGCAGGGAAGTACCTGCAAAATTATATTAGAAATTCAGTAAGTTAACGGCCTAAAGCTTTTCTTATCAATTCTTCGGTGGAAACTTTTTCACCTAAAGATTCAGCCGCCCTTCGCACCGCCAAGTCTGCATCAGTTGCTTTATACCCAAGGGTTAAGAGTGCAGAAACCGCATCCCTGTAAGCGCTCAAATGATTGCCATCTGCAGGAACTGGTTCAGCCATAGCAGCAGGAGTGGATTGATCGCCAGCAGTAGGTGGAGCAACCATTCCCTTAGGTAATACTTTATCTTTAAGTTCAACAACGATCCTCTCAGCGGTCTTCTTGCCCAGTCCTTGAGCTTTGGAGAGTAAACCTACATCGCCCTGAGCAATCGCATTTTTCAAAGTGGGAAGAGACAGGGAACCCAAAAGATTGAGGGCTATTTTGGGTCCTATTCCTGATACTTTATCCACGATCATACGGAAGAAATCCCGGGATTCCCGGTCGATAAATCCATAAAGGGTTTGAGAATCTTCTCGATAGGTTGCCTGAATGTGCAGTCTCACCTGTGCATCCAATGCAGGCAGGCGCTCTGAAGTAGTCAGAGGAACATGAATTTCGTAGCCAATCCCACCCGTTTGAACAACCGCCAGGCTAAGTTGGCACTCAACCAGTTTTCCCTCAATAAATGCAATCATGTCAGGGCCTACACTAAACCGAGCACATCCTGCATCGAATACAGTCCGCAGGGTTTACCAATTATCCACTTTGCGGCCCGGAGGGCACCGGCAGCAAAAATCTTTCGATCCGTTGCCCGGTGTGTAAGCTCAATTCTCTCACCAATCCCGGCAAAATAAACAGTATGGTCTCCCACCACATCTCCTCCCCGCAGGGCATGGGAACCAACTTCATCGACCGGGCGCTCACCAGGGAGCCCACTCCTCCCATGAGCAATTTGTTTATCAGTAAGCCCACGGGCATGTTTAAGAATTTCGAGCAATCGGTCTGCCGTGCCACTAGGAGCATCTTTTTTTAATTTATGGTGCATTTCCACAACTTCTGCATCAAAGCTTGAACTGGAATCAAGCACACGGGCAGCCTGCTCGGTCAGGTAAAACAAAAGATTAACACCGGTTGAAAAATTTCCGGCCCATACTACAGGAATTCCTGAAGTTACCTGAAGAATTTCCTCTTTCTCCGATGGATCGTGACCGGTTGTTCCAATAACCATTGGTTTTGCACTTTGGGCACAGATTCTTGCAAGGGGTAGGGTTGCTTCCCTGAGAGAAAAATCAATGACTACATCACATTGATCAATACCCTTGGCAGGATCATCTCCGAGATCGATAGGGAAGCTAATGTTGCACCCATGGTCGGAACTTATGCTTGAAATTGCCTGGCCCATCCGGCCACTGGCACCATTAAGTAAGATATCCACGCTCATCCGCAAACCTTCTCGCTTAAATTGAGATTGGACGCAATCTTTTGGAGCAAATTGAGATTTGCAACCGAAGGCCCAGTGAGAGGAAGACGAACTTCAGCTGACTCAATGATGCCAAAAATTTGCATCAGTGTTTTTACAGGCACAGGGTTGGGTTCGCAAAAAAGATCTGTAAACAAGGAGTAATTAGCCAAGTGAATCTCTCTCGCTTTTTCATAATCGTTGGCGAGTGCACAGTTCACTAACTGACACACAATTTCTGGTACCAAGTTCGATGCCACACTGACAACGCCCTTTGCTCCACAAGACATAAAGGGAAGGGTCAAGCCATCATCTCCAGACAAAACCACAAAATCTTCATCGATAATAGAGATGGTTTCTGAAACTTTGGCTGATTGGCCACCTGCCTCTTTTAATCCTGCAATGTGAGGATACTTTTCACGAAGGCGACAAACAGTCTCCGTGGCAATCTCAACTCCGCACCTTGAAGGAATGGAATACAAGACAATCGGTTTTTCTGTAGCTTCTGCGAGGGCACTGAAATGAACAAGCAGTCCCTCCTGGCTCGGTTTATTGTAATAAGGGGCAACGAGTAAAAATGCATCGGCACCAGCCTTATCAGCCGCCTTGGTTAGGGCCAAAGCCTCCGAAGTTGAATTAGCTCCGGTTCCTGCAATTACTAAGGTGTCACCTTCCAGCACATCAATACAGGTCTTGATCACCTGAAGATGCTCAGCCTCTGAGAGGGTGGGGGATTCCCCTGTGGTGCCACAGGGCACAACACTACTCACCCCTGCTTCTGCTTGCCTGAGAATTAAGCGTTCTAGATCTTTGTATGCAACCACACCATCGAGCATCGGAGTAACCAATGCTGTGTGCACACCATGAAGTCGATTCTTGTCCATTGTTTCGTTTTATGAGATAAGCCTACAAACACTTAAGTGTTCTTCTTCGACTTTTGTCGAGATAAACACATAGTGGTCAACTTTTTAATGGTGGAAACTCACAGGATTCGCAATTTTTGTATCATCGCTCATGTTGATCATGGCAAGACTACCTTGTCTGATCGGCTTCTCGAACGCACCCAAACCGTACTCCAGCGAGAGATGAAAGATCAATTGCTCGACTCCATGGATCTGGAAAGGGAACGAGGCATCACCATAAAATGCCATCCGGTCACTATGAAATATAGGGCACAGGATGGAAATGACTATTTATTCAATCTGATTGATACTCCAGGACATGTCGATTTTGCCTACGAGGTATCGAGAAGCCTTGCCGCCTGTGAAGGGGCATTACTTCTCGTTGATGCATCGCAAGGCGTGGAAGCCCAAACCTTAGCAAACGCACAGCTTGCTGATGCTCAGGGCCTTTCCATTATCCCAGTGATCAACAAAGTGGACTTACCCAGTGCAGATATCCCACGCGTTTCCAATCAGATTGAGGAAATCCTAGCCATCCCTTCGGAAGATGCAATTCACGCCAGTGGAAAATCTGGCATTGGAGTGGATGATATTCTCGAGGCAGTGGTCCATCGTTTGCCCAGCCCCCGGTGGGGGAACCACCCGAAACCACGGGCACTCATTTTTGATAGCCAGTACGATGCGTATCGCGGAGTAATTTGTTACATTCGTGTTTTCTCAGGAACTTTCCCTGTAAATGCAGGATTGATGCTGATGAGCGACCAAAGAAAAACCCAGGTCAAAGAGCTGGGTACTTTCATCCCCGCCCCTTCTCCAAAACCGACTTTATCGGAAGGAGAAGTGGGCTACATTGTTACGGGGATTCGTGATGTGGCTGATATTAAAATTGGAGACACATTGACCCTGACAGATACGGCGGCAGAAGAAATGCTTCCCGGATACAAGGAGGTACGGCCAATGGTTTTTAGCGGGTTGTACCCGTTGGATACATCCGATTATGAAAAACTTAAGCGTAGTGTAGGGAAGCTCCGGCTCAATGACGCATCTTTCAGTTTTCAGGCAGAAACTTCAGTTGCCCT
>Ga0255783_10002971_pt1 | contig 16486 bp, 10 predicted proteins | sample 011ome_22_FD_179981 | JGI IMG/M metagenome (GOLD analysis project Ga0255783, IMG submission 179981) | Coastal salt marsh microbial communities from the Groves Creek Marsh, Skidaway Island, Georgia - 011507BT metaG (version 2) | ecosystem: Environmental > Aquatic > Marine > Intertidal zone >... | reverse complement strand
GTCAGCAACCTTCGAAGGCGGCTCGGATCGTCGAGGCAATGGCTGCGTATGAACGCGAAAAATCTGCACGAGGCGTGTTCGACCTCGACGATCTTCTCGTTCGGTGCGCGATCGAACTCGAACGCGATCGAGCATTCGCTGCAGCAATTCAATGGCGATTCCGGCACATTCATGTCGATGAGGCACAAGACCTCACGCCAATCCAGCAACGGTTGCTGTCGGCTCTACGATCGCCGGATGCTGATGATCTCTTCATCGTTGGCGATCCAGCTCAGTCGATTTATGGATTCAATGGCAGCGATCCTGACGTCCTCGTACATGTGTCAGATCGATTCCCTGGTGTGGAAGTCATCAGGTTGCCGGTCAACCACCGTTGCACCCCACAAATTGTTTCCACCGGGGTTCACGTTCTCCAGCACGCTGAACTCTCTGCTGATCTTCAATCGAGCAGGCCAGATGGTCCTCTCCCCAGCCTGACGGCCTTCTCCGATGAAGAAGCCGAAGCACGAGGAGTTGCGAATGCGATCATTCGAACTGGCGACCACGCCGTGCGCAATGGCCAAGTCGCAGTCCTAGCGCGAACGCATCAGCTCTGTTCTCGGATAGAACAATCCCTCAAGCAGGCCGGCATCGAAGTTCGTGCCCGCGGATTCCGAGGCGACTCGTCGGGGCGACGAGCGCTCGACCAGGCGAGACGTCTCACCTCATCGTCGGCGTTGCGAGCGTGGGCCCATGACATCCTTGACGGCAACGATGGGTCGCCCACCCCGCTTGCAGATACCGCCCCAAGTGGAACCGTGTCGGCTCAGCAAGTCGCCTCAGTTGCCCTTGAACACCTTCGTGAGCACCCCGACGGAAATGGCACCAGTTTTGCATCGTGGATCACCACTGCTGACCCCTTTGGATTCCATCAACAAGGCGGAGTGGAGGTGCTCACCTTCCATGCTGCGAAAGGCCGCGAATGGGATCATGTCTGGGTTGCAGCGGTCGAGACTGGCTCGGTTCCTCATCGAAGTGCAACAACAAGGGAAGAATCCCGTGAGGAAGCCAGATTGCTCTATGTCGCGATCACTCGAGCAACTTCTGAGTGCCACCTGTCGTGGGCAGAGCGGCGTGGTGGATACCGGCGCTCTGTAAGCCCATTTATTGCCGAGCTCGACCTCACTCGCCCAAGTGCTTCTGGCCCGACAGAGGACCTCTCCAACGCGATGCGCGAAGCTGCAGATTCGACGATCAGAACCTCATTAGAGCTATTGAAGAACTGGCGCGCAACTGCTGCCCAACGATCGGGAATTCTTCCAGAGGAGCTCTGCAGTGATCGCGTACTTCGGCAGATTGCCGAACAGCCACCAGAAAACGCAGAGCAACTTGAGGATCTGACCGGTTGGGGACAACTCACCTCAGCTCGGCTCTTCAACGATCTACACACCGCCCTTGCCGACAAGTCGTAACGGGCGCAGTTGAGCAACTATTTCAGATCGACCAGCACCGGAGCATGGTCGCTCGGCGAAGGGCCTTTTCGTGCATTGCGGTCGACGACAACGAACTCACTGCGTTCGACCATCGAGCGCGAGCCCAAGATGAGGTCAATGCGAAGTCCACGACCCATATGAAAGTCACCTGACCTGTAGTCCCACCAAGAGAACAACCGTTCTTCGTTGTGGTGGTGTCGGAAGAGGTCCGAAAGTCCCCACTCCTCGAGTGATCGGAGGCGGGCGCGTTCTGCGTCGGTCACATGGGTTGACATTGCGAGTTTCTGCGGGTCGTGCACGTCGGCATCGGTCGGTGCAATGTTGAAATCACCTGTGACAATGACGTTGCCATCAGACGAGGCATCAATTGCGAGATGTTGCTGAAGTCGGTCAAGCCACGACAACTTGTATTCGTAGTGGGGATCGTCGATTGCCCGACCGTTCGGGACATAGACAGATGACACCCTGATATCTGCGCACGTTGCAGTGATAATTCGTGCATCAGGGTCGGGCTCAATGTCGCCTGCGAAATTCGTGACAACGTCTGTCAGCCCCACCTTTGAGATGATCGCGACTCCATTCCAGCGGCCTTGCCCGTAGTGGGCGGACTCATAGCCCATTGCTTCAAAATGAAGACCAGGGAACGCGTCATCTGCCATCTTTGTTTCTTGAAGGCAGAGAACATCCGGCTGCACATCCTCGATCCATTCGGTTACCCGTTCAAGACGGGCTTTTAAGGAGTTGACGTTCCAGGTGGCGACTCGAATCATGCGCTCTCAGCCTTACGGGTCCGAGACGTTGTTGCAACCTTTTTCCGAGCAGTCTGTGGTGCCGGGGACTTTTTCATCGCAGCTTTCGTTGCTGACACCTTCTTCGCTGGTGACGTCTTTGTCGGTGCTTTCTTCACTGGTGCTTTCTTCGCTGGCGGCTTCTTCGTCTCTGCAGTGACAGCGGTCGCCACCTTCTTAGCTGACGTCTTTTTAGCTGATGCCTTTTTGGCTGCCGTCTTCTTAGTGCTCGCCGATGCGGCCGTCTTTTTCGTGGCAGTTGACTTCGCCGCCGATGAGGCCTTTGAAGGAGTTTTCTTTGCGGCCGACTTCTTCGCTGCTGTCACTCGACGTGGTGCTGACGCAGATGCTGCTTGGCTCGTTTCGTCGGGTTGCTCCTCTGGTGCCGCCGCTGTTGCGGTGGGCGCAACAGCATCGAAAGCGCCGTCAATGCTCCTTCGTTCAGCCACAAAGCCAACGATGGTGACACCAACTTCTTCACCAATCTTCACCTGAGCACGAGCGCTCTTTGGTGGAGGATCTGCCATCAAGCGAAGTGACACATACACGCTGACGTCACCCACCCTGACATATGCGCCGTGTGAGGAGTAACGCTCGACTTGGCCGAGACGACGCGTCCCGACCGGGGAGGTTTCAACGAAGTCGAGGAACGGCATCAATTCGTTGACCGGATCTCCACCTTTTGGTGTTGCACCCTCGGTCTTTGCCTTCGCCGCAGTGTTGTTCGACCGTGTAGCGGCACCTGGAGGCGGAGTTGTCGGAACCGGCATTGGCTGACTCGCCTGCTTACTTGCCGTTCGCCTTGAGGGCTTCGCAGGCGCCGTGGAAGATGACTTCTTCGTTGCCTTTCGAGAAACCGGACCCCGCACAGGAGTTCGAGCCACAAATACCCAGCCGACATGCGGGACTGGTTTCCCACCAACGAGTCGACCCTCATCGAAGAGCCATTCGTAATCACCGTGAAATTCCTGAAAGGAGTCGTTTGACAGCACCGAGGCGCCTGCTCGATCGGCGATGGTGAGCACGAATGCATCTCCCCGACCGATTGCCCCTGCTGGTGGGGCCACAAGTTCGTTGTTCGCAATTGCCTCGTCGAATTCATTTTTCTCTGATGGGTCGATCCGATGACCAAATGTTGCGTCGACGACGACAGTGATCATCGAATCTGGATGGTCAGCCATAAATGTGGTGACCGCCTCTTGGAGCTGCTCAAGACTCGGTCGCGAGCGTCCCTCGGTGGCGATATTTGATCCGTCAACCACATAGTGGGCTGCCGATGTTGTTGTCATGTCAATCCTCTTCGTCCCGATGTATTCGGGTCAGTAGCGGGTGCATCCCGCAAACACTTTCATGCAGACCCTCCGTGACTGTCATGTGAGGACATTCATCGGGAGCGGACTACACCGCAGCGCACTCCCCATCGTAGAGTCAGGTTTGTTCATCCCCTCATCTTTCACGGAGGCTTCATGTCAGATCGATCATTCGACGCAGTGTTTTGGGACTTTGGTGGAGTCGTCACCACGAGCCCATTTGAAGCGTTCAATTCCTACGAGGAATCCCATGGCATCCCCAAGGACTTCATTCGAGGGGTCAACACCCATAACCCTGATTCCAACGCGTGGGCCCAGATCGAACGACAGGAAATTTCCGCAGAGGTGTTCAATGAGCTCTTCGCGGCGGAATCGGAAGCGCTTGGACACAAAGTCCCCGGTGCCGATGTGCTCGGTTGTCTATACGGCAACGTTCGGCCTGAGATGGTGAAGGCGCTGAAAACCATTCACGACAGCGGTTACACGCAAGCCTGTCTCACCAACAACGTCAACCGTTCCGTTGAAGAACGATCGGATGTCTCGGCGGCGATGACAATCTTTGATCATGTCATCGAGTCATCGAAGGTCGGAATTCGCAAGCCTGAGCCTGGTTTCTACACTCTCGCGTGCGACACAGCCGGAGTGAGTCCCGAGCGAGTCATCTTTCTCGATGACCTCGGCATCAATCTCAAGCCTGCACGAGCGATGGGGATGTCGACGATCAAAGTTGTTTCTGCAGACCAAGCACTCAGCGAACTTGAGGGGCTACTTGGGATGTCGCTGCGCTAAACGCAACGGTTGTCAGCAGTATTAGAAACTGCCTTCGCTGACTCGATCGATTCGTTGCAGCAAAATGAGATCTTCATGAAGTTCCATCCAGATGTCGTGGAACGACTCGCACATGACCCCCGTGAACCGATTCACTGCCCCATCACTAATTGCGGTCAAGGCGCCCTGCAGTCGTCGCTGGTACACCCCAAGCCGAGACTTCACTGAAGCCATCGACGTCAACACAGATTCGGAATTGCCGAAAAATTCGGACAGTCGCTCAATACACCGCGTGTCGTAGCCAGCGTCGTCATGAGCATTCGGCTCCCCATTTCGCACCTGCCAATCGGTGCAAATCTGCTTGAACTCGACATTCAGTTCAAGGAACTCCTCATACGCGCTACTCAACCCATGTAGTGGTTCTGCGTGAGCAATGTGATCATCAATTCGAGTCCGACCAGATGGCGCAAGCATGTACATCTTTCGTGCCTCGATGTAATTCACCTGCTGATCGGCGACCAGGGCGTCCAAGACCGCTGAAAGGTCGGTACCTGTGCTGTGCCGAAGCCCATCGAGAGTTGAGAATCCCCGCATGCGCAACACCCGCAGCACATGAAGGTCAGAGGTCAACTCCGGGTCGGATTCGGCATCGAAGTCTGAAGACATCGGTTCGTCATCATTCGAAGAGGGCGGCACAACATCATCCGAGAAAAACTCAACGGCACCATTAAACATTGCTGAACCTGACCCCAGCACCGCTTGAGCCGCAGCCAGGCGAGCAACCGGCACCCTAAACGGTGAGCAACTCAGCGACGTACAGCCTGCGCCAATCAAGAACGAAATCGATCGCGGATCTCCAGCATGCTCGCCACAAACTCCGACCTTGATGGAAGGCTGTTGTTGACGTGCATCTGAGATCGCTCGCGCCAGGAGTCTTCCCACCCCGGCTTCGTCAATTACCTCAAATGGATTGTGGTCAAGAATTCCAAGCTCTCGATACCGAGGGAGCAACCGCGCTTCAACATCATCACGGCTCAGTCCAAACGTCATCTGAGTAAGGTCGTTCGTTCCAAACGAGAGGAAATCCGCATCCTGGGCGATTTCGTCAGCAATAAGCGCAGCACGAGGCGTCTCGACCATCGCTCCAATTGACACCACGCCATCGAGTACCCCATCGGTATCGACATCATTCATTGCGTTCACGACCCACCGCCGCGCTACACGGAACTCTGAGGCATCGCTGATGAGTGGAATCATGATCTCCACCTGAGGTCGCACACCTTGTTCCATGATGGAAATAGTTGCTCGGCACAATGAGCGAACCTGTGCCTGGTACAGCCCCGGACGTACCGCTCCTAGTCGCACCCCTCGCGTGCCAAGCATCGGGTTGACCTCACGAAGACTCAGTACCGCATTGAGAAGTTCGATTTCATCGGCATCAAGCTCTCCAGCTCCACTACGAGCGAGCAGTTCATCAGCAGATGGCAAGAACTCGTGCAACGGAGGGTCAAGCAATCGAATAGTCACAGGCCGTTCGCGCATCACATCAAGAAGCGCAACGAAGTCAGCTTCTTGGACCTGTTCAAGATCGTGCAGCAGTTGCTGCTGAGCACTCTCGTCATCGGTCAAGATAAACGAACGCATGATTGGCAGACGATCGTCGGCGAGGAACATGTGCTCCGTGCGACATAGACCAATTCCTGTTGCGCCGAACTCAAGCGATCGTCGGGCATCACTAGATGCATCGGCATTCGCTCTAATCGAGACAACCCCCGCTGAAACAAGGTCGGCCCACTGAAGCAAGGTCCACAATTCGGAGGGAACTTGCTGTTGATCAGTGTCCACAGCGCCGGCATAGATCTTCCCCGAGCGACCATCGATTGAGATGAAATCTCCTTCAGAGAACTCCAGCTCACCTATGGTCACAGATGAGCCCTTCACGTCAACATCGGCCGAGCCGACGACAGCAGGAATTCCCCAACCACGAGCAACGACTGCTGCATGGCTCGACATTCCACCGTGCATAGTGACGATGCCTGCTGCTACCTGCATTCCCAGAACATCATCTGGCGTGGTGACCGGTCGTACAAGAATGACTGAATGCCCTTGGTCAGAACGCTCTAGGGCCATAGCCGCAGAGGTCACGATCTCGCCTGACGCCGCTCCGGGTGAGGCGCCAATTCCCAACCCGATCGCCGAGTCAGACACGCCCTCCATCGTGGGATGTAGCAGTTCGTCAACGAGTTCGGTCGACGCTGCCCGCAACAGATTGATGACCTCGTCAGCTGACCGAAGTGCATCGACTGCTCGCACGCGTTCGACGAGTTCCCCTCGAGTGGTGACGGACTCGTGAGTTATCGCAAGACCCCTTTGCGCATGATGAAACGCTAGCCCCATCGCAATGTTGAGGGCTCCCCGGACTTGCTTACAGTCCGATGAATACTGCATCCATAAGATCGGCGAGCTCTTGGTCGTGCACCGTCTTCGATCCGGTTGCTGGACTTCCTGATTCGTGTCGGGCGACATGACGGAAGTCGTACCCACGCTCTTTCACCCGCCAGAAGCGGTGTTCAATGAACTTCCACGCTCCCATGTTTTCGGGTTCTTCCTGCAGCCAAACAACCTCTCGAGCGTTTGGATAGAACTCCAGCACTCCAAACATTTGCTCGGTTGGGGTTGGGTACAGCTGCTCAACGCGCACGACTGCGACCGGCGACTCGCGTTGATCCCGTTCGGCCATTGCGTCCCACGCCACTTTCCCTGAGCAGAACACGATGCGCTGCACTGCGTTTCGATCGGTCACATATGGATCATCAATTACTTCTTTGAATGATCCTGATGTCAGTTCATCGATATGCGAACGAGTCTGCCGCATTCGCAGCCCCTGCTTCGGCGTGAAGATCACGAGCGGTGTTCGACGTTCACTGTGCACCTGACGACGGAGCAAATGGAAGTACTGCGACGCCGTCGTGGCGTTACACAACTGAATGTTGTCCTCAGCCGCAAGAATCAAGAACCGCTCTATCCGGGCTGAGGAGTGCTCAGGTCCCTGACCCTCGTAGCCATGCGGCAACAACAGCACAAGGCCGTTGTGCTGACCCCACTTATCTTCCGCGGCAACCAGGTATTGGTCAATCACAATTTGGGCGCCGTTGATGAAGTCACCGAATTGGGCTTCCCACATGACAAGAGCAGATGGGTTCGCCTGCGCGTAGCCATATTCGTAACCGAGTGCTGCATATTCGCTCAACAGCGAGTCGTACACCCAGAACTTCGTTGCATCATCGCTCAATGTGTCGAGTGGAACCCATTGATCGCCAGTCTCGTAGTCGACGAGGGAGGCGTGGCGCTGGCTAAATGTTCCTCGGCGCGAATCCTCTCCCGCAAGGCGCACCGGATGTCCCTCAAGAAGTAGCGATCCAATAGCGAGCGCTTCACCTGTGGCCCAGTCAATCTCGCCTGATTCGTCGAACGTCTTTTGGCGACCTTCGAACTGCTTGGCAAGTTTTGGATGTGGAGTGAAACCTTCTGGGTACTCGGTGAGGCGAGTGAACACGCGGTCAAGCACCGGACGGTCAACCCCAGTTGGAATCGGAGGAAGCACCCCAATCGGCTTGGGCGGAGGCGGCGCCTTGAACGGCTCGGCTGCCCTTGAACGAGTGGCATCAAGGGCAACCTGCAACTTCGACTGGAAGTCTGTGAGCGCCTGCTCGGCTTCGTCAACACCGATGTCGCCTCGGGTCACGAGAGTTTCAACATACAGCTTTCGGACACTACGGCGCTCGGCGATCGCGCGGTACATGAGCGGCTGGGTGTAGCTCGGATCGTCACCCTCATTGTGTCCGTGGCGTCGGTAACAGACCATGTCAATCACGACATCTTTGTGGAATGTTTGCCGGTATTCCCACGCAAGTTGAGCGACTCGCGCACAGGCCTCCGGGTCATCACCGTTGACATGGAAGATCGGGGCCTGAATCGACTTCGCAACATCAGAGCAATACACCGATGACCGAGCGAACTGTGGTGCCGTCGTGAACCCAATCTGGTTATTGATGATGAGATGAATCGTTCCCCCAACGCGGTACCCACTGATATCGCTCATCGTTAAACATTCAGCGACGATTCCCTGCCCAGCAAATGCAGCGTCACCGTGCACGAGGATCGGAAGTACCGAATAGGACAACGGTGGCTCGATTCGGTCTTGACGTGATCGGGCGATGCCCATCACGATCGGATTCACCGTCTCAAGATGGCTTGGGTTCGCTGCGAGCTCAATTTCTATCTGCGAGCCAGTCGGACTCACATATTTACCGATTGCCCCCAGGTGATATTTGACATCCCCCGACCCTTGAACAGTTTTGGGGTCAACATGCCCTTCGAACTCAGCAAAAATTGCTTCGTGGCTCTTGCCCATAATGTTGGCAAGAACGTTGAGACGACCACGGTGTGCCATTCCGATGACCGCGCCATCGAGATTGTCGTCTGCAGCGTTTGACAAGATGGTGTCAAGAATTGGAATTGCGCTCTCGGCACCCTCGATACCAAATCGCTTCGTGCCGACGTACTTAGTCGCAAGAAAGCGCTCGAACGCTTCGGCAGCGTTGAGACGCTCAAGAATTCGGAGCTTCTCTTGCTGGTTGAAGTCGGTCTGTGGACCTTCGAGGCGAGCCTGCATCCATTGCTGCTCTTCAGTGCTTTGGATGTGCATGTATTCGACGCCAATTTTTCGGCAATATGCATCACGCAATACTCCGAGCAGGTCACCAAGCCGCATTTTGCGCTTTCCACCGACTTGATCTGTTAAGAACTCTCGGTCGAGATCCCAAATGGTCAGACCGTATGTCGCCGGATCAAGTTCTTTTGGCGTTCGAGGTTCTTGCCACTTCAATGGGTCAAGATCAGCCATGAGATGGCCTCTCACCCTGTGTACACGGGTGAGTTTTGCGACAGCCATCTGCTTCGCCAGCATCGCCTCTTCGCGGTCGATCGGGTTCGCATCGATCTCCCACTCGACAGCCTCATACGGGATCTCCAGCGCATGGAAAATGTCGACGTAGAAGTTGTGCTGTCCGAGCAACAACTCGTGCACACGCTTGAGGAACAGACCTGATTCAGCACCCTGGATAATTCGATGGTCGTAGGTGCTGGTGACAGTGACAACCTTCGAGATTCCAAGCGATGACAAATTCGTTCGATCGGCGCCTTCGAATTCTGCGGGGTAGTCAATGTTGCCAACACCGACGATCACTCCCTGTCCGGGCATCAACCGGGGAACCGACTGAACGGTGCCGATGGTGCCTGGGTTGGTCAACGTGATGTTCGCACCCTGAAAGTCGTCGACGGTGAGCTTGTTATTGCGGACCTTTCGGATGATCTCGTCGTACGCGGCAAGAAAACCAGCGAACGTCATTGTGTCAGCGTCTCGCAACACCGGAACAAGAAGAGTCCGAGTGCCGTCGCCCTTGTCAACGTCAACGGCCAAACCCATGTTGACCGACGTGCCAGTAACAAGACGAGGTTTCCCATCTGAGCCCTCGACAAAACCGTTTCGCATATTTGGAACAGCATCAGCAATCGAACGGACAATCGCATAGGCGATGAGATGGGTGAAGCTGACCTTGGCCTGACCGGTGCGCTCCCGATACGAGTTGATTGCCTTGCGATTGACTTCAAGAAGTTTCGCCGGCACATTTCGGAAACTCGTTGCCGTCGGCACCGACAGACTGTTCTCCATGTTCTCAACGATTCGAGCAGCAACCCCACGAATCGGAGTTCCTGGCTCTTCCGCTACGCCGTTCTCAGACGGTGTCGCCGCGACAGGGGTAGCTGTCGGGTTCGGAGCGGGACTCTGCGCAGCAGGGGCTACCGCAGCAGGTGCCGGAGAAGGAGAAGCTGTCGTTGCCGCGCTGCTCGCCCCACTTGCCGATTCCCCGTTCTGGCGGTAGTCGGAGAAGAACTCTTTCCACGACTCGCCGACTGAGTCGGGGTCTGCGCAAAAGCGCTCGTACATTTCCTCAACGAGCCAGGAATTGGCTCCGAATGCTGCTGGTTCAGGCACACTCGTAGCGTAGTGGTGCGGAGTCACTCTGCGGGATCTTGACTCCGCAGTTCCGCAATTCGTTGTGCCAACAGCTCCGACGCAGTTCGGCCGTTTGAGATCACAACGTCGTCCGCCGCAGCAAGAAACAGCGGCATGGACATCCGGGCTCGCTGAGCAGCTTCTCCGATCGGATTCACGACACGGTGTGTTGTAGCTGGCAAATAACCATCGGTTGCAAGGTCAAGCATCTCGCCACAATTCACCGCAATTGAACCTGGGTCGCACGGAACGGCGTACCACTCGCCGTCGGTACCAAGTAGTTCAAGCCCAGTCTCGTTACTTGCAGGAAGCACTGTTAACAGGTTGATGTCTTCGTGGGCTGCTGCTCGCACGGCGCCTTCGGGCACGTCGCCTTCAAGTGGTGGGTATCGCAGAATGCGAAGGAGCGTCCGCGAATTGCCAGTCAGCATCTCAGCAACGGGCCGCGAGAGCCGTCCTGCAACCTCTTCAGGAATGTTCTGATCAATCCAGCCCAGCAGAGTCGACGCAACCTCGGACGCGATATCGCGGTAGCGCATCGCATCCTCGGAGACCTCTTTGGGGTACTTCTCGCTCCAGGGGTACACGTGAAAAAACTCTTTGAGGTCGCGAACCGATCGTCCCTTCGCCGTCTCCGCAATTTTTGGCGGGAAATATCCCTCCTGGTTGTCAGGTCCAACCGTGTACGCCTCAGCGGCACCACTCACAAAAAATTCTTCCCACTCGGCGTACAAACTTTGAACCAGTTCCCACGGAAGCGGGTGATTTGTCACCACTGCAAACCCAGTGGTCCTGAGGCTTTCGGTAAAGCGCGCAGGTGCATCCGGAGCGGTGAAGTCAACGACATCTGGAGTCATGTGAACAGCGTATAACTCCGCCACGTCGTTGTCACTGGGCAAACCATCCCACGCCGGCCAACTGGTTTCTCAAACTGTGACCAGCCCTGAAGAGAGCAGTGCCGTTAGCCTCAACAGCGCATGGCACACGAGTTCATTTACACCTGTTACAAACTTGCCCGTCACTATCCGCCCGATCGGACTGTGCTCGAGAACATCTCTCTGTCGTTCTACCCGGGTGCAAAAATTGGTGTCATCGGCTCGAACGGTTCAGGTAAATCGAGCTTGCTACGCATCATGGCGGGCCTTGACGATGGATACTCGGGTGAAGCTCGTCTGACTCCTGGATTCACAGTTGGCTACCTTTCTCAAGAGCCAGAACTCGACCCCAATAAAGACGTCCGTGGAAATGTCATGGACGGCGTTGCTGAGGTGCAATCGCTCATCGACCGCTACAACGACGTGATGGCGAAGTGGGCTGACCCCGATGCCGACTACGACAAAATTGGAAAAGAGCAAGCCGAACTCGAAGACAAAATCGCCGCCGCAGATGCGTGGAGCCTCGATCGAAACGTTGAAATCGCAATGGACGCACTGCGCTGCCCTCCAGATGACGCTGATGTCACCACGCTGTCGGGTGGTGAACGCCGCCGTGTCGCACTATGTCGATTGCTCCTCAGTCGACCCGACCTCTTGCTCCTCGACGAACCGACCAACCACCTCGACGCTGAGAGCGTCTATTGGCTTGAGCGATTCCTCCAGGACTACAACGGCACTGTCGTAGCTATCACTCACGACCGCTACTTCCTTGACAACGTGGCTCAGTGGATTCTTGAACTCGATCGCGGTCGTGGAATCCCATTTGAGGGCAACTACTCAAGTTGGCTTGAGCAGAAGCAGGCCCGCCTCGCGCAAGAGGAGAAATCGAACGAGGCTCGCCGTCGAACTCTCGAACGAGAACTCGATTGGGTTCGCATGGCTCCAAAAGCCCGCCAGGCCAAAGGCAAGGCGCGTCTGGCCGCATATGAAAAGTTGCACGCCGAGGCCGAAGCTGATCGCGACACCTCCAACCGTCTCGAGATCGCCATTCCGCCCGGTCAGCGCCTCGGAGACACGGTGATCGAAGTCAGCGGACTCACCAAAGGTTTCGGCGAACGACTCCTCATTGAGGACCTTTCGTTCTCGCTTCCCCCAGCAGGAATCGTCGGCATCATCGGACCTAACGGTGCCGGCAAGACAACACTCTTCAGAATGCTCTCCGGACTTGAAACTCCCGACAGCGGCGAGATCACCATTGGTTCAACCGTGCAGATGAGTTACGTCGATCAGAACCGTGACGATCTTGATGCCGAGAAAACTGTCTACGAAGAAATCACTGGCGGTGACGACCACGTCATTGTTGGCAATCGTGAAGTGCACGGCCGCGCATACGTTGCGAGCTTCAACTTCAAAGGCACCGATCAGCAAAAGCCAGTCGGCAAGTTGTCAGGTGGTGAACGCAATCGTGTGCACCTCGCCAAACTTCTCAAGTCTGGGGGCAACGTGCTGCTGCTCGACGAACCCACAAACGACCTTGATGTCGACACTCTTCGTGCGCTTGAAACCGGACTTGAATCATTCCCAGGCTGCGCAGTTGTTATCTCGCACGACCGTTGGTTCCTTGATCGTATTGCTACGCACGTTCTTGCGTTCGAAGGAGACAGCCAGGTGCGCTGGTTTGAAGGAAACTTCTCTGAGTACGAAGAATTCCGCCGCAAAGAATTCGGAGTTGCGGCCGATCAACCACACCGAATCAAATACAAGAAACTTGCGTGATGCCAGCAGCTGCTGTTGAAAGCGATCAGGATCTCGCAACGCGTCTTGCGGTTGAAGCTGGCCAACTACTCGTTCAGACCCGCGCCCAGTTGTTCGCTCAGGGCCTGAACCATTGGTCGGTGAAAGATGCTGGTGATGACGCGGCTCAAACCTTCTTAATGAATGAACTCCGGTCACTTCGACCTGACGATGCTGTGCTCTCTGAAGAAGGTCGCGAGGACCCCCGTCGCTTTGATGGTGGGCGCGTGTGGATCATCGATCCCCTTGATGGCACTCGCGAGTTCGCTGAACGCGATCGGGTTGATTGGGCTGTCCACATCGCTCTGTGGGAGGACGACCATTTTGTTGCGGGTGCAGTGTCGCTTCCGGCCCTTGACCAAGTGTTTGCAATGGATCCTCCACCGACGATGCCAGACATCGAGCGTGCCCGCCCCATTCTCATTACCTCTCGAAACCAAGCTCCGCCGTCTGCTCACTGGGTCGCTCGTGGGCTTGACTGTGACGCGCTTCGACTTGGATCAGCAGGCGCGAAAACCATGGCTGTCGTCACGGGTACTGCGGATATCTACGTGCACGATGGCGGGATGTACCAGTGGGATTCGGCAGCACCGGCAGCGGTTGCATTGGCAGCAGGGTTTCATGTGAGCCGTATCGACGGAAGCCCGATTGTCTACAACGCCCGCGATGCCTGGCTTCCCGATCTGCTCGTGTGCCGACCCGAACTCGCAGACCCCGTTCTGCGAGCCTTATGGGGATGACCGCACCAGATCTTCCTGCATCAGATGACCTTCGAGCGATTCGCTACCGCTATGACGGGCCAGTGGCGGTAGTCGAACTTCACCGTCCACATCGTGCAAACGCATGGAACGGCACCATGCACAGCGAACTGCTCGCAGTCATGCGCCATATCGAACACCGTGATGATGTTCGAGCGGTTGTCATCACCGGAACTCCTCCAACATTTTCTGTTGGCGGTGACTCACAGGCTCTGGGCGATCACGCCGAACGCGGTTCTTATGACACAGGACTACCAAAGGACACCGCACGACCTGGGGGCGACCTTCGGGAGGAGTTCAACGAAGACCTGTCCTGGATGTTTGGGTATCGCCTGCCAATCATCGCTGCGGTGAATGGTGCAGTAGCTGGAGTGAGTTTTGCTCTCGCGTGCTTTTGCGATCTGCGATTTGGATCGGCATCAGCAAAAATCACCACAGCGGCGCCAAAGTTAGGGCTCCCAGCCGAGTACGGGTTGTCATGGACCCTTCCTCGACTGATCGGCACCACACGAGCCGCCGACCTACTGCTGTCAGGCCGGGTCGTCACGGTTGCTGAGACTGCCGATTGGGGACTGTGGAATGAAGTACTCCCAGATGGTGAATCAACGCTGTCATCTGCAATCGCCTACGGCCATCTACTTGCGTCAACGACCGGCCGACAAGCAGTTGCAAACGCCAAGCGTCAACTTCATGAAGACATGTTGAGGGGTAATCCGGCAGCCTCAGTTGCAGAGTCCAAAGACTTACTCGATACCGCAATGGGAACTGCCGAATACCGTGAGGGCATCGCAGCATTTGTAGAACGGCGGCCGCCAAATTTCTAAGTAATCAAACGCGAGCATTCAACAAAGTTGCGAGCACAAGGTGACCAGTTGCCACATAGTCGGCAGAATGCATTAGGTGACCGTCACCGACGACCATTCCCCCATTACATCCAATCAACCGACCTCGCCAGATTGCGAGTGGGCAGCCTTCACCGAGGATGCACCTTGGGTTCTTCGCGAAGATTCGCTTGCGTGGGCACGAGGTCTTGAAGTTGTTCGAGATAACGCTAAGGCAGAGGTCCCGAAGCTGACCCGCCCAGGCAGGGTTCCGCACCTCGGCCGAATGTTCGTTGTGGTGGGTCGAATCGGTTGGGCCGTCGGCAACTGGTGGGTCCGCAAACGCCTTGGACGATTCGCTTCGACAGAGTCGTCCCGTGCCGATCTCTCTCAACGTCTTCGAGGAGCAATCGAGGCGCTGGGGGCGACCTACATTAAATTGGCACAGATCATTTCGTCGGGAGAGGGCCTGTTCCCGTCAGAACTTGTCGACGAATTCAAAAAGTGCCGTGACCAGGTTCCAGCCGAAGACTTCAACGTTGTCAAGCAAACCATCGAACGCGACCTCGGTCGGCCGATCAGCGAGGTGTTTGCCTCGATTGACTCAACCGCTCTTGCAGCGGCATCAATTGCTCAAGTACATCGCGCAACACTGCTTGACGGGACCGAGGTCGTCATCAAAGTTCAACGACCCGATGTCGCACGACTTGTCCGCACTGACTTGAAGGTGATGGCTTGGCTTGCCCCTCATCTGGTTGGCCGAATCCCCGTTGCAGCACTCGCAAATCCGCCTGCTCTCGTTGAACTGTTCGCAGAAACAATTGTCGAGGAACTCGATTTCCGCCTCGAAGCCTCAAACATGGTTGACGTTTCTAAGGTCCTTCATGATCTTGGACAGTCCCGATACGTCGTTCCTCGACCACATCCACAACTGGTGACGACGAGGACTCTCGTCATGCAGCGAATCGACGGGTTCAACTTCGACGACGTTTCCGGCATGCAGGATGCCGGCATCGACACCGAAGACGTGATCAGAACCGGCATGGTTGCCTTCATGGAAGGAGCACTCATCCACGGGATTTTCCACGGCGACCTCCACGGCGGCAACCTCTTTGTGCTCCCAGACGGACGAACAGCATTACTCGACTTCGGAATTACAGCCCGCCTCGATGATGACCGGCGACGGGCATTCCTTCGCCTCATGATGACTGCCACCACCAATGATCTCGTGGGTCAGATGGCAGCGCTACGGGATCTTGGAGCACTCCCCCACGACACCGACCTCAAAGCTGTCATCCATGATCTTCGCCTCGATGAGGCACCGATCGACCCCACGACCCTCTCTGGTGAGGAAATGGTTGCCGAGGTTCAACGCGTGGTGAAAGCACTGCTTTCCTACGGAGCCCGACTACCTAAAGAACTCATGCTGTACGTCAAGAACATGGTGTTCCTCGATGGGGCAATTGCCCGGCTTGCGCCTGACCTTGACCTCCTTGCTGAGGTCGCCAACATTTCAATGATGTTCGCCCAGCGTCATGGCGAGCGGCTGATGACCGAAATCGGAATTGATGCCGCACGGATGCAGGTCAACCTTGACAGCGTGAAAGCCGGCTTCGGAGTCGACCTGTCAACCGACCGACTCACATATCGCGAATTACAAGAACGCCGGGAACTCATTCAAAAGCGGATGCGTGCCCACGTAGAACGCAACCGTCGCTAAAGAAACGTCTAGTTTCATCACGTGCGAATTCTTATTGCTCGCTGCTCAGTCGATTACGCGGGACGACTATCGGCTCACTTACCTGAGGCTGTTCGACTCAT
>Ga0255783_10002962_pt1 | contig 16506 bp, 10 predicted proteins | sample 011ome_22_FD_179981 | JGI IMG/M metagenome (GOLD analysis project Ga0255783, IMG submission 179981) | Coastal salt marsh microbial communities from the Groves Creek Marsh, Skidaway Island, Georgia - 011507BT metaG (version 2) | ecosystem: Environmental > Aquatic > Marine > Intertidal zone >... | reverse complement strand
GGATAGCGAGCTAAATTTTTAGTGATGGTTATATCGACCCATTCAAATTTACCTTTGGGGGCGATTGTTTGGTAATAAAGTATTTCTTTATTACAAAGACCGCACTTGCCATCATATAAAACTTGTTTGGTTTTCATCTTCACCTAATAGTTGCCATGTTCACTCCTTAGTGTGACTATAGTATGCCCAAATCAGTTCTCTAAAATATACAATGTGGCGCCCTCGACACGAATCGAACGTGTGACCCTCCCCTTAGGAGGGGGATGCTCTATCCACTGAGCTACGAGGGCATTTAAAAGATCATTCTAACTTTTTTAATTATTTATTAAAAATCGAATAGAATGCGTTGATGATCTTAAAAAAAATATCAGGTGTCTTAGATAATACCTATAAAAAAACCTTAGATTTATCCAAGCACCGCCATGCAAGTAAATATTTGTTTGGCATTAGTTTTGCAGAATCATCTTTTTTCCCAATACCTCCAGATGTGATGCTAATGCCGATGTGTCTTGCCGTTCCAGCTAAAGCTTATTGGTATGCTTTTTTAACAACTTTAAGTTCAGTTTTGGGTGGCCTGTTTGGTTATTTTATCGGCAAATTTGCCTTTAATGTGATAGAACCTTACCTGATAAATTCCTCATACCTAGAATCATATAATCAAGCGGTATCATGGTTTGGCGAATGGGGATTCTGGGCGATCCTAATAGCCGGATTTTCTCCAATTCCATACAAAGTTTTCACAATTGCCGCAGGTTCGTTAAATATGTTATTGCTCCCATTCATATTAGGCTCAATTATCGGCCGAGGCGGACGTTTCTTTCTTGTTGCTTACTTGACTAAAATTTTCGATAAAAACATTGATGCAATAATTAAAAAGCTTATTGAAAAAATTGGTTATGTAATTATTGTCATTTTTCTTCTTGTAATTTTTGTAGTAAATTAATTCTATGAAAGCTATTTTAGTCATTGCCATTATTTTTCTGATCGTGCTGGTATTAAAAAAACCCGCTTTTGGAAATGAAGCAAAATTATTAGGTCAAGTCGCGCCCGATTTTAATCTCAAAAATTCACAAGGAGAAAGCGTTAGCCTTGCCTCGTTTCAGGGTCAGTGGCTAGTAGTTTTCTTTTACCCTAAAGATGATACACCTGGGTGCACCGCAGAGGCATGTTCTTTTCGAGATAACTTTGACGACATTAAAAAATTGAATGCATCGATTGTTGGGATTAGTGTTGACTCATCAGAATCACACCAAAAATTTAAAGAAAAACATAATTTACCTTTTATGTTGCTAGCCGATGAGGGTGGCAATGTTGCTAAACAATATGGTGCGTTAAATAATTTTCTCATTTTTAAATTTGCCAAACGGCAAAGTTTTATTATTGATCCAGAGGGTCTGATTAGACGCGTATACCGCAGCGTATCTCCCAGTAAGCATGCTTTGGAGATAAAGGAAGATCTGCAACAGTTGATTGAAAATTCTTAATTTTTGCTTATTAATTTTTGAATCATTTTCAGGCCAAAACCAACACCAAAACCATTGACATCGGAACTCACTGCACCCAAGCCGCCCTTACGATTGCTTGATGATAAATCGACATGTAACCATGGGACGTTATGTTCAATAAAGCGACCCAAAAATCGACCCGCATGAATATGGTCTGGGCCGCCTTCAAGGGTGCATTGCTTGATATCAGCAATTTGACTATCTAAATCTTCTTCGTAGTCTTCATCGAAAGGAAATGCTGCAATTCTTTCGCCCGCTTCTGCGCCAGCGCCGACCGCCATACACGCCAATTCAGGTCGATTGCTTATAACCCCACTGTAACGATCGCCCATCGCCACTGCCATGCAACCGGTGAGTGTTGCAAAATCAATAATGGCATCGGGCTTTTTGCGCGAGGCAAGGGTTAACGTATCGGCCAACACCATCCGTCCCTCCGCATCGGTGTGCACAATTTCAATATTAATTCCATTCAATGCTTTCACCACATCATTTTGCTTGTAAGCTTTAGGGCCAATGTGATTTTGCGCAATCGCCAACCAACAATCAATTTTAACAGTTAATTTAGCTCTCACTGCAGCTTGCAAAATACCTAACGCCACGGCCGAACCATTCATATCCTCATGCATGCCACTCATGTATTTTGCCGGTTTTAAATTATGTCCACCGGTATCAAAACAAATGCCTTTGCCGACCAATGCAATATTTTTCTTCGCCCCTTTTGGGTTATAAGTTACATGCATAATCGCCGCATCGAGTGGTTCCGATCCTTGTCCCACCGCATAAAATGCACCTGCCCCCATTTTTTTTAACTGTGGCATGGTAAATTCTTTACAGACCAATTTATTGGCGCGTGCAAATTTCTTCACTTCATTTCTATAGATGGTTGGCGTGAGATTGTTCGGTGGTGTTAAGGTTAAATTTCTTGTTAAGGTGTTACCCTCCACCAACGATTCAATGTTATGCAGTTGCGGCTTTTTCTTACACCCATAGATAGTCAGTGTTGCTAGATAATTTTTCACTGCCACTTTCTTCATCGAGACCAGTGTTTGCGCATTGATAAGGGCAACATAAATAGCATTTTGTATGACCTGCTCATCAAAACTGCCGTCAAAAATAACATGCAGTTGTTTAGGTTTTTCTGTGAGCAAAGGCATCACTGCTTTTCGCAATCTCGTCTGATTGTTAAAGACAGTTTCATCTTTTTCAACCTTCACCAGGCTCATCAAGCTGCCGTTGGGCAAATCCAGTTGCATTGCGCTTTTGGATAATTCATTGAATTTTTTTTGGTTGCGATTTAATTTTGCTAAAACTAAGTTATAGAAAGGCATGGCTTTATTTTCTGTATCCGTTAAATAAAGATAGTGCGCCTTAGCAGTAAATTGCTTTTCGGTTAACTTTTTTTCAAAAAATTGAATTTTTGTTTTCATTTTTATCCTATTTTTCTATTAATAATTAATAACTTATAAAAAACAAGGTGAATATTTTTTATCTAAAATCGACTAACAACCGTGAAGTTCTATTATAATGTCTCATCAATTGACTCGGTAATATATTATTAATTCCAATATATTTACCTTTACATCTCAAGGATAGCGATACATGGATTTTTTTCCTGATCATGATATACAAGAAACGCAAGAATGGCTTGAATCACTAAATTCTGTCATTGAGGCACATGGTACAGAAAGGGCGCATTTCCTGATTGAAATGATGATCGACCAAGCACGTCGATCCGGATCCAACCTACCCTATAATGCCACCACCGCTTACGTCAATACTATCCCCACACATTTACAACAGCGCCATCCCGGTAATCCAGATATGGAGCGACGTATTCGTGCGCTTATCCGCTGGAATGCGGTCATGACCGTGTTACGTGCCAATATGAAATCCCCTGGTATTGGCGGTCACATTGCCAGCTTTCAATCATCAGCAACGCTATATGACGTTGGGTTTAATCATTTCTTTCGTGCGGCAAATGATAAATTTGATGGGGATTTGATTTACTTTCAAGGTCACTCCTCCCCTGGAATTTATGCGCGTGCATTTTTAGAAGGCCGAATCTCAGAAGAACAATTGGATAATTTTCGTATGGAGACCGGTGGTAACGGGTTATCCAGCTATCCACATCCCTGGTTGATGCCAGATTTCTGGCAATTCCCGACCGTGTCGATGGGGCTTGGGCCTATCATGGGAATTTATCAAGCACGCTTTTTAAAGTACCTGCACAACCGGGGTATTGCCGATACGTCCGATCGTAAAGTCTGGGTGTTTTGCGGTGATGGAGAAATGGATGAGCCAGAATCACAAGGCGCCATCTCATTGGCCGCGCGGGAAAAATTAGACAACCTTATTTTTGTTGTGAATTGTAACCTACAACGCCTTGATGGTCCTGTGCGTGGCAATGGAAAAATTATTCAAGAATTAGAATCAAACTTTCGCGGTTCCGGTTGGAATGTGCTGAAGGTGATATGGGGCTCTTATTGGGATCCTTTGTTTGCGATGGATAAAGAGGGTTTCTTAAAAAAACGCATGGAAGAATGTGTTGATGGCGAATTCCAAAACTTTAAAGCCAAAGGTGGCGCATACACGCGCGAGCATTTTTTTGGTAAGTATCCCGAATTAAAAGAAATGGTTGCTGCGATGTCGGACAGTGATATCTGGCGTCTCAATCGCGGCGGTCATGATCCGCACAAGGTTTTTGCGGCCTACGCCGCCGCAGTGGCGCATAAAGATCAACCTTCCATTGTATTGGCGAAAACAGTCAAAGGATATGGCATGGGTGACGCTGGTGAGGGACAAAACATTACGCACCAACAAAAGAGTATGGATATCGCCTCGTTGAAGGCATTCCGTAGCCGTTTTGATTTACCGATCAGTGATCAAGAGGTCGAGAGCTTATCCTATTATAAACCTGCAAAGGGCTCACCTGAACTGCAGTACATGATGGAACGTCGACAAGAGTTAGGTGGTTTTGTCCCTACCCGACGTCGTAAAGGCAATCAATTAACCGTGCCGAAGATGGACGCATTCTCCAACATGACCGTAAGCACCGGTGATCGTGAGATTTCAACGACTATGGCGTTTGTCAGGATCTTAAGTACCTTGCTACGTGATAAAGAATTGGGTAAATATATCGTCCCGATCGTGCCCGATGAGGCCAGAACTTTTGGGATGGAAGGCATGTTCCGCCAATTGGGGATCTATTCATCCGTCGGCCAGCTTTACGAACCGCAAGATTCGGATCAGGTCATGTTTTATAAAGAACAGAAAGATGGGCAAATTCTCGAAGAGGGTATTACTGAAGCCGGTTCATTTTCCTCCTGGATCGCTTCGGCGACTTCTTACACCCATACCGGAATTCAAACCATTCCTTTTTATATTTTCTACTCCATGTTTGGTTTTCAGCGTATTGGCGATCTCGCCTGGGCGGCCGGTGATTCAAGAGCTCGGGGCTTTTTATTAGGGGCAACTGCCGGAAGAACGACATTAAACGGTGAAGGCTTACAACACGAGGATGGCCATAGTCATTTACTGTCTGCCACCATCCCTAATTGTGTATCCTATGATCCCTGCTTTGCTTACGAGCTGGCTGTCATAATTCAGCAGGGTCTCAAACGTATGATTGAGAATCAAGAGGATATCTATTACTACATCACGGTCATGAATGAAAATTACCATCACCCCGATATGCCAAAAGGTATCGAACAAGGCATTATCGATGGCATTTATTCTTTCTCAACATCTAAAGTTAAAGGGCCAAAAGTGCAGCTCATGGGCAGTGGGGTTATCTTACGTGAAGTTATTGCAGCAGCGAACATGCTAGAGAAGGATTTTAATATAGCTGCTGATGTTTACAGTGTGACGAGCTTCACGGAATTACGCCGCAATGCACTGGACGTTGAACGCTGGAATCGAATTAACCCGGATAAAAAAGAAAGGAATTCCATTATTCAAAATGTCATTCAGGATAGAGAGTGCCCTATTATTGCCTCAACGGATTACATGAAATCTTATCCAGAACAAATTGCGTGCTTTTTAACTAATCCTTTTGTAGCCCTTGGTACGGACGGTTATGGACGTTCAGATAGCCGCGAAGCATTACGAAGTTTCTTTGAGGTAGATCGCTACCATGTTGTTATTGCAGCATTGAAATCCTTGGTGGATAGCAAGCAAATTGACAAAACGGTGTTAATCAGTGCAATTAAAAAATTCAAGATTGATGGACAAAAACCCAACCCGGTAAGTGTGTAACAAAAAATGACAACTGAGCAAATCCTTATACCTGATATTGGCAACTTTGAGAGCGTTGACGTCATTGATGTGTTGGTTAATGTGGGCGACAGTATCAGCACGGATGACTCTTTAATTACCGTTGAATCTGATAAAGCCTCGATGGATATTCCCGCGCCGAAATCTGGCGTCATTAGAGAAATTAAATTAAAGGTGGGTGATAAAGTCAAAGAAGGGAGTCTTGTCGCTGTCATTGAAACGGAAGCGGATGCAAGCAAGCCCGTTGAGCGTAAAATTGAAAAAGAAGTTCAGATTGAAAAGGTCGTTGAGAAAATTATTCCTGAACCGACGCGCCCTGCTCCTGAACCGCCAGCCACCATTCAACCGACTGAAAATCCATTGCCGATTGGTGAGAGTGTCTTGGTCAGTGAAGGTAAACATAGTCACGCCTCCCCTTCAATAAGAAAATTTGCTCGCCAACTGGGAGTAAATCTTGCCTTAGTCAACGGTTCTGGGGCGAAAAACCGAATCCTACAAGAAGATATCCAGGCCTTTGTTAAGGGTGAATTAGCAAAACCGAAAAGTGAATCGATGGGCAGTCAATTTGCGCCTATCCCGATGCCGGACATTGATTTTTCTCAATTTGGCACGTTTGAAACCAAACCCCTTTCTAAAATTAAAAAAATCTCAGGGGCTAACCTGCATCGTAATTGGGTCACAGCACCGCACGTAACACAATTTGATAATGCCGACATTACGGATCTTGAGGCATTTAGAAAATCCATGCAAAAAGAAGCAGAAAAACGCGGTGCAAAATTAACCTTGCTTGCCTTTCTAATGAAAGCCTGTGTGAATGCTTTAAGGACTTATCCTGCCTTTAACAGTTCGCTTTCTTCCGATGGAGAAATGCTTATATTAAAAAATTATTACCATATCGGATTTGCCTGCGACACCCCTGATGGTTTAGTTGTGCCTGTCGTCAAAGATGTATTCAAAAAAGATGTCTTAGATATTGCACAGGATTTAGGGGAATTATCAAAAAAAGCGCGTGAACGAAAATTAAAAATGGAAGACATGCAAGGCGGCTGTTTTACCATTTCCAGTTTAGGCGGTATTGGCGGTACGAAATTTACGCCGATCATTAATTGCCCTGAGGTGGCAATCTTAGGTGTATCAAAATCATCCATGCAACCCGTTTATAATCCTGACAGCAAGAACTTTGAAGCAAGACTCATTTTACCGTTATCACTGTCTTATGATCATCGTGTCATTGATGGTGCAGATGGTGCTCGATTTACAAGTCATCTTGGAGCTATGCTCTCTGATGTAAGAAGACTACTTCTCTAAGCATGGCTGAATCAAAAAAAATCCTGCTCCCAGACATTGGAGATTTTCAAAACGTTGATGTGATTGACGTTCTTGTTAAGGTCGGTGATCAAATTAAAAAAGATGATTCCTTAATCACTTTGGAATCTGATAAAGCTTCCATGGACATTCCCTCTCCTGAGGCAGGCGTGGTTGAAAAAGTCTTCATAAAAGTAGGTGATAAAGTTAATCAAGGAGATGAGATTATATCTATAACTTCTTTAAATATAAAAGAAAATATTGATAATAAAGAACAAAACAAAAAACCTGATGAGCCCAAAAAAATACCTTCCATTGAAGCCTCAAAAGATACTATAACAACCGATCATGCCTGTGAAGTTGTCGTTTTAGGTTCAGGTCCTGGAGGTTATACGGCTGCATTTAGGGCTGCCGATCTAGGTAAAAAAGTCATCCTGATTGAACGTTATTCAACCATTGGTGGGGTCTGTTTAAATGTTGGTTGTATTCCGTCAAAAGCACTTTTACATTCAGCAAAAGTGATCACAGATGCTGAAGAAACCTCACAACACGGAATTAGTTTTAACAAACCAGAGATTGATCTAGAAAAAATAAGGCAATGGAAATCAAAAGATGTGGTAGGTAAATTAACCATGGGTTTAGCCCATATGGCTAAACAAAGGGAGGTCACCATCCTTCAAGGTTATGGTGAATTTATTAATCCAAATCAGATTGAAGTGACTCAAGAGGACGGCAAAAAAATAGGTGTACAGTTTGAAAACTGCATTATTGCTGCAGGATCTCAATCCATCAAGATGCCTGGTGCCCCTGAGGATCCAAGAATCATGGACTCAACAGGAGCTCTAGAGTTACAAGATATTCCTAAACGTATGCTCATCATCGGTGGTGGCATTATTGGTCTTGAGATGGGTACCGTATACGATGCCTTAGGTAGTCAAGTTTCAGTGGTTGAACTCACAGACGGTCTGATCCAAGGTTGTGATCGAGATATCGTTCGCCCTCTTCAAAAACGTATGGAGAAACGTTTTGAAGCCATTATGCTCAATACCAAAGTCACCAAAGTTGAAGCTAAAAAAGAAGGTATTGTTGTGTCTTTTGAAGGTGAAAAAGCCCCTGAGCCTCAAATGTATGATCGCGTTCTAGTATCCGTAGGTAGAAAACCTAACGGTCAACTGATTAAGGCTGAAAAAGCCGGCGTTCATGTCGATGAAAAAGGTTTTATTGCCGTGGACAAACAAATGCGAACCAACGTCAATCATATTTTTGCCATCGGTGATATTGTAGGTCAGCCTATGCTCGCTCATAAGGCAACGTATGAAGGTAAGGTGGCTGCTGAAGTTATCGCAGGCGAAAAGGTTGAATTCCAAGCTTTAACAATCCCATCGGTTGCTTACACTGACCCTGAAATTGCATGGGCTGGCGTAACCGAAGATGAAGCCAAGGCTCAAGGTATTGATTACGAAAAAGCCGTATTTCCATGGGCCGCAAGTGGTCGAGCCCTATCAACCTCCCGCTCCGAGGGTATGACAAAGCTTATTTTTGATAAAACCAACCATCGAATCATTGGAGCATCTATTGTGGGTATCAATGCGGGTGAACTGATTGCTGAAACTGTGCTTGCTATCGAAATGGGTGCGGACGCACATGATATTGGTCTTTCCATTCATCCCCACCCTACTCTGTCAGAGTCGGTTGCTATGGCAGCTGAAGTTAAAGAAGGTACAATCACTGACTTATACATTAAGAAAAGATCTTAAATATAAGCACGCATTCCATCAAAGAGTAAATTTTCCTTTAATTTAATCTTGGATCGCCAATCCTTATCCGCATGCTTATAGATCCAATCAGCGCCGCCCCCAGTTAAAAGAATAGGTATGTCTGGTTTACGTGTGCGACACACAAGATTCACAGCTCCCATAATGGAATATAAAATACCCGTTGTCACCGAGTCATCCGTGTTAGAGGCTGGATAATCTGATTTTCCCAAGAGTGCATTGATATTTTTTGTAGAATGATTAAGTGCCGACAAACTCAAATGAATGCCTGGTAATATCATACCGCCTTGATAAACAAATTTATCTGAGCTAACTTCCTCTAAAAAATCAATCGTAATCGCCGTGCCAGCAGAAATGACAATAGAGGATTTATTTTCATTGATCCAGGCTCCTACAATATGAAGCCACCGATCAGAGCCTAACCTTTCTAAATCATCATATTGGTTATCGATGTAAGGATGTGTTTTTTGGGTAATAATATTTACCGTTACACCTTGATTCTGATAAAAAGTGGTGACCTCTTTTAAGCATGAGTCATCATTAACATTGGCAATAAAAACGCTAGAAATACCCTCTTTAAATGGTAATAATTGACTTAAATTAGTATCAATAAATAATTGATTTTTATTAGTATATTTTTTATTTTCTAAAAAAGTATATTTTAGATTGGTATTCCCAATTTCAATCAAAAGATCCATTAATTATTCCAATCCTTATTCAATACAACCTCACCAGATGAGAAATTTAGTTGCCCCTGATTCGTCTGTAAGATTAGTGATCCCTCAGCAGAAATGTCAATTACTTTGCCAATCACATTTTGTCCATCGCCCTTGGTGATTGATATCACTTTTTCATGAAACGCATGGCTCATCACCCACTCCTCCTTTAAACTTGAAAAACCATTTAATTCAAACTCTGATAGTACTCTAGCCAATTCTTTGATGATTAATGCTATCAAATTATTCGGATTCATGCTCTCCTGGGTGATTGTTTGAAGGTCAATGGCTGGCTGATCTATTTTTTTGATTTGTTTTTTGGATATATTCAAATTAATGCCAATACCAATGACGGCAAGGCTTTGGCCATCCATATCGCCTTGTAATTCAATTAAAATACCTGCCAACTTTTTATAGGCCTTCTCATGAAAAATAAGCACATCATTAGGCCATTTTAATAATGCCTGGTTAATTCCCAATTGCTTGAAAGTCCTAATTAAAGCAATGCCCACGACTAAACTTAGGCCTGAGAGCATGGCTGCACCCTGATTAAATCGCCATAAAAATGAGAATGTTAAATTCTCTCCTAGCTCTGAAACCCACTTACGCCCTCTTCTTCCCTTACCCGCTGTTTGAATATTGGTAGCTATGCATGATGCATGAGGTAAGCCTTCGCTAGCTCTCTGCATCATGACGCTATTCGTTGAGGTTGTGATATCCATGACCTCGATATTAAAGAAATTAGCTTGTTCGCCGATCGCCCTTTTTATGCTGGATTCATCTAAAAGTTCAACAGCATGAGTGAGCTTATACCCTTTACCCCTTACTGAATGAATTTCAATACCAAATTGCTCAGCCTCAGAAATCGCATTCCAAATCGATACACGCGATACTTTAAATTGATTGGCTAAAATCTCCCCTGAATGGAACTTACCATCTGCCAGAACGTCGATGATTTTAAAGAGTAAGTTAGACATAATGATTACGTATTATTTTGATAGATCATACCACGGTATTTTTAGACATAAATTAATCTCAAACAGTGTAAAATGGCGCCTATGTCAAACCATGAACAAGCACAAGATTTACCCTCGAATTTTATTCGAACCATCATTGATAAAAATTTAAAAGAAAATTTATATCAAAACAAACGATGGGCTGGTAGCCCAGGGGGTGCCTCACATCAAAACCAAGGTCATCAAGACGAAGCTAAAATTAGAACCCGATTTCCACCCGAGCCCAATGGTTATTTACACATAGGCCATGCCAAGAGTATTTTTTTAAATTTTGGTCTAGCGCATGATTATGGTGGTGCTTGTCATCTAAGATTTGATGATACCAATCCTGAAAAAGAAGACGAAGAATACGTGAATAGCATCATCGATAACGTTAAATGGTTAGGTTTTAACTGGCAATTCAATAATGAGGATAACCAATATTTTGCCAGCAGCTACTTTGATTTTATGTTTGAAGCAGCCCAATCACTTATCAAGTCAGGTGATGCTTATGTAGATAATCAAAGCGCTGATGAAATTAGAGAAAACCGCGGCACACTGACAGAGCCAGGTAAAAATTCACCTTTTCGTGATCGAAGTGTTGAAGAAAATCTAGGTCTCTTTAATGAAATGCGCGAGGGTCAACATGCTGATGGGGCCATGATCTTACGGGCTAAGATTGATATGGCTTCACCTAATATCAATATGCGTGATCCTGCCATCTATCGTATCAAGCACGCTGAACATCATCGCACAGGGAATGCTTGGTGTATTTATCCCATGTATACCTTTGCGCATCCTATTGAGGATGCCTTAGAGGGTATCACGCACTCAATTTGTACGCTTGAATTTGAAGATCAACGGCCATTTTATGACTGGCTATTAGAAAAATTAAAACTAAATGGTCTGCTTAACGATCCTCTTCCCAAACAGTATGAGTTTGCAAGACTGAATTTAACCTATGTGGTTTTATCCAAGCGAAGATTGATTGAGTTGGTTGAAAAAAACCATGTGCATGGCTGGGATGATCCTCGTATGCCCACTTTAGTCGGCGCTAAAAGACGGGGTTATACGCCTGAGGGCTTCAAGTTGTTTACAGACCGCATTGGTGTAGCTAAAGCTGACTCATGGATCGACTATTCGATTCTTGAAGATTCTATGCGTGAAGTACTCAATAATGCTTGTGACCGAAGGATTGCTGTTTTAGACCCTATCAAACTCATTATTACCAACTATCCTGATAATGATGAAGAGGATTGTTTGGCACCGAATCATCCCCAAGATGAAACTAAAGGTAAGCGTGTCGTTAAACTCAGCAAAGAATTATGGATTGAGCGTGAAGACTTCATGATTGAGCCAGTCAAAAAATATTTCCGCCTCTTTCCAGGCAATCAAGTGAGGCTTCGTTACGGTTATGTTGTGACATGCACAGGTTATGATACTGATAAAGATGGGCAGGTAACTACCGTTTACTGTGAATACTTACCTGAGACCAAATCAGGTACGCCAGGTTCAGAGAGCGTCAAAGTTAAGGGGAATATCCACTGGATCTCTTGTAAATATGCGCTCGATGCCCAAGTTAATCTTTATGATCGTTTATTTAAAACGCAACACCCGGGTACCGAATCTGAATCGTATTTAGATGACCTTAATGAAAACTCACTTAAGACGATCAATATCAAAGTGGAAGAAAATTTAAAGCAAGTAAGGCCCGAAGATCAGTTCCAATTTGAAAGGCACGGATACTTTATGTGTGATTTAAGTTCCACTAATGAAGCTATTGTCTTTAATAGGACAGTCACGCTCAGAGATACATGGAAGTAAGCTTTATTTTAAAGCGAAGCTCACCGGCACATAGATATTAACCTCATCCCCCGCCAAAATATCGGGCGGTTTTGGCAGGGGCTTGGCACGCTCTATCATTATGATTGCTTCATTATCTAGCACCTCATAACCGCTGCTTTTCTCAATAGCGATCGACTGAATATTACCGTTATCTAACATCACCATCCTAACCAAAACCAAACCTTCCCAGTTTCGTCGTATGGCAATTCTGGGGTATTTTTTAAACTTAGCAATATGGAAAGCTAAGTTATTGGTAAATAACTCAATGGCGTCCATTTTGCGCTGTTGCACCTGTTTTTTCTCTTTCTCAACCTTGTCTAAATCAACTATAGGTGTCTCATCTTGAACAGGTTCAACTTTTTCCACCGGCTTCTCATAAATGGGTACAGCATCCTCTTTGGGGATAATATCCTGTGGAATGGGATCCACAACCTCAGGGATTGGGTCTAGAACCGGCGGTGGCTCAACGGGTTTAGGCTCTTCTATCACAGGCGGTGGCTCAACGGGTTTAGGTTTTTCTATCACCGGAGGAGGAATGGGTTTGGGTTTTTCAATCACCGGTTCTTTCTTAATCGGCTCAGGCTCTTGAGCTAGATCAACAACAATTTCAAGATTTTCAAGTGGGTTGTTGTTAACTTCGATAAAATGATTAAAGACAATAATTGCATGCAATATCATGGATGCAATCAAGGCTGATTTTATATCAAAATTATAATAAAAATTATTTAAAATCATTAGTTTAAAACTATTTATTAAATTACCTTATAAAATAATTTATTTTTAAAAACCTGTATTTTACCTGAGGATAAATGATTGCCAAAAGGGAAAAATTCACAATCTTAGTTCTCAGCACAATCAGCGCCGCTTGCTTCCTCGCCTTCAATGGAGCATAACAGAACCTCACCCTCTTCATCATCATCATTCGAGGTTGATCCCATATTAAAGTTAAAATTAATTGCTTCATCAACTATAGCTTGTCCAACCTCAACACTAGGTTGTCCTAAACCAGTTACATTCTCTCTGTTATCAGCTACAAATTGAACAAATGATTGAACCACATCTAAACTAGATGAAGTTGATAATGATCCACCATTTACATTAGATGACGATGAAGATGATGAAACTACGTCGCCTGCAAATGTCGTTACAGTTTGTGATGAACTATAACTTAAACCATTATAAGTAATTGATTGACCATCTATAGATACCCCTGTTCTTATTGTCTCAAAGACGGATGTTGTATCTTGTACGCCAATATTCATAATTAAATCATCCAGTGGTGTGGTTGCTCCCACATCCCCTTCAAATGTAATGGTGGGTATCTGTTCACTGTCAGCAGATAATGCAAGCGCACTCACAACAAGAGTATGTAAATTAGCTTGAGAATCATCCACGGTATGATTAAAGGTGATTGATGGATCCATCGAGAATACCGTTCTCGTATAGCCATTAGTTCCATTATTACCCACAATCACAGGTCCTGAGTATTCTTGTGTCTCAAATGTCATCACATCTGCATTTAAGTAAATACTGTTACCTGTGACATCCAAGCTGTAGAAGTTATCATTCTCTAAACTAGTGTAATTTAAATTTTTAAATGCATAGCCCACATTATCATTAAAGGTCACGCTACCCGCATTAAGGTAACCATTACCCTCTTTATAGGGGTAATTAATTCTAAGCGATCTTAGTGCAGCTTTCGATCCTGTACCTGCTTTGAGTGTGCCACTAAATAGAATATTGCCACCTGATGAATAGATATCTAATGGACTTGCTAATGTACCAGCACTGACCACCACATTACCTGTATAAGTCTGATTACCTGATGTATTCACATCGGCACCTAAATCAGAGGTGGAGGAAACTAATACAGATGCAGCACTTTCAATATCAGCATTCAAATCAAGCGTACCAGTGATGGTGATCGCGCCCACACCTTGAGTGCCTCCAACCACACCATCAAACTGAGCTTCGGTTGCGGTAATAGACAGTGCATTCGTCTCATCTGTCTCAGAATTGACCGTGCTGCTGAATGTAATAAGATCACTTGCACTTAATGTCACGTCATCAGAAATTGTTGTCGCACCTGTAAAGGTCTGTTTGGCTGTGGTTGTGATATCCGCACCTAAATCAGAGATGGAGGAGACTGATATCGATGCAGCACTTTCAATATCAGCATTCAAATCAAGCGTACCAGTGATGGTGATCGCGCCCACACCTTGAGTGCCTCCAACCACACCATCAAACTGAGCTTCGGTTGCGGTAATAGACAGTGCATTCGTCTCATCTGTCTCAGAATTGACCGTGCTGCTGAAAGTCACCACATCGCTTGAGCTAAGGGTCGTATCAGAAGTTAACGTTGTTGCTCCACTAAAGGTTTGTTGCCCTGTGGTTGTTAAGGTGCCACCTAGTTGAGAAATACCTGTCACCACGATATTTTTTGAGGCATCAGAAGCGCTATTACTGATCGTGCCATCCAAATCTAGGCTCGCAAAAGTCTGTGTTACCTGCATATCAAAGGTTGCACCTGAAGCCACAATAAGATCCGTCGTATCTGCTAAGCTGCCTGTTAATTTAAGCGTACCCACTGAGACAGTGGTATCACCGGTGTAGGTGTTGGCACCCGAGAGTGTGAACGTACCGGAACCTGATTTAAGCACATCACCTGTGCCCGCTATCACATTACTCATAGTAAAGCTATCAGCAGTATTGAGCGTAATGGATCCATTATTAGTAATAGCACTAGTTGTTGATCCAAAACTATCCGCGTCATAAACCGTGTCATAACTCGATCCAATAATGATTGTGCCTACATTCGATTGATCAGGTATCGCGGCCCCTGCCCAGTTTGCAGATTCAGACCAATTCGCAGTATCTGCCGAACCTACCCAAGCGACTGAATCCAATTGAGTAATGGTTCCAATAGCACCTGTGATTCTATTGTCACCCGTAATGGTGTAATTGTTACTATCATCACCCGACAAAGATACATCCACCGTGATGGTTTTATCAGTGCCCACATGTCGAGTATCATACACACCGGAGCCTGTAATAACTAATAAATCACCTGAATAAACATTTGTATCATCTTGATTATATGTAATATTTTGTGAAGTAATAATATTATCACCATCATATTCTTTCGATACCGAAGTGAAGGTTAAATTATCTGGATCAATTGATTTTTTGTTCACAGTAAGTGAACCAGTCACAGTAAGTGAGTTAAAGTTTTCACCTGTTTTACTGTAATTGGTGTAGCTTAAATTATAGGCATCAACATTAGTTTTCAATGCACTGCTTAAACAGTTAACTACTAAACAAGAGCCGCTTGTATTTGATTTTAGTACATCAAAGTTAACAATCGTACCTGCCCCGTCATTAATAAGGAAGCTGTCATTAGTGATGACAGGCTCTAAGGTTGTAATCTCAGATCTTGTATCAGCATCCCAATAAACCACCTCAACACTGTCATAACTTAATGTCGCTCCGTAAGTGATTGTATTATCTCCAAGCCTTACAAGAAGTGCATCTGCAGGCACAATCGTTAGATCAGCTGATGTGTAACTAAACGCATAATTAGTATCACTAAATCCTGTAGGTGTTAACACGTCCTCATAGGTACCTGCTCCTTCACTATCATTACTTCTAGCAACACTTCCTACCACATCTAAATCATCGGCTGAATCAGAACCTTTAAAGCCTGAATACGTAAATGTATAAGTTGGGTCAGCAGCTGTCGCAAATTTTGCACTATCTACTGCGACTACGGTTAAGGTCGCTTGCGTAATAACTCCGTTAGCAGTAGTTTGAGGCGAAATTGTGTAGTTTGAAGCTAGGCCAGTCGAACCGTCTTGCAATGTATAGCTAATAGTAATATCTTTTCCAGTACCGAAGTTTTTATTATCATAAGAGCCTGATCCAATCGCTGTAACATCTTCATCACCCACTAAACCGACTAAGGCAGCATTTGTAACTTCGGCCGTAGCATTTCCGTCATAAACCTTAGTCGCAGAGGTTAATTCACTGTTAACAGTTAGCGTTTTTGCAGTAATGTCAGCGGTGGTGGTATTGCCAGTAGCAATGCTGTAGTTAG
>Ga0255783_10002952_pt1 | contig 16537 bp, 12 predicted proteins | sample 011ome_22_FD_179981 | JGI IMG/M metagenome (GOLD analysis project Ga0255783, IMG submission 179981) | Coastal salt marsh microbial communities from the Groves Creek Marsh, Skidaway Island, Georgia - 011507BT metaG (version 2) | ecosystem: Environmental > Aquatic > Marine > Intertidal zone >... | reverse complement strand
GGAATCAAGGCCCGCTGGAAATCCGCAGTACACTGCGATTTGCAGACAGACGTCACGAATCTCTTCTGGGCTCATTCCGTTGTTCAGCGCACCCCTGACATGTCCCCGGAATTCCTGTGGACGATTGAGCGCAGCAATCATTCCCAGATTCACCAGCGAGCGATCACGATCGGACAGCGCCTCTCGATTCCAAATTTCGTCCCAGGCCACCCGAGTGACAAAGTCTTGCATGGGCATGGTGAGCTCATCGGCTTGACCGAGTGCACGATCCACAAAGTCATCACCCATGACCTGTCGACGCTTAGTTAAGCCTCGATCAAAACTGTCTTTGCTCATAATTTGATCCCGATGCAACCGTATTTTGTCTCGAGGAATTCATCGATTCCGTGTGGACCACCTTCTCGTCCCAAACCCGATTCTTTGACCCCACCAAAAGGTGCCACTTCCGTTGAAATAATCCCGGTATTCACACCAATGATTCCGTAATCCAAGGCTTCATAGACTCGGAATGTTCGAGACAAATCCCCAGTATAAAAATATGCCGCTAATCCATACTGCGTATCATTCGCCAATGCGATGGCTTCTGATTCATGGTCAAATCGATAAATCGGAGCGACCGGTCCAAAAGTCTCTTCAGACGCCATCAACATGTCTTTCGTGACGCCAACCAATACCGTCGGGCTGTAAAAGAGTGGCCCAGCCTCATGCGACTCACCGCCGCAGATTACCGTCGCGCCTTTCGATAGGGCATCGTCAACATGCGCTTCAACTTTTGCCTTACCTTCTGCGTTAATTAATGGGCCAACGTCGGATCCCTCAGTTTTGCCATCGGCGACTTTCATCGCTTTGACTCGTTCAGCAAACGCTTCAACAAACCGATCGTGAATCCCACTTTGGACCAGAATCCGGTTCGCACAGACACAGGTTTGTCCGGCATTACGGAATTTGCATAACATGGCTCCGTCAACCGCCGCATCGAGATCGGCATCGTCAAAAACAATGAAAGGCGCATTACCGCCCAATTCCAATGAGATTTTTTTCACACTGTCTGCGCATTGCCGATAAAGAATTTTTCCCACCTGTGTTGAGCCGGTGAAGGTCACCTTACGCACTCGAGAATCATCCGTTAACACCTGACCAATCGCTGGGGCGGCCATACCAGTCACGCAATTGATCACGCCATCCGGGATCCCCGCTCGTCGCGCCAATTCACACACGGCCAAGGCCGTGAGCGGCGTATCCTCTGACGGCTTGATGACGACTGTGCAGCCTGCTGCGATTGCTGGAGAGACTTTTCGGGTAATCATCGCCAGTGGGAAGTTCCACGGTGTAATGGCTGCCACGACACCGACCGGTTGTTTGATCGCAAGAATCCGCTTGTCAGTCATGTGCGGAGCAATCACGTCGCCATAGATTCTCCGACCTTCTTCAGCAAACCAATCAACAAAGCTCGCCCCATAAGCCACTTCACCGCGTGCTTCAGCCAGAGGCTTACCCATCTCTTCAGTGATCAAATACGCAAGTTCTTCAGTATGTTCCGTAATGAGATTGAACCAACGACGCAAAATGGCAGAACGCTCCTTGGCGGTCAGACCAGCCCAGGCCGGAAAGGCAGCTTCAGCAGCGTCAATGGCTCTCACACAATCGGCGGCAGACAAATCAGCAACCGATTCAACCACTCGCCCGGTTGCCGGATTAATCACTTCGAAAGTTGCGCCTGAGGTCGCTCCGACCCACTGACCATTCACAAAAGATAAAGGTTGATATAAGGACATCATTGACTCACTCAAAACAGATAATTTGACGAACCGCTTGGCCTTCAGCCAACCGCTCCATGGCGACGTTAATTTCCTCTAACTGCAGCGTGTGGGAAATCATCCGATCAACTGGCAGTAACCCTTTTTTATGCAGAGCGAGGAAATTCGGGATATCTCGCGAGGGGATGCAAGAACCGACATATGATCCCATCAACGCGCGCTCCTCAGTCACGAGTCGTGCTGCAGCGACTGACAAACGATCAGCAGGGTTAGGCAGCGCTGCCGTCACTGTTCGTCCTCCGCGACGCGTGACCTCGATGGCCATATCCAATGCCGACATGACGCCAGCGAATTCGGCGGCCAGATTCACGCCACCAGATGATAATGCTTTGATTTGCTCAATCGCATCCGGGTCTCGCGCATTCACGAAATGATCGGCACCCAACTCACGAGCCAGGACCTCTTTGTCCGGATTAGTGTCAACGGCAATGATTTGACGCGCACCGCCAGCGTGCGCTCCAAGCAACGCAGCCAAACCGACACCACCAAGACCGATAATCGCCACTCGCTCCCCCGCGTGTAAACACGCTGTATTCAATACAGCGCCACAACCCGTGAGTACAGCACAACCGAAAACGGCTTGAACTGACGGATCCAAATCAGAATCAATTGGCACTAGGCTCCGACGATGACTGACGGCATAGTCAGAAAAACAAGAAATGCCCAGGTGATGATTAATTACCTCACCATTCACTGAGATGCGTTTCGCACCAGACAGCAAGCTTCCGTTGGTATTGTGTTGCAAGCCCGGTTCACAGAGTGCAGGCCTCCCCTCAGCGCAACAATCGCAATGGCCACAACTTGGCACAAAAATCATTGATACTCGTTGTCCGGACTTTAAATCACTCGAGCCTGGGCCTGTTTTGACCACTTCGCCCACTGCTTCATGGCCCAAGGCGACGGGTGTTGGTCTTGGGCGATCCCCATTGATCGCTGACAAATCAGAATGACACACACCGGCGGCAAGAATTTTCACAAGCACTTCATCGGGACCTGGATCGGCCAAGTCTGCCTCAACAATTTGCAGTGGCCTAGTGTCGGTGAAGGGGCGTGGAATGCCCATACTTGAGAGCAATGAAATGCGGGTTTTCACAGGAAATTCTCCAATTTTTATCGTTTTCACCCTAATGAGAGCGGCCACATTAGGTCACTCATACTCATGAATCAAGCAGTCTTACTACGCTCGATGAGCTCAATCACTTTTTAGGCAATAGCATCCAACCCCTGCCCACCAAGCGTATCTAAAAACACAATTACACCGATCCTGAAATCGGTAATGACCGTCAAAGCCGGTTATCAAAGCGGCGTCAGAGGATAAAGTGGTACAAGTAAAGAGCAGGGCATTTCGTTCAGAAATCGCTTGCAGCAAATGTCCTTAGGGTAGCTGAGCACTTCGAGCTCCAGACGAGATGAACGCAGATCAACCCCATAGTCTTCCGGTGTGTTCCTGCATAAATGAGCCGGTCATCTAAGGATCTTGCTGAGAAATTTCTGAGTGCGGGGATTCTCAGGGCGCTCGAAGAATCCTGTAGGATCCCTGTCTTCGACCAAAGCTCCCTCGTCCATAAATATGATTCGATGAGCAACCTCTCGGGCGAAACCAAGTTCGTGTGTTACGCAAATCATACTCATACCGTCTTCGGCGAGGCTTACCATCGTTTCCAACACCTCAGAAATCATTTCCGGGTCGAGCGCCGAGGTAGGCTCGTCGAAAAGCATTAACTCTGGTTCCAAACAAAGAGCTCTAGCGATAGCGACCCTCTGTTGTTGTCCGCCCGACAACTGGGCTGGTCGTTTAGCAGCTTGGTTGTCTATCCGAACCCTGCTTAGGTATTGCAGCGCCTTTTCGTTTGCCTGAGATTGGGTCAGACCTAGCTCTTCAGTCAACGCTAGCGTACAGTTTTCAAGCACCGAAAGATGCGGAAACAAATTAAATTGCTGGAAAACCATCCCCACCGCTGACCGTATCTTGGCGACACTTTCCGCTTGTTGAGTTAGCTGTATACCGTTCACTACGATTGATCCCGTGTCACACGTCTCGAGACCATTGATACAACGGATCAGCGTCGATTTCCCCGATCCCGAGGGCCCACAAATAACGACACGCTCTCCTTGTTCAACAGAAAAATCTAAGTCCTTCAATGCGTGATAATCTCCGTACCACTTTTGCACGGCCTTCATTGAAACAATCGGCAAACTAATTTCCTTAATTCTGAAGAACAGCGCGTGAGAAACGTTGGTCCCTCACGCACCAACTTATTACAGGGACGGGAGTGGCGGAAGGTCCTGCCCAAGCCATTTCTTGGATATTTTGTTGAGATCTCCACCCAACTTTTTATGAAGGATAAATACATTTACCCAGCGAAGTAAGTCCTCGTTACCCTTTTTCACACCAATGAAGCACGGACTGTCTTTTACGATCAATTTACGCTCAAGATCGAGCGATGGGTCCCTGGTTGTCAGAGAAGCAGCCGCCGTGTTACCAGTCACTAGTACCTCGACCTGCTTCGAAGTAAAGGCCGATAGCGTAGCCGCATTATCGCCAAACCGGACAATTTTTGTTCCCTCTGGAGCCATACTTGTGAGTTCTAAATCCTCAAGGCTTCCAGATGTCACTCCGACAGTTTTACCGTTCAGGTCAGCGACATCATTAACCGCCACTGTGGATGGTGCAAAAATTCCAGAGTAGAACGGCGCATATGCACTAGAGAAATTGATCGACTTCGCACGAGAGGGGTTAGCGCCCATTGTCGAAATAACAAGATCTACTCGGTCGGTCTCAAGGAACGGTATCCTCTGCTTTGAAACAACTGGGACAAGCTCGAGCTCAACCCCCAGATCCTTCGCGATAAGCTTCGCGACGTCGACATCGTAACCTTCATGTTCTCCCGTCGCTCCCACGGACCCAAACGGAGCGAACGCTTCAGGTACAGCAATTTTTACCTTACCAGAGCTCAGAATGTCACTCAGGTCAGCAAGAGCTGAGGTACTGACCATAGCCGTAGCCAAGAGGCCCGACCGGATAATTGAATACAAATTTTTCATAGAAGTTTCCTATTTTAGAATTTACTGGCCACGGGCCAGGGCTTTTTGTTCCAGCTGTCGAGCGAAGAGCGCCAGTGGATAACAAAGACAGAAATACAGTAGAGCCATAATCGGGTAGACCACAAATGGCTCTGAGCCGTCGACAGGGGCATTCGCCCACCGTTTACCAATCAGCATCAAATCATGGAATCCGATAATGTAGGCGAGCGAGGTTCCTTTGATGATTTGGACCAGGAATCCTATAGTTGGCGCTAAACCAAACTTGACCGCCTGCGGAATGATGATTCTCCGCAGCATGACAGCGTATCTCAAGTTGAGCGCCTTACTGGCTTCCCACTGGCCCATCCCTACCGCGCCGATAGCGCCGCGCCATACTTCGGCAAGATATGCCGACGTGAAAATTGTTAGCGCGATAGAGGCCGCGGTCCAGGGAGAGATCTGGAACTGCAATAGATGAGGAAAACCGAGTCCACAGAGAAATAACAGCATGAGCAAGGGCGTAGACTGGAACAACCAGATGTATCCGGTGGCGACTGATTGGACCGGTCTATAGGATGCGATCCTCGCCAAAGTGACGAAGACCGCAGCTATTCCACCGCCTACGAACGCGATGAGCGACAGATAGACGGTGTACTGCGCCGCGAAGATGAGCTGAGAAACGATGGTACCCAGAGGTGCCCCGATAAGTTCAATTAACAACTCTTTCACCCGGGCGCCCTCTTCCCAAGTGTTGACCTGAACCATAGCTGTAGGGAGCTTTTGAGCACCAACGATATCAAAATGTAGAGCCCCGTGAGGGTGATAAACACTTCAAACGATCTGAAGGTTCGGCTATCGATGAATATCCCTGCGTGAGTCAGATCCCCTACCCCAATCTCGGAAATGACCCCGGTAGTCAGGAACAGGAATATGAACTGACTACTCAACGACGGGAACATGGTGATGACCGTCTGCGGCAGGACGATATGCCGGAATATCGTTTTCTTCGATAGGTTCAACGCCGCCGCGGCCTCCCGCTGGCCAACAGGTATGGATGCGAAACCGCTCCGAAAAATTTCCGCAAAATAACCCGAGAAGTTAATTGTTAGGGCAAGTAAGGCATGAGCCCAGAAGGGCCAGGTATAGCCAATCGCCGCGGGTAGCCCGAACGCGATAAAGAATAGCTGGACAATGAGCGGGGTGTTCCGGATAAAGTCCACGTAGGCAGCAGCAACCCAATTGATAATTGGCACCTGCCAATATCTGACCGACGCTAATATCAAAGCCAGCGCAACCCCTAATAGGCCTGCCGCGACCGTGAGGCCCGCGGAAATCAAAATCCCGTCGAAGAGCAGTCCCACGTATTCACTAGACCGATAAATTTCGAAGAATCGTAAGTTATCCATTAAGCCTACTTATTTATTTGTTGACGTGACGTTGCCAAAACCATGCCACCCCCTTGGGCCTATTATTTGGGTCCAATCCCAGCAACCAAGCACTTTTTTGGTGCAATTGTTGGCAAATGTCAGACCAAAAAAGTGCAAATATGGGTAGTTTTGAGTGAAGTGGATGCAGACCAATAGCCACAACTCAGAGTCCGAAAGAAAGTCTGCTGCGAGATCGTGATTCTTGACATTTCTTGCGCGTCACTGTCAGCTACAAACTGATGAAAGTACACAGCCATAGACAATATAGACGCCAAAATGGGACGGCCGCGGTCGTGATTGCTCTGCTAGTATTTATGTGGACGTCGACGTTGTTGGCGGCTGAGTTGACTGGACGACTAATTATCGTCTCTTCTTTCCCGGAGACGGTGTTTGGCCGGTTCAAATCAGCCTTCGAGGCGAAAAACCCAAGCCTCAAAGTCCACGTGCGCTCAAAGAAAACTTCCGCCGCCATTTCATTTATCCAAGAAGCAAGGGCGGAATCCGTTGATCTACTGTGGTTATCTGCCCCCGACGCTTTTGAAGTATTGAAGAAATCTGGACACCTAGCTCAAGCCTTCGAGGTGCCTGTAGAAAAAATTCAGAGGATTGGAGGTTACCCGATCGATGATCCAGAAGGTTACTACCGGGGTTTCGCAGTGTCCGGGTACGGGATCATGTGGAACAGAGCTTATCTGGAACGACATGGGCTACCGGAGCCACAGGGGTGGGCAGATCTTCGTAATCCTGAATTCATGGGGCACCTCGGGATCTCAGCACCCTCTCGCTCAGGGAGTATGCATCTTATTATCGAAACAATTCTCCAGGGACAAGGTTGGACGGAGGGCTGGGCAACCATCATGGAAATCGCAAGTAACCTAGCCACCGTCACGGCACGAAGCTTCGGTGTTCTTGATGGTGTAAAAAAAGGTCGGTTCGGCGCAGGCCCTGTGATTGATTTCTTTGGCCTATCAGCGATGGCTACCGATCCCGCGATAGGATTCACGTATCCAGACAACACTGTCTTCCTGCCCGCCAATATTGCAATCGCCAAGGCGAGGCAAAACCCAGAGGCCGCCCGAGCTTTTGTTGATTTCATTCTGTCATCTGAGGGTCAACGAATCCTACTAGAGCCGGAGATCAGCAGGTTACCCGTAGATCACAGCATCTACGAAAGCGTCGAGCGAGGCTATCCAAACCCGTTTGAGGAGAAATTGATCAGGAAAGGGATTACGTTTGATACAGAACTATCTCGCACCCGATACCATTTGGTGAATTCGCTTTTTGATACCATGATCACCTACCGACTGAGAGCCTATACAAATACATGGAGAGTATTGCGAGAAGCCGAAGTGGTTTCCTCGAAAAAAGGTAACTCTTTTGAACAGGCGCAACTGAAGCAGGCCAGACGTCTCCTGACCCGCGTACCTGTCTCCGAAGAGCAGGCGAACGATCCTAATTTCTCCAAGGAGTTTGTACGTCGTAAGCCAGGTCTGCCGGTACCTGTCCGACAAGTTGAGCTGGAGCAGGAATGGACTAAGTTCGCTCTGGTTAACCAATCTAAGGCCCTCAATTTGTCTCAAAAAATAATCGATAACTCATCCGCCGATAATCTCGTGCTCCAATGACACGCATATTTCAATTCACCGGTATCAGGGGACGACTTTTTTTAGCATTTGGAAGTGTGGCGGCAATGACTGCTATTGCTACAGTCATTGCCTGGATCTCCTTCGGTGGCGTTGGGGATAGCCTCAAAAGGATCGTGACAGACAACATACCAACCGTGGTATTGGCGGCCAGTCTTGCAGAGAAGAGTGGGATAATCACAGCGACTGCGCCGGCTCTTGCCGCTGCTGAGAGAGAGGTGGACCGGGCACGAGCCTGGACAACTCTGTCTCAGAATCTTAAGAGCATGGATAGCATGCTATCGGGTGTGGATACCGTCGTTCTCAGTGATGAAGCGAAGACGTTAATTCGTGCCATCGTTGACGAGTTACAGGCGAACTTGAGGGCTCTAGATACTAACGTTCGGAAGCGGTTCTGGTTTCAGGATCGTAACGCAGAGCTCGTCGATCGCCTTAGATGGGCGCACGCTAACTTTCTAGATGAAGTTGAGCCTATGATTGAGGATGCACGTTTCCGGATCGAGTTGGCAGTAGATTCGGCAGAGACCAGAGATGGTGAGAGAACTTTAGATCCGAACTTGCCTATGGAGACCAGACGGCAGGCAGCTCTGCTTCGTCTAAATGCCGCCGGAAATTTGAGCGTGGGCTTGATAGCGCGCGCTGCAAGCCTACCTGATCTTGGCGCCTTGAACGATACCTCCCTCTTTTTGAGCGAGGTACAGGATCGAGCCAGCTCTGACATAAATCAGCTCAAATCACTGCCAGAGGCCTTATCTCTCAGCCAATCTTTCCAGGATATTTTAGCTTTCGCGGCAGGGCAAAGTGACCTCTTCCAGTTAAGACGAGATGAATTGACGACATTGGCAGAGGGTCAGAAGTTAGTTGCTTCAAATCGTCAATTAGTGAACCAACTTCAAAATTTTATTTCAGAGCGCGTCGAGGCCGGAAAGATTACCTCTTTAGAGGCCGCGCGACAGTCCGACTTATCCATCGAAAATGGAAAACTCTTGTTACTCATAGTTGCTGGGATAAGTCTTATTGTGGCCGTGCTCGTGGTCTGGCTGTATGTTGGTCGCAATCTAGTTCGTCGTATCACTTCACTCGATGAAGCCATGCGACAAATTGCTGGGGGCAAGTTAGATACTCACGTCGTCACGGAGGGGAGAGACGAAATATCTGAGATGGCGGTGGCCCTGCAAACGTTTCGTGACACCCTCGCAGAGACGCAAGCGGAACTGATCCAGGCAGGTAAACTAGCCGCTCTTGGCCAGCTAGCTGCGGGCGTCGCGCATGAATTAAACCAACCGCTGGCCGCTATTCGGTCCTATGCTCACAACACAAATCGCTTAATGGAAAAAAACGAGATGGATGAGGCCAGAACTGCCCTGAACCGGATCTCGAGTCTGGTGGAGCGCATGGGTGGAACGGTTAACCATTTGCGAAACTTGGCGCGCCGCTCGAGTAATAAACTTGACACCGTGGATCTCGGAAAGACCTGCGACGACGCGTTACAACTGCTTGAGGGTCGTATTCGTGATGAGGGTATCGCTGTCGTCTCGAATTTAAGGCATGAGATCTGGAAAGTCAGGGCCGATGCAATCCGTCTGGAGCAAGTAATCATCAATCTCGTTGGCAATGCGATCGACGCCATGATCGGGACCACCGACCCCCAGTTAATTATCGGCGCCGAGGAGTCTGATTCTAAGATCTCTTTAATTATACAAGACAGTGGCACCGGCATCGCGAACGATGATTTGGGCCACATTTTTGATCCATTCTTTACCACCAAGAGCCCCGGTGATGGTGTCGGCCTCGGTCTCGCAATCTCGTTTAATATCATAAAAGACTTCGGCGGCTCAATGCGAGCAAGCAGTGAGCCTGAAGGACTTACCACCTTCCGCGTCACTTTAGACAAAGCAGACCGATATGATGGATAGGAAATGACCACGAAACAACGCGGCCCTGTGATCTTCATCGATGACGATGAAGAGGTCAGAATCTCCGGAGCCCAAACCCTAGAGTTAGAAGGTTTCGAGGTAATCGCATTAGATTCTGCGCAAGCTGCCCTCGAACACATCTCAGTCACATGGCCAGGCATAGTCGTCAGCGATGTAAAGATGCCCACCATGAGCGGCATGGATTTATTGGAAAGAGTAACGATGATAGATCAAGACCTACCCGTCGTTCTCATCACGGGTCATGGCGATATTTCCCTAGCCATAGAGGCAATTCGCGCGGGCGCTTACGACTTTATAGAAAAGCCGGCCGATATGGAGCGTCTTATCGATACAGTCAATCGTGCCCTAGAGAAGCGTACCCTGATCCTGGAGAATCGGATGCTCCGGAAAAGGTCTGTAAATCTGGGTGATGAGATCGAGAGTCGAATAATTGGTGTCACGCCTTCCATTATGGCTCTGCGACAAACCATACTTGATCTGGCTGATACAGATGTTGATGTATTGGTCCTCGGTGAGACGGGCACAGGAAAGGAACTGGTAGCAAGGTGCCTCCATGATTTCGGTTCGAGGCGCGAGGCTCGGTTTGTTGCACTAAATTGTGGTGCACTCCCAGAGTCAGTTATTGAGAGTGAGCTCTTCGGTCATGAGGCTGGCGCCTTCACTGGGGCAACCAAGCAACGAATTGGCAAAATTGAATACGCCGAGGGAGGAACCCTCTTTCTGGACGAGGTCGAGAGCATGCCGCCAGCCATCCAGGTCCGTTTGCTACGTGTATTACAAGAGCGAAAAATAGAACGCCTCGGTGGTAATGATCCTATCGCAGTTGATATACGAGTTATCGCCGCATCAAAGGAGAGCTTGCTGGACCTATCGACCGATGGGTCATTTCGTGAAGATCTTTATTACCGGCTTCACGTGGCTAGCTTAAGCTTACCGCCGTTGAGAGATAGACCTGAAGATATCCCGATTTTATTCTCCTTATTTGTCGAGAACGCAAGTGCACGATTCCGTCGACCGTTGCCCGAAGCTGATGAGACAATGATGCGTTATTTATTGGCTCAGTCATGGGCTGGTAATGTTCGTGAGCTCAGGAACGTGGCCGAACGATTTGTTCTCGGCATGCCGTTATCGGTAGTTCATGAGAGTACCCCACAAGACCAGAAAGAGCCTGAGGTGCTAACAGACAAAGTATCCGCCTTTGAGCGCGAGACTATACGAGCTGCAATGATTCGAAACTCTGGGCGCGTTGGTAAGACCGCGGAAGCGCTAGGGATCCCCAGAAAACGACTCTATCTACGGATGCAAAAGTATGGCTTGGACCCGGACCAATTTAAGTAACGCCAGCCAAATTATTTTTGTGTCAAAAATGACTCACGCTGAGTGAAAAACGAACAAAAAATACCTCACTTATCAAATCATCTCCCATAAGGATCCGCACGATTTAGGGGTTTCCCGGTCCCCTACTCTGCTGGCACACGCTTTGCAGACTTCTTGAGGCAGCCTCAGCCCGATGGGTTCAGGTGGTCTATAAAAATAAGGAGATGTTTTATGAAACGCGCACACGTGCTTGGTGCCGCTGCAATAGTTCTGTCAGCAGCCTCAATCCCCACTTACGCCCTTAGCGGCAAGCTCACTATCGTGACGTCATACCCGACTGATACGACAGCAACGTTCGAAAAGGCATTCGAAAAAAAATATCCCGGTGTCGACGTAGAGATGCTGAAGAAGAAGACTACAGCTGGAATTAAATACCTACAGGAGACCTCAGACAACAACCAGGCCGACATGTTCTGGGCGTCTGCGCCTGATGCCTTTGAAGTCCTAAAAGGGGACGACTTGCTAGTTAAGTATGACGTGAAGGTTGGCGGAATACCCGAGAAGGTCGGCTCATTCCCGATAAATGATCCCGAGGGATACTATAAAGGCTTCGCTGCATCCGGCTACGGAATCATGTGGAACGAGCGCTATCTCAAGGCGAAAAAGCTTCCGCCCCCGATGGAATGGGCAGACCTAAAGAAGCCGATCTATCACGGACACTCAGGTATGAGCGCCCCATCACGCTCCGGTACGACACACCTCACTGTTGAGACGGTGCTACAGGGTATGGGATGGCAAGACGGCTGGGCCGAATGGAAAGAAATCGCGGGCAACTTTAAGACAGTAACCGAGCGGAGTTTCGGTGTCCCAGATGGCGTCAACTCAGGATCATTTGGTGCAGGCATCGTTATTGACTTTTTTGGTTTGTCATCACAAGCATCTGGGTTCCCTGTAGGCTTTAACTATCCCAAGGTAACGACCCTAGTGCCCGCGAATATAGCGATAGTGAAGAATGCTCCCAACGCAGAGGCCGCGGCAGCTTTTATCGAGTTTATCCTTTCGACCGAGGGTCAGGAATTGTTACTCGATCCAAAGATCCGCCGTCTGCCGGTGAACCCTGCCACTTACGCCAAGGCACCTAAAGATTTCCCTAATCCTTTCAAGGATAAGACCATAGGAGCTGCCGTCAAATTTGACCTCGCACTATCAAAAGGAAGATACAACGTCATTAATTCGTTATTTGATGTGATGATCACATATCGGTTGAATGAACTGCGTGGCGCTGTCAAGGCGATCCAAGACGCAGAGGCCAAGCTCGCAGGTAAGACTAATGCTGACGCGGCCAAGTTAATCGCCGAGGCACGCGCGTTGGTCAATGAGGTACCTGTAACTGAGGCGCAGGCTAGCGAGTCTGACTTCAATAATATCTTTAAGAAGAAACGCAAGAAGGCGACCACAAAAGTGACGGGCCGGCAGGCAGAAATAGAGAGCGAATGGGATAGTATGGTCGTGGCTAATTACGCCAAGGCAAAAGAACTGGCTGATAAAGCCGCTTCTATGCTTTAACCAATGGCGCACTAGACGGAACTGCCACCTCGAGGTGGCAGTTCTTCAGGACTTTTATTTTCTGACCGAGGGTTTCTTTGAAAGCTTCCACATTGACAGCCTTTTCCTCAGTAGAACGAGGGCCAGCGATTGCCGGCCTGATGATCGCGTTCTTCCTGCTGTTGTTCCTTATCGTGCCCGTCGGTCAGGTTATATTTGTGGCCTTCCAGGATCCGAATACAGGCTCCTTCACGCTAATCAACTTCGCTGACTTCTTCGGTAATTCTCTTTTCGTGGAGTCATTCTTTAATTCATTTTATGTGGCGAGTATGTCGGTGATAGTGGCATCGATTATTGCTATGCCACTTGCCTATTTTACGACCCGTTTTAATTTTAGTGGCGCTCTGCTGATCCAAACCCTCGGAATTATTCCGTTGATTATGCCGCCGTTTGTGGGTGCAGTGGCCATGCAGTTACTTTTTGGCGCAAACGGCTCGATCAATCTCTTACTAGAAGAACATCTAGGTTTCACGATTCCATTTATGGAAGGTCTAAACGGGGTTATATTGGTGGAGAGCGTTCACTACTTCCCCTTTATTTTGATTAACTTATCAGCAGCTCTAAATAATATTGACCGAGCAATGGAGGAATCCGCACAAAATCTTGGAGCGCACGGCACACGCCTATTTCGCCGAATAGTATTCCCTCTCGCTATGCCGGGCTACGTAGCAGGCGCTGCTTTGGTTTTCATCAAGGTATTCGATGACCTTGGGACGCCACTCCTTCTTAATATAAACAACATGCTCGCACCTCAGGCCTATCTGCGTATATCGTCGATAGGAATCGCGGACCCGATGGGCTACGTAATCTCTGTCATTTTGGTCGGCTTTTCACTGCTTTCGCTGTGGATATCCCTGCTCGCACTAAAGGATAAGGATTACGCTACTGTTCAGAAAGGTGGAGGCGGCTTAATGAGACGTGATCTCCGCACCTGGGAAAAAGTCGGATGCTACGGAGTGGTAATTCTTATTTTACTTCTCGTGTTATCACCTCACATTGGGCTCACGCTCCTGTCTTTCGGAACTGTTTGGTCGTTTGCAGTTATTCCGGACGGGTTCACATTCGACCACTACACAACCGTATTCGATACCGCCTCACAATACATAACCAATACGCTCCTCTACGCAGGTATCGCCGCGCTCCTCGATGTGATTCTTGCCACGAGTATTGCCTACATTGTGTGGCGCACGAAGCTCGTTGGACGAAAATGGTTGGATTATGGTGCCACTGCCGCACTTGCAGTTCCGGGGGTGGTGCTCGGAATCGGTTATCTCCGCACCTACCATAGTTTCGATGTCCCTATCATTAACGAACCACTCGCATCGTGGTGGGTAATCATAGTAATTGCTATGACAATCCGCCGACTGCCCTACGCTCTTAGAGCCTGCATCGCTGCCATTCAACAAGTCAGTGTAATGCTTGAAGAGGCAGCCGAAAACTTGGGGGCGACCAAAGGCCGCACAGTTTGGCGGATCGTCGTGCCGCTGATGTCTGGCGGCATCCTTGCCGGATTCGTCACAAGCTTCGCAACCGCGTCGGTTGAGTTGTCGGCCACCATCATGCTTGTTGCAAAAGATTCCGATGCACCGCTCGCATTTGGCATTTATGAATTTATGCAGTCTACATCTGGACGCGGACCGGGAGCAGCACTAGGAATTATCGCCGTGTTATTCGTCGGTGTTGGTACCTATTTTTCACATGTGATCATCGAGCGTAGTAAAAAACTACGTGAGGCAAAAGCAATTGTCGCGGAGGGAGGCACCACATGACCGCCGACATCGGAAATTCCGCCGGAGTTATCATCAACGACTTAAATCTTAGCTTTGGTGAAACACGTGTCCTGAAAGGAGTTAATCTGAGCATTGAGGCGGGAGAATTTTTCGCCTTCCTGGGACCATCAGGTTCAGGTAAATCAACATTATTGCGGGCGATCGCTGGTTTTGGACCTCGACCTACAGGACAAATCTTGATTGACGGTGAGGATATCGCTGACCAACCGCCCTGGAAGCGGAATGTGGGTATGGTATTTCAGAGTTATGCGTTGTGGCCTCACATGACCGTTCATAGGAACGTCGCTTTTGGTTTGGAAGAACGGGGCGTTCCTGCCCCCGAAATCAAGCGCCGAGTAGACGCAGCTCTCGATATGGTAGGACTGATTGATCTTGCGGAACGACGGCCTTCCCAATTGTCAGGAGGCCAGCAGCAGAGAATAGCACTAGCCAGGACCGTTGTTGTTGAGCCCAAGGTATTGTTGCTAGATGAGCCACTTTCGAATCTGGACGCCAATTTACGTGTGCAGATGCGTAGAGAAATCCGTGACCTGCAAAAAGAGCTTAAGCTAACCACGATCTTTGTGACCCATGATCAAGAAGAGGCTAACACTACTTCAGACAGGATGGCGGTCCTTGATGACGGCGTGATCCAACAGGTCGGTGCCCCGGTCGAGCTTTACGATAAACCCTGTAATCTTTTTGTGGCTAACTTTTTAGGTACCGCTAATGTATTGCAAGGTACGATGTCTGCGGGAAAGGATGGAAGTTGCGTGTTTCAATCAGAAAACGGCGTGGCGATAAACCTTGGGACCCAACCACACAATGAAGGCGCGATGGTATTTCGCCCACAAAACGTCCGTATATCTAAGACCGGAACAAACTGTAAAGCGGGTAACGTGCAGTTTCAGGGTACCGTGGGGCACATGGAGTTTCACGGGAACATTGTCCGATATGGCGTCGACGTCAGCGGACACCTAATCTTGATCGATGAGACACATCAGCGTGGCTCGACCCTGTTCGATATCGGTGCATCCGTTGACCTCCAGGTAAAGCAAGGTCAAATCATGGTCGTGCCAGGTCATTAATCTATATTTATTTTTGAAAACGACCCCCTAATTAAGAATCGCATTGCAAGCAGTTCCAATAAGGGGTCCGACAATGTTTACGCCCAGCGCCTCGATCCGTTCTTGCGATAGGATGATCGAACTGGTCGAGATAAGAAAAACATTACAATTCTGATTTCATAATTTACGCCAAAAACTTTATAAACGCAGATGCTCTTTAGTGAAGTAAACATCGATCTGGGACCACACCTGAGATTCTCAGGATCAAGCCAGCTTCCTCCCGATATAGACAGTCAACGCAACCAGGGATGCAAATACCCAGACGTCGAGCATCACAACTTCTCCGAGCAAAATACTTCCCCACATGAGGGTCAGGAAGAGTTGAAGTAACTGCACCTGTCCCACCTCAGCAATACCGCCGAGGGCCAGCCCCGTGTTCCACGCAAAGAAGCCAAAGAACATTGAGAACAGACCAAGCGCGAGCAAGGCGAACAGTGAGCCCTCCGGTCGCACCCAAAAGAAGTCGGGCCACACCACCACGGTCCCGATCAGAGAGATCGGTGACAACAACACAAGCGACCAGCAGATGACCCAGGGACCTGGTCGACGTTTCGCAAGATCGCCGGCGATGACATAGCCTGACGACGCCATCAACGCCGCTAGAACCAACCAAAGATCAGCCCAACTGACCGATCCCCCCTGCTCTCGCAGGGTAAATACAATGACCAGTGACGCGCCGGCTAACGCACACAACCAAAATCCTAAGCGCGCCCGATAGCCATGGACAAGAACCGAAAGCACGGCTGTCATCAGTGGCAGAACACCCAAAACAACAGCACCGTGGTAAGAAGGAACCGATTGAAGCCCAATCGCCATTGCGAGTGGAAAGCCAAAGATGAGACCACAACCACTGACCAACAGTGGCTTAATC
>Ga0255783_10002949_pt1 | contig 16552 bp, 11 predicted proteins | sample 011ome_22_FD_179981 | JGI IMG/M metagenome (GOLD analysis project Ga0255783, IMG submission 179981) | Coastal salt marsh microbial communities from the Groves Creek Marsh, Skidaway Island, Georgia - 011507BT metaG (version 2) | ecosystem: Environmental > Aquatic > Marine > Intertidal zone >... | reverse complement strand
TCCTGTATTCATTATTGAATGTATCAGAAGTCTCCCTTAGGAATTAAGGCTAATTGGCCCCATATGTTCTGACGGGATACAATCTCTAATGAAAAAAGGGGTGCTCCAAAGAGCACCCCTCTATTTTCAAATAGCCCAGAAGTCGCGGCTAGATCATCAGATCTTGAAATTGACCGCAACGAAGCCAAATCGACCACGGGGACCAGCTGGGCGAGCCAGAGTGCCCAGGTAAGGAGCCCGATCGAAGGCATTGTTCAAGCCGCCGTAGACGTTGATGCCGTCGTTAAAGGTGTAGCTGAAGTTGAAGTCATGCACCCAAGAGTCGCCGGTCTGTGAAGGATCGACAAACAGCGGGTTAGCGTCAAGCTGCTGGTTTGAGATGCCAGGCAGAATCTGACTTTCTTCCCAGCGACCAGCCCAGCTCAGCCTCAGATCACCAAACGTCCAGCTAGCTCGAGCGTTAACAATCCACTCAGGGTAACTAAATTCGCCTTTTCTTGTTTCAAAGATTGACGCATCCAGCGGATCCTGGAACTCGTCGAAGTCGAGCAGGTGAGTGCCCTGCAGGCTGAAGTCTAGGGCGCCCCAGTTGTCCAAACCAATGGCAGCCATTTCTAAGCCATAATCGACGCCAAAGTCCACGCCCTCTAGATCAAACGCGCCCAGGTTTACCTGACCAGACCTGTGGTCGGTAATGAAGCCTTCTGGCGCTCGCGTGATCAAGCCACAGTAGATGTTATTGATATCAGCCAAGTCAACGCAGAGCTCCGATACAGCGACCGCAGACAGATTATCGATTGCCCCTTCAATTTCGATCGAGTAGTAGTCAACGATGAAGGTCAGGTTATCGACAAAAGTAGGCTGATAGACAATACCACCAGTCAACGTAGTGGCTTCTTCCGGATTCAGGTTCGGGTTACCACCTGAGACGCCTGGAATACCAGCGGTGATGAAGTTATTCACATCGTAGCCAGCAGGAACACCAAGAGCCGCACAGTTACCGGGGCGGTTCGGAGAGCCGTTGTTGATGTTGGCGACAGAGCAAGGGTCGTTCTGGAAGCCATAAAATGCTGGCTGCCCAGGTGAGAACAGCTCGGTGATGTTAGGAGCACGCACTGCTTCACCGAAGGTTCCACGTACGGTCAGACCGAAGCCTGGCGAGTAGCGCAGACCGGTTGACCAGGCATCGTTGGTGCCCACGGTGCTGTAGTCGGCGTAACGATACGCGCCAGTGACTTCCAACAGCTCCACAAGAGGCTGATCAGCAATAAGGGGCGCCTGAACCTCAGCAAAATATTCGAATACGTCGAACTCTCCGGCAATATTCAGGGGCGCGTTTCCGTTCGACGCATCCCAGGTGGCCAAGTCAAGGTCGAGTTGGTTCACCTTGAAAGCACTTTTCTCTTCCCGATATTCAACACCAGCAGACCAACCGATTGAGCCGGCTGGCAGCTCGAAGAAGCTTTCCGTGTCGCCACTGAAGTTGGCGAAGATAATGTTTTGTTCCAGTTCAGAAACATCGAGCAGGTCAGGATAAACAAAGTCGGCGTTTGCCTGCGAAGTCGAGTTTGAACCGAATGGGTTGAACGGTGCACAGGGGCTGCCCGCACCAGGCGTAAACGACATTATTGGCACAATTCGGCCATTACCGGTGGCATTCGTCTGAGTGAACTCAGGCGACGGGTAGGTTTGCGTGCGCGGGGTCCCATTGCTTCTTAGGTTGGTGGCCAGCGGTGGGTTGGCAGTGGGGTCCAGGGTAGAGCGACAGACGATGTCACCAGTGGCAGGATCTACCACCGAGTCCAGCGCAGCGTAGAAGCGGTCTTCGATCCGCTTGTTTAGGTTAAGGTTATCAACCGTAGTCTCACCGTAGTTATACGACAACTCATAGTCGACGCCGCTGCCGATGTCCAACGTGCCTTCGATACCAAATACGATGCGGATAGTCTCACGCTCAACGTCGTTACCGGTGAGCACGATATCGTCGTTACTGTCGCGGCTTGATCCAAAGCCCCAGAAGCTGCCGTCACCTGGGTTTGTTGCAGGGATTACGCCTGCAGCAGCCAGCTCATCAATCTGCAACTGCAGCGCGGGCGAGATGTACGGGTTGTCGTACTGGATTGGAATAGCATCGTTGAAGTCCACGCCTGCTAAATCGTCAATGTTGTTAGAGGAGGCGTACTTTGATTCAACGAAGAAGCTAAGCGCTTCATTCACTTCGAAGCTGCCGTTCAGGTTGATGCTGAATCGCTCTTGCTCCGGCAGAATAGCTGCCTTGTTATTCTGCAAGCCATCACCGATGCCGTATGCCTGAGACACGTTGGAGACGAAACCCGGGTTGAAAGGACGCGGAATTCCGTTGAACGGTTCTGTGATGACCTGCACCAGAGGAACATTGGTGCCAGGGATGAACTGCTGCGGCAGGCCATCGCGAGCGGCGCTTGCTGCATCGAGAGCTGCGCCGAAGCCGTCTGCCGAGGACAGATTGAACAAGCCATACGGTGAGGAAATCGGATTCGTTGTCGGGCGGATATAGGCCCGAGACGCGTCCGGGTTGGTACCAGTCAGCGCGGCGATCTGGTCGGTCTGGTTGATGTCGTTGCCAGTGTAGGGGCCAGCAAATGCCGCGCGGTCTCTTGATCGAACCGTGGAATTTGTCAAACCTTCGATAGCAATTACTGCTTCACCGCGGCCATCGGCAAACTCGAAGCCAGTTGCAGCAGACAGGTAATGTTCCTCAGAGTCGTAGCGACTGGACATACCAGTCTGTGCCGTGACTTCGATACCGTCGAAGTCGCCGCCATCTCGCAGTACAAAGTTAACAACACCTGACACCGCGTCAGCACCGTAAACAGATGAGGCGCCCCCGGTGAGCGTTTCTACACGCCCAACCATGACCGTGGGGATAGAGTTCACGTCAACCGCTGCAGTACCCTGTCCGCCCGCTACATGGCGGCGGCCGTTGACCAGCGTGAGTGTGCGCTGTGCACCGAGACCGCGCAGGTTAAGCAGGCCCAAACCCACGTCTGTGTCGGTTGTGCCGGCACCCTGAATGGCGGAGAAGCTGGCAGGCAGTGAGTTGTTCAGCGCGGGCGATTCACGAAGCAGTTCGCCAAGGTCAGCCTGACCCGCAGTTCGGATCGTGTCACCACCGAGCACGGCAACCGGGCTGGCAGCTTCTATTGCACTGTTCCGGGTAATACGAGAACCGGTGACCACCACCTCCTCGATGCCCTGCTCCTGTGCCACGATGTTTGTGCTAAATATGGTTGAAGCGCAGAGCGCGCCAATGGCACTCACTAGTGGTTTCTTTTTCATCAGTTTCCCCTTGATGGTACTTAAAAAGTCGCAGGTTTTTGTGGAGTGCGACCGAAAAACTTCACCATGTGCACGCCAATGACAGCGGTTATCAGGGCGGCTCGTAGTTCAGGTGTGAAGAAAATGCAAAGAAGGTGCCAAGCTTCTAATTGATTGTGTGTGGTTTAAGAAACTAGCGCGCTGACGGGGGGTGTACGGGACATGACCATCTGAAATAGCTCTACATGAAAGCTATCGCGAAGAATGTCACTGAGCGAGACTGCACTAAAAACAAGCAATGCACACACATAGAGATCACAAAAATGGTGCGCCAACATGCGGGTAGTCCATAAGAGGCACATAAAGGTGCGTCGCATCTTAATGGTGCGTTATTGAGCGTAACTCTCATCATGAAATGAACGGACAATATAATTTCGTCTGTGACGATTATGCAGGATGCGCTGTGACCCAGGGTTTCTGGGCCCTAGATTGGTGTTAGGGGTAATGAAGGACAGATTACCGTGCTGCTCGCAATCTGCTGTGCTGGCCACTGTTTTGAGATTAGTGACGAATATTTTCGCTTTCATTGGCTGGCACGTTTATTGCTCCGGTATTTGAACGTCTATTTTAAAAGCAGACGGTAACTGTCGCCCACAGCGAGCGGTGCCATAACTGCAGAGGAAGGCACAATGAGTGAGACAAGGCAGCTTTCCTATTTGCGCGAATTAAGCGAGATCGCGAGTGAAATTCATGTATCTTGCGAGGGCTCTCCGTTGTGAGTAGGGTACGTGCACAAACGAGCCCAAGATTTCTGTTGTTCGCGATGCTTGTGCTGTTCACGTGTGAGTCACACGCGCATCTTTTGAACATGACCGAGCTGCATCTGGATGCATCTGATCCGAGGCAAGCTAGACTGCACGTCAAGATCGATCTCGGTCAATCACTCATGCAGCCTGAGATTTACTGGCGAGCAGTGAGTGCTGATGCTGCGGGGCAGGCTCAGTTGATTGCACCCGCCGTTGCGCAGCTAGCGCGGTCCATCGTGATTTCAGTCGATGGTGAACTGGTTAAAGCCAATTTGCAGTCCTGGCAGCTTGAGGCTGTTTCACTTGATGCAATCATCAATCCCATCACGCCGCAGATGGCCGAGCTAGTCTTCGCGTTGGGCGCGAGCTTTTCGCCTGAAGATGAAGTGCTTGAAGTAAGAATCGACGATGATTTTGAGGTACCCTGGCCGGCGCTATTACGCGTGGACTATGCAGGGGCGCCTTTACCTGTCTCCCGTTTGCTCACTGCCAGTGAGCGCAGCAGCAGGCCTATCTCACTCAATGGAAACTCAGCGGCATCAGACTCTGCAACCCTGGCAGGCCTTGCCCTTGCTTTTCAAAGTTGGGCGCCGGGTCTAAGTTGGCTGGTGATTGGGTTTCAGCACATCATACCCCGTGGTCTCGACCATATAGTTTTTGTATTGGGCTTGTTCTTTTTATCGACAAGGCTGTCGACGCTGCTCTACCAGGTGAGTTGCTTTACTGTGGCGCACTCGTTGTCGCTTGGCTTGGCCACGCTCGGGTTCGTTGCGGTACCCGCCTCTGTGGTTGAGCCCCTAATTGCCGCGTCCATCATTTTTATTGCGGTTGATAATCTTCATAGCGAACTGTTGGCCCGCTGGCGGCTTGCTGTGGTGACGCTATTCGGACTGCTGCATGGCTTGGGTTTCGCTGCAGTCTTGTCTGAACTCATATTGCCGGCCGAGAATTTTTACTCGGCACTCCTGTTTTTTAACCTCGGCGTAGAAGCCGGTCAGTTAACTGTTCTACTGCTGGCGTTTGCAGCAGTGGGTTGGCTGCGAAATTGGACACAATACACTAATCGGGTGGCGCGTCCGGCGACGGTAACGATCGCGGGTGTGGGCGCTTACTGGTTAGTGAAGCGAGTAGCTTTTATATGAAATCTATAAATAAACGGCGTGAGGCGCTGCAAACCACTGCGGGCATCATGCTAGTGGCTTCAAGCCTGCTGGTTTTCGATGTCGCATTCTCTGCGTTTGAAGATGCTTCACTTTCATTTCCCCTCGAGGGCAGGGCAGTTGGTGAGTTTCCAGATCAGTGGATTCATGGGTCGAAGTCGGCTATGGATAACACCGATCCTGCTGTTCAGATACATGCCTATAATGATCACACCTATATTTTGCGCGAGAACAAGGCCATCAATTATGAAGGTGCCTTCATGTACTTATTCTTTGGCAATGGTGTGGCGATGTTGATTGATCAAGGCTCTACTTCGTCACCTGCGTTGTTTCCTCTTCGAGAAGCCGTAGATGAAATAATCCTGGAATGGGAGACTCGGCACAATCAGAGCAATATCGAGCTCATTGTCGCAAACAGCCATTTGCACGGTGATCACTATGCGGCCTGGAACCAGTTTGTCGACCGCCCCAACACGGTAATGGTAGGCCTAACCCATGAAGAGATGATGGCGTTCTGGAAGATCGATAACTACCCGCAGCAAATCGTGACCTACGATCTGGGTGGTCGTGAACTCGTGGTCACCGGCACTCCTGGACATCAAGGATCTGAGCTGGCCATATATGATGGTTGGACTGATCTGCTCTACACCGGCGACATGTTTTATCGTGGTCGCCTCTATCTAGATGACTGGGACGCCTGGGTGAGCAGTATTCGTAAGTTGCGCAGCATCGCCGATCAGAATCCTGTGGCGCACTTGGTCAATAATCATATCGAAATGACTCGCGAACCCGGCGTGGATTATCCAATTGGAACCACTTGGCAGCCTAACGAACCACCGATGCAGATGACGCTCAATATGCTGGATCAGGCGGTTGAGGCGACTTACGAAATTGAGAATCCAGGGATCTATCACTACGACGATTTTCTAATCTATAACCAAGTGCCCTGGGCGTACACAACGGATCCGTAAGCTATGGGAATTAAACACGTATTGCTGGTTTTCCTGATCATGCTAATCAGCACAAGTTTGCTGGCACAGGTGGATTTCGAGAGTGATACACCCGCGCCGGGCAATCTCCGATTCACCTGGATCCATGGCAGTGTTTCCGCAATGGCGAATACCGACGTGCGTATACAGGTGCACCGCTACAACGAGCACACATACATGCTGCGGCAGAATCCAGCAACGCACTGGGAAGCACCATTTATGTACCTGCTAATGGGGAATCAGCGCGCGGTCTTGCTCGACACCGGGGCAACCGAAGAGGCTGAATATTTTCCGTTGCGCCAAGTTGTGGACGGCGTGTTACAAAGGTGGGCCTACGCGCAGGGGGTCGACATGCCTGAGCTGGTGGTGATGCCATTGGGATCGGACCAATCCCAAAATGCTGGCATCGGGCAGTTTAGCGATCGCCCAAATACGATCTTGGTAACACCTGATGCAGACTCGCGCGGTTCTGTGCTGGAAAATGAGTTGCTGGATCTAGGTGGACGCGTGCTGCAGGTCTTACCAACACCGGGCTTGGACTCCGCTGCGGTCAGTCTGTATGACGCCTGGGCTGAGTTACTGTTTACTGGCAATGCCTTCTATCCAGGCCGGCTGGTGATCCGTGATTTCCCTGCCTATCGCACATCATTGCAAGCGTTGGTTGACCTGACAGCATCCCAATCGGTGAGCAATATTTTTGGCGGACGCATTGAGATGACGGAACATCCAGGCCTTGATTATCGACTGCGGGCAAACTATCGACCAGATGAGAGAGTGCTGCAGCTGCAAACGCAGCATCTCGAGTCTGCGCTGTTGGCTGTCACACTAATCAATGGTGCGACAGACATACGCATCATGGATGATTTTATTCTGATGCACGGCGTTGGCCGGGGTGCCCGCGACTGGGGTTATCCAGTGTTTATCCCAGAAGCGTTCCAGAATGTGAATACCCGTTAGGCCCGCTGATTTCATTACGTCGCTCAAATTCGCAGAATACAAGATGATTCAGAGCAGCAGCGAAAGACTCCAGCTTTTTTTAAGAGTGCTGCCAGTGTGGGTCAGAGAAATCCCGTTGTTTACGGTTGTCTACTAACTAACTGGGATTTAGCTCGGAATCTTTATGACGTGTTATGCCCACTGGTAAAGCGATGCCCACACGTTTTCTAGATAGCGCGCTATCTTGAGCCAGATTGTCCAGTATAACCTTGGCAGCATCCTCAAAGGACACGGTCAACTGTGGCATTCTCAGTTTCAAAGCAAGCGAAGTGGCTATAGGTGGCAGCAGTTTCGTAAGACCTGGTCTCGCTAGCGGCCAGACCTCGGTAGAAATCCGCAGGCCTTGATGAGGCTCGCCGTTCTCAGCTGCTGTCATGGGGCCAGGGCACAGCATTGACCAATTTAAAGACGTAGAGCTTACGGTGCTGTAGTTAGTCTGATGTGCCCGATAAATACTTGGGATCTTGGGTAATTCAAGCGACATACGATTCGTGCCAGGTACATTCAGTACCCCGATGCCACCAAAAAACCAGTACCTGCCGCCAGCGCCAAGACCGTTCTCCACAGCAAGTGAAACCTTCCTCACCAGCTCAACAAACTGCTCCCCATCACGTACGGTGCCAGCTGCGTTTATGACCACATCCTGTCCATGACAGGCGCTGCTGATACTGTCCTGATCAAAAACATCACCAATAATTACGGCCGGCGCTGTTAGAGACGCTGCAGTCAGCTGCGCATTCAGTTTATCTGCGCTCCTGACAAATGCGGTTACCTCGTGGCCTTCCTGTATGGCCATTCTAAGCAAACGACTGCCGGTATCACCGGTTGCACCAATTATGAGTAGTTTCATAGGGTCCAATAATAGGGGGAGCAGCGCCCGAATGCATTAAGGGTATTTCGGACAGGCCACGTTTTATCTGCATGTCGCGAGAGGGAGATGGCAACCCAAAGTCTTTAGGATAAACTGGGAAGGCCCAGATCAGGGCACTCTGCCTGCTTGTTTTAACTGGTCGCGAGGTTCCGGTGCAGCGCTAATAAAAACCATCTGGCCTGTCCGCTATGTACGCCAGCCTCTGTGCTCCCGTGAACCCCCCAGACGAGCTAATGTAGCCTCTGTCATGGTGCTCAAAATATCAGCGGGGCGACCAATTTCTAGCCTGCGAATAGAAAGTCCCTGCATAATTTGTGGGAAAGTGGCCACAAAGCCCCATTTTAGAGCCGTTCAGGCGAAAATCGCAGACAATTTGTCACATCTTGTTGCTTGGAAAATCGTTCCCAGATGCGCAAAATGTCAAATCGGCACTTTCTGCTAAACGCCCAGGCAGTGTGTGTCTTTACAACCCGGCTTGTTGAGGAGCTAAAAATGAGATTTGTACGAATATTAGGACTGGGATCAGCCCTGGCACTGCTGCCGGCGCTGGCCGCAGCGCAGGATGAGGCTGATCACCCCACCTACGCCAAGGAAGTCTCCCGCATCATCCAAGATAACTGCCAGATTTGTCACCAGCCTGGTCAAATCGGCCCTATGTCTTTCACCAGCTACGATGAAGTGCGCCCATGGGCACCGCTGATTCAACTCAAGGTAGCTAATCGTGAAATGCCTCCGTATCAATATGATCGGGACACTGGGGTACAGGAACTCAAAAATGATTGGCGCATGGCTCAGGAAGACATCGATACTATCGTTGCCTGGGTAAATGCTGGATCTCCGATGGGTAACCCAGAAGATCTGCCTCCGCCAAAAGAATACCCAACAAAAGGTGAATGGCGCTTGCAAGCAGATTTAGGTCCACCTGATCACGTCATTAAGTCTGCCGCCTGGGATGTTCCGGCGCAGGGTCAGGACCTGTGGTGGGAACCCGTAGTTGACTCGGGCATCAGCGAAAGCCGCTGTATTAAGGCGGTGGAGACACTGCCTTCGGCTGCTGCGCAAGGTGCAACACACCATGCTAACTCTCATTTCAAGATTTTGGACGAGGAAGGCGAATGGGTAGACAGTGATCGCCTGTCCGAGTTTGCTTTTGGTAAGCTGGGCGAGAAGGTACCTCAAGGCGCCTGCCGCAGAGCACCGGCCAATTCAAAAGTAGAGTGGGAAATTCACTACTATCCAGACGGTAATGCCGTTGCTAATGATCAGGTGGCTGTCGGTATCTGGTACTACGACGAAGAAGACGGCTTTAACGAAGAAGAAGCCTACCGACAAGACCTTCGCGCCTACCGTCTCGATGGTGGTGGCGATTACATGATCCCTCCTCATGGCACCTTGATGACCCAGGGTTTCCATTCCTTCGACCACCCGGTTCGCGTCGACAGCTGGCAGCCTCACATGCACCTCCGTGGTGTGGCGATGGCGCTGGAGATGTTCAACCCCGAAACCGGCCGACGCGAAATGCTGAGCCAGGCTTCCAACTGGACCGCTGGTTGGAACCACAGCCACATGTATGAAGATGGCTATCAGCCTCTGATTCCAGCAGGCGCAACTATGATCATCACCGCCTGGTATGACAACACTGAAAACAACCCCATGAACCCGGATCCGGATCAGTGGGTTGGTGCAGGTCAGCGTACCACCGACGAGATGTCCCATGCCTGGATCGCGGTTACCCACCTCGACGACGAAGGCTATGAGAAGATTGTCGCTGAACGCGAAGAACGCGATCAGAGAGCTCTTGCAGGTTCTGATGACTAAGCAGTAAGTGTTGCTGACTCAAACGCACTTGCTAACAAAACTAAAAGGCCTGGTGTCAAATGACCCCAGGCCTTTTTTATTCTCCTTAGTCTGTTGCCAACAGGCGGAGCTGGAGAGGTTTGCTTTTGACCCATGCCGACAGTATTTGACCCTGCATGAAACCTCGTTCCACCTTGATGCCAATAGTTTCGGCAGACTTGCTGGTAGCAGAGACTGTTGGCGTGAATTGCGGCGCTAACTGACCAAGTTATTATATGCCGCTAACAAGAGAAATTTGGGGCGCTTAATCGGCGAATTTTTGGACAATTGGACAGTGTTATTGCCTGAGAAACTCCTGTAGTTTAGCTTTAGCCTGGCGGGGCAGCAGGATTTGGCGAGTCTTTGAGAAGTCGCAATAAAACATTGAAAGAACTTTGAGCCCGACAGCCGCAGACATGGGCCATCTGAATGATTCGACCGTCAGATTCGTTGATAATAGGCGGTACAAGCCGGGAACTGAAAACAATATCAGGAGTGTTGCAATGAAGATTGGTGCGCCAACAGAAACCGCCGAAGGCGAAGCGCGGGTAGCGCTGACGCCGGAGAGCGCGGAGCGGCTGCAAAAGCTGGGATATGAGTGCCTGGTGGAGTCTGGCGCCGGCGCGGCAGCCTCGATCACCGATGCGGCCTATGAGGCGGCCGGGGTCAAGGTGTTGGGCTCTGCAAGCGAGCTGTGGAGCGAAGCTGACGTCATCGTTAAGGTCCGCGAACCTTCCTTGGCAGAAGTCGACGCAGCACCGGAAGGCAAGACGCTGATTAGTTTCATCTGGCCCGCCGCCAACGAGGACTTGCTGGCAAAACTGCAGGCCAAGCAGATGTCAGTGCTGGCAATGGACATGGTGCCGCGCATCAGTCGGGCGCAGAAAATGGATGCGCTGTCTTCCATGGCCAATATCGCGGGCTACCGCGCGGTAGTCGAAGCCGGCAACAATTTCGGCAGATTCTTTATGGGCCAAATGACGGCGGCCGGTAAAGTGCCCCCAGCCAAGGTGCTGGTAGTAGGAGCCGGCGTGGCGGGACTGGCTGCTATTGGTACCTCTGTTTCCCTCGGTGCCATAACGATGGCCTTCGATGTGCGCCCGGAAGTGTCGGAACAAATCGAATCCATGGGAGCAGAGTTCGTATTCCTGGATTTTGAAGAGGCGCAAACCGATGGCGCCGAGTCTGGTGGCTACGCAGCGCCGTCCAGCCCAGAGTTTCGCGAGAAGCAATTAGAGAAATTCCGCGAACTGGCCCCCGAGGTAGATATCGTTATCACCACTGCGCTTATCCCCAATCGCCCGGCACCGGAGCTGTGGACAGAGGATATGGTTGCTGCCATGAAGCCTGGCTCAGTTATTGTTGACCTGGCGGCTGAGCGTGGCGGTAACTGCGCGCTGACCAAGGCTGACGAGAAGCTGGTCACCGATAATGGCGTCACTATCATCGGCTACACCGACTTCCCCAGCCGCATGGCGACCCAATCTTCCACGCTCTATGCCACCAATATTCGCCATATGATGGATGATCTCACACCGGAGAAAGATGGTGTGCCGGTCATCGACATGGAAGACGATGTGATTCGCGGCGCGCTGGTTACCCACGAGGGTGAGATTACCTGGCCGCCGCCACCGCCCACGATCAAGGCCATCGCTGCCGCGGCGCCGCAGAAGAAAGAAGCGGAAGAGAGCCCTGAAGAAAAGGCCGCGCGTGAACTGGCAGAGATGAAGAAGTCACTTAATCGCACCGGTTTGCTGCTGGGTATTGGCGGTGTGCTCTGCCTTGCCCTGGGCACGGTGGCGCCACCAAGCTTTATGCAGCATTTTATTGTGTTTGTGCTTTCGGTTTTTATTGGATTTCACGTCATCTGGGGAGTCGCGCATTCACTGCATACACCGTTGATGGCTATTACCAACGCGATCTCTTCCATAATTATTGTTGGCGCCTTGCTGCAAATAGTTTCAGGCAGTTTCCTGGTGATATTGCTGGCTGCTATTTCGGTGTTCATGGCTTCGGTCAATATCTTTGGTGGGTTTCTGGTTACGCGTCGCATGCTCGCGATGTTTCAACGGAGTTAAGGGATGCATACTAACGAAGGACTCGTCACCGCAGCCTACGTCGTAGCTGCCGTGCTTTTTATTCTGGCACTGGGTGGTCTCTCCAACCAGGAGAAAGCCAAACGCGCCATCTGGTATGGCATCATCGGCATGACCCTGGCGGTCGCTGCAACTATCAGCGCTGCGGGAGGTCAGACCTTTCTTATTGGGCTAATGGTGTTGGCTGGCGGTATTGGCGGCTGGATAGTCGCTAATCGTGTGCAGATGACCCAGATGCCTGAGCTGGTCGCCGGCTTCCACAGCCTGGTGGGACTGGCGGCGGTATTCATCGGTATCAACGCAGACCTTGAGATGGGCGCCGCCCTGGCTGCAAGAGCAGCAGGCACCGCTGATCAGTTGGCAGGTTTTGCCGCTACCATCGCCGCGAAGACTGAGGTGGAACTCAGTATTCTCAAAGTGGAGCTATTCCTCGGCATTTTGATTGGGGCGATCACTTTCACCGGCTCCATCATCGCCTATGGCAAGCTGGCCGGCAGACTTAGCTCCGCTGCGTTGACCCTTCCCGGACGCCATGCGCTCAATCTTGCGGCATTGCTCGCCTGCTTTGTCCTGGGCTATCTGTACCTTAATGGTGCTGGTCTGTGGACCATGCTGCTGGTTACCGTAATCTCGGGCGCGATTGGCTGCCATCTTATTCTGGCAATCGGTGGCGCTGACATGCCTGTAGTGGTCTCGATGCTGAATTCCTATTCCGGCTGGGCAGCCGCAGCGATCGGATTCACGCTTGGCAACGACTTGCTGATTGTGACTGGTGCATTGGTGGGTTCTTCCGGTGCCATCCTTTCCTACATCATGTGTAAAGGCATGAATCGCTCTTTCGTCTCGGTGATTCTCGGTGGCTGGGGTGGTGAGACCCAGGCAGCCAGTACTGTCGAAGGCGAAATGATTGCCGCCGACGCCGACGCCGTGGCACAGGCGGTGCAGGATGCCGACAGTGTCGTCATCGTGCCGGGCTATGGCATGGCGGTGGCGCAGGCGCAAAGTTCCGTCTCTGAGTTGACCAAGCGTCTGCGTGGGCAGGGCAAAACCGTGCGCTTCGCCATTCACCCGGTCGCCGGTCGCTTGCCTGGGCACATGAATGTGTTGCTGGCCGAGGCCAAGGTGCCCTACGACATCGTGTTGGAGATGGAAGAGATCAATGACGATTTCCCACAGACCGATGTGGTCATCATCATCGGTGCCAACGACATTGTTAATCCTGCTGCACAGGACGACCCAGGTAGCCCGATCGCCGGTATGCCCGTTCTGGAAGTGTGGAAGTCGCGCCACGTGTTCGTGTGCAAGCGCGGTCGCGGTACTGGATATTCGGGCATCGAAAATCCGCTGTTCTTCAAGGAAAACACGCGCATGTTCTATGGTGATGCCAAGGCGTCCATGGATGATCTATTGCGGGAGCTGGATTAAGTCGCTAATCAGAATGGGATTCAAAGTACTTTGATCGAGCAAAATGAAGAGAAGCATCAAGAGAAACCAGGAATAATTTAGTGGAGTCCGAGCAATTTGAATTCTTGCTTGCCCCAATTTGTACTTAATATAAATAACTAAAACGTGGATCTACTCATGAAATCCAGAATCAGCAGACGAAATTTTCTTCTTGGTAGTTCAGCGGTCGTGGCAGCGGGCGCCATGCAGGGCATTCCCGGCACACCTTTTTCCCCGCCACTGAATCTCATGAAGAGCGCGTTCGGACAGGGCAATATCGCCATGCCGGATACCATGATCCGCATGAATTCCAATGAAAACCCGTGGGGCCCATCGCGAGCTGCGCTGCGTGCGATTAATGCAGCTGTCGAAGAGGCAAACCTCTATACCTATTTTCTTTCCGGTGAAATGTCGGAGTTGATCGGTAGTCAGCAGAATATTGCGCCCGAGCACATCAGCGTGGGAGCGGGCTCCTCAGAGATACTTAAGCTAGGGGGATTATTGGCAAGCATGAATGAAGGCTCAATCGTAGTTCCAGACCCGACCTTTGAAGATCTGCCACGCTACGCAGGGGCAAACGGTTCTGAAGTGATTCGCGTACCGGTTAACGACAACCTGGAAACTGATCTAGAAGCGATGGCCAGCGCAGTCAGACGTGATACCAAGCTGATCTATATTTGCAATCCGAACAATCCTATTCCCAGTATTGTCGAGAAGAATGCGCTCCGAGATTTCGTATTGGAAATGTCGCGCGATCGCATGGTGTTTGTCGATGAGGCTTACCACGAATTCGTCGATGATCCTGAGTACGGCACCATGATGGGTTTGGTGCGTGATGGTCATCAGAATATTATCGTCGCGCGGACCGCATCGAAGATTCATGGCCTGGCAGGGCTTCGGGTAGGATTTGGTTTTTCTCACCCGGACCTCGCTGCCGAGATCAACAGACGTATGACCGGTACAGTCAATATCATCGGCATGCGTGCAGCGCTGGCCAGCTACCGTGATATGGAACACAGCAACTTCGTTTTACGCAAAAACAAAGAGGCGCTGGATATCACCCAGGGCTATTTTCGTGAAGCAGGTATACGCCACATCAATTCAGCCGCCAACTTTACCTTCGTTGAGACTGGCCACGACATAGATGAGGTTCAGGCGCGCTTCATGGAACACAATATTCGGGTCGGCAGGCCGTTCCCTCCTTACCGCAACTGGATGCGCCTGAGCATGGGCAAGCCAGATGAAATGCGCTATTTCGTGCAGACATATAAGAAGTTATACGGCTAGGTCCACGGTTTTCCGGACGTATCTCACTAGGTGGAGGTCTGGAACTCACGGATAGCCAATCATTTCACTTTATGACGCTGCGCCATTAAATAATCAGAAGCCCAACCCTTTTCTCCCGCTGGGAAAACGAAGCTGATGAAATCATTGAAGATTGGTCTGCTGGTAATTGGCTTACTCTTGCTGGGTACGCTCTTGACCCTGCGCGTGACCGGTTTCCCGCCCGGACATCCTACTGCCGGGGATTATGTCAATGCTGGCCGGTCGGCCCGGCCAGGATTATGGTTGGCGGGGGAAGTCGTTAGTGAAGCCGTGACGAATTGGGACTGGGTTAATCAATACAGTGATGCCTTTGCTGAAGATGCAACTGAGCTTGAGACTCGAACCTGGTACGGTATTCCTCACTCCGTCACGGTGTTACTGGTTCCGCGTGGCGACAAACTCTATTTGCAGTCGAGTGCGCAGACCTTCAGATTGAACAAGGAGTTCCCATACGGCAAGGCGTGGTGGAGAAATGTCGAGCGCGACCCGCGTGTGCGTCTGAAGATTGGCGGAAAGATTTACGAAATGACAGTGGTATTAGTCCAGGACCGGGCCGAGGTTGCTCAATTGCGAGGAGGCAAAGACCCTATCGTGAAGGCACTGGACGCCAATGGCAACGAATACATCACTGAGGAATGGCACTATTGGCGCGTGTTTCAGCGAAACATCGCGGAATATTGATCAGGCAGATTGTTGCGCCATTCGGCTTGAATTCATGACAAAAAACAAAAGCAAAAAGGCCTAGAGGGTTGCTCGATTCCTTAACCATCAGCTTCGACCCCGATTCATTCTTACTGCTGAACCTGCTGCTGGCGCTGATGATGTTTGGTGCCTCGCTGTCGGTGAAGTGGTCAGACTTCAAGTTTTTACTTGGCTCGCCCAAGGCACCAGCAATCGGTCTGTTGTGTCAGTTCCTGCTGCTGCCTTTTGTCACTTTCCTCATTACTCGAGTGCTGCAGGTCGACCCCTCTATCGCGCTAGGCATGATCCTGGTTGCCTCCTGCCCGGGCGGAAGCTTCTCTAATATCATGACCTGGCTGGCGGGCGGGCACCTGGCAACTTCAGTCTCGATGACCGGTATTTCTACCTTAGCTGCGTTGTTAATGACGCCCCTGAATTTTGCGTTCTATGCCAACCTGAATGCACAGACCAGTGCGATACTGGCAGATATTGCGGTTGCGCCAGCGGAAGTTATGGAGCTGATACTGCTGGTGCTGGTGCTGCCACTGTTGGGCGGCATGCTGGTAGGTCGGAAGTTCCCGGCGGCGGCAAGCAAACTGGACAGGCCGTTTCGCTGGCTGTCAATGCTGCTGTTCCTGACCTTTGTGGCAATTGCTTTCAGTGCCAACGGCAATTTGTTTTTACAGTATGCTCAGTACTTTGTTGGCCTGGTCATTCTGCATAATGCAATTGCCTTACTGCTTGGCTATACGTCATCGAGAGCTATAGGGCTCGATAACGCACAAACCCGAGCGGTGACTCTGGAAGTTGGTATTCAAAATTCTGGTCTGGGGCTAATTATTGTATTTAATTTCTATCCGGAACTGGGCGGCATGATGATGATTACTGCGTTTTGGGGCGTCTGGCATCTTGTGAGTGGGCTGGCGCTGGCCCTGCTCTGGTCAAGGCGTCCTTTGACTGCTGTGGATGCTGTTAGCTAGATTTCTGCTGATGGCTCTCTACAAGAGTATTGAAGTGAGTCTGTAACCATTCAGTCTGCGCCTTAAGCGTG
>Ga0255783_10002943_pt1 | contig 16564 bp, 15 predicted proteins | sample 011ome_22_FD_179981 | JGI IMG/M metagenome (GOLD analysis project Ga0255783, IMG submission 179981) | Coastal salt marsh microbial communities from the Groves Creek Marsh, Skidaway Island, Georgia - 011507BT metaG (version 2) | ecosystem: Environmental > Aquatic > Marine > Intertidal zone >... | reverse complement strand
ATCTTCAATGAAGCGTCCTTTACATCACCGGCTTTGTCACCGAAGATTGCACGCAAGAGCTTCTCTTCTGGACTTGGATCTGACTCTCCTTTTGGCGTGATTTTACCAATGAGGATGTCTCCTTCCTTCACTTCTGCTCCAATTCGAATCAAGCCGTGCTCATCCAAATCGCTTGTTGCTTCTTCGCTCACGTTTGGAATGTCCGCGGTCAATTCTTCCACACCACGCTTCGTGTCACGCACCTCTAGCACATACTCATCGATGTGCAATGATGTGAATACATCCTCACGGACAACGCGTTCGTTGATGACGATTGCGTCCTCAAAGTTGTAACCCTTCCACGGCATGAAAGCTACACGCATGTTTTGCCCCAAGGCCAATTCTCCGTTGTCCGTAGAATAACCTTCAACCAGGATTTGACCTGCTTTCACCACTTGACCCTTTTGGACCAATGGCTTCAAATTCATGCACGTGCCTTGGTTGGTCCGCTTGAATTTCGGTATGTCAAGGACGTTAATCGCCTCTTCGAATGAGACCAATTCATCCATTTCATCCCGATCATATTTGATGTGAATCTCATTCGCATCAACGAATTCAACCACTCCGTCCGCCTCAGCGCGCAACAAAATCCGCGAATCTTCAGCAACAGAACGCTCCAGACCCGTTCCTACGATGGGAGCCGCAGGACGCATCAAAGGCACCGCCTGTCGCATCATGTTCGACCCCATCAAAGCACGGTTTGCATCATCGTGCTCCAAGAATGGAATCAACGAGGCAGCGATGGATGCGATTTGGTTGGGCGCAACGTCCATGTAGTGCAACTCATTGGGAGCGACCTGTGGGAAATCACCTTCCAATCGAGCTTTTACGATGTTGTTCTCGAATTTGCCGTCTTTCGACACGGGCGCGTTGGCCTGTGCAATCAAGTTTGCATCTTCATCTTCCGCCGAAAGGTATACGACATCGTCAGGACTCGTCGATACCTTGCCATTTTCCACTTTACGGTAAGGCGTTTCGATGAATCCCAGTCGATTTACTTTGGCGTACACACATAATGAACTGATCAATCCAATGTTCGGTCCCTCCGGAGTCTCGATGGTACAGAGACGTCCGTAGTGTGTGTAGTGCACGTCACGAACCTCAAAACCTGCACGCTCACGTGACAGTCCGCCTGGTCCGAGTGCCGAAATTCGACGCTTGTGCGTAACCTCACTCAGCGGATTGGTTTGATCCATGAACTGGGACAACTGGTTCGTTCCGAAAAAGCTGTTGATCACCGAGCTCAATGTTTTTGCATTGATCAAATCCGTTGGCGTGAAGACCTCATTATCGCGAACGTTCATGCGTTCACGAATGGTACGCGCCATCCTAGCAAGTCCAACGCCAAACTGGCTGTAGAGCTGCTCCCCTACCGTTCGAATTCGACGATTCGACAAGTGGTCGATATCATCAACATCGGCATTGGAATTCACCAAATCCAGCAAGTACTTGATGATGAGCAAGATATCATCCTTGGTCAAGGTGCGGTCTTGCACCTCCTCCTGAATATTCAATTTGCGATTGATCCGGAATCGTCCTACCTCTCCCAAATCATATCGCTGCTCAGAGAAGAATAGCTTGTCGATCACTCCCCGTGCCGTGTCCAAATCTGGCGGCTCAGCGTTGCGCAATTGGCGATAGATGTATTCAACCGCCTCCTTTTCTGAGTTAGAGCTGTCTTTCTGAAGGGTGTTATAAATAATGGCGTAGTCAGACTGGTTGATGTCCTCCTTGTGCAAGATGATGGATTTCGCTCCAGAATCTGCAATCAAGTCCATGTGCTCCTTTTCCAAAATGGTTTCACGGTCGAGAACCACTTCGTTCCGCTCAATGCTCACCACTTCTCCCGTATCCTCATCCACAAAATCTTCAACCCATGTTTTGAGCACACGAGCCGCCAAACGACGACCAATTACGCGCTTAAGTCCAGCTTTCGTGACCTTGACTTCATCGGCCAAGTTGAAGATGTCCAGAATATCACGATCTGTTTCGAACCCGATTGCCCGCAAAAGCGTCGTCACAGGCAACTTTTTCTTCCGGTCGATATAGGCATACATGACACTATTAATGTCCGTAGCGAATTCAATCCAAGAACCCTTGAATGGGATGATTCGAGCGCTGTACAACTTCGTGCCATTTGCGTGACGGCTCTGACCGAAGAATACACCAGGCGAACGGTGCAATTGGTTCACAATAACGCGTTCTGCTCCGTTGATCACGAACGAACCTTGCGGCGTCATGTAGGGAATGGTCCCGAGGTACACGTCCTGCACGATGGTTTCAAAGTCCTCGTGTTCAGGATCCGTGCAATACAATTTCAGCTTTGCCTTCAAAGGCACGCTGTATGTCAACCCGCGTTCGATGCATTCATTGATTGAGTATCGTGGCGGATCAATAAAGTAATCCAAGAATTCCAACACGAATTGGTTTCGCGTATCTGTAATGGGGAAATTCTCGCTAAAAACTTTAAAGAGACCTTCTGATTCGCGGTTTTCTGGATTCGTTTCCAATTGAAAAAACTCTTGGAAAGAGCGCAATTGAATATCCAAAAAGTCAGGGCGTGAAAGCGGCAGTTCTACAGACGAGAAGCTGATGCGTTCAGGAGTATTTGGTTTCACCAGAGTCATGGTGTTTGTGATCTAGAGTGGAAACAGGCGGCGATAGGTGCAGGTTCAGACAAAGCAAAAAAGGTCCGGGTGGGGAACCTGCTTCCCCACCTGGACCTGAGATCGGTTAAAGTATGTGCTTACTTAAGCTCAACTTCAGCACCGGCTTCTTCGAGTTGCTTCTTGAGTGCTTCGGCTTCGTCCTTCGCAACTCCCTCCTTTACAGGACCTGGAGCACCATCAACGATTTCCTTCGCCTCTTTCAACCCGAGACCGGTGAGTTCCTTCACTGCTTTTACTACGGCAAGCTTAGCTGCACCAGCAGAAGTGAGGATTACATCGAATTCAGACTTTTCTTCGGCACCGCCGCCATCACCGCCAGCCGCAGGGCCAGCAGCAACTGCTACTGCAGCAGCAGCAGGCTCAATACCGTATTCGTCTTTCAAAATTTCGGCAAGCTCGTTTACCTCCTTTACAGTGAGGTTAACCAAGCTTTCTGCCATTGCTTTCAAATCAGCCATGATTGTTGATTGAATTATTTGGTTCTAAATTGATTGAATGTTGTCAAGCACCTCGGGATTCCAAGGCTTTGACCAAACCGGAAATGGTATTGCCACCTGACTGCAATGCGCCCAAGACATTCTTGGCCGGTGATTGCAACAACATGACAATGTCTCCCAAAAGCTCTTCTTTCGACTTAATCGAAGTAAGTGCTTCCAGTTGGTTCGCTCCGATGTAGCATGCTTCCTCTACGTAAGCAGCTTTCAGAACAGGCTTAGCGTGTTTCTTAGCGAATTCCTGAATCAGTTTCGCAGGCACATTGCCCACATCACTAACCATCATCGCTGTTTGTCCCACTAAGGAACCATACAGCTCTTCGAAATTCTTTTCTTCAACACGTTCCATCGCCTTGCGAAGAAGGGTATTCTTCACTACACGAATGGTAACGTCCTTCTTGAAGCTTTCTCGGCGGAGAAGCGTTGTGGCCTCTGCATCCAGACCCGAAGCGTCTGTCAGGTAAACCACGTTTTTCTCCCGCAACACTTCAGAAAGCTCGTCGATCAATTGATTTTTCTCCTGTCGAGTCATGATTTCTTAGGTTAAGCGGTTGCCGATTTTTGATCCACTTTGATTCCAGGTCCCATGGTTGAGCTCAAGGAGATGCTCATCATGTAGGTTCCCTTCGCTGCGGCTGGCTTCAAACGCATCAAAGTGCTGATCACTTCATGTGCATTTTCTTCCAACTTTTTTGCATCGAATGACACCTTTCCGACAGACGCATGGATGATTCCATACTTGTCGACCTTGAAATCAATCTTTCCAGCTTTAACATCCTGGACAGCCTTTCCAACATCCATCGTCACGGTTCCGGACTTGGGGTTTGGCATGAGTCCTCGTGGTCCGAGAACGCGGCCCAAAGCCCCCACCTTGCCCATGACTTGGGGTGTGGTAATAATTACATCAATGTCGGTCCAACCTCCCTTGATTTTGTCAATGTACTCATCGAGACCTACGAAATCCGCACCAGCGTCCTTTGCATCCTGCTCTTTGTCAGGATTGCACAGAACGAGCACGCGTACTGCTTTACCCGTGCCGTGAGGCAAGGAAACCGTACCGCGTACCATCTGATTTGCTTTTCGTGGGTCTACGCCGAGTCGCACAGCAATGTCCACTGATTCATCGAATTTGACACTGGCACACTCCTTCACCAAGGCGGTAGCCTCGGAAAGCGTGTACGCCTTGTCGAAATCGACCTTTTCAGCGTATGCTTTTTGGTTCTTTGTTAATTGTCCCATTTTGCGCAGTTATTGACGTTTAGAAGGGAGAAGGTCCGTCGACTCGAAGCCCCATGCTTCGTGCTGTACCAGCTACCATTTTCATGGCAGACTCTACGGTAAAACAGTTCAAATCGGGCATCTTGTCTTCTGCAATAGCGCGAACTTGGTCCCAAGTGACTTTCCCCTTTTTGATACGGTTAGGTTCAGGAGAGCCGCCTTTCAATTTGGCAGCCTCCATCAACTGCACCGCAGCAGGAGGAGTCTTGATGACGAAGTCAAAAGACTTGTCACTGTAGACCGTGATCACAACAGGGCAAACTTTGCCAGCCTTATCTTGGGTTCTGCCGTTGAATTGCTTGCAGAATTCCATGATATTCACCCCTTTCGCACCGAGAGCCGGTCCGACAGGAGGTGCTGGGTTGGCAGCGCCGCCTCTGATTTGCAGTTTAATGAGTCCAGCTACTTCTTTAGCCATTGGTCATTTATATTGAACAGTCCAAAACACGCGCAAATGGGAAGCATTTAAAACATCGCGAGGTTTAGGCTGTCTGTTCCGTTTAGATTTCTTTTTCCACTTGGAGGTAGCCCAATTCCACCGGAGTCTTACGTCCGAAGATTTTGACCATTACCTTTAATTTTTTCTTCTCTTCATTCACTTCTTCAATGTTGCCATTGAAACCGTTGAACGGACCGTCTGTAACCTTGACGAGTTCGCCCACCTTGTAGGGAATGTTGATTTCTTCTTCGCTGTCTGCCATATCATCAATGACACCCAGTATGCGGTTCATTTCATTTTGACGAACCGGCATGGGCTCTCCTCGCTTTTCCGCACCGAGGAAACCAATCACTCCCGTTGCATTCCGAATCACGTGCGGAACTTCACCTACCAACGCAGCTTCTACATAGATGTAGCCCGGAAAAAGATTGCGCTCTTTACTCACCTTCTTTCCGTTGCGGATTTGAAACACCTTCTCAACAGGAATCAAGATCTGTCCAACGTAATGCTGCAATCCTTCAGCCGCAATTTCAGCCTCAAGAACGTCCTTGATCTTTTTTTCCTGTCCACTGATGGCGCGAACAACGTACCACTTTTTATCGATATCACTCATGGTATGGGCTTGCACAGATTCCAATCAGAACAATTCGTATACCAATCCGATAATACCTCGCCAAATGGAATCTGCTGCGTTCACTCCAAACGCCCAATCCATTACGAAGACGAGCCCTGCAATGAGCAGTGAAGCAACGAATACCAAAACGGAGGAACCTTGCAACTCTTTCCAAGTTGGCCAGGTCACTTTCGTTACCAGTTCTTGGTAAGACTCTTGAAGGTATTCAGTGAATTGTGACATTTCTTTCAAATTTTGCACGGGCGGCAGGACTCGAACCTGCAACCAATGGTTTTGGAGACCACTACTCTACCAATTGAGCTACGCCCGTAGATGAGGAAGAAGGTACCCCCTTCAGAAAGAGGACACCTTCTTCCGTTCGATTCAAGTCTAAAGACCGAGATTACTCGATCACAGAAGTAACCTGACCCGCACCTACGGTACGTCCACCTTCACGGATTGCGAAACGCAAACCTGTGTCCATGGCAACTGGGTTGATCAAGTGAACCTCAATGGTGACGTTATCACCCGGCATTACCATTTCGCGGCCTGCCTCCAAAACAATCTCACCTGTTACGTCCGTTGTACGGAAGTAGAATTGCGGGCGGTACTTGTTGTGGAATGGTGTGTGACGTCCACCTTCTTCTTTCTTCAAAATGTAGACCTCAGCCTTGAACTTCGTGTGAGGCGTGATTGAGCCTGGCTTCGCGATAACCATACCGCGACGGATGTCAGACTTTTCAATACCGCGCAACAACAAACCAACGTTGTCACCCGCTTCACCGCGATCCAAGATCTTACGGAACATCTCTACACCGGTAATGGTCGAGGTGAGCTTCTCGTCACCCATACCCAAGATCTCTACAGGATCACCGGTGTTGATTACACCCGTTTCGATACGACCGGTAGCAACCGTTCCACGACCGGTGATGGTGAATACATCCTCGATGGACATCAAGAAAGGCTTCTCGTTATCACGTGGTGGGATTTCAATCCACTCGTCTACGGCGTTCATCAAGTTCATGACGGTATCGACCCACTTGGCTTCACCGTTCAATGCGCCCAAAGCAGAACCTTGAACAACAGGACCGTTGTCTCCGTCGTACTCGTAGAAGCTCAACAATTCACGAATTTCCATTTCCACCAACTCGAGCAATTCCTCGTCGTCCACCATGTCTACTTTGTTCATGAAAACAACGATGCGTGGAATTCCGACTTGGCGACCCAAAAGGATGTGCTCACGTGTTTGTGGCATGGGACCATCCGTTGCAGCAACAACCAAGATTGCTCCGTCCATCTGAGCAGCACCAGTAACCATGTTCTTTACATAGTCAGCGTGGCCTGGGCAGTCAACGTGCGCGTAGTGGCGGTTCGCGGTTTGGTATTCAACGTGCGAAGAGTTGATCGTGATACCACGTTCTTTCTCTTCTGGTGCGTTATCGATTTGATCGAATGAACGCGCCTCGCTGTGTCCCGCATCCGCGAGAACTTTCGTAATTGCCGCGGTAAGTGTTGTCTTACCGTGGTCAACGTGTCCGATTGTACCGATGTTTACGTGCGGTTTGGACCGGTCAAACGTTTCTTTAGCCATTGCCTAACTGTTTTAGTTACTGTTTGATTTCACATTAAATGTTCGAGCCAATGATGGGAATTGAACCCATGACCTCATCCTTACCAAGGATGCGCTCTACCCCTGAGCTACATCGGCTTGACCCTTGCGGGTGGAGCGGAAGACGAGATTCGAACTCGCGACATTCAGCTTGGAAGGCTGATGCTCTACCAACTGAGCTACTTCCGCTTGTGACTGCCCGCGCTCGGGCAATCGGTGGTGGGGGTAATAGGATTCGAACCTATTCAGTCAGAGACAACAGATTTACAGTCTGCCCCGGCTCTCCAACTCCGGCGTACCCCCGTTCCAAAAACCCTTCAATCCAACGAAGAATCGAAGTGTTTCAATGAGCCGATGGAGGGATTCGAACCCCCGACCCGCTGATTACAAATCAGCTGCTCTGGCCAACTGAGCTACATCGGCAACGTTTCAAAGAACTGAGACGTCTTTTCGCCTCGGTTTTCAGGACGGCAAATGTATGAAAGAAATTGTTGGATACAATACTCCCTTCTGTCTTTTGTTTGGAACAAAAAACTAGAGCATCGAATTGACTTTAAAACAAGGGGTTAAGCCCCAGCTAGCCGGAGCTTTTTTTGCTTGCGAATCTGCCTCCGAACGGCCTCGAGTGCTTCATCAATGCCCGCTTCGAAGCTCGAAGCCTTCCGCTTCGCAAAGAAATCAGCTCCCGGCACGTGAATTTTCACCTCTGAAAGTTTGTTATCGCGATCATCGCTCCTTTCAATTCGAAGAAAAACCTCACACGATAAAATTTGGTCATGAAACGTGTTCAACTTGTGAACTTTGTGCTCGACAAAATCGAGCAATCGTTTATCCGCATCAAAGTGAATGGAATGAATTTGTACTTGCATAGTCTGTTACGTTTTAGCTTTTCGGACGCCTGTTCAACGGACTGTCCTGATGCAACTCTTGAAGACGTGCAAGCGATTGGTGCGTGTAAACCTGGGTTGAACTCAGCGAGGCATGACCTAATAGGTCCTTCACTGCAGTAAGTTCGGCACCTCGATTTAACAGGTGGGTAGCAAATGTGTGTCGCAATACGTGGGGACTGGTTTTACTTAAAGTGCTTACCAATCCCAAATAGTGATGTACGCGCCGGTAAATGAACGATGGATAAAGAGACCTTCCTGCATCGGAAATGAAAAGGTAATTCGATTTGAAAGGACGTTCACTTATATGTGCCTGAATGCTTTGCATGGTATCAGAGAGCAAAGGAATCCGTCTTTCCTTCGATCCTTTTCCCATAACGCGCAATTCCCCCCTTTCCGTATCCAGGTCAGTGAATTTTAATCCAATTAATTCACTCTGTCGAATTCCCGTTTCATACATGAGGGCGATAACGCTTCGGTCTCGGCGACCTTTCCAATCATCAGCAAAAATCGATTCTTGGAACAACTCATGCATGGAGTGCTCAGGAACGACGCTAGGCAACCTCTTCGACAGCTTTGGCAATGCGATTGATTCTGCAGGATCGGACGCCATGATATTTTGCCGCTTTGCGTAACGAACAAACGTTCGGTATGCACTGATTTTTCGGTGGATGGTCCTTGGGGCCTTCTCCATCCGCATCATCTCCACCACGTAGCTTCGTAAATATTCAGACTTGACCTCTGTAAGGCTGTTGCAGTTGAACTGCTCGCTCATGAACCGCATCAATTGCCCTAAATCAGAGCGATAACAGCGCAGCGTGTGTACGCTGCCGCGCTTTTCCTTGAGAAGATAATCAAGGAAATCCTCGATGAGTGGGGCAATTTGGTTCAAAACAAAAAAGACGAAATGTCAGGGACAATTTCGTCTTTTTAAAATGAAAAACAAAGGATTCCTCAATCGTTTTTCATATTTAATCCGTTTTTATAAATAGCTTTCTTTCGTTGCTCGCGGTTTATAACGCTCGGCTTCACGAACTCACGTCGCGTGCGCAACTCACGCATGCGCTTCGTGCGATCAAATTTCTTCTTAAAACGCTTTAGCGCTCGTTCGATGTTGTCTCCTTCTTTTACCGGGATAGAAAGCATGTCTTCAAAATTGGATGGCAAAAATAGCTCGTTTGAGTTAAAAGGCAAAATAAATATGCTACTCCGACATGATTTCACGAGCAATCACCAATTTCTGAATTTCACTCGTGCCCTCTCCGATGGTGCATAGCTTGCTATCACGGTAATATTTCTCAGCAGGAAAATCTTTTGTATAGCCATAACCACCTAGAATCTGCACCCCCTCCGTAGCCACATGAACGCACATCTCTGACGCAAGGTACTTGGCCATTGCTGAACATTTTGTAACCGGCAATCCGGACTGTTTCAAGTAACATGCCTGCTGCGTGAGTAAATCCGCTGCTTCAATTTGTGTGTGCATGTCAGCAAGCTTGAATGCAATGGCCTGAAATTGACTAATGGGCTGACCAAATTGTTCACGCTCCTGGGCATAGGATTTTGCCGTTTCATATGCTCCTTTTGCAATTCCCAAGGCCAGAGAAGCGATGGAAATTCTGCCACCGTCCAAAATTTTCATGGCCTGAATGAAGCCTTGGCCTATCTCACCCAGTACTTGATTGTCTGGAACGAAACAGGAATCAAAAATCATTTCGGCCGTTTCAGAAGAACGCATACCCAGTTTATTCTCCTTCTTTCCCCCAGAAAAACCGGCTTGTCCCCTCTCAATCACAAAAGCCGTTATGCCTCGGCTATCCAATAACTCGCCTGTTCTTGCCAAAACCACAGCGACGTCACCGGAAATTCCATGCGTAATCCAATTCTTCGTTCCATTCAGTACCCAACCAGCGCGCGTCTCATCTCGTTCGGCTGTGCAGCGCATCCGTAAAGCATCGCTACCCGTATTGGCTTCCGTCAAGCCCCAAGCACCAATGTGTTCACCACTTGCAAGCTTTGGGAGGAATCGCATTTTTTGTTCTTCCGTTCCAAACATCAAAATATGATTGGTGCACAAACTGTTGTGAGCGGCCATCGAAAGCCCAACGGATCCACATACGCTCGCCACCTCTTCGATGGCAGCCTTATATTCGAAATAACCCATTCCGGCCCCTCCGTACGACTCTGGCACGAGCATCCCCATCAGCCCCAGCTCACCCATCCGAGTGAACAATTCCCTTGGAAAATATTGCGTTTCATCCCACTCCATCCGATGCGGTAGGATTTCCTTCGCTGCAAATTCTCGCACAGAAACGCGTATCGCCAGTTGGTCTTCAGTTTCAGAATATTTCATTAATCAATGCTCATTATAGAATGAAAATATCGTTCGTTGAATCGCGCATTCAACCGTGCAAATCCTTCCATTTTATCCAATTTCAAGAGGAAAGAGAAACCCCAGATTTTCCCACCTGCGACTTCTATCAATTCCCCGGCAGCGCATGCCGTTCCTCCGGTGGCCAGCACATCGTCATGAATGAGCACGGCGGCATTTTCTGGAATAAGTCCGGCCTGACATTCCAAGGCATCTTCACCATATTCGAGTTGATAAGCCAATCGAAGGGTCTTGCCCGGAAGTTTACCCGCCTTGCGAATTGGAATAAATGGAACGCCCAGCGAATCGGCAATGGCCATCCCATAAATGAATCCTCTGCTTTCAACCCCAGCGACAACATCGGGCCCGACTTCCATGGCTTTGATCTCTTGACATACCTCGTTAATTATACGGCGATTCAATCCCGGATCTGCCCAGACGGGTCCGAAGTCTTTAAACACCACTCCGGGAACGGGGAAATCCCTTTCATCACGCAATGCGCTTAGCAAGGCCTGTTGCAAATCACTAGAGGCTGTCGGCAGGATTTTCACAAACCCGAAGATACGGACTCCACCTCCGAATGACACTGTCATTCAACAAAACTGAACCATAGAGGACACCAACGGAGTCCAACGCATGATGAAGGCGGAATCGTTCAATCATACGCGCGCCATCAGCTCGGATGTAGGGATGGGTGCGCATCGTGGACCAGGAAGCGGTATCAACGCAAATGTGACGGTAAACTCCGCTTCCAATATGAAACCAAGGGATTATTTCTGTGGCCGTTTCGCCTTCCAGCCCCCATACTTCACGCAATTGATTCACCGTGTAGAATCCACCTAGCGCTTCACGAAACCTGCAAATACGAGCCGCGAGAATAGGACCGATTCTAGGCAATGATTCCAACAAAGCACTGTCCGCTTGGTTTAAATCCACCGATTGGGGTTTCGGATCGAACTGCGAAAATTTCTGGCGCGCTAAACGAGGCCTTTCATTTCGCTCCTCGCGAAAGCTTATCGATTCGATCGAATCCAGGGCCTGCAATAGCAAACGCACTTCATTGGTCTTGTCCGGTGATTCAGGCCATGCACCCATGCATGCGTCCCGTAATACGCGAAACCCGAATAAGCCCCATGACAAAATGACCCATCCTAATAGAATCTGCACTCCTCTTTTCTCCTTCATCCACTGCCGTCAACTCCCCTTTTCCGAGGAGGAAATACCCTCAATCGTACCGCTTGATCTCACCTGATTTGATCCGACGGAAATAATCTGCGACATCTTGCTTGACCTCCCCCATCAAAAAGTACAATCCCAAAACATTTGGAAAGCACATCGCAAAAATCATGGCATCGCCGAAATCAAAAACACTCTGAGCTGAAATAGCAGAGCCCAGGATTACGAACAAGCAGAAAATCGCTTTGTACGTTACGTCCGAAACTTTCGATTCACCGAATAAAAAAGTCCAAGATTTCAAGCCGTAATAACTCCAGCTGATCATGGTCGATAAAGCAAATAAAATCACTGCAACGGAGAGCACTACAGGAAACCAACTCATGGTCTGAGCAAAGGCGCTACTTGTTAACTCAATCGCCTGCAAATCGCGCGCTTGAGCCAAACCCAAAGCCGTTTCCTGACCGAAAGAGCCATATCCGGAAATCACAATCACCAATGCCGTCATCGTGCAAATGACCACCGTATCAATAAACGGCTCCAGTAATGCGACCACTCCTTCACTGACCGGCTCATTGGTCTTCGCCGCAGCATGCGCAATGGACGCGGAACCAATGCCCGCCTCGTTGGAGAAAGCTGCTCGTTGAAAACCCACGATCAAGACTCCGACCAATCCACCATAAGCCGCATCCGAAGAAAATGCACTCGAAATGATCAGCGCGAATGCAGAAGGGATTTCTGTGATGTTTCCGCCCAGGACTACCAACGCACCCAAAACGTAAATCCCAACCATGAACGGAACCACCTTGTCCGTGACGCGTGCGATGCTTTTGATGCCACCGATGATGATTAACCCCACGATGACCGCCATGGCTGCACCGAACATCCAGCTTTGACCAGCGAGAAATGAAGCTTCCCCTCCTGTTACTTCAATCAGTTGCTTTGTCGCTTGATTGATTTGGACCATGTTTCCACCTCCAAAGCTTCCTCCAATGCAAGCGATAGCGAACAAAACAGCCAACACCTTTCCAAGGCCCGCCTTGCCTTGTTTGGCCAAACCGTCCCGGAGGTAATACATCGGACCGCCTGAGACGGAACCATCCGGGTTTTCCTTTCGGTATTTGGTGCCCAATGTGCATTCCACAAACTTGGAACTCATGCCCAAAAGGCCCGCAACAATCATCCAAAAAGTTGCCCCGGGACCCCCCAATGAAACAGCGAACGCCACACCTGCAATGTTACCGACGCCGACTGTGCCACTCAATGCCGCTGTCAACGCCTGGAAGTGACTCACCTCACCTGCGTCGTTCGGGTCATCGTATTTTCCGCGCACCACATCCAATGCGTGACCAAACCCCCTAATATTTAAGAAATTGAAGTAGAACGTGAAGAAAATCGCCCCGGCCAACAACCAGATCAAAACGAATGGAATGGTCAAGCTGCCGAGTGATACCTCGAAGAAAATGACCTTCATGATGGCATTGGTCAAGGGTGTCATGACCGAATTGATTTGTTCATCAACGGAAGATGCAGATGCCGAAATTGGGCTGGCCATCGCCATCAAGGCGACGATCAAGGGTAGAATTCTATGCATAAATTGTAGGGTTATCGCTATCGTCCTCCAATATACAAATCAACAACCGGGCTGAACATCAAAGTGAGGGACTTTGTATTCCAATGAATTCATTCAACCGTCGTATTTGATCGACCGTACCGAGCACGAATAGCTTCATAGATCTGTGTAAGGTGGTTTCGAGTGGCGGGTTGATTACCAATTCTCCTGAGGCCTTTCGCAGCCCTATCACATTAACACCAATGCGATTGCGAGCATCCAGCTCTGCCAATGTTAAAGACTGCAGTCGGTCGGGCAAATCCTGGACTTCAATTTCTTCCAAATTCACGGCATCGGCTCCTTGGATACGGATGTGATCTAAAAATTCTACCACATCGGGAATCGCAACAAGCGAGGCCATGTGAGCACCGCCCACCTGATCGGGCATGATGACGTTTTGAGCACCCGCGACTTTGAGCTTGCTCACCGCGTTGGCATTCGAGGCCCGGCTTATGATGAGCAAGTCATTTCGTCGCTCCTTGGCCGCCAAAACAACATATAAATTTTGAGCGTCATCCGGCAATGTGGTGATGAGCGCCCGGGCTCGATCCAAGCCCGCGTGAACCAAGTTTTCATCCTCTGTAGCGTCTCCCGCTAGCACCTGGTTTCCACTATCCCTCAGCTTCTTCACCAAATCCAAATTAGACTCGATGATGACCACATCGCGTTTGTGGTCTTGCAGTTCTTGGACCGCCTTTTCTCCGACTCGGCCATAGCCACAGACGATAACGTGGTCATTCATTTCGTTCATGATGCGTTCTATGCGTTTGTCTCGAATTCGTTCACGGTAATCGCCTTCGATGAAAAACTGAGTTATTGCCGTTGCTGCGAAGGTAAAGGTCCCTATAGAACTTACGATCAAAAGGGCTGTAAAGAGCATACCCGCATCAGACAACACTCGCACCTCGCCAAATCCCACAGTCGATACCGTGATGATGCTCATGTAAAAAGCTTCGAGCCATGTGAACCCCTCTATCCACACGAAACCCAGGCTGCCGATGCCTATTACACCGGCGAGCAAAGCCGCGGCCAGTTGCAACCGTTTCCAAGACGCCATCATGGGCGCACGAATTCATTGAAGTAAGGCTCCATTTTGGCTTGCAACGAACGCGCTTCAGCAGCAGCCCTATCCGCAAAATCAGGCCCGCTGCCCGCGTAGAGGATGCTACGAGATGCATTGATCAGGAGACCTCCGAATTCCGTCCACCCCGCAGACATGACCTCTTCCAAACTTCCACCCTGCGCGCCAACCCCCGGAACGAGGAATGTGTATTCGGGAGCTAAACGCCGAATCTTGGCGAGCATTTCCGGACGTGTAGCACCAACGACAAACATGAGCTGATCGGGATTCCCCCAGGTTTGGCATTTCTCTATTACGCGCTCAAACAAGGGCGGCGTACCATGGAATTCAAAATCTTCAGCGCCTGAATTCGAAGTGAGCGCTAACACAATGGCCCATCGGTCCTCATATCCGTCCATAAAAGGTTTCACGCTGTCCTTTCCCATGTATGGCGCTACCGTGATGGCATGCGCATTGAGATCTTCAAACATGGCCTTTGCGTACCGTTTGGCGGTGTTGCCGATGTCTCCACGTTTGGCATCAGCAATGACCAAGACATCGTCAGGCATGGCAGCAATGACCCGCTTCAAAGCTGCCCAGCCGGCTTCGCCATATTGTTCGAAAAACGCGAGATTCGGTTTGTAAGCAACCGCAACATCCGACGTGGCTCGGACGATGGTGTTGCAAAAATTTTCCATTCCCAACACGCCCGAGCCACAGGACTCAGGAATCCGATCGGGATCGGGGTCCAATCCTACGCAAAGGCATGACTTTTTGCGTTCCATGATTTGAAAAAGTCCTTGGCGTGTGTTCATGGGATAAAGTTACGTTTGGGCGGCCAAAAGCTCCGCTTGTTCTGCCAATCGAAGTGCTTCAATCACTGCATCCAAATCTCCACCAATGATTGCCGTCAAGGCATGCGATGTAAAGCCAATTCGATGGTCGGTGACCCTGCCTTGAGGATAGTTGTACGTTCTGATTTTCGCTGAACGGTCGCCCGTACTCACCAAGGATTTGCGTGCAGCGGCCTGTTCGGCGATTTGGCGTTCGCGTTCGCGTTCGAAAAGGCGGGTTCGCAAGACTTCCAAGGCATGCTCATAATTCTGATGCTGCGATCTTCCGTCTTGGCACTCCACGACGATTCCTGTCGGCTCGTGCGTCAATCGCACCGCCGATTCGGTCTTATTGACGTGTTGACCTCCCGCGCCGCTTGCACGGTAAGTATCCCGGCGCACCACCGATAAATCCAATTCGACATCCACGTCTTCTGCGACCGGAAGCACAGCTACTGTAGCTGCACTGGTGTGCACCCTGCCCTGCGACTCCGTTTCCGGAACGCGTTGAACCCGATGCACTCCACTTTCGAATTTGAGCCATCCGTACACTCCTTCCCCTTCTACTCGAACTGTGGCCTCCTTAAAACCTCCAGCCGTTCCTTCGTTGGCATTGACCAGCGACCATCGCCATCCTTTGTTTTCACAATGGCGTTGGTACATGCGGTACAAATCGCCGGCAAATATCGCGGCTTCGTCTCCGCCAGTTCCCCCGCGAAATTCCATCATCACGGGGCGGTCATCCACTTCGTCTTTTGGCAAGAGCAGGATCCGCGCTTCATCGAATCCGCGTTGCAATTGCTCCTGCAACGCTGGAAGTTCTGCTGCGCCCATCTCGCGAAAATCCGGGTCATCACCTTTCGTCCACGATTCGGCCTGCTGCCGATCGGATTCCCAAGCCAACAATTGACGATAGTGCGCTACAATGGGCCCGAGATGCTTGTATTCCCGCATCAATTCACGGTACCGGGTTTGATTTGCAATCACCTCCGGATCGCCCACCAACTTTTCAACTTCCTGAAAACGGTCCGCGATGGAGGCCAGTTTCTGCAACAAGGCTTCCTCTTTCTTCATCGGGACAGCTAATTTTCGTATTCAAAGGTTCCGTGTGGCCCAGCGACTGTCACTTTTTCACCCACATGCGGCTCACAACGACCGATGATTTGCGCCTCAACCCCCATGGATTGTGCCAAGTCAATCATCTCCACCGCCGCAGCTTCGTCGGTATAAATTTCCATCCGGTGTCCCATGTTGAAGACCTTGTACATTTCCTTCCACTCGGTCCCAGAATTGTCTTGAATCATTCGGAAAAGCGGTGGCGTAGGAAATAGGTTGTCCTTGATGACATGGACATCTTTGACAAAATGCAAAACCTTGGTCTGCGCACCTCCGGAGCAGTGCACCATTCCTTTGATGCGCTGACGCCATTTCGGCAAAATCTTGGCAATGAGCGGAGCGTAGGTACGTGTCGGTGAAAGCACCAATTT
>Ga0255783_10002926_pt1 | contig 16618 bp, 18 predicted proteins | sample 011ome_22_FD_179981 | JGI IMG/M metagenome (GOLD analysis project Ga0255783, IMG submission 179981) | Coastal salt marsh microbial communities from the Groves Creek Marsh, Skidaway Island, Georgia - 011507BT metaG (version 2) | ecosystem: Environmental > Aquatic > Marine > Intertidal zone >... | reverse complement strand
TCGTTGTCGGAGCACTCTTGGGGAGTTCTTTCGGTTTTTGGATAGGACGCATCTTTGGGCCCAAACTTCGCGGAAGCTGGCTAGGCGTTCGAATCGGCGAAGACCGCTGGCGCAAAGCGGACCGTTTCGTGAAGAAACGGGGCGGTATCGCAGTCTTTATCTCCCGGTTCCTGCCGGTATTCCACTCTGTCGTTCCTCTGACAGCCGGAATGTCCGTGATGCGTTACCGGTCGTTCATGAGCTGGCTCGCTCCCGCCTCGATCATCTGGGCGTTTCTCTATGTCTCGATTGGCTCCGGTGCCGCTGAGACCTATCGGGGACTCAAGGACACGCTCGACCAGGCCGGATGGATATTTATCGGCATTTTTGTCATCTCACTGCTTCTCCTCTTCATCATCAAGCAACTGCTCAATCGCTTTGCTCACGACGATGACGACGAAGGCACTGCTTCTTAACCCAGTGTGGGGATGGCCAGAAGCCACCCCCACACTTTTTGTTGGAGCCTTTAGAAGCCGTTAGCAGCCAGCCACTCCGAGGCAATCTCTGCAGCCGACATCTGGTCCTTAGTGCTCTGGAGATTCAGTGCAACCAAGCCCTCTGGTGTCAGAGCAGCGCTGATCGGGTTGATGACCTCGGCAATGGCATCAGCAACATCGCTCGAGGCAATCGGCACCACGTTGGAGGCCAAGAAGAGTCCTTCAGGATCCGCCAAGGTCACCAAGCCAAAGTCTGCGATTCGGGGGTCCCCGCTGTAGACGTTGGCGACGTTGATAACGCCCTCCAGGAGAGCGTCCACGGTGATGTCACCGGTGGCATCGAACGCGACAGTCACGCCATAGGTCTCGAGAAGTCCCTGGGGTCCATAGGGGCGCTCTTCGAGCTCAGGGTTCCCGCCCAAGATGAGACCGTCAACTCCGGAAAGGTCGGCGATGCTGACCAAACCGTTGGCCGCGGCGAACTCCGCCGTCACGTTGTAGGAATCCTGGTCGGTCGCCGGCGACATCTCGAGGGCAGTAAGGCCCTCGGGGAGTGCGGTAGCCAGCTCGGCATAGACCTCATCGGCCTGCGTGGCCATGGTGTCGGGTGCGTAATACTGCAACAGGTTTCCGGTGTACTCGGGGAACAGGTCCACGGCTCCAGACTCCAACTCAGGCAGGTAGGCGTCGCGCTGACCAATTTGGAACTGTCGCTCCACCTCGAAGCCAGCTCCCTCGAGCGCCTGAGCGTAAATCTCAGCGATGATCTCGTTCGAGTAGTAGGCCTGCGAACCGACCACGATCGGCTCATCAGAGGCTCCGCCTGCGGCGCAACCGCTCAACACAAGACCGGCGGTGAGAGTAAGCCCCGCCAGTCCAGTCATTCTTTTTCTCGTCATGATGATGTGTTCCTTTGCTGTGTTATCTCTTTTTCTGGGCTAGCGGCCACCGTGGCCACTGGGGCCGTGCGAGACACTGAGTCTCTCGCACGGACATCTGAAAGGCGCCCTTGATGGACGCCACGGGGGGTCACCCACTTTGTTGCTGCGGCGAGCAAGACATCCAGGGTGAGCGCTACGACGACGATGACAAGCGCCGCCCCCATCGTTTGGTCGAACCGACGAAGGGGGATTCCTTGGATAATGTCATATCCCAGGCCACCGAGCCCAACATAAGCGACGAGTGTCGCGGTAGCCACGATCTGGAGGACAGCTCCTCGAAGCCCTCCGAGGAGCAAAGGGAGCGACAGCGGAATCTCCACTGTCCAGATGATTTGCCACTCCGTCATACCCTGCGCGCGGGCTGCATCGATGGTGGAGCGAGGTATCTGATGCATTCCGGAATAGGCTCCCGCCATCAACGGGGGAATTCCGAGCAACACAAGGGCCACGAGTGACGCGGTGACGCGCTCTGAGACTCCCAAGAGAAGGACAAGCAACAGGATGAGCCCAAAAGAGGGCAATGCGCGCGCAGCTCCAGTCAGGCCCACAACCCAGGTGCCTCCTCGACCGGTGTGCCCAATGAAATAGCCAATGGGCACCGCAATCACCGCTGCAATGAGGGTTGCGCCAAAGGTATAGACGAGGTGCTCCAGAGTCCGCTGGGGAATGGAGCCCTCGCCCTGATATTGCTCTGCGGAGAACAGCCACAAGAGGGCCTCGAGAACAAGATCCATTAGGCACCCGCCTGAGCTGGCTGTCGAGCCACGTGTGACCACGGGAGAATGACGCGGCCGAGCACCACCAGAAGCGCATCAAACAGGAGTGCCACGAGGAATGTCATGACGACACCGGTCATCACTTCCGGGATAATTCTGCGCTGGAAGCCATCGGTGAAGAGGTACCCAAGGCTTTGGATACCCACCAAAACACCCACCGTCACCAAACTCACGGTGCTGACCGCCACGACTCGCAAGCCAGCGAGCAAAACCGGACCGGCGAGTGGCAACTCGACAGCAAAAAAGCGGCCCCACTCGGCATATCCGAGGGCAGTAGCGGACCGCAACGCTTGTGGCTCAATGCTCGAAAAGGCATCAGCCACCGTGCGGACCATAATCGCCACCGCGTAGATCGTGAGCGCAATGATGACATTGGCTTCAGAGAGCACTGAGATTCCGAGCAGCGGAGGCAAGATCATGAAGAGAGCGAGAGAAGGGATGGTGTACAAGATCCCCACGCCCCCGAGCACCAGTCCCCTGGTCGCGGGGAAGCGTTGAGCTAACCACCCAATCGGCACGGAGATGAGAAAACCCACAACAATCGGAATGACGGAGATGCGCATGTGATCGAGCGTCAAGGACCACACCAGTGAACTATTTGCCAGAAACCACTCCATGGCGTTAGCTCTCGCTGAGGCGACCAGCGACGCGGCCTGTGCCATCGACGACAATTTTCTGACCGGAGCGCTCCACCACCCGCAAAGACCGTGCACCACGGTCAGCTCCGATGAAGGCCTCCACAAAATCATTCGCCGGATTTGCCAGAATTTCCTCTGGTGTTCCGTGCTGGACAACTTTGGCGCCCACCTCCAGGATCGTGACGTAATCCCCGAGCAGGAAGGCTTCATCAATATCGTGGGTCACGAATAAGACGGTCTTGGCCAGTCTCCTCTGAAGCTCGAGCAGCTCTTGTTGAAGGTCGGATCGCACCAGGGGGTCCACCGCACCAAAGGGCTCATCCATCAACAAGATATTGGGGTCCACCGCCAAAGCCCTCGCAACGCCCACCCTCTGCTGTTGCCCACCCGAGAGTTGCGCAGGATAGCGATCGGCCAACTCGGGATCCAGTCCCACCGTGGCCATCAGCTCGTCAACCCGAGCCTCCCGCTCGCGCCGTGGAACACCGCGAAGCTTGGCGACGGTCTGGATGTTGTCAGCCACGCTTTTGTGCGGAAGCAAACCGCCACTTTGCATCACATAGCCAATCGAGCGTCGAAGCTCCACCGGATCTCTCTCCGCCACGCTGGTGCCATCAATGGACACAATTCCGGCGCTCGGGTCCACCATGCGGTTAACCATGCGCAACAAGGTGGTTTTTCCGCACCCACTGGACCCAACCAGAACTGTCACAGATCCGGTGGGCGCTGTAAGGGTGAAATCCTCGACAGCCACTGCCCCGCCGGAATATTCCTTGCGCACAGAGCTGAACTGAATCATGACTACTCTCCGCAGGGCTTTCGGGATAACCGGAAACCCCAGTCAATCAGCCCTCGCTCGATGATGCGACCCGAGAGTTGCTAACTCTCACGGGACGTTCAGGGAAGAGCGAGTGGCCTCACACGCGAAGGCGTCGATGTTAGAGGTCTTGAACGATGCTCTCGGCGACCCGGCGAGCCTCCGAGAGCACTGTGCTGTCCCCTCGATCGGAATGCATGAACGCTCTCCCGAGGAGCGCATCGGTGACATCGACGGCAGTTTCGATGGCCACCCTTGCCGGAGAGTCCAAGCGAACATCGTGCACCTCGTGCAGATAGTCCCTGATGACCGCAGCGATTTCTGCGTTACCTCCACGACTTCCTGTTTGTGGCCGAATATCGAGAACATCTCCTACTCGCAGAGAACGAAAGCCCTGTTCCTCCCGGAAAAACCGAATGAGGGTTTCGAGTGCGGTGGAGAGTGCTCCACTCACGGAGCTTGGATTGTCCCGCTCAAGGTCTGCGCGGAGCGCCCGGGTGGCTCTTTCTAGATTTCTTCCGGCCACAGCCTGGAGGACAGCGACGCGATCGGGAAAGTATCGGTACACGGTGCCAATGGAGGCACCCGCTCGCTCCGCGACCATTGCTGTGGTGAGCTGCTCGTAGCCCACCTCGTGCATCGTGTGACAGGCCGCATCAAGTAAAGCCCCCACCCTGGCAGCGCTGCGCGCCTGAACGGGCTCAACCCTAATGGGGGTTGAAGCCGAATAGTTGACGGGATTGTCGACGATGTTGATGGTGAACACACCCTTCTGTGGGATCACTGCGCTGACTAGGCCTTTGTGACCGGGCTCATGTGAATAATATTTAAAGTATGCAAAGGCAATGAGATCACCGCAAGCGTAGTGACTCCCGGGGCTCATCGCTGTCTGCGAAACTAACACTTGTGGATAAAGACCGCTCGAGCTTTTCCCCAGAACCAGCTGGGAAGGCCCACCGCGCATCCACACTGGAGGACTGGTTTCAGCACCGCCGAGCGCAGTGGGCCCGTTCTCGCGGACATACCACCCATGTCATGCCCTTCACTGGCTACGGTTCGGAGGGGTGGATACGTGTGCTTTCTCGAGTGTTGCTGCTGAAACCCCGCCCGAGTCGCACAGGCAAGCAACGCAAGGTCCGAGGCTGGCGAAGTTTCACCGGGGTGCCTGTGGCTGGAGCGCTCGTCAGGATTCAGATTGGTGACGAAGATTTTGAGGTCACTGCCGACCGCGGAGGGGTCATCGACCAGGTCATTCCTGTTGACCTGCCACCCGGATGGCACACCATCACCCTCTCCAGTGATGACTCTCTCCCGGTGACGGCAGACATTCGAGTGGTCTCAGAATCTTCGTCACTGGGCATCATCTGCGATGTCGATGACACGGTAATGGTGACCGCTCTCCCCCGTCCCTTCCTCGCCGCCTGGAACTCCTTCGTCCGCGACGAGCACGCGAGACGACCAGTGCCTGGAATGGCAGTCCTGCTGGACAGGCTTCAACGCGATAACCCCGATACTCCGGTGATCTATCTCTCTACCGGTGCCTGGAATGTGGCGGCTACCCTGACGAGGTTCCTCTCCCGCCACCTCTATCCGCTGGGACCACTGCTCTTGACGGATTGGGGGCCCACTCATGATCGGTGGTTTCGCAGCGGTCGCGCCCACAAGCGGGCGAATCTCACACGGTTGGCCCGGGAGTTCCCCCACATCAAGTGGATTCTTATCGGTGACGACGGCCAGCATGACGAGACCCTCTACGCGGAACTTGCTATGGAGCACCCTGAGAGTGTTCGGGCCATCGCAATTCGGGAACTCCTGGCCCCCGAAGCCCTGTTTGCTGGTGGCCGCCGACACTTTGATCGAACCCACAACCCGGTGTCTATCCCCTGGGTTTCGGCCCCTAACGGTGCTGGACTTGCCTCTGAGCTGCGAAAACTGGGGATTCTCAAGGCTTAGGACTTTGATACCCCGGGGGGTATTTGATATAGTCGGAGGTATTCACTGCTTACCCAGAAAGGTCCCCCGTGAAGAAAATCCTCACCGCCCTCCTTCTCGTTTTTGGCGTTACTCTTGGCGTTGCCGCATGCTCCACAACTTCCGAGCCAGTGGGCTTGGCAGAGGAAACCGTGATCATTGACGTACGAACTCCTGGTGAATTCGCCAGTGGACACCTCGAGGGTGCCCTCAACATCGACGTCCAGTCCCCCGATTTTGCGGCTCAGGTGAGCCAGCTCGACCCGACCCAGGAGTACTTCATTTACTGCCGGTCAGGCAACCGTTCCGGTCAGGCCATCTCGCAGATGTCCAATATGGGCTTCACCAGCATGATCAACGGCGGAAGCGTCGAGCAGGCGAGCAACTACAGCGGAATACCCGTTATCAATTAGCGTGCGGCTGCGTTGCTAGCGGGTACCCCGCTAGCGAGCATGTCCCGCACCATGGGAATGACTGTGGTGCCATAGAGCTCAATGCCATCTAAGAGGGTCTCGTGAGGCATAGGGCCGGTCGCGTATTTGAGGTCAAATCGCGTGAGTCCCAGCGCATTGACCGCTCTAGCAATCTTGCGAGCTACCGTTTCGGGTGATCCCACGAAGAGTGCACCGTGGTGAACCTCGTTGAGATAATGCTCTTTGGTCATGGGTGCCCACCCGCGCTCGCGACCAATGCGGCCAAATGAGGCTTCATAGTGTGGCCAGAGTTCTTCGATGGCCTGCTCGTCAGTCTGAGCGATGTGGCCCGGGGAGTGCACACCAATGGGTTGCACGGGTTTACCCAGCTGGTCAAGGGCCCGGTGGTAAAGCTCCACGTAGGGAACAAAGCGCTCGGGCGCTCCTCCGATGATTGCGAGCATCAGGGGGAAGCCATAGCCCGCTGCGCGCACCACCGACTCAGGGCTTCCGCCCACGCCAACCCAGGTGCGCATGCTGCCAGAGTGTGATTTGGGGTAGACCTCCTGGTTGTCCAGCGGAGGCCTAATGCTCCCCTTCCAGGTGACCGGGGTTTCCTTCAACAACTCGGCGAAGAGATTAAGTTTCTCCTCAAACAAGACCTGGTAGTCCTCGAGCTTGTAGCCAAAGAGCGGGAATGATTCGGTGAACGAACCACGCCCCACGATGATCTCAGCGCGACCGTGAGAAAGGGCGTCAATCGTGGCGAATCGTTGAAACACTCTGATGGGGTCATCCGAGGACAGCACGGTCACTCCAGAGCTCAACACGATGCGCGACGTAGTTGTCGCAATACCGGCAAGAATCGTCTCCGGAGTGGAGATGGCGAAGTCATCGCGGTGGTGCTCGCCCAAGATAAAGGCATCAACACCCACCTCATCGGCGCGGACAGCTTCCGCCACCACATTGCGAATCACATCGGCGAAGGGAAGTGGAACTCCACCGGGACCATAGGTCACATCACCAAAGGTGCCAAGGCCGAACTGGACGTCACTCATGGTTTCCCCTCCTGAATCACTGCGTGCGCTGAAAGTACCAGGTCACACTGACCGAATGACAGTAGTAACAGCTCCTCGGGGAGAAGTATTCCCTAGGGCTGGAGCCGAATAGTCGACCAGCCCTTGGCTTCCCGAACAAAACTGATGCGATCGTGCAATCGCGAGGTTCGACCGGCCCAGAATTCGATTCGCTGGGGCTCAATCAAGAAACCGCCCCAGGATTCTGGCCGAGGAATGGAATCCTCACCCTCAAAGCGAGCTTCCATGTCTCGCACTTTTGCCTCCAAAGCAGCCCTAGACTCAACCGGGCGCGACTGCTCGCTGGACCACGCTCCGATTTGTGAACCCCTGGGGCGGGTCTGAAAATATGCATCAGACACCTCAGGATCAGTCGGCGAAGCGTGACCGTAGATGAGAACTTGGCGGTGCTGGCGATACCAGGGAAATACCACCGAGACAGAGGGATTCGCCAGGAGAGCCAGACCCTTGCGAGAGCCGTAGTCGGTGTAGAAGTAGAGCCCGTGCTCATCGATACCGCGCAGAAGCACCGTTCGGGAGGAAGGTTCACCATCGGGGTCAATCGTGGAGAGAACCATGGCGTTGGGCTCATAGATCTCCGCCTCGTCAGCCTCCTTCACCCACAGACCAAGCTGCTCAATCGGGTCGGGCAGGAGAGCGCCCTCCTCGAGGGAGAGAGAGCCATAATCTTGGCGCTTCGAGAGAGGATCTGTCGTCACCGAGAACCTCCATCAATCTTGTGGACCTGAGGGGACTCGAACCCCTGACCCCCTGCATGCCATGCAGGTGCGCTACCAGCTGCGCCACAGGCCCCTGTGTCGAAAGCAAGGGAAAGCCTACTACAGCCCTTCCTGGGTGTTCGAGTCGTTATCGAGGCCCAACCCATCGGGAAGGGCGACGAGTGGACAATCTCGCCACAGGCGCTCCAACTGATAGTAGAGGCGCTCCTCCTCGTGGAAAACGTGAACGACAATGTCGCCAAAATCGAGCAAAATCCATCGGCCCTCACTCCGACCCTCCTGGCGTATGCGTTTTGCACCATCGCCCAGCAGGCGTTCTTCCACCTCATCGGCAATCGCCTGAACCATGCGCTCATTGCGTCCGCTGCAGATGAGGAAGACATCAGTGAGTGCGATGTGGTCGGAGACATCAAGCGCGACCAAGTCGGTCGCTAACTTGTCACTGGCTGCGGTGGCAGCGAGGACGGTGCGGTGCGAAGCGGTGTCGCTCGCGGTCATAAATTCCTTACCCCAGTCATTTAGACCAGTGTGTCAGTGAGTAGAGCTACAACGAGCACGACCACGGCTCCAATGCCTAAGACTGCCGCTCCGGTCGCGGTAAGGATCGCTGCAGTGCCCCATCGCACTCTGCGAACCAACAAGATATCCGTGTCATCACCCTGACCCGAGACGGCTTTTGAGGCGCGAATAGGTTGCGCCATAGCCGCGAGCTCTCCCGTGACATAGGCATCAAAACGCTCATCATCGTCCCGGTCTTCACGCATCGAGGGAATCGTCCCTGTTTCCGCCAACTGATTCGGCAACGTAATCTGACCGGTCACAATGACCTCACCGGTGTCGCCAATCGGACCCGACATATCAATAGTGGGCGTCACGGGAAGGATCAGCGAGCTAGTCGCCATACTGGCATCCCCCACCACCCGGCTAGGAAAGGCCGGGGCAACCGTGGGGGGCTCAGGCGCGGGTGGGGCGGGAATCGGAGGCAGGTCAATCGCCGGGCTCGTCGAGGGTGGCCCAAAGACCGGAGGAAGAGGCTCGGGCGGAGCGGGCGTCTCCTGAGGTGGAGCAGACTGCGTGACTTCGACGAGAGACGTGTCCTCCAACGCTGGAGATTCTGCCGGCTGCTGGTACTCAGTCGGAATCGGAATAACGCCCGTTTCTTCCAGCATCTTGCGCTCCCGGCGGGACATCGGAACGGGAGGACTGGGCGGAGCAGGCGAAGGGACAGGTGCTTGCACAGGAGAAGTGCTCTGGACCGGGGTGGGGATTGGTGGCTCAGCCTCTTCCGCAGCCCGGGCGGGAGGCGCCGCGGGAAGAAGGCCCTGCTCTTCGAGCTGGCGCCTTTCCCGTCTGGTCATCGGCTGAACCGAAGGAGTGTCTGTCACGTGAGATCCCGATAGAGGCGATGTTTGGCGATGTATTGAACAACTCCATCTGGCACGAGGTACCACACAGAGTTGCCTTCAGCGACTCGAGCACGACAATCCGAGGACGAAATCGCCAAAGCTGGCACCTCCAAGACTGTCACATGCTCGCTCGGGAGTGAATCGACCCGAAGATCATGGCCGGGCCTTGACACCCCGACGAAATGGGCCAGAGACGTCAGCTCAGGCCCCTCCTTCCAGGAAAGAACTGCCGCTATGGCATCAGCACCAGTGATGAAGAAAAGATCCGCGTTCTCAAACTGCTTCCGCACATCGCGGAGGGTGTCGACGGTGTAGGTGAAGCCGGGGCGATCAATATCCACTCGACTGACTCGGAACCGAGGATTAGACGCGGTGGCGATGACCGTCATCAGATACCGGTGCTCAGCCTCTGAGACCTGGGGTTTATCCGCCGGCTTCCCCGTGGGCACGAAGATCACTTCGTCGAGGTCGAGAGAGACCTGCGCTTCACTAGCTGCCACAAGGTGACCGTGGTGAATGGGGTCGAACGTGCCACCCATGATTCCAATGCGGGCGCGACGCGGTGAAGACATTACGTCCTAGTGGTGCGCAGAGGCGCTGCTGGTGCCCTGAGTTTTGTGACGATGACGATTCGCAACATTGCGGTAGCTGTAGGTCAACCACGCGAGAGCAAAAAAGCTCACCAGGAACGCGATTCCAAAAACCTCCGCCGGGAAGGGCAACTCATTAACAATTTCGCCCGAGGCAATGATGGTGTCGGTCATGGGATTCCCCGTGCTCCTTACTGTGGTTGTCGTCTGTCCCTAATCTACCGGTAGAACCTGCCAGGAACCTTTCATCTACCCGCGAACCTGTCCCTGACCGCGAATGATCCATTTGGTGCTGGTCAGTTCGGGCAAACCCATAGGTCCTCTGGCGTGCAGTTTCTGGGTGGAGATACCGACCTCAGCACCAAAACCAAACTCGCCACCATCGGTGAAACGGGTCGAAGCATTCACGATAACCGCGGCCGAGTCCACCTCGTTCAGGAATCGCTCGGCATTGGCCATATCGGCGGTAAGGATCGATTCCGTGTGGTGTGTGGAATAGATCCGGATGTGTTCCAAAGCCTCGTCCAAGCTCGCCACCGTTTTGAGCGAAAGGTCAAGGGACAAATACTCGGTGGCCCAGTCTTCTTCTGTGGCGGGGAGAGCATCGGGGACAATCGCCCGAATGGCGTCGTCGGCGTGCAGAGTGACGCCGGAAGCCTGCAGACGCCCGGCGATGGCAGGCACAAGTCCCAGCGCATCCTGATGCACCAACACCGTCTCGACCGAATTACACACACTCGGGCGCTGCACCTTGGCGTTATGAATGATTTCGGTGGCATCGTCACCTGACGCACTCGCGTCCACAAAAATATGCACGATGCCCGAGCCCGTTTCAATCACGGGAACGGTGGACTCGGTGACCACGGTCTCGATGAGGGAAGCAGAACCCCGGGGAATGAGAACGTCAATGTATCCTCTCCCTTTCATCAGAGCTTCCGCTCCCGCTCGCCCGAAGTCATCCACGGTCGCGATCGCATCCGCAGGTAGGCCCACCGAGGTCAACGCATCGCGCATCAGAGAAACCAGAAGTTTGTTGCTCTCCAGAGCCGCCGATCCACCCCGCAACACGACAGCGTTGCCGCTCTTGAGAGCAAGTGCGGCAATATCCACGGTGACGTTGGGTCGGGCCTCGTATATCGCGCCCACCACCCCGAACGGCACACGCACCTGGGAAACCTGCAGTCCATTCGGAAGAGTCATCCCGCGGATGACGTCACCGACGGGGTCGGGCAGAGACCGAACCACTCCCACAGAGTCGACTAGCCCTTGAACGCGCTCTGGTGTGAGCCGAAGTCGGTCCTGGAGGCTCGTTTCCATGCCCTCGTCAGCACCTCGCTTGAGGTCCACGGCATTCGCCTCCACAATCTGGGAGACATGAGTTCGAAGGGATTCCGCAATCGCCCCCAAACCCGCATCACGCACTGCAGACGATGCTGTGGTGAGGGCTCGGGCAGCGCTCTTCGAGCGCTCCAGTCGCTCACGAAGCTCAGGGGCGATGGTGGGTGTCGAGCTGGTCATGACGATTAGTGTAAGTCGACTGGCTCAAACCAGGTACCCCTGGCTTCCCCCGCGACAAGCGCACCAAGGGATTCAGTCGAGCTCAATATGGTCGGAATTCCCGCTGCGCGCGCCAGTTTGGCAGCACTCACTTTGGTAATGGCTCCCCCGGTCCCGACACTGTTCACGAGCGCTTCACCCAGCTCCACAGCCTCAAGAGAGTCGTCCCACCGCACCGTGTCGATCCGCTGAGCTCGTGGGTCCGTGGGTGGGTGGGAATACAACGCGTCAATATCACTGAGCAAGACGAGGAGATCAGCTCCCACAAGCTCACTGACGAGCGCGGCCAGACGGTCGTTGTCACCAAAACGAATTTCCTGGGTTGCGACCGTATCGTTCTCGTTCACGATCGGGATAATTCCAAGGCCCAACAATCGCTCTATGGTGCGGAGCGCATTGGTGCGGTGGGTGCCATTCTCTAAATCTCCCACCGTCAACAACACCTGTCCGGTGATGATGGAGTACTTCTCGAACAGCGCCTGGTATCGCGCCATCAGCAGGTTTTGGCCTACTGCCGCGGCAGCCTGCTGAGTCGCAAGATCCTGGGGACGATCAGTGAGCTTCAGAAACGGCGCACCTACCGCAATAGCTCCGGAGGACACCAACACGACATCGGACCCTGCCTGACGCCACGCTGCGAGCGCGTCAACAAGCCCGGGGACTTGGTGTTCGCGCTCCCCGCTAATCGAGGACGACCCGACCTTGACGACAACACGAGAGGCCTGGTGAGCTGAATCCCTAGTCATCATCAGAGAAAAAACCTGCCTTCTTTTCTTCCTCTAACTCTGCCCGTGCGCGGGCTTTCGCGTCCATTCTCTCGTGGTAGCTCAGCTTGCGCTGGGCGCGAGTCGCGCGAGTGTTCTCCTCCAACCTGGGGTCTGTTCCCCGGGGGGCGGCCATCAGCTCGGCAGCGCTAGAGAGAGTGGGCTCCCAATCGAATATTTGGCCTTTGCCAGGCCCAATCATGACAGCAGCACCCGGAGTGGCTCCCGCTTTGAACAATTCTTCGTCAATCCCGATTTTCATCAGGCGGTCCGCCAAGAACCCGACCGCCTCGTCGTTAGCAAAGTCTGTCTGCTCGACCCACCGCTGAGGTTTCTCACCCAGGATGCGATAGAGGGGACCCTCCGTTCCACCCTCGACCACCACGGTGAACGGTGCTTCGTTGACTGCCCGCGGCCTGACAACAATTCGGGGAGGGTTCGCCGCCGCCTCCACCATCTTCTGTCGATGCTCGCTCACCCGCTCACCGAGTGCGTAGAGGAACTCCTCGAGACCAACCTTCGAGACCGTGCTGATGGGGAAGACCCTGTAGCCACGATCCTCCAGGTCCGCTTTCACAAGGTCAGCAAGATCCTTTCCCTCGGGGACATCTACCTTGTTCAGCGCAATCAGCTGCGGACGCTCAGTAAGGGGGACCTGGTCCTCACCCAAGGGATAATTCTCCAGCTCTTGAAGGATGAGATCTAAGTCAGTGAGTGGGTCGCGACCGGGATCCAAGGTGGCGCAGTCAAGAACATGCACGAGAACGCTGCATCGTTCGACGTGGCGCAGGAATTCGAGACCGAGCCCTTTCCCCTCGCTGGCGCCAGGAATAAGTCCCGGCACATCCGCCATGGTGAAGCGAACTCCGCCCGCATCCACAACACCCAGGTTGGGGTGCAGAGTGGTGAAGGGATAGTCGGCAATCTTTGGCGTAGCTTTGGACACCGCCGCAATGACACTGGATTTGCCGGCACTGGGGAACCCTACGAGAGCCACATCCGCCACCACTTTGAGCTCCAGGTGAATATCACCCTCAAAGCCGTGGGTCCCCAACAGCGCAAAACCGGGCGCTTTCCGAGCGTTACTGGCGAGTGACTCGTTACCCAATCCACCTCGACCGCCTGAGGCCACCACAATGCTCATGCCGGGGCGATCAAGGTCGACCAACAACTCGCCCGCCTGGTCTCTCACGACCGTCCCCACCGGGACGGGGAGAATCACATCGGGTGCGCTCTTGCCGTGCTTGGAATCACCCTGACCGGGAGAGCCATTACCGCTCGTGCGGTGTGGGCGGTGGTGATAGTCCAAAAGGGTGGTGACCTGGGAGTCAGCAAGCAGAATGATGTCCCCACCATGGCCACCGTTTCCCCCATCTGGTCCGCCCAGCGGCTTGAACTTTTCACGGTGCACCGAGACGCAACCATGACCACCATGCCCAGCAGACAGGTGCAAGATGACGCGGTCAACGAACGTTGTCATCGAATCACCTTCCTGTCATATGGCCACTAAGCGCAAAGGGCGAGCCGAAGCTCGCCCTCGCACTACAGTGTGGAAAATCTTAGGTGGCGGAGTCAACCACGGCGACAACTTTGCGGCCGCCCTTGGTTCCAAACTTCACTTCGCCTGCTGCGAGGGCAAACAGGGTGTCATCGTTGCCACGGCCCACGTTCGCACCGGGGTGGAAGTGGGTTCCGCGCTGACGCACGATGATTTCACCGGCTTTGACGACCTGACCGCCGAAGCGCTTCACTCCCAGGTACTGAGGGTTGGAGTCGCGACCGTTACGAGTCGAGGACGCACCTTTTTTATGTGCCATGAGCTAGCCCTTTACTTCTTCGTGATGCCGGTGACTTTGAGCTTCGTCAGATCCGCACGGAATCCCTGACGAGCCTTGTAGCCGGTCTTGTTCTTGTACTTCTGAATAACAATCTTGGGGCCGCGGAGGTCTTCAATAACCTCAGCGCTCACGGTGATCTTGGCAAGTTCCTTCTTGTCGTGAGTGACGGTGTCACCATCGACATAGAGAACCGGGGCAAGCGTCACCGACTTCTTTGCTTCAGCGGAAAGTCGGTCCACCGTAATGATGGATCCAACTTCTACCTTTTCCTGGCGCCCACCTGCGCGCACAACCGCGTAAACCACGATGAAACCTGCCTTGTTACCTAGAAAGTGAGGGTGCCACATGAAATTACGAAAACAGCACCGAGGGTCAAGAATAGACCATTGCCGGGCCCTGGGCAACCAGGATAGTCACGAGACAAATCCAGGACCCGGAAACTCACTCCCGACAGTGTTGTCCCCCCAGATCGACAACCCGAATAACGGCCCTCGGAGCGATTTGTTCGGCCGTTAAACCCTGGTATCTCAACGGGCTACTCTCAGGGTTCACCTCCACCAACAGAAATTTCCCATTGGGCGATAACCAGAGCTCCGAGGGAGCTCGTTACCCGCTAGTTGCTCGGCGACGGCGTTTCGACGTTCCTGGCGCGGGAGGTTCCGGGAGCGCTGCTAACACAGAGTCCAGGATTTCCGGCTTTTCCTTCGCCGTTTTCTTCGCGCCACGTGGTGTCTTTGCCGCCGGCGACGTCTGATCTGCAGCAGGGGTTGACGCGTGCCCCACAGTGCTCTTCGCAATCTGAGCAATCGCGTTTCTCGCATCATCGGTGATCTGGTGTGGGGCCACGGCAGGCTGTGACGATCCCGACGACTTGCGCTTCTTCGAGGGCGCATTGTCCGAGCGCGACTTCGATACCGGCTCGTGGTGAACTAACAGGCCTCGACCTTGGCAGACTTCACACGATTCGCTGAAGGTTTCCAAAAGCCCCAGTCCGAGCTTCTTCCTGGTCATTTGAACGAGACCCAAGCTGGTGACCTCGGCGACCTGGTGCTTCGTGCGATCTCGTCCCAAGCACTCCATCAGTCTCTGCAGAACGAGGTCACGGTTGGATTCGAGAACCATGTCGATGAAGTCGACGACAATAATTCCGCCAATGTCACGCAAGCGAAGCTGGCGAACGATCTCCTCCGCCGCTTCGAGGTTGTTTTTCGTGACCGTTTCCTCGAGGTTTCCCCCAGAGCCGACAAACTTTCCGGTGTTGACATCGACAACTGTCATCGCTTCCGTGCGGTCAATCACCAACGAACCACCGCTGGGCAACCAGACCTTCCGATCCAGTGCTTTGGCAATTCCTTCGTTCACCCGGTATTCCACGAAGGGATCAGCGTCTGCTGTGTACTCCTCCATGCGCGCAATCAGATCGGGAGCAACCTGCGTGAGGTACTTCTCAATCGTCTTGGCAGCGTGTGAACCAGAGATCACAATCTTCTGGAAGTCCTCGTTGAACACGTCGCGAATGATTTTGACCAGCAAATCAGGTTCTGAATGCAACAGAGCTGGCGCCTGCGCCTTCTCTGCCTGACCGGAAAGCTCCTGCCACTGCTGCTGCAAGCGCTCGACATCACTGGTGAGCTGCTCTTCGGTGGCCCCTTCAGCGGCGGTGCGCACAATGACACCCGCACTCTCGGGGAGAACCTGCTTCAGGATCGCCTTGAGGCGTGAGCGCTCCTTGTCGGGGAGCTTGCGCGAAATTCCGTTCATCGCGCCACCGGGCACGTAGACAAGGTAGCGACCGGGGAGGCTAATCTGGCTGGTGAGCCTGGCTCCCTTGTGGCCGACCGGGTCTTTCGTGACCTGCACCAGCACGGTGTCACCGGTTTTGAGGGCTAGTTCAATGCGACGAGGGCCAGTAGCTCCCCCTTCGGCGGCAGCTTCCCAGTCGACTTCGCCGGAATACAGCACGGCATTTCGACCACGTCCGATATCGACGAAGGCGGCCTCCATGCTGGGCAAAACGTTTTGCACCCGGCCGAGATACACGTTTCCGATCAGGCTGGATTCTTCGGAGCGAGCGACATAGTGCTCGACTACGACATTGTCTTCGAGGACAGCGATTTGGGTGCGATCTGTGGTCTCGCGCACCACCATCACCCGGTCGACGCTCTCCCTGCGAGCGAGGAACTCGGTCTCTGTGACAGTGCCACGGCGACGGCTTCCCTCCCGCCCATCACGGCGGCGCTGACGCTTTGCTTCGAGGCGGGTGGACCCTCGAACTTTCTGCGGCTGACCAGAGTCCCCAGATTCTGAGGGCTTCTTGTCCTCGACGAGTGGCTTACGGTTGGCTCGTGAGCGACGCCGGACGACCTTGTCGCCCTCGGAGGTCTCGGAGCCTGGAGTCCAGGTGGGGAACAATCCGGGGTCTGGGGCTTGGAACACCAGGGACGTGGTGGTCTGAGCGACCGGTTTCTCAGCTTTTGCGCCTACAGATTTGGTTGTCTTTGGCTCTTTTTTCGCGGGGGGAGCCTTCTTTACAGGCTTCTGAGCGACGGCTTTTTTCGCGGCCGGAGCCTTCTTTTCGGGCTTACTGTCGTCTTCTTTTTTTCGTGTCACCATCG